>Ga0129314_1001157_pt1 | contig 20196 bp, 13 predicted proteins | sample O1111metagenome_FD_94431 | JGI IMG/M metagenome (GOLD analysis project Ga0129314, IMG submission 94431) | Orangutan individual fecal microbial communities from fecal samples from Wisconsin, USA - O1111 metagenome | ecosystem: Host-associated > Mammals > Digestive system > Large intestine > Fecal... | reverse complement strand
CTGTACGCTTGTGCTTTTGGCACAAAACGTACGGAATCCACGGTTCCCACAGCGCCGCAGCGCTGTGCATCTCTACAAAATTCTTATATTATTTCATTGTCCTCTTGACGGGGAGCAGTTCAAACTTCCGGCTGGTGCTTTTTTAATCGTTCTTTGCGTCTGCGATGATCTTGTCCTGGTACTGCTTGGGGACTTCCTCGTAGCGCTCAAAAGTCAGGGTGAAGGAGCCTCTGGCCTGGGTCATGGCCCGCAGGTCGATGGCGTAGGTGGCCATTTCTGCCATGGGAACTTCGGCATCCACAACGGTGTTGCCGGCGTTGTCGGGGTTCATGCCCATGATGCGGCCACGGCGCTTGTTCAGGTCACCGATGACGTCGCCCATGTAGCTGTCGGGGATGGTGACGGCCAGGGAGCCAACAGGCTCCAGCAGGGTGGGCATGGCGTTGGGCATGGCTTCCTTGTAGGCCAGGATGGCAGCCATCTTAAAGGCCATTTCGTTGGAGTCCACGGGGTGGTAGGAGCCATCGTACAGCACGGCCTTCAGTCCGACCATGGGGTAGCCAGCCAGGGGGCCCTTCAGAATGGCTTCCTGGATGCCCTTTTCCACGGCGGGGTTGAAGTTCTTGGGCACTGCGCCGCCGACAACCTCCACGTCGAAGATCAGCTCGTCCTGCTCCTCCTGGGGAGAGAAGCGGATCCACACGTCACCGAACTGGCCGGAACCGCCGGTCTGCTTCTTGTGACGGCCGTGAGCCTCCACAGTCTTCTTAATCTTTTCCCGGTAGGCGATCTTGGCGGGCATCAGCTCGGCATCCACGCCAAAGCGGGTCTTCAGCTTGGAAACCAGCACGTCCAGCTGCTGGTCGCCCTGGCCGGAGAGCACCATCTGGTGGGTCTCGGCGTTGTTGACCAGGGTGAAGGAGGGATCTTCCTCGTTCAGACGGTTCAGGCCGGTACCAACCTTGTCTTCCTGACCCTTAACCTTGGGGGCAATGGCCATGGAGTAGCAGGGAGGTGCGTAGGGAATCTGCTTCAGGGAGACAACCTTTCTGGGATCGCACAGGGTATCGCCGGTGCGAACCTTGTCCATCTTGCCCAGAGCGCCGATATCGCCGCAGCCCAGAGCCTTCACTTCCGTGGCCTTCTTGCCGCACATCACATACATACGGCCCAGCTTTTCGCTTTCGCCGGTGCGGGCGTTGATGAGGGTGGTATCGGGGGTGATCTCACCGGAGAGCACCTTGATATAGGAGTACTTGCCGTACTGGTCGGAGACGGTCTTCCACACATAGGCAGAGGGCACGCCGCCGGGGGACACCACGAATTCCTCGGTGGTGCCGTCGGCCTTGGTGGCCTTGTGGTAGTTGCCCTGGACAGGGTTGGGCAGCAGATCCAGCACGGAGTCCATGAGCATCAGAGAGCCCAGGCAGCTGACGGCAGAGCCGCAGAGCACGGGGAACAGGCTCAGCTCCCGGACACCGGTGTACAGGCCCTTGATCATTTCGGCGTAGGTGAAGTCATCGCCCTCGAAGAACCGATCCATCAGCCCCTCATCGGTCTCGGCAACAGCTTCCTTCAGAGCATCGTTAAACTCGGTGATGACGGCTTCCTTGCCCTCAGGGATCTCGATTTCCACTCTCTTGAGCTTCTGCATCTCATAGGCGCGCTTGTTCAGCACGTCAATGATGCCGATGACCCGCTTGGATTCGTCCCAAATGGGAACCACCACAGGGGCGATCTTGTTGCCGTACTTTTCCCGCAGGGCGTTAAAGGTGGCGTTGTAGTCGGAATTGTCCTCGTCTACCTTGGAAATGTAGACAAAGCGGGGCATATTGCGCTCTTCGCAATACTTCCAGGCCTTCTCAAAGCCGACGGTAATGCCGTCCTTGGCAGACAGCACCAGAATGGCGGCATCGGCGGCACGGAGGGCTTCCATCACGGCGCCGGAGAAGTCGAAGGCACCCGGGGTGTCCAGGACGTTGATCTTGGTGTTCTTGTATTCCAGGGGAACCACTGCGGTGGAGATTGAAATATGGCGGCGGATCTCTTCCGGATCGCTGTCGCAAACGGTGTTACCGTCGGCATTCTTGCCCATACGGTCAATGGCACCGGTCATGTACAGTAAGCTCTCAGCCAGGGCAGACTTGCCGCTGCCGCTGTGGCCCAGCAGACAGATGTTTCGAATCGCGTTAACAGTATACATAGTTGTCAATTCTCCTTTCGGGAAGGAACCTTCCTTCCATGTGGGCTCGGACACCCGAATAGTGACATTATACATGAAAACGGCGCCGATTTCAATGGTTTCTTTCGTCACATTGCAAAATTGTGTAAATTGGCGTACACACACCTGTCTTTCTGTGCAAAACATACAAAAACCAGGGCCTGCCTTTGTCGCTGTTAACAAGGCAAACCCTGGTTTACGGGTGATGTAGAATTCTTTTCTTATTCCAAAGGCCCCTTCTCGACTAAGCCCGTCAGCCCGCCGGCGGCAATATCCACAATGACCTGCTCCATCTGGGCCGGGGTGATGCGCTCCGGTTTCGTCAGGCAGTCCCGGTACAGGTGGATCATGCCGGAAATGAAAAAGTCGCAGTACAGCCGCACCGTTTCCGCCGGGAGACGGAACTGCCCGGCGTAGGCACTGAGAAGAATGTCCACCAGGACTGACTGAATCCGCTCCCAGAAAAAGGGGTGGCTTCCCAGAGACAGCAGCCGGTAGCAGTCCATATTCTCCGCCAGCAGCTCGCTGAGAATCCGGAAAAAGGTCTGCACAGAGACAGGATTTTCCGTTTTCCGGGCTTCCGCCAGCCGTGTCAGCAGGGCGTTCACCGTTTCGTCTCCAAATTCCTCCACGATTTCGTCCAGGCAGCTGTAGTGCAGGTAGAAGGTCTTCCGGTCAATATTGGCCCGCCGGGTCAGCTCAGCCACCGTGATCCGCCCCTTGGGATCCTCCCGGAGCAGGGAAAAATAGGCTCTGCGGATGCCGGACTTGGTTTTCTGAATTCTTCTGTCCATAGTTATGCCCCATTTACTAAGCAGCTGTAGAATAATCCCTCACCGGGGTGCAACTGGTCATTGCCATCCCCGGAGGATATGTCTATAATAATCCACACTTGAGGAAAAATCAACATCCGATCCCATTGGAATTTTGAAATGATCCCGCGAAAAAGGAGTATGTTATGGAGTCAGTGATTCGGCTGGGCAGGCCGGTTTGCCCGGAGTGGATGGCGGAGGATATTCTGCGCAGGGTGCAGGCAGACCGCCGGGTTCAGAATATGCGCAATTTCATCCAGCACGGCCGGGTTTCCACCTACGACCACTGCGAGCGGGTGGCCCGGCTCAGCTACCGCATCGACCGCCGCCTGAATCTGGGGGGCGATCCCCAGGTGCTGCTTCAGGGGGCCATGCTCCATGATTTTTATCTGTACGACTGGCACCACAAGGACAACGGCACCCACCGCCTCCACGGCTTCACCCACGCCGCCCGGGCCTGCCGGAACGCCCAGACCTACCTGGGCATCGACCACCGGACAGCCAAAGTGATCTACTGCCACATGTGGCCCCTGAACCCCACCCGGATCCCCACCTCCCGGGAAGCCTGGGTGGTGTGCATTGCCGATAAATTGGCAGCCTTGCAGGAGACGGTTTGCAGAAGGTAAGGCGGCGGGGTGCCCCCGCTGGCTATGACGAGCCTGCCACCTTGGCAGTCAACCCACACCGTTGGGGGTCACCCGGTTCGGCAGATTGTGCTGGACGAGACTGGGCGGGCGAAGCCCGCCCCTTGGCTCTCCCTATGGGAGAGCTGTCACGGCTGAAAGCCGTGACTGAGAGGGTACCCAGCCGCAATCTCCGCACTTTTTCCATATTTGCAACTGCAAACGCCCTCTCAGGCTCGCTGATCGCTCGCCAGCTCCCCCATAGGGGGAGCCAAGGGCGGCTTGCGCCGCCGAATTTGCACTGTCTTACCCTCTGCGCCGCCGGGGTTGCACCCACCGACAATACGCCCCCAACCCTATAACAAAGAAATAACCCTCGACCGATCGCCTAATCACTGCGATGATCGAGGGTTATTCCATTTCAAAGGTGGGTTCCATCTGTGGTTAACCTCGCTTTCTTATATTTGGAGATTGTTAGTACATTGGACTCACTCCTTTTTTGTATCTTCATAATACCCCAGCTTTTCCCCATTTGCAAGATGGGATGTTCCATAAGAAAAAAGGGCGAAGATTGGATAAAGTGAGAATGGAAATAAGATGTTTCTTGTGCTATGATAGTTATGTTGGGCAAATGGGAACCGCTGGACTGCGGTTCCCATTTTTTGCTGCTTATAGATCCAGGGCCGACAGATCTACCTGGTAAATCAGTCCTTGGGGCGGGGTGTCGGGGCAAACGAAGATCATCATATACCAGGGAAGATACACAATATCCTTTTCTACCTCCAGATTCCCTTTGCACAGAACGATACTGTCCCGGAAGGCCCATTCCGAAACGCTGCGGATCCGGTCCAGGGCGTTATGTTTTTTGTAGTCGTTTCCGGACTTCACCTCAATCAGCCGGGTGTGAACACCGCCGGAAACGACAAAATCCACCTCACCGTACTTCTTGGCATCAAAATAGTACAGATCATAGCCGTTGGCCTTCAACTGCTGAGCCACGATGTTTTCCAGAATGCTGCCAAGATTTACATTCAGATCGCCATTGAGCAGATCATACTGCACGTTTTCCATACAGGCCGCACACAGCAGACCCACGTCATTCATAAACAGCTTAAACAGGCTGTGCTTTTCGTTGAGCTTCAGGGGTGTCTGGGGTTCAGTCACATTGTAACAGGGCAGTGCCACGCCTGCATCGCTGAGCCACTGGAAGCTGTCTGCATACCGGGTCATTCGTGCCGACGGGGCCAGGGAATTTACCAGAAAACGGCGGTTTTTGTCATTCAGCTGGGAGGGAATGGCATCAAAAATTGCCTGGATCTTTATTTTTTCGTTCCCCTCGGCGTACCGGGCGATATCCTGCCGGTATAGCTCCAGCAGGGAGGTCTGTACCGAAACGACCTTGCCGATGTCGTGGGTATCCACATAGGTCTGAACCACGTCCGGCATACCACCGACCACAATATAGCTGTAAAACAGCTTGGTCATTGTCTCATGGACAGTTTGCAGCACCTGGGTCTTGGTTTCCATGCAGGATCTCAGGTAATCCACCGTGGCTTCCGGGACACCGTTTGCCCAGAGGAATTCCTCAAAATCCATGGGATACATACGGTAGATTTCCTCAAAGCCAACAGGCAGGGATTTGACCGTCTTGAACTTCGTCCCCAGCAGGGAACCGGACTCGATATAATCAAATCGCCCATCCTCCACCAAAAATTTGATGGCAGTGCGGACATTGGGGCACTCCTGAACCTCATCAAAAAACACCAGTGTCTTCCCCGGCTCCATGGACTGCTGGGTATAGGCCGTCAAGCCTGTGATGATGGTATTGACATCCAGATCTCCCGCAAAAATCCCGGCTGCCTTGGTGTCGGACACAAAGTTGATCTCCACAAAGTGCTTGTAGTTCTCTTTTCCGAAGCTTCGGATCAGGGTCGTTTTTCCGATTTGCCGTGCGCCAAAAACACAAAGCGCCTTGTGATTCGGGTTGTTTTTCCAATCCAGAAGCCTTTGATAAGCCTTTCTGCGAAGCATACGAACCACCTCAATCTCATCGTTTTCATGTCATTGTAACACAATTCCCTGCAAATTACAATCGACTTGTAACATAATTCCATGGTTTCGCCCCTGCCTCTGTAACATAATTCCAACCTTTTCCCCTGCCTTCTGCGACATAATTCTCACCTTAGCCGTTTTCCTTTTCCCCCACATAGAAAAAGATCTCCGTAATGTACTCATTTTCGTCCCCGGAGGAGATGTAGTCGTTGATGCAGAATTCGTATGCGTCGGAGAGGATCTCGTGGCCATTGTCCCGGCAGAAGGACAGGCGCTTGCGGTAGGAGGTGTCTATGGACTGGTAGGTGCCCCAGTGGTAGATGCAGGCGGCTTTTCCCCGGGGAAGATGGCATCTGTACAGGAGTCGGGCTTTTTATGTGCAGTGCGGCTTTTTTGCCGGGTCTGGCAGGCCTTAATCCCGGGCTGCCGGGTACTCGGTGCAGAGCAGACGGTAAGGAGCCTCGTCCTCCTCGATGGCCGGGAAGCGGCCCATAGGCGGGTTGAAGCGGTTGTCCTTGCTGTCGTCATTGCACTGGCTGACCTCTCCCAGCAGCACATTGCCGGTTCCCGGCTCCACTTCAAAGTCGTGGTACAGGTACTGCTGGATATAAATGGACTCGCCGGGGGTCAGGCGGATCTGGGTACCAGCGGGAACGGTGTAGGTTCTGCCGTCGGTGTGCACCGTCACGTCGCTTTCGTAGTCAATGGACTCATCCGGCAGGGAGTTATACACCCGGATCAGCACATTTCCGCCGCCCCGGTTGATGATATCCTCGGTTTTATACCAGTGGAAATGGTTAGGGGAATACTGGCCATCCTTTAGGTACAGCAGCTTTTCCGCATAGACCTTGGGATATTTGTCCGGCATGGTCTGGCTGCCGTTGCGGATGGTAATCAGGGAGAAGCCCATTTTGTCAAAGTCCCCCATGCCATAGTCGGTGATATCCCAGCCCAGGCAGCAGTCCCGGATCTCATCGTATTCATGGCCCTTGTCCTTCCACTGCTCCGGGGTAAAGTGGCAGAAGGGAGGCAGGTAGCAGCGATACTCCCGGCACATGGCTTCCAGCTCTTTTAACGCCTTGTTGATTTCGGAACGCTTCATGTTTTATCCTCCTTTGTATCCCAGCGGACCGCCCCGATTTTTAAGGCAGCACCGCATAATTCAGCAAGAGACAGCAGCAAGAGATTTTGTTCCAAGATAAAGTTTGGAAAACGCAGGAATACTTTGTGCACCCGCAGGGGGTGTGCCGCATCCGTAAGCCAGCTTGCGCTGGCAACGGCTGCGCTATATTTCAAGTTTTTCAAACTGCAATATTGGGACAAAAGATCCGCTGATGTCCGCAGATGCAATTGTGCGGTGTTGCCTTAATCTTTTCTCTGTCTTACAGCGTATTTCCGGATCAAAGAAAACGATCATCTTCACGGTGCGCCCACACTTTTCAACAATTCATTGATAATTTCCTTGTAATATAGTATATCGAAAAGATAAGAAGAAATCAATATTTTGTTTGATGGCAAGTATGCAATCGCATATCACCCATAAAACCACGGCAGACCCCGCATTGGGGGTCTGCCGTGATTTGTTCATTCGTGTTCAATACACCAATCAAGAGGCTTCCTACAGCTCCACCGCACTCCCCCTATCCATCCGCAGCATATCTTTGCAGCTGGCGGAAGGCTGCGTTGGGGTGGCGGGAGAATTCTGCAATGGTGCAGCTTCCGACGTTTTTTCCATCCCGGAATATTTGAATTTTCCCATCGTCAAACAGGACCTTCGTATCCCCCAGTTCAAAGCCGCCCTGGGCGCTTTCGCTGCTTTCCAGGGCCAGTCCGGTGCGGCGTTTCAGTTCCGTATAGAAGCGGTATTCTTCCTCGGAGCCCAGGAGAAGCTCAGGAACGGCCTGGGCGTTTTCCAGGAGGAACCGATTGGTAAACTCCCGGACGAAGCCGGATTCCTTGGGAAGGATGGGGTTTTCCAGGGGGAGCCATTCCCGGATCTGGTAGCGGTAGTACAGTTCCTCCGGATTGCCCCGTGTCTGGGGAACCTCCCGGATGTTCTTTCGCTTCACCAGGGCACTGCGCAGAACCTCGCCGTAATAGCGGATCCCGGCATCCTTGGGGAAGATCCGCGGGGTCTGGAACAGAGCCACATAGTGGATGGGCAGATCCGCTTCCCGGATCAGCTGGGCGGGGATGTAGTAGAAGCAGCCCTCTATGCAGGCTTTCAGCTGGGCAAGGCTGCGCAGGGTGCCGATCAGCACATCCCGGCGGCTCCAATCCACCTTGGCCAGACGGGCTTCCATGCCGGTGGGCAGCGTTGCCCGCTGGAATGCGGATTCCGGCGAATCGGAGATCAGCTCATCCAGCATTTCCGTCACCAAGGTGGTGGCAGAGGGCAGGAAGGGCAGGGCCCCGATGTTTACCTTTTCGATGCTGCGGTAGAAGTGGTGCGTGCGGTATTCCTCCTGATCCCGGTAGGGGAACAGGACGTAAGCCCCGAACAGGGTGCGCTCGTAGGGGGATGCCTCATGCTGATAAACGATGGCATCCCGATAGCGGTGCATGGTGTTGATATCTCCTTCCTGGGGGCCGGGGGTCCCATACAGCATCTGATAGCGGCTCCCCTCCCGGGCAGGATCCAGCCTGTATTTGGCATCAAAAACATACTCGTAGTCGTTCTTTGCCCCCTTCTTTTTCAGGCAGAGCACACAGTCCGGCCTCTGGGGGACCGTTGCACCGGAATCCTCCCTTGGGTTGTACGTCAGGGTGATGAGCTCGCCGTTTTCGGGGTTGCGGTACCGCACACGGCTGCGCTGACCCTTGATCAGAGACACACACAAACCGTTCCCGTCCACCTTGATGATATCCTGAGAAAGGAGCTGATACCTCTGTTTCATCAGGCTGTTCAGCTTGATAAAGCACCAGTATTCGTAAAGCACCGCCAGATCCTTCACCGAGATCTGAAACACGCTTCCGGTTACAGACAGTCCGTGCTGCAGGAGCAGATAGCAGCGATACAGCTCCCGATAGCCGGGGGCCATGCCGAATACCAGAGACATCCCGGAATTGGCCGGGGCGGCTTCCACCTCCCGGAGAAAACCGGTGTTGTATCGGCGCCGGATTCCCCGGATCATGGTGTCAAGCTGGTCTATTACGGCATCGTCCCCTTCCCGGCCCAGGGTTTCATACCGTTTCCGGAAATCCTCCAAACGCTTGACGGTGCTTTGGAGGATATATTTCGTCAGGCGATTTTCTTTTGTGTCATAAGTGACGTACTTTTTGACGGCAAGGGCTTTGTCCACCAAAATTCGGTCGCCGGAACGCAGGGCATGATCCGGATGCTTTTCGATCCACCCCAGGGTTTTGTTGTCTGTCCGCCGAATTTTGTGACCGGGCAAAAGGGTATGCTCCGTCTGCAAAATGTGGTGGGGTTTTGCCAGCACCATATCCGATGCGGCCAGAAATTCTGCGTAGATTTTCCGGATAATGGCAAAAAACTCCACAGGCGATGCCTGCCCTGTGGATGCGATATTGAAGGAAGCATAGGTCTTTTTCAGGAAGTCAAACACCAGATTATAGACCTCTGCCGTCACATCCGCCACAATGGCCTTGTAGTCATCCTTGTAGCCGATTTTGGAGGGAAACACCTCGATGGTCAGCTTTAGATAGTTCCTCCCATCCACCCGGACGATAAAATCAGACATCCCGATGTCATTGCCGAAATGGATCACCCCGGAGCGCATTTCCCCTCTGCGGCCCACCGGGGTGATGTTCTTGCGGATATTGTAATTTTCGTGCCAGAATTCCACCTTGTGCCCGCTTTCCGGCTCCAAGAGGATCTCATAGCTCTGCTGTTCAAAGAACAAAGGCTGCATACGGTACTGGGTGCAGACAGCCCGCCCAAAGGTCTGCAAGGACACCGTTTCCGCATCCCCAGCCAGCTGGATTTCAAAGGGATCGTCACAGGAAACCTGTAGCGTGGCCTCCTTTTCCCGGAAGGTAACCCCTGGAAAAGCAGGATGGGAGGCCACCCCCTTGATGGTCACAGTCAGAAGATCCGTCTGCAAATAGACCAGTTCCTCCGCCGCTGCATTTTCCTCCATGGGTCAGCCCCCCTTTCGTTCTTAGGCAACCCCGCACAATTGCGTCTGCGGACAGATGCGGATCTTTTGCTGAATTGTGCGGTGCTGCCTTTATGATTCAAATTACAACCAGTATGAGGTAAATCCGTCCTCTTCAAATCTGCGCACCATCAGTGCCAGCTTCCCGGCGCTCTTGGGATAGCGGCAGGAAATCGCAGCATCCTGCAAGACCTTGCGCATTTTTTCGGATGCGCTGTCGCCGTTTTTCTGCTCATGGTCAGAAGCGCAGATAACAAACAGCTGGCAGAGCATATCCCGCACAGATGCAGAGCTGCCCTGAATCCGGGGCAGGATCTTCTGCATGATGGCGTTGTCCATAGCCTGGTTATGGGGCAGAAGGCCGCCTTCGGTTTTGTTGTTCAGCAGATAGAAAACGATCTCGTCCCGGACACGGTAGCCCACATGGGCGTTGGCCTTCAAAAGGATCTCATTGATTTTCTGAAGCTCTGCGCAGATCTCCATGACATACTGCTGCTCCTGGGCGCAGTCGGCGCTCAGGTTCAGATACTCCGTTCGCAGGAAGCTGTTGGGAAGCAGCAGCTTTTCCGGCTCTGCATCGGCAGATTCAAAGCTGGGGATCAGATCCACAAAGCTGAATTCGATGGTATTGGCCCGATCCAGAACCTTCTTACTGAATGGGAAGGTGGTTTCGTCCATGTTTACCGTGCCCACAATGTAGAGATTATCCGGAATACCCCTTTCATACTGGGCGATTTTCTCTGTGGTGATGGTTCCGTCATCCTGCTTTTCCCGGGTCTCCAGCACGGACAGGAAATCGCTGAGGTAATACTCCACCCGGGTCAGATTCATTTCGTCCAGGCAGAGAAACACCGGCTTATTGGGCTTTGCGTAAGCCATCTCAAAGCATTCGCACACAGGCCCTTTGATGAAGTTTCCGCCGAGATCGAAATGCCCGAACAGGTCACTGCCGTCACTCCAATCCGGACGAACCGGAACCAGCTTGCATTCCGCCCCAATGGCCTGGGCAAACAGCCGAACCAGCCGGGTCTTTCCCGTGCCGGAGACCCCCGCAAGGATTACAAAGGGCTTGCTTTTCAGACTGAGGAAGAAATTCTCGATCAGCTCCTCCGGATAGCAGAACCCTCTGGCGGCGATGTACGCCTTGATCTGCTTCATCGCACCCTTTGTAGATACAGGCATTTCTTCCTCCCCCGCTTTCTCCGGCAGATATTGTAAGATGTCAAAATCGGTACAGGCGTCAGCTTCCCGGTAAGGGCGGCCCCCAGTGTTTTGGATATCCGCAGTGGGATCCATAAGCCTTCTCCTCCTCTTGGGAAATATGCAAAAAAGCACTGCCATAGGGCAGCGCTTTCAAAGCGAAGCGATCTGCCAGGAGCGACAATCCAGACCGACAGTACTATTATCGTTCATTTTAGCAGACAAAACAGCAAATAGCAAGAGATAATGATGCAAGCGCACGACTTTTATCCCACAGACCGGTCGCCCCAAAATCCCCGCTTCATATATGCCTCCCCTTTTCTGCAAACACTACCACCGGAAAACCACCACAAGGAGAGGATAGAAAGCCCAGCACGATCCAGATCTCCTTGAATGGATTTTTCAGAGAGGCCCTACATTAGGGAAACTCTGAATAAATCGTCGGCGGCTGGTGTGCGAATCTTTTGCCCCCAGCTCTTGCCGATTTCATCAGGGCTTCCTAAGATAAGAAAAAAATCACGCCCATCCCGGCCATGAAACGGGGTGGGCGTGGTTTTGTTCTGTTCCAGTATTGCAGCAAGGAAACAGGGCAAGCATTCCCAGGGATGGAATGCGGGATTCTTGCCCTGTTTTGAAACGAATTTACCCTTTCCCAAGGGTCCAGCGCTGGCTCTGCGTCTGTAGCTGCACCATGTGGGCAAAAATGCCCCCGGTCTGCATCAGCTGTGCAGGGGTTCCCTGCTCGGCTGCCGCGCCGTCCCGCAGCACCACGATTTTATCTGCGCCGGAAACGGTGCGCATCCGATGGGCGATGATGAGAACGGTTTTGTTTTGAATGAGCCGGGAGAGCGCCTCCTGAATGGCGGTTTCATTCTCCACATCCAGACTGGCCGTGGCCTCGTCCAGCAGGATGATGGGGGCATCCTTCAAAAATGCCCGGGCGATGGAGATCCGCTGCCGCTCGCCGCCGGAGAGCCGGCAGCCGTTTTCCCCGATGTTGGTGTTCCAGCCATCCGGAAGCGCTTCAGCAAACCGATCCACATTGGCAAGCTTTGCCGCAGCAATGACCTCCTCGTCCGCTGCATCCCTCCGGCCGATGCGGATGTTTTCCAGAATGGAATTGTTAAACAGGGTCACATCCTGAAACACGATGGCATACAGCCGCAGCAGGGTTTCCGGGTCGATTTTGGATATGTCCATGCCGCCTACGGTGATTTTGCCCCGGTCAATGTCCCAGAACCGGGCAGCCAGCCGGGAGACCGTGGTCTTGCCGCCGCCGGAGGGGCCAACCAGTGCCGTGACCTGGCCCTGCTTTGCGGTGAAGGATACATCCTTCAGCACCTGTTCGCCGCTCTGATAGGAAAAGCCCACATGGTCAAATACGATGTCGCAGCCCTGGTTGGTAAGCTGTTCGCTGCTCTCCTGAATGGGATATTCCAGAATCTCATTCATCCGCTCCACATTGGTGCGCACGGCAAGGATGGCCGCCAGATTTTGCAAGGCTCCCTGCATGGGGTCGTACAGCCGGGAGGCCGCCAGCAGGAACAAAAACAGCGTCAGAACATCCATGCGCCCGCTGAGAAGAAGGGCCGATCCCGTCAGCGCCACAGAGGCGATGCCCAGCTTCAGCACCATGCTGGCAGAGGCTACAAAGACAGCCGTTATCAGCTCCGCCGCGATGGACTGCTTTTCCACCCCGCGGATTTTCCGGGAAAGGCCGGACAGGTATTCCCCCTCGGCGTTGCAGGCCTTGAGATCCCGCAGGGCTTCCAGATACTCCTGGATACCGTCGGCACAAGCCATTTTGGCCGCCATGGTTCTGGCCTGAACCCTGTCCTGTACCCGATAGCTGCCTGCCACAATGGCCACCGACACCGGGATGACCCACAGGGCCGCCAGCGCCATCCGCCAATCAAAGACAAACAGTCCCACGGAAATCAGCACCGTAGAAATCAGCGAGCCGAAAATACCGGGGATAAAATGGGAGCATACCTTTTCCAGCACCTCGCAGTCGGCCATGATGGTGCTGGTCAGATCCGCCAGATCCCGCTTGCCGAAGAAGGACAGCGGAAGCTTCCGCAGCCGTTCCGCCAGGGTCAGCCGCCGGATGCCGCTTTCCTTGTAGGTAGCAAAATATGTGCCGTTATACTGAAACCATGTGGTAATAAAAATAAACACAAAGCAGGCAAGACAGCCCCACATATAATAGGCAGTCCGCCCATGGGCTGTGCCGTTCATCAGATCCCGAACCAGAAAATACAGCAGACTGGTGGGCAGCATGAAGGACACATTCTGCACCGCACAGGCCAGCACGCCCCAAATCAACGCCCGGGCTCCCTCAGGAGAACTGGCCGTGGCCCTTTGAATTCGTTTGATCATGGTTATCCCTCCTTTGCAACCTTCCACCGGACAGAGGTCTGATAATCCCGCCACATATCTGCAAACAGGCCATCCTTTGCCCGCAGAGCATCCTCTGTGCCCGCTTCTGCGATTCTGCCATCCTGCACCACATAGATGCAGTCGGCATTGGCCACTGTAGACAGCCGATGGGCAATCATAATCACAGTCTTGCCTCTGGACAGTTCCCGAAACGCTGCCTGCACCTTGGCTTCGTTATCCGGGTCTGCAAAGGCGGTGGCCTCATCCAAAATCAGTATGGGGGCATTTTTCAGCATGGCCCGGGCAATGGCAATGCGCTGCTCCTCCCCGCCGGACAGATGCACCCCCTGGCTGCCGATGACGGTATGGATTCCCTCCGGGAGTTTTTCAATGATATCCATGCACTGAGCCGCTTCCAGGGCCTCCAGAACCGCTTCCTCCGAGGCTGACTGTCTGCCCAGCTTTACATTGTCCAGAATGGAGCCTTTCAGCAGACGGCTGTTCTGGAATACGAAGGAAACCGTCTCCATCAGCTCTTCCTTGGGAATATCCCGGACATCTGCGCCGCCTACAGAAATGCTGCCGCTGCTTACATCAAAGAACCGGCAGATCAGGCTTGCCAGAGTGGATTTTCCGCCGCCGGAGGGGCCCACCAGGGCAACGGTCTGCCCCGTCTGAATATCCATGGACACCCCCCGGATCACCTCGGTTTTTCCGTCATAGCTGAAATGTACATCCCGAAGCACCACAGAGCCGTTCTGGGGAAGCTTTTGCGTTTTGCCGGGGGATACCGGCGGCGTATCCAGAATGGTGTCGATCCGCTGCATGGCATCGGCAACGATCAGCTTGTTCTCGCTCATATACATGATCTTCGTCAGGGTCAGGGAAATCACCGGGGTGATGATGATGTAAAACAGCAGATTCAGCAGCAAATCCGGCGTCACACCATCCTTTGTCAGCAGCAGACCGCCTGCAATGAGGCAGGCAAACACCCCGTTGACAGCAGCGGTATAGAACAGCATGGGGATGCGCAATTCCTTTGTATAGGCAACCACCCACTTTTCGTATGCGTCAATGGCAGCCTGAAACCGTTTGAAGGAGAATACCGACTGTCCAAAGGTTTTGACCACGGGAATACCCCGAACATACTCCACCGCCTCGTTGGACATGGCTGCCAGCGCATTGCCGTACTGCCGCATTTTTTCCGCCATCTGCTTGCCGGTCATGGCCGCCATAATGGCAAACGCAAGGAAGACAGGCAGCAGACTCAACAGTCCCAGCCGCCAGTCGAATACGAACAGCAGCACCAAAAGCCCTGCCGGGGTCGCCACAGCACCCCACTGGTCAGGCAGCTGGTGGGCAAGATAGTTTTCCGCTGCCCCGGTGCTCTCCTGAATGATCTTGCGCAGCTTGCCGCTGCCGAAGGTCTCCGTAAAGCCCAGGGGGAGCTTTGCCAGATGGGCTGTCACCGTCAGGCGAAGATTGGTCGCCACCCGGAACGCCGCCAGGTGGGAGCACATCAGCGCCCCGATGTAAATGAGATAGGACAGCAGGGCAAACAGCACTGCCATCACGCCGTAACGGGGGATGTTCACAGCCCTGCCGTAATCCGGCGCTGCCGCCAGCACATCCCGCAAAATTCTCCAAATGTACAAAAAGGGAATCAGCGCCGTCAGAGCGCTGAGGGCTGACAGGGCCCAGGAGGCATAGATCAAAATGCGATGCCTGCCTGCATAGTCCATCAGCCTGGAAAAATCGGATCGTTTTTTCACAATAAAACCTCCTGATAGCCGAATTGATTGTAAACCGCCAGGAAAGCTCTGATGAAATCGGCAAGCGCTGGCGGCGAAAGATTTTGTTCCAAGATAAGGTTTGGAAAACGCAGGAATACTGGATGCACCCGCAAGGGGTATGCCGCATCCGTAAGCCAGCTTGCGCTGGCAACGGCTGCGCTATACCCGCAAGGGGCATGCCGCATCCGTAAGCCAGCTTGCGCTGGCAACGGCTGCGCTATATTTCAAGTTTTTCAAACCGAAATATTGGGACAAAAGATCCGCCGTCCAACCGCAGACGATTTCTTCAGAGTTTTCCTAGGAAATTCTTCCGTTTTCCATTTCGTAAACCACCGCAGCCGCACTCATGGTGGAGGCTCTGTGGGATACCAGGACAACGGTTTTCTGCCGGGCGGATTCCTTCAGGGATTTGAGAATGATCCCTTCGTTCAGGGAATCCAGGTTGCTGGTGGGCTCATCCAGCAGAAGCAGGGGAGCATCGTGGAGGAAGGCTCTGGCAATGCCGATGCGCTGCTTTTCGCCGCCGGAGAGGGTATCTCCCAGCTCTCCCACCTCTGTGTCATATCCATGGGGCAGGGTCATCACGAATGCGTGAAGGGATGCCTTTTTTGCCGCCGCTATGATTTCCTCTTTGGCGGCACCGGGCTTGGCAATGGCAATGTTATTGGCTATGGAGTCATGGAACAGGTGGGTCTGCTGGGTTACATAACTCTCCATATCCCGCAGGGTTTTGGTGGGAATGGTCTTTACATCCCTGCCGTCTACGGATATGCTCCCCTGAGAAACATCCCAGAAGCGCATCAGCAGCTTCAGAAGGGTGGATTTTCCTGAGCCGCTGGCCCCGTGGATGCCGGTGATCTTCCCCGGCTGGATCTTCACAGAGTAGTCCTCCAAAATTTCCTCATGGTCATAGGCAAAGCGGACATTCTTCGCCTCTGCCCCGGAAAAAGCATGGGCGTTTCCCGGTTCCGCTCCGGGAATCTCCTCCACTACGGGGGTCTGCTCCAAAAGGGACAGCACCCGCTCCCCGCTGGCCAAGGTCTGGTTCAGGTTGTTGGACAGGCTGGACAGGGCCGCCGCCGGGCCAAAGGAGCCCATCATGGCAACGGTACAGGTCAAAATACCGTCAAAGCCCATAAGGTCCCTCCCATACAGCACCATGGTCAGCCCCAGCATTCCGAAGGAGGCCAGCAGAATCACCAGATTGGTACAGGCCCGCTGGGTGCCCTCCAGACGGCTTAATACCGCCTGCTTTTCCCCCAATTCCCGGGAATAGCAGGTCATTTGCGCTTTCCGGGTCTGCCCCTGGCCGTACTGAATGGTTTCATCCAGCCCCCGCAGGGAATCCAGGGTAAAGCTGTTCAGTTCCCCGAAGGCTGTCCGAAAGGCCATGCCCTGATCGCCGCCCCGCTTTCCGTTCCGTATGGGAATCAGGACACCCACCGCCAGGTATGCCGCCAGAGCCAGAAGTCCCGCAAGATAGTGATAGCTTCCCAGGAATGCCACCAGGATTCCGGAAGTGAGGATGGCAATGGCAATGGGGGAAATGGTATGGGCGTAGAACACCTCCAGCAGCTCGATGTCTGTGGTGATGATGGAGATCAGGTTCCCCTTGTCCCGCCCCTCCAGCTTGGCCGGGCAGAGCTTGCGCAGTGCCGCAAAGACTTTATGGCGAATGATGGCCAGCAGACGAAAGGCGATATCGTGATTGCAATACTGCTCCAAATAGTGCAAAATCCCCCGCAGTACCGCCAGCACCAGCATCACCGTAAGAAGGGTTTTTACCGGCAGGGCAGGAAGGATGGGCTGGGTCATGGGCACGGCAGCCGTCAGCCCCCGCAAAACGGCCTGCACTGCCAGGATCGTTAAGGAGATGGCGCACAGGTATCCCGCCGTTCCCAGGACAATGGCTGCCAGCATCAAAAGCAGCAGGGGCTTTACCAGGCCGATGAGGCTTCCCATAATTTGCAGGGCGCTTCTTCGTTTCATGTCGTTCCGATCCATCAGGCCGCACCTCCCTTTCCGTAGCGTTCCAGAGCCATTTGGCTGTCAAACAGGCGGCTGTAGGCTCCTTTGGCCGCCATCAGTGCTTCATGGGTACCGCTTTCCTGAATTTCTCCCTCCCGGAGAAAATAGATTTTATCCGACTGCACCACATTGGCAAGCCGGTGAGAGATCAACAGCACCGTCTTTGTTTTTGCCAGCTCGTGAATCACCTCCATGATCAAAGCCTCGCTTTCCACATCAATATTGGAGGCCGCTTCATCAAAGATATAGACCGATGCCTCCTTCCGAAGCAAAGCTCTGGCAATGGCCAGCCGCTGGCACTGGCCGCCGGAAAGATTTCCGGCCTTTTCCAGCAGCTGGGTTTCCAGTCCGGCCTGGGTCTCCAAGAAGCCCAGAAGGTTCACCTTTTCCAGCACGGCTTCCATTTCTTCTTTTGTGGCATCGGGCTTCGCCATTTTCAGATTTTCCTCCACCGTGCCCTTGAACAGATAGCTGCTGCTCCGAACCAGCACCACCCGTTCCATTAGTGCAGCTTCCTGCACCTGGGAAAGGGGAACGCCGCCGATGGTGACGGAGCCTGAATACCCCCGGTTTCTGCCCCCAAGGATCCCGGCAATGGTGCTCTTTCCGCAGCCGGATTCTCCCACCAGGGATACAAACTGTCCCGCCGACAGATGCAGGTCAATGCCCTTCAGAATTTCCCGGTCTGCTTCATAGGAAAAGTGAACATCCTGCAATACCACATCCAGGGGCCCATCCGGAAGGGTTTTCTCCCCATCCTCCGGCTCCGGCAGATCCAGGATCCTGAAAATCTTATCACTGGCTGCCATTCCGTTCATGGCAATATGAAAGTAGGAGCCAAGCAGACGCAGGGGCAGGAAAAATTCACTGGCCAGCAGAATAACGGAAAGCGCCCCGGCAAGGGACAGTGTTCCCCGCAGAAATTCTGTCACCGCCGTCGCCATGCCGACAGCCGCCCCGCCATAGGCCACCACATCCATGACACTGGTGGAGTTAAGCTGCATGGTCAAAACCTTCATGGTAATCCGGCGGAACGTCTGGGACTCCCGATCCATCTGCTCCGCTTTCAGCTGATCTGCCTGATAGATTTTCAGCGTTGTCAGCCCCTGTAGATTTTCCAGAAAGGAATCCCCCAGCTCTGTGTAAACGCTCCAGTATCTGTCCAGCAGCTTTTTTGCGATCTTCTGCACCGCCACGATGGAAATGGGAATCAGGGGCACACAGAGAAGCAAAATGCCGCTGGCCCTCAGGCTCACCGGGCTGAGCACCGCAAACAGGGTCAGGGGCGCCAGCAGGCTGTAAAACAGCTGGGGAAGGTATTTTCCAAAATAGGTTTCCAATTGCTCCACACCCTCTGTGGATACCTGCACCACCTCCGAGGAGGACACCTGCTGGCTGTAGGAGGCTCCCAGACGCAGCATTTTCTCATAGATTTTTTCCCGGAGGATCCGTTTCACATCCGCACAGGCAAGATAAGAAGATCTGGCCCCCAGCCGATCACACCAAAATCGGAGCAGCACCGCCAGCGCAAGCACCAGTCCCGTCCCTCCAGCCCTCTGCCGGGTGAGGGTACCGGAGGCCGCCTGCTCCAATAGCCCAGCCATGGAAAAGACCGCCAGGATCTGGCCCAGCAGGGCGATCCACTGCCATAAAACCGTAAATGCAATATACTTTTTCGACTGGGACAGCAGTCCCACCAATCTTGTTTTGATCATCTGATTTCCTCTCGACTTTCTCTTTCTTTCCGGATGCGGCACACCAGGTGCCAGATGGCCATGCCCGGATGATACAGCAGCATTCTGGGGCCGGAAAAGGCCATGACCTGCCGGATGCGCTGGCGCATTTCCGGATTGTAGCAATGCACCTTGCAGTTGGAGCAGAATGTCTTTTCCTTCATAAAGGGGCACTTCTGACTTCTGCTTTTTGCATAATCCAAAAGAGCCTGACAGTCAGGACAGTATTCTTTCCCCTGCCCCAGCTGCCGGGGATGCTGCTTCCGGCAGTACAGCCGGATCATTTCCTCCAGTATCCGCTGCTCTTTCCGCCGCTTTTCTTCCACACCGTCCTTCATTCCGATGCCTCCAGTGCCCGATCCGCCGGCCTTATGGTCTTGATCCGCAGCAGGAAGTACAGCAAATGGCATACCCAAACCACTGCAATGCAGATCCTCCCCATAGGTGCGTTCTTCATGCAAAGAAAGCCCAGGGCCATTACTGCCGTCACCATGGCCATGATCCGGCATTTTGTTCCCGCCGTCATGGCCCGTTCCTGAACAAAGCTGCGCAAATGCTTTCGGTACAGCCCTGTGCCCAGAAACCAATCGTGCAGCTTCTGGGAGCTTTTGGCGAAGCAAAACAGGGTGGTCATGTAAAAAGGAACGGTGGGCAGCACAGGGATCACAACGCCTACGGTTCCCAGTCCCAGGCATACAAAGCCCAGCACGATCCAGATCGCTTTGAATGGATTTTTCATTATCTTCTCCCGGTAATTCTCAAGTAAAAATTCATACAGGCTTTCAGTTAGCCTCTGCTAACCGTTGGGCAATAAAACAGGCTGTCAACTCTTTGACAGCAGAAAAGCCGCCGGGAAACGGAGAAACGGGTTCGTTTCTCCGTCCCCGGTTTGGATTAGGGAAGCTCTGATTAAATCAGCAAGAGCTGACGGCGAGAAATTTTGCTTCCAGACAAGGTTCAGAAAGTGAGGGAATACTGTATGTACCCGCAAGGAGTATGCCGCATCCGTAAGCCAGCTTGCGCTGGCAACGGCTGCGCTATATTTTCCATTTTTCAAACCGCAGGCTGGGAGCAAAAGATCTGCTGCTCAGCCGCAGCCGATTTATTCAGAGTTTCCTTAGGGCAGCACCGCATAATTCAGCAAGAGACAGCAGCGAGAGATTTTGTCCCAAGATAAAGTTTGGAAAACGCAGGAATACTTTGTGTATTTCAAGTTTTTCAAACTGCAATATTG
>Ga0129314_1001154_pt1 | contig 20238 bp, 17 predicted proteins | sample O1111metagenome_FD_94431 | JGI IMG/M metagenome (GOLD analysis project Ga0129314, IMG submission 94431) | Orangutan individual fecal microbial communities from fecal samples from Wisconsin, USA - O1111 metagenome | ecosystem: Host-associated > Mammals > Digestive system > Large intestine > Fecal... | reverse complement strand
TTCCACCACTTGATTCCTCCGAAGGTGCTTTGCAAAAGTGTCTCACTCCACTCTATATCCATAAAATCACAAAACGCCTGCAAAACCTCCTTAGGCTTAAGATGAAGCTCCTCCAGCTTGACAATACGGGTTCTGTCAATCCATTCCTCCTTCATGGGAATATCCGCAAATATGGCAATCAGATTCGCCGTAAGATTGTCGATAGTTGCCTGCTTGGACTTTATAAGGTATTTCAGCGAGGAGGCAAAGGCCTGAACCGGCTGCCGCACCATATGCAATAATATGGTATAAGGAAAAACCTGCAAAAACTTTTCCGTAGCCTCCACCGACATGGAAAAATGAATTCCTCCCTCAGCAATAATGGGAATTCCTGTCCTAAAATCATATTCATAACCGATTCCATATGCTGCCGCCAGCTGCACCGCCTGATAAAACAGCTTTTGATTCATGCTCTCAGAAGCATTTACAATACTGGTAAATTTCTCCTGAAATCTATCCTTGTCTATGGTAAAAATCTCATTTCTGTCATCTCCCATACTGCACATGCCATTTAGTCGGGTCTCATAATATTCCTCACCCTCATTAAAAAATTCCTGAAAGACATCGAAGATTTGTGTCACAACCTCCTCCAAGGCCTCACGAAATACCTTCTCCCCCCGCTGCTGCACCAAGGAATCCCATAATTTAAATATTTTCATACCATTGAGCATAGTGAGTATTATCTTGGGATGTCCGTCCAAAAGACTCTTGAAAAAGTGGGTTCCGCTACGCCCATAGCAATAAATACTGACAACCCTGTTAAGGCTTTGGGCATAATCCGCATCACTATAGGTGAAATGCTCCATAGCCCTGTCCAGCTGCTCAATTTTTTCTTCACAGCCCCTCCTCTTTGGCTCACTCCCGGCATGTACCAGCGCCCTGATATACCCGTCCTTCGCCTCAAGCAGACGCCCCTCCTTCTCATACAAATCACCCAATTCACACAAAAGGGCAAATTTATTACTGTTTTTCTCCAGCAATTTAACCTGTATACGTTCTTCTTCCCTCCGAAGCTGTTCACTACTCATCTTTTTTCCTCCTATTACTCTTTTGTCAATACTTTCTATTTTTTAACTGCTGGCACTGGAATAATTTTTCACCGCATAATTCCAAAACAGCCTCACCAATATAAAAAAGATTGGAGGCGCCAGAACACACCATATTCCCTCAAAAACAGTTAAGGTTCCCATAAGAAATCTTGAGGGAAGATTGGATATGAAAAACAAGGGAATTAAATAAATGCCTATTTTCTGAGCTGCCTTACCATAAATATTCATAGGCATGCTGTTAAAATCCCACGCCCTGTCGGCTATCTGCGTAACGGCATCTGACTTGATTGTCCAAAAGGACAATAGCTGCGGAAATAAAAACAGGGAATAGGTAATGGCTGTAGCGCTCAACAGACACAAAATATATCCGGTAACTCTCCATACCGTAACCTCAAGCCCCAGCTTCTGCCATGCAAGCACCAGCATAATTATTCCCACAATCAAATTCGGAAGCGGCAGAGCAAAATTGAAGTAGCGCATGGTAGCCATAAATTGCAGAGACATAGGCTTTGTAATGTACAAATCCAAATTACCGCTCTGTATATTTTGGGGCAGCTTATAAAAGCTGTCACAAAGTGTTGCAGTATATATCCCCGTCATGATAATAAAGGTGCCTGTATAGAGCATCATTTCGTCCGCTCCGAAGCCGTTGAGATTCAGCCCTGAATTGTAAAAGAAAATCACATAGACGCACCTTATAAATAGAAAGCCTGAAGCACCCAAAATGCCTGCCACAAAGTTTGCCTTGTACTCCATGTACTGTATTAAATTGTTTTTTACAAACAAAAAATAAATAAAGATATGTTTTTTCAATACCTTATCCTCCAACAGCCACATACTTTTTCATGTTTTTCTTCCAGAGCAGACAAGCCAATATTGCCAGCAGGGCAATCCATACCATTTCCACCATCACACCTGCTTTAATATCCTCCGGCGCCAGCCTGCCGTTCAGAACATTAATGGGATAATACACAATATATTTAAAGGGCAGAAACGCCAAAACCGCATTCATTTTTTCTCCGAACACGTCCAACGGAAACACACCGCCACTCAAAAATAATATGGTCTGATTTGCCAAGGTAAACACTCCCCACACCTCAAGCATTACAAATGCCAGCGTACTGAGACAATAGTAAATCAGAAAATTTATCATAATGGCAAAGCTGATAAACACAAAAAATAACAATATTCTTGTAAGGCTCAGCTCAAAGTCCAGAAAAAAGGTACAGCCTGTCAAAACAGCAAAGGTCATTACCGTCAGCAGCAATATCTGTGAAAGCTTTTTTCCAAAAAAGGAGAATACTCTATATAGTGTATAGTTCACAGGCTGAGCAAGAAACTTGCTTAAGCCGCCGTCCTTTACATCATATGCAATTTCCCATTGAAAGCCTGTTGATGACATCTGCGCAACCAAAGCCGCTATAATGACATAGGTTATCATTTGTCCGTAGGTATAGCCGTAAACCACACTGTCCGGAGAATTTCTAAACACTGCTGTCCACAAGAAACACTGAACAATAATGACAAACATACCACTGACAATTCTTAAAAAGAAATCCGCTCTGTATTCGAGACCGCTTTGAAACCCCATGGAGAGAAGCTTTATATATTTTTTGACTACATTCATTGCGCTTCCTCCTTTTGATATAGCAGTGCTATTCCTTCCTCGATAGGAACGTCCTCAATGGTAAAGTCGATTACCGGCACCTTATCCAAAAGTACCTTTGAGCATTCCCGCACCTCCTCCCTAACCACCGCCAACACAGCATTCAATCCTTCATATTCCTTGACTTCACCAAAGCCCTCCAGTACACTCTTGTCCACAGGCTCACTAAGCTGTAGCTTGATTAGCTTTGTCTGATTGAAAAGCTCATTTACATGACTCAAATCATCATCATATACCACCGAACCCTGATTGATAATAATAGAGCGCTTGCACATATCCTCAATATCATTCATGTAATGGCTGGTAAGAATAATTGTTGTTTTAGTCTGGGTATTATAATATTTCAGAAATTCTCTTATCTTCTTTTGTGAGATAATATCCAAACCGATTGTAGGCTCATCTAAAAGGATAACCTTGGGCTTATGAATTAATGCGGCAATAATCTCCAGCTTCATTCTTTCTCCCAGAGAAAGCCTCCTGACCTGTACATTCAATAAATCCTTTACATCTAACAGCTCTACCAGCTCATCTAACGTACTTTGAAACGCCTTGTCGTCCAGCTCATATATGTACTTATTCAAATGCAGCGACTCACAAGCCGGCAAATCCCACCACAGCTGATTTTTCTGCCCCATTACGATAGAAAAATTCATTTTAAATTCCTTTTTTCTCTCCCAAGGAACATAACCCATAACCGTGGCATTTCCCGATGTGGGATAGAGAATTCCCGATAGCATTTTCAGAGTTGTGGTTTTGCCTGCCCCATTCGGTCCCAAGAAGCCTACCACCTCACCCTCCTCAATCTCAAAGGATATGTTATTCACCGCATTTTTTATCAGCCTTTCTCTATGAAACAGATTCTTCACAGAGTTTTTGATGCCAACCTTTTTTTATAATAGGAAAATGATTTACTTAAATTTTCAACCTTAATCAAAGCTCCTTCTCCTTCCCTCAATGTAGCTCATAAGACTTGAAACAGTTTCAAATCTGCTTAAGTCCAAGTTATCGTCGTCAAACTCAATTCCAAAGGTATCCTCCACACTTACTACCAGTCTCAAAAAATTCAAGGAGTCAATGCCGATGTCCTGCAGCCTTGATGCTGCCTCCAGAGGCTTATTAAGCCCTCCCTTCAAAACCTCTGAAACAATGGAATTCAGCTTCTTGAGCATATCATTATCCGAAGATACAGCTTCCCCCGTTCCATTCATATCCTCCCAATCACTGTTTATCAGCCTTACTCTGTCTACTTTACCGGCGGGAAGCTTAGGGAGCTCCTTTAGCCTCACGATATGTGCAGGTATCATATATGCAGGAAGTCTGTCAGATAAATGCCTCCTTAACTCCTCATCTGAAATATCCTGCCTCGTGACAATGTATGCCCATAAGACATCACTATCCTCCGTATGTCTGGCAACCACAGCGCTTTCCATGATAAGAGGATTCTCCATCAGATGATATTCTACCTCTCCGGTTTCCACCCGATAGCCCTTAATATTCGCCTGCAAATCAGACCTTCCCTGTAAGACAAGCTGCCCCTCCTCGTTCCACTTGCCAATGTCACCGGATTTATACATTCTTCCCTTGTGAAACAAATCCTCCATAAATCTCTCCGCAGTCATAGCCGGATTATTGTAATATCCTCTGCAAACACTGTCGCCCGATATATATAATTCACCCCATGTATCTACCGGCAACGGCCTTTTATTCTTATCCAATATATATACATAGGTATTAAAATTAGGCTTTCCTATGGGCAGATTATCCATGCCGTTCTGAGTATACGGAACAGGATATATCGTCGCCATATTTACCTCCGAGATGCCGTAATTATTGTATAAAACAATATTTTTCTCCTCTAGATGCCGCAAAAATTCCCGTGTAATTATCAGCTTCTCTCCTGCAGCCAAAATATGCTTTAATGAAGAAGTAAGCTTTTTATAATACCGCTCCTCCTTAGCTACCACCTTTAAAAATGAGGTGGGAAAAAATACTGTAGTGATTTTCTGTTGCTCTATATAGTCAAACAGCTTTCCGATATTGTTTCTGATAACCGGCTCCACAATATGATAGGTTCCTCCAAATAAGAGCGTAGTAAACATTTCCTGATAACTCACCGTAAAGCTCGGACTGAAAAACTGAAGCACAGCCTTGACAGCCTCAGCCCCCAATATAGAGTGCAGGCAATATACCACATTCACAACATTTCTATGCTCCTCCATCAACGCCTTGGGATTACCTGTTGTACCTGATGTAAACAGCACATATGCCAGGGAGCCGGCGGTGGTGGAAGGGAACGGCTGCCCGCCCATCCTGTGTTTCTCTTCATCAAAGCCTTTATCTATGAGTATGGTTGTTTTGTCAAATTGGATTATGTCCCTTGAGGCCTGCTGCATAATCAGACAATTTACCCTGCAATTTGCCAGCATATACTGAATGCGCGCCTCAGGATATGCAGTGTCAATCACCATATACGCGCCGCCTGCTTTAAGAATTCCAAGAATGGCAATCATTAAATCAAAGGAGGGTTCCAAAAAAACTCCCACAATATCCTCCTGCTTCAAGCCGCAGGCTAACAGCCTTGCCGCAATTTCTTCCGCTTTTTCATTCAATTCCCCATAGGTCATTGGCTCACCCCTATAAATAAGCGCATTGCGATTAGGATGCTCATGTACCTGTTCCAAAAACAATTCATGAATGGTCTTATCCTTGGGGTAAGAAGTGCCTCTGTAATTTTTTTCTGCCATTATCAGGCTGCTCATATTTTCCGTTTCTTCCCTCATTTTGCACTTACCTCCTTCTATTGCTTATCAAAATCAACAGACACCCTACAGTTATTCGGAAGAGTCTCCTTCAATATGGAAAAATCATGATAATCCTTCGGCTCAATATTATTTTGATTATTTATCATGTTCTCTTCCGTAATATAATGAAACAGCTCTAAGCTTGTTGATAAATAGGTATCATCAACGTTCACCCCATACCTATTGTTTTTCATCATACCCTTCATTTCGTCCGCAGTAAGCTCCAATTCCTCTGCCAAAATTTGAATTGCTGCTTCCCTGTTATCATCTACATATGCAACCGCCCTGTCTATTGCCCTGATAAGCTTCTGCAAATCCTCCTTATTATCTTCCAGCCATTTCCTCTGAACAACAATGCAGGAATAGGTATTGCACCAATCAACCTCTCCCTCTGCCCCGGGGATATAGGATTCAATACCACTACACAAAACCGTCACGTCCATTACACTCCCTGTTTTTGTTATCCACGGCTCTGTTGTGGCAATCATATCCACCTGCCCCTCCGATATGGCGGTGAGCTGTTCCGCAAACTGCAATGGAACAATGCCAAAGGAATCCTTATCAAGCTGCAATTCCTTACACATTCTCATAAAAACCAGCTGCTGTGTGGAGCCTGACAAAAGACCTATTCGCAAGCCCTCCAAATCCTTTGGCTTCGTTAGCTCTATATCAGAATTTATCAATATGCATTGTGTACCGCCAATATTTGCAGTGGGGGCAACAATCTTAATATCCGCTCCGTTTATGCTCCACACTGCAGCAGAATAGTTGGTTGCACACGCAATTTCTGCCTGACCGTTCACCATCAGAGGCGCTAAATCCTGCACCGTAGGTAAATATATATTCTTTAGCCTTAAGCCTTCTTCCTCAAAATATCCCAATTTATCCGCAAGTATCTGCATGAGTGAAATCTGCGGGTCTTTTACTCCATAAAAGGTCACAGCCTTTAAGGCAGCCTCTTCGCCCACCGTCTCCTCGCCTATTGCACAGCCACCCAATAGCAGCATAACAGCCGATACCGCTATCATCTTTATCAAAAAAATGCCCCTTTTCACGCAAATACCCTCTCCCTTTCTAACAATCGCCTTTACTTGTCCGCCTCTTCCTTTATATGCAGCCACCTGCACTTTTTTCTTTCTAATATAGTAATGGATTCCTTTAGTATAAGATATAAAATGATAATGATTAGTATGGATAAGAACATGTCCGAAACCAAAAACCAGTTCCGTGAATTAACAATAATAAAGCCTAAACCCTCCGTCGCTCCCATCATCTCCGCCACAATCAATGCTGCAAAGGCATTGTTCAGACAAGACCTCATTCCAAACAGGATATGGGGTTCAGCCGACATAAAATATATCATTCTGAAAATTTGAAATGAATTTGCTCCCAAGCTTTTTGCACATTGCACCATCTTATAATCAACACTTTGTATCCCTGCAGCTGTTGACGCCGCCATAGGGAAAAAGGTCGTAACACTAATTAAAATAATTTTGGAATTTTCTCCTATGCCAAACCATATAATCATAAGGGGGCATAATGCATATGTGGGAATAGAACTTAAAATACTAAAGATGGGTTCAAGCATGCAATGCAGGCTGCGATATTTTCCGATAAAAAATCCTGCAAATATTCCTGCGCAGACTCCCAAGGTGTAGCCCTTGCATAAGCGTGCTAAACTGATTATTACATTTCGATACAGCTGTCCGTCCTTTATGTAAGAGTATGCCGTCTTTATAATATCCGTAGGTGCAGGCAAAAACACCGGATTGAAAAACGTATATCTCTTATTTATCATACAACCGACCTGCCATATAAGAAAAAAGCTGACAATAGACAATAGTCTTGTATAAGTATCCCTCTTTTTCATAAGCTTCCCCATATTACCTAAATTGCACTGTGCAATAAATTTATGTACCTGACAAAATCCGGATTATTCTCATTCCTTGTGGATTCCAGCTCAATCTTCACATTTAACGCTATGGTCTTATCATTTACCACAAGCACCCTGTCTGCCAAACGAACGGCTTCCTCAATAGAATGTGTTACCATCAAAAAGGTAGTTCCCTGTTTTTCCCCGTATTGCTTTAAAAGTCTGTACAGACCTTCCTTTGTTATCTTATCCTGAGCGCTAAGAGGCTCGTCCATAATAATCACCTTCGGAGAATTCACCAAAGCTCTTGCAATGGCAGTTCTTTGCTTCATACCTCCCGAAAGCTGACATGGATAATAATCCTTATACGCCTCCAATTCCATGTGCCGAAGACAATCCATTGTAATTTTCTCAATTTCCTGTCGACTCTTTTTTGCAACCTTTAGTCCAAACGCTACATTCTCAAAAACAGTATACCATGGAAACAAAACATAATCCTGAAAAATGACCCCTATCTCCTTGTCCGGCCCGGCTTTTCTTTTTCCCAATACTAATATTTCGCCCTTGTCCGGCTTTAAAAAGCCTGCAATTAAATGCAGCATGGTTGTCTTTCCTGAACCGCTTTTTCCCAGTATACTGACAAATTCCTTTTCTCTTACGTCAAAATTTACATTCTCCAGTACATTTATCTTGACTCTCTGTCCATGGCTGTCAGAGTCTTGAGCCATATCATAATATCCCTTATATAAATTCCGTATTTGTATACTAAATTCGCCCTGACAATCCATTACCTTCTTCAACTCCACCTTTTCATAAAAAAATTATACTTGACTTATTTTTTCAATTCTTCTCTCTCCTTGCTAAATACTTCTCACCGCTTGCTATCGCTCGCCCTTTTACGACATTTGTTGCTAAGACAAATCCTCTTCTTTAACCGGCATGCCTTGCCAAGCCTTGCGTCCTTGAGCAAGGCTGCCTCTGTAATTTTTCACAATATTGCTCATCAAATCCACATCATGACTTACTCTTGAACGATTATGGCTAATAGTGCCTGCTATCTGCCTTCGTTCGATGTACCACTCCCCTTGGGTGATTTGGCGATGTGTAAATTGATGACAGCTTTAATGTACATTTGCCCATATTGATAATATTATGCCACGTTCCCGCCGGTACAAAAACAACCTCTCCCTCGCCGATATTATACTGCATATCAGGCATACACTCACTTTTTCCCATTTTAACCATTGCCTGCCCCTGCTCCACGCGAATTATCTGGTCTGTATCCTTATGCATTTCCACACCTACATCTTCACAGGGCAGAATACACATAAGAGTCATTTGCGCATGGCATCCTGTCCATACAGCTGTGCGAAAATTTTCGTTCTGCATAGCTGCCTTCTCAACATTCATCACATGAGGGGTGGGGCCATAGTCGGTCATTTTAAAATAGCACTCCATAAGAACTCCCACATCTTTTTGCTATAACATATGCTATAAAGATTGTTTGGTGAATGTATTTTCTGCCTTATTCAGGTTTCATTTTCACACATAATATTGCGCCTGAGCTTCCCACATTCTATGATACACTCCCTTTACGTCTGCCACCAGTTCATCGTGTGTTCCGCTTTCAACAATCCGTCCATCGTCAAACACAACTATCTCATCACAAAAACGGCAACTGCTCATTCGATGCGATATGAACACGGCAGTCTTGTCAGCCACCATATCATTGAAACGCTTATAGATATCCTGCTCCGCAATAGGATCCAATGCACTTGTAGGCTCATCAAGTATTACCACCGGCGCATCGCGGTAGAGTGCTCTTGCAAGCGCAATTTTCTGCTTCTCACCGCCTGATATCTCAATACCTTCCTCGTCACCGTCCTGCTGCTCCTTTAAAAGCTTTGAATCAATTCCTCTCTTCATCTCAAGCACTCTGTCGTATATACCGGCAGCCCGAAGGCTCTTCACAACCCGTTCCTTATCAAACTCAGGGCCTGCTGCCACATTCTCAGCTACGGAGAAGGAGAATATCTTGTAGTCCTGAAATACGATTGAAAACAGGCGGATATACTCGTCATAATCGTATTTACGAATGTCAATTCCGTTTAGGAGAATCTCGCCCTCCGTAGGATCATAGAGCCTGCACAGAAGCTTGATAAAGGTAGTCTTTCCTGCTCCATTGGCACCCACAATAGCCAGCTTGTGACCGGTCTTTAGCCGAAAGGATACATTCTTTAAAATCATTCTGCCACTGTTCGGATAATGGAAGCTGACGTTTCTAAACTCCAGTTCATACTCGTTGTCAAGACGTTTCTCAACCGGAAGTGTACCATCATACTTCTCGTTTTTGACTGCCATCAGCTCATTGTAGCTCTCAAGATATATGTTCTGCGTATTTAACTCGATAAACAGTGAGAATACAACTCCTATCTGCGTCTGTAGAAGGGTAATCGCGCTGATATATTTTGTCACTTCACCGATGGTAATCATACCATATATCGCCTTGATTCCCACGAATAGGTAAACAGCTACGGCAAAAATATTCTGCACAAGCAGTGACCAAATTCCTACCCGCATGCCATCCCTGATTGCCTTCTTTTGTGCCTTCTCGATATCGCCACGGGCTTCTTTGCCCTTCTTCATAATCACGTCAAACATATTAAAAATGCGGATGTCTTTCCCCATCGGGTAGTCATTGATTAGGTTGAAGAAAAACCAGTAGATTCTTCCACTTTTTACCTCTATCTGATCACGGTTGTAGCGAATCTGCCCCTGCTTTGCTTCACATTTACTCTTGATGTAAAGACTCATGATAAGCAGGGCAAGGAGTGCCACATAGCTTAACGGAGAGCCAAAAAAACGGTAAACTGTTCCCTGACAGTCATAAGGTGAGGTCCGAAGGAGCCCGGCCATGGTTATCACTGCCCCAATACACGATATGACCGCACCCAACAGATTTAGCGATTTCTGCAAATAAGCACCCATACCCCCCATTTTATCGCTATTGCCGTCTGCCTTGGCAATCAGCTCTAAGGTACTGTTTCTCTCCAAAATATCGTAATCAAGGCTCATCGCCTTACAGCCGATATCCCTGTTTTTGCGGTCCGATACAAGTGTACGCTGAACCTCCATCAAATGTGCCAGTGCACCTCTGATTAATTCCACCAGCATGATACTTCCCACCATAATTGCGGCAACCGTAAGAATCTCTCTTTTATCGGCTTTCATTGACAGCATATCAATGATACGCGCGCCCAGAATCATTGAGATAAAGGGAAGTGACCTGTTTAGGAGCATAAATAAAACGCTCAACGGAATATAAGAAGGGCAAAGCTTGTGGATATTGCCTGCATTCTTCTTAAGGCTTGCAAAAAAGGGGGGTCTATTAATTTGCTCATCCTTCTTTTCATGCCTCTTCATTTTCTACCCCTCCCTTGTAATACTGACTCTGAACCTCGAATACCTGAGCATATTTACCCTTTTTTGCAAGCAGCTCCTCATGAGTTCCTTCCTCAATAATACGGCCGTTTTCAATAAACAGGATTTTATCGCAAAATTTAGTGCTTGCAAGTCTGTGTGAGATAAACAATGCCGATTTGCCCTCCGTGGCTTTTTTATACTCCTCATACATATTACTCTCAGCAATAGGATCAAGCGCCGCCGTCGGCTCATCAAGCACCAGCATCGGAGCATCCTTATATAAGCATCTGGCAAGCATCAGCTTCTGCATCATACCTCCGGATAACCGGATTCCGTCAGGGTCAAAGCTCTGCGATAAACTCGTAAGCTCCTGTCTGTCAAGAATCTCCACATCCTTCCACAGGTTGGCACGGTCTAGGACCTCACGAACCCTTTCCATGTCCGTCTCATCCTCCATACGTCCTGATACATTGCTGGCAATAGACACCGGAATTGTGTTAATGTCCTGAAAAATCGTAGCCAAAAGCTCATGGTATTCATTCAGATTGAATTCCTCAATCGAGTGACCGCCTACCAGTATCTCCCCCTTTGTTGGGTGGTAGAAGCCACATAACAGCTTCACAAGTGTCGTTTTACCTGCTCCGTTATGACCAACCAGCGCAAGCTTCTCACCTGCTTTTATGGTAAATGAAATATCCTTCAGGATATCCTCTCCGTCCTCCTCATATCTGAAATACACATGCCTAAACTCGATATCAGGAAGTCTCTTTCTCCATTCCTCAGGGATACTCATGCCCTCCTCACGTAAGAACTTATTCGGATAATCCATCATTTTGCGATATTCACATACCATCAGATTCCCTTCGAGAAGATAGCTGATATGATATCTGAGATTTCCGAACCATTCTGCCAATCCGCTGACGATTCCAAGTGCCAGCGTAAATTCCGCCAAACTCAATTCGCCACTTAACACTTGTGTGACCAAAATTCCGTATGCCAGCAAATCCCGTACCGCAACAAATACAGCATCGGAGACATTGACTGCATACTTACGCTCGCATTGCCTGACTGTTAAATCCTTATTCCTTTTTGCCAGCCTGTCAAAGCCTGATCTGAACCAGTCAGCCATATTGTAAATTCTGATATCCTTGCCGTTTTCTACCGATATTGTCTGTTGCTTCAGATAATAAAACCTGCCCCATATTCTATACCGGTTATCCATGTTATCGGCTCTGAATTTACGTGAGCGTGCCTCTAACAAAGAACTTACAACCGACATGACAATTATGACCACCATAATCCGCCAGTCAAAAAACGAAATGCTAAGCGAGTAGAGAACAATTCCGATAACTGTTGCGACTATCAATGGATAATTAATATACATCAGATTGACTCCCTGCCTGTATAGATGTACAGCGTGCGTCGCCCGGGTCAGCAACCGTTGCTGCGCGGGGGATTCCACATTATCATAATCTGCGTGGAGACTTTTATTGACGAGCTTCATGAGGAATTCCCTGTTCTGTGTCATTTCGTAATAGTAGTCGCCCCATTCTTTAATATACTGACTGCCGAATTGACAGAGAAGGTACACAGCAAGCATGACTGCCATCATCATCAGATAGTGCCCTACCTTGCCTTTCTCCGTGATACTTGCAACAGCCGCTGCAAGTGTAACCGTGCCTACCACACGACCTACCAAATAGAAAAAAACGGAACCATATACCCCAAGCCTCATCTTCGGACATACTTCATACAAGGTGTGATATACATATCTCACATTACTAAACAATGTATATTTCTTTTCTTTTTCCTTCATACACCCTCCCTATAATATACAAAATTGTTATGAAACCCTTATGCTGACTGTAGGTTCGCATTGGCCGTTATTAACAACTATGCTGTCTAAATTCCACAGGATTGAACGCCAGCTTACATTTTCTATGCTATCACATCTCACAATGAATTAAAAAAAATGTGCACGAATTGCTTTTTTTCGTGCACGAATATCATCTGTTTTCATTTAAGTGCTTCTCTCAGCTACCATAAAACTGTAGCTTGTCACAGTGGCAGCATAATCTCGGTTGAGAAAACACCTGGTTCATTGGCTCGTCTGATATACCCCTTGTACTTGTCCACTACGATATCAATTCGCTTAAGACCATGCCCATGGTCACCGCGTTTGTTGGATATATATTCTGCATCGAGCTTCCTGATTACTTCTCCGGTTGAGTTGGTGACTGCAATATACAGCTGTTGCTTACGTATACATACATATATTCTTAAGAATCGTTCCGCAGCCTCGGGCATTTTCCTACAGGACTCAACAGCATTGTCAATTAGATTTCCCATAATTACACACAAATCAATGTCTGCAACTGTCAGCTTTTCCGTAAGCTCAGCTTTACAGTTAATATCAATATGATTTTTCTCAGCAAGGCTGAGCTTACTGTTTAAGATTGCATCTAAGCTAATATTTCCTGTAGTATACTTTACCCGAATATTGTCAAGGTCTCCTTCCAATTCATTAAGATACCTCTTGGCTTCCTCAATCTGCCCCGTTGCAAGGTGTGCCTTAAGCTTCTGAAGATGATTGTGATAATCATGACGCCAGCCACGCATTGTCATATAGATATCGTTGACCTCTTCAACCTGTCTGGACATAACCTCAACCTGATAATTCAGATATTTCTTGTCATAAAAACGGAACATTTCATTCCTCCTTATTTTGGTCTGTTCGTGTCGGACACCTATTTAAAAAAGTACTTCATGAATGCATCATTTAACGACGCATAAGCGCCCCGACTAACCGGTATTGCTTCCCCATTCTCAAGCACACACTCTTCACGGGTTATTTTATTTACATAATCAAGATTCACCACTATCGAGCGATTCGCCATCACAAACCTGTCAGAATCAAGCTTCGCAACCATTTCCTTAAGACTGTCCTTCCACTCGTACCGCTCGTTTACTGTCTGCATTTGAAGGTAATGCCCCTCCACCTGTACATAAATGATGTCATTCCTTGAAAGCTTCAAATTCTCGCCAAGATACCTAAACGTCAAATAATCCTCATGTCGGTTCTTAAGCTTCTCCATACAAGCAGCCAAGGCTCCCGCCAGCTTGCTCTCGTCTACAGGCTTTATCAGATATCTGACTGCACCTATCTCATAGCCTTCAAACACATACTCCGAAGCCCCGGTAAGAAATACTATTTGTACATTCCGGTCAAACCTCCTGATTTCATGAGCAAGCTCCATACCATTCATTTCTTTCATGCAGACATCAAGAAAAATGATATCAAACAAATCCTGTCTGTCATATTTAAACAGAAACTCCTCAGCACTCCCCACATACAGGATGTTTAGCCGAACAGCATTTCCTTTTCCCCAGTCTTCAAGCATTTTCCGATAGTATTCATACTGGTCTTTTTCATCCTCTACTATTGCTATTCTGACAATCATAACCAAGTTCCTTCCACTATATCAGGTCGCTGGCGCGATGGTTCGCATTCATATTTCGTCCTCAGCAATCAGTTTAACAATCTGTTCTCATATTCCAGAGGCCTAACCAGCTTTCTCAATGACTCTGCATCATAACACAAAGCTTCCCTAATTTTTTGCCTATTTCCTCTGCATGTTCTAAAACATTATAACACATTTTAGTCCTCCAAAACGCAAAAAAAAATTAATCCTGCCCTGTCCTCGGAATCTGTTTCTAAATACTCTTTATATCATTGATTTACTTTATTCCCGCAGTCTTTAATATCATTGCTGGTAAAACTACATTTCTTCCATAATCATACTTTTCCTGCTCTTCATCCGTTCGACCTACCAACGCTACCCCTGTGGCAGAATTGTCTGACACTACAAGGAGAGCAATGGTCGGTATCTCCAATAAATCTGCCATGAGATAAAGAGAAGCCGTTTCCATCTCAATTAAGTCAGTATTAAACTCCTTGATTTCATCAAGGTGGTAGTATTCTGTAGCAATTGAGGGGGTGCAAAATACAGAACCTGTTTTTAATTCAAATCCGTTTTTCCTTGCAATGTCAACCACTTTACTAACAAAACCCATTTCAGGCTGAACCCTTTCGAAAGGAACAAAATCTTTGATGGAATCCTTAAGATATGTATGAGTAAATCCACCTGCAATAGAATAAGAAGGTGTACACAAATCGCCAAGTGCGAAGTCTGGTTTCAATGCTCCAACAGCTCCTATAAAAATTAATTTATCAAAGGTAAGTTCTGCGCATACTGCTATATGATCAATTAAGTTTGAATCTGATGCGGCTGTTTTAATCCACGCTATTTTCAAGTCATCCTTTTCTACAAGATATCCTGCAATATATGCCCCTTCTCTTAATGTCGTAACCTTACAGTAACTGTCCATCTTAAGTTTGTATGGAGAGAAACTTGGAGCCACAACAAGCGCATCGTAATGCTCATTTTTATCAAGGCCAAAGGCAAGATATGCCAAGTTTTCAGAATTATATTGATGGAATTTAGCCATAATATCATACATTTTCTTTTTCATAAAATCTCTCCTTATTTCTTTGAATCAATAATAATAAGTGGAATCGTCATCTCTTCAAGTGTATATCCGGCGTGTACACCCTTAAAACTCTCTGCTTCTTCTATTGAATTAAAGATAGTAAGGTCCGTTAAACCTATTGCTACATAATCTCCAATCATAGCATCCACATTTTCATGAGGCACTCCTGTTCCAAATAGTTTTTCTCTATATATTTCTTCTTTTGTTAACAGAATAAAGTCCCTGCCAAATTCATTTGTAAATTCTTGTTCAAACTGTATCCGCTTCTCTTCTTTTACAAAAAGATTCAAGGCACGTGGCTCGATAGACGGCATTCTGACAAGACATTCCATAATCTTAGGATACTCAGTAATTGATACATTTCGTCCGTCAATATGTCCATGATCGGCCGTCACAATTAATAAGGTATCCTCTAACTTGGCACACATTTCTTCAACTTCTGTTTCCAAATCTGCTACTACACTTTTCGCCTCATCACTATAGCAACCATATTTATGCATCACAGAATCCGGTTCATTCCAATAAGCATAAATGTATTTCCTACCATCCTCAGCGCACAGATTTGTGATTTGCTTGCAGATTGCACTAAATCTATCCGGGAAAGGAGGTACAAAGGGAAGAACTTGATATGCTTTTTTCCCCGCATGATTTATCCGATTTACTACAGATTCATAGTTACAATATTTCCAAGGTACGTTTTCATCTGATACCTGCTTATCTGTTCCCTGCTCAGTATTCAAAAAAACTGTAACATTCTTATCTACCTGAGGATAATAGCAATCCCAGCCCAGCCATGCATGCTCGATAGGCTGCAATCCACTCATAACAGATGTGGTTGCAGCAACTGTTGTAGGTGGAAATACGGTACTAATAGATTCTATAAAATGTGTCCTAAGAAATCCGTCTTCTTTTAGGTTACTCTCCATAATGCAGGTTCCAAGTCCGTCCAAAAGAAGAATAACAATATTTTTGTAATCTTTCTTAAGTAAATTATCTACCAAAGGAAGTGTTTTTCCTACCGTAGGTGCACCAAATTTACTCAATATTGAATTTGAAAGATTCACGATGCAATTTTCGTAATTGTGTAATGATAAAGTTTTGTCCATTACAGCCTCCTATATTTTTTCTGTTGTAATACTAATATCTGTCCTCTGATTTTTTATAGCAATCTGAAACTCATCCTCATAAATAATCTCTCCGGGAATCTCATCACACTCAGACATATATAGCTGCGTCCCATATTTTCTTGCCATCTCACGGTAAAATGTCATTTCAGAATAAATCCGATTCCCCTCAAGTGTATCTTTAAACCAAGTGATAGCCTTGTCTGGATTACCTTCTTCATAAAAGGGAGGCACCGGCAATACTTTCTCAAAATATTCACGCATATCCTTAATCTCTAAACATCTTTGTGAATACTGCACAATCAACTTTGTAAAATATTCTGTCCCAACTATACCACAAAGTGTCTATTGACTTTTTATAAATAATTGTCCTCAGAAATATTACAAAATTAGAAAAATCCCAAACTGCAATAGTTTGAACTTTGTTTGTATATTCACATTTTCTGTTTTGGGTATAGAATCTCCGTTGATAATATAGAATATTTGTTTGTTTTTGTCAAGAGTGTTTCATAATTTCAATTTATTATATCTTGAACTTATTTAATAGTGTCGGTACATTCTCTCAAATGTATCGGAACATATTCACATATGTACTCAGAATTAGGAGCTTTCTATCTTTCTTCATTTAGGACTCTATTTACCGCATTTTCCCAACCTTTCATTTTTATATAACGTTTTTCATCTTTCATTTTAGGAGTATACCATATCCGACTTAACTTATCAAAAATACTATCATTCCATACACCAGTAACAATCCCTGCCATATACGCAACGCCAATGCCGGAAAGTTCTTCTGCTTCAGGTACCAAAATCCCGGTATCCAAAATGTCACTCTGAAATTGCATCAAATAGTCATTTCGGGTAGGACCGCCGTCCACACGCAATTCACCTATTTCAATTCCGGCTTCTTTTTCAATTACACCTACCACATCAGCAATCTGATAAGCAATACTTTCCAAGCCTGCTCTGACAACTTCTTTCCGACCGGTCATTCTACTCATTCCAACTACGGCTGCCCTTGCTTCACTATCCCAGTATGGTGCACCTAGTCCGGTAAATGCCGGTATCAGATAACTTCCATCCTCTCTCGCCTGTTTTGCCAAAATAGCAGTTTCTGCTGGTGAAGTAATCATTTTCATACAATCTTTTAACCATGTTATTACCGCTCCCGTGTAATTCAGATTACCTTCCAACACATATTCTATGACACCATTCCGCGACCATGCAAGGGAAGTCACAATTCCCGAACGGCTAAAAATAGGGGTTTTCCCAATGTTCATCATAATAGACGAACCGGTTCCATATGTTGCCTTCATCATCCCCGGCTTTAAGCAAGCCTGCCCGAATAAAGCCGCATGAGAATCTCCCATCACACTATGTATCGGTATTGGCTTTTCAAACAATCCGTTGAATGTGGTCTCTCCAAAGTAGGCATCCGAATCAACCACCTCCGGCATATTCTTTGGGTTAACGCCAAACCATTCGCAGATTTCTTCATCCCATTTCAAATCAACAATATTAAAAAGTTGGGTTCTGGATGCATTTGAATAGTCTGTTTTATATGACTTTCCTCCTGTTAATTTGTATACCAGCCAAGAATCTACTGTTCCGTGACATATCTCACATTTATTTATTTTTTCCGCCGAAAGCCCGCCATTTTCCAACAACCAAGATATTTTTGCTGCTGGAAAATACGGAGAAAGTAACAAACCTGTTCTCTGCCGAATAACATCCGCTTTTCCTTTGATATCATCCCTCTCACAAATCTGCGCTGCTCTTGCACACTGCCACACAATCGCATCCGCAAGCGGTTGACCGCTTATTTTATCCCATAAAACAGTGGTTTCTCTCTGGTTACTGATTCCGATTGCTACGATATTCTCTTTTTCCACCTTACTTAATTCCACAAGATTTCTGACAACCCTAAGCGTATTTTCGTATATCTCATTTGCATCGTGCGATACCCACCCAAACTCATTAACCATCTGTCTGTGCGGCAAATCTGTTCGAAACAAAAGCGTTCCTTCCGAATTAAAAAGTAACGCTTTTGTTCCCTGCGTACTTTGATCTATACTAATCAAATATTTGTCATCCATATTCACAATTCCGCCTCATAAACTATTCACTTATGCCTTTCCATATAGAATTTCTAACTTTGCCATAAAATCCTCTAATATATAACGTTGATCTATCGAAGTATATACCCGAATCATCGGACGCCCCTTCTCAAATCTGTATGAAGCATCCTCCTCAAAAATAGGTGCTTCTCGATACACAAATCGACCGCAATTCGGCTCCAAAGCCACGCCTACAGCAGGAGAATCTCCTAAAGACCAACTCTCTCCCGCAGTCCACCATGCATACTCTGTCATATTGAATTTTGCCATATTCTCAAAAAGATGCTTTCCGATTTTACCACACGGAAAAACCTTTTTCTGTAGCTCTGCCAATCCTATACGCATGGTTCCGTACACCTCATTCGGAATCTGCCAAAACTCTACCCCACTAGACACAACAATATTGGCGGCTTCAATATCATTTCCTGCATTAAACTCTCTGTGCCCTTTTACAAAGGTATCTAGCCCCTGTCCTCCAATCCATACAACCGTCATTTTTTTTGCTATCTCCGGGCATGCTTTAATTGCAGACGCTACATTTGTAATAGCTCCCATACAAAGCACAAACAAAGGTTTGATATCTTCCCTATGTGCTTCTTCAATCAAAAACCTTGCCGCCGGTGATATTTCCTTCCCCTGTACTGCGGAAAGTTTTCCTTCCTCTCCCATAAAAACCGGAACATCCATATCCAAGGCCTCTAAAATAGTTACAATCTCATTGTAACTGGCTTTTGTTGTTTCCGGACCTCCAAACTGTTCAGCAAATATCGCTTTTACTTCGAATTTTTTGCTTATTAACGCATGCGTTATCGCAAACGGATCGTCCACCTCACAGGCTGCATCCGTATCAACAATAACCCTTATTCTTTTGTGTTCCGGAACTTCATACAATAATGACATAACATTTCCTCCTGACTTTTTTCGTTTTATATTTTAAGTACCTCTTTGGATACTTTATTCACCTAGAATCTCCATCGCTTTATTTACAATTCCTTCCGTATTCAATCCATAATATTCAAACACTTCTTTTGAATTTCCTGTAATTACAGGCTCATCCGGAAGAGTCATATTAAACACTTTCTTAGGCCTTGTTGCACTGACAATCTGACTAACCATGGAACCCAAGCCTCCGTACGGAGCGTGCTCTTCAATTGTGATAACAGACTTTACTTTTGCCGTAATTTCTATTATTGCTTGCTTATCTAACGGTTTCACACAATACATATCAAGCACAGTCACTCCGATACCTCTTGTCGCTAATACCTTTGCCGCCTCTACTGCCAATTTCACCATTTCTCCGCAAGCTACTATAGCCAAGTCTTCCCCGTTGCCGATTATTGTTGCTCTATCCATTTCAAACGGACAAAGTTCTTCACTATATATATCATCCACCGGATTTCTTCCTACGCGAATATAAGCAGGCTTATCATCCTTCAACAATTCATTTATCAATTTCCGTGTCTGAAATCTATCACTGGGAAGATACACTCTCATATTCGGAATTGCTGACATCGCCGCAATATCCTGTACGGAATGATGACTCATTCCCAATGCGCCGTAACTCACACCTCCGCTGATTCCCACCAGCTTTACGT
>Ga0129314_1001151_pt1 | contig 20319 bp, 18 predicted proteins | sample O1111metagenome_FD_94431 | JGI IMG/M metagenome (GOLD analysis project Ga0129314, IMG submission 94431) | Orangutan individual fecal microbial communities from fecal samples from Wisconsin, USA - O1111 metagenome | ecosystem: Host-associated > Mammals > Digestive system > Large intestine > Fecal... | reverse complement strand
GTTTGCGCCGCCAAGGGTTAAGAAAACCGTTGACGCTTTTTCTATTTCTGGCTATAATAGGCGCACCGAGGATGGACGCCTTTCCGCCTGTTTTTCTATGACCACAACGCGTACCACAGACGCCGCCGGGACACATGGTTACAACGGGAAAAAGAGGCCACAAGACCATTTACATTCCAGGCAAAAGCGGCGGAAATGGCTAAAAATCAATACAAATCAGAGCTTTTAATTCGTTCGCATCCGAGAGGTCGAGGGTTCGAATCCCTTCAGGTCCACCAAACAGGTATTGGACGAACACCTATTTCATCAGCGGCGGCTTCGCCGTGAAATGTTCGCTCTGATCCACAACAGAAAAGCGCCGTCTTGGAAGTGATTCCGAGGCGGTGCTTTTTTACTATCCGCACATTCGCTTTCCGCTATTCCTCGAGAGCCCCGAAAGAACGCCGCATACCGCAAAAATAGAAGACCGCCTTCTCAGTGAGCAATGACTCTCCTTGAGATGGCGGCCTTGAATTTTTAGTTTTTGATATCCTCCCGCAGCCGTCGCCGCAAGCCGCTGTATCTGCGCTGCTGGCGGTCGTTGGCTGCCATCTGCCCCGGTACCAGATCGTCGCCCACCAGCACCAGAAGCTCCCGTGCCCGCGTGATTGCGGTGTACAAAACGCCCCGCACCATCAACGACGGCGCCGCCGGGGCCGCGGCCAGCACCACGCAGCGGTATTCGCTGCCCTGCGCCTTATGTACCGTCACGGCATAGGCCATATCCAGCTGGCCCAGAAGATCCGCCGTATAGACGCAGGTGCGGTCGTCAAACTGTATGGTGATCAGCTCCCCGGAGGGATCGATCTCCCGGATCACCCCCACATCGCCGTTAAAAATTCCGGTGCCCACAGAGCCATCCGCCTTTTCCCAGACCACATCGTAGTTGTTCCGGGTCTGCATCACCCGGTCACCCTCGCGAAACACCATGTCGCCCCATGGCTTCTGGTGCTTGCCGGGTGCGGGCGGATTCAGCGCCGCCTGTAGGGCGCGGTTCAGGTTTACCGTGCCGCACATGCCTTTGCGGGTGGGAGAGAGCACCTGGATCTGCTCGGCCGGAATGCCCATCTTCCCCGGCAGCCGCTGCGCGCACAGATCCACCACCGTCTGCACCAGCCGCTCAGGCGCACGGCGGCACAGGAAGAAAAAGTCGCTCTGGTGATTGCGCAGCTCCGGCGGAAGGCCGCGGTTTACGGCGTGGGCATTGCGGATGATGGCGCTCTGCTCCGCCTGACGGAATACCGCCGTCAGCGAAACGGCCGGAATTACGCCGCTGCGCAGCAAATCGCCCAGCACGTTTCCCGCCCCCACGGAGGGGAGCTGGTCGGGGTCGCCCACCATCACCAGCCGGCAGCCCGGCCGCATGGCCCGCAGCAGCGACGCCATCAGCTCCAGATCCACCATGCTCATCTCGTCCACGATCACCGCATCGGCTTCCAAGGGTTCTTTTTCATTCTTGCGGAAGGTCACCTCGCCGGTCAGCTCGTTCCAGTTCATGCCCAGACAGCGATGGATGGTCTGCGCCTCTTTCCCGCACAGCTGGCTCATCCGCTGGGCGGCCCGTCCGGTAGGGGCCAGCAGCTCCACATTCAGCCCCATTCGCTGGAAGAGCGCCACGATCCCGCGCACCGCAGTGGTTTTGCCGGTGCCGGGGCCGCCGCTGAGCAGCACCACACCCTTTTCCGCGGCCAGCGCCACGGCGCGGCGCTGCTCGGGGGCATACGAAACGCCCTGCTTTTTTTCTATGTCGGCAATGATCTGCTCCACATTCCGGCCGCAGTCCCAGTCGTCACCGCAGGCGGCGGCCAGCCGTCCGGCCACATAGACCTCCGCTTCATACATCCGCCTGAGATAGCAGCCCTCTACATTGGCAATGGGCCGGCACACAACGGCAAAGCGCTCTTGCAGGCTGTCCAGTGCCTTTTCCGCCGTCTCTTCTCCCACGCCGATCAGCTCCATGGTGGCGGCAACCAGCTTGCTCCGGGGCAAAAACACATGCCCGTTGGACAGATTGTGGCTCAGCTCATAGAGAACCGCCGCCTCGGCCCGGCAGGGATCGTCTCCGTCAAAGCCCATCGCCAGCGCAATCTCGTCGGCGGCGGCAAAATCCACGCCGCAGCGCTCATCCGTCAGCAGATAGGGGTTATCCTTCAATTTTTCCAGCGTCTCATCGCCATAGGTGCGCAAAAGGCCCATAGCCAGCGTCACCGGCAGATCATAACGGCCGAGAAATTCCATCACCCGCCGCAGACCTGTCAGACTGCGAAAGGCGGCGGAAATCTCCGTCGCTTTTTTGGCGGTGATCCCCTTCAGGGTGGACAGCTTTTCCGGTTCCTCCTCGATCACCCGCAGGGTATCGGCGCCGAAGCGCTCCACCAGCCGGGCGGCAGTGGCCGGCCCCACGCCCTTCAGCACACCGGAGGAGAGGTAGCAGATCATGTCGTCCTCCTGACGGGGCATACGGCGCTCCACCAGTTCGGCGGTCATCTGCACGCCGTAGGTCGGGTGATTGACCCACATACCGGTCACAGTCATGCCCTCGCCCGCAGCGGCAAAGGGGATGCACCCCACCACGGTGACCACCTCGCCCTGATCGGTCAGCAGGCTTAGCACCGTGTAGCCGTTTTCTTCATTCTGAAACACCACATTTTCCACAACACCTTCAATTGTGCTGCGTTCCCCCATGGGTCTCCCCCCGTTTCTTCAGTGTGATATGGGGCCGCTCCAACGCGGCCTTTTCCGCCCGCCGCCGTCCCGCGGCGGACAGCCCCTCATCCAGCAAAACCACGTCCAGCCCTTCAAGCCGGCGCAGCAGCGCTTCCAGCCCCGCGGCGTCCCCAGTAAGGGGAACCCACACAGAAAGCCTGTGCCGGTTCACCGGCCGCAGCACCCAGTCGGACACCACCCACAGCACCGCCGCGATGCCCGCAGCCTCCAGAAAAGCCGTGATTCCGTCCCTTACCAGCGCCATACCCGTCCCCCCTTCCAACCGTATCCTATGCAGGACAGGGGTTCGGAGGTGCCGCGTCAGCGCGCCAGCATTTTTTTCAGATATTGCCCGGTGTAGGATTCGGGCACGGCCGCGATTTGCTCCGGCGTGCCGACGGCCACCACCGTACCGCCGCCTACGCCGCCCTCCGGCCCGAGGTCGATCAGATAGTCGGCGCATTTGATCACGTCCAGATTATGCTCGATCACCAGCACCGTGTTGCCCGCGTCCACCAGCCGCTGCAAAACATCCAGCAGCTTTTTCACGTCGTCGGCGTGCAATCCGGTGGTGGGTTCATCCAGAATATAGATGGTGCGTCCTGTGGAACGCTTGCTCAGCTCCGTGGCCAGCTTGACCCGCTGGGCCTCGCCGCCGGACAGTGTGGTGGAGGACTGGCCCAGCTTTACATAGCCAAGGCCCACGTCCTGCAAGGTTTGCAGCCGGGCGGCGATTTTGGGCAGAGCGGAGAAGAAGGGCACCGCCTCGTCCACCGTCATATCCAGCACATCGGAGATGGATTTCCCCTTATAGCGTACCTCCAGCGTCTCACGGTTATAGCGCTTGCCGCGGCACACCTCGCAGGGAACGTATACATCCGCCAGAAAGTGCATCTCGATTTTCAGCACGCCATCGCCGCAGCAGGCCTCACACCGGCCGCCCTTGGTGTTGAAGGAGAACCGTCCCGGGCCATAGCCCCGGGCCTTGGCCTCCGGCAGCGAGGCAAACAGATCGCGGATGTCGTTGAACAGGTTGGTATAGGTGGCGGGGTTGGAGCGCGGCGTCCGGCCGATGGGACTCTGGTCGATGTTGATGACCTTATCAAGATGCGCCTCACCCTCCAGCGCATCGTGCTTGCCGGGATGTGCCTTCATCCGGTTCAGATCGGCGCCCAGACGCTTGAAGAGGATCTCGTTGACCAGCGAGCTTTTGCCGCTGCCGCTCACGCCGGTGACGCAGGTCAGAGTCCCCAGCGGAATGGATACATCAATGTTCTTCAGGTTATTCTCACGTGCGCCGCGAACCGTCAGCCATTTGCCGTTTCCCGGGCGGCGGCATTCAGGCACCTCGATGCGCTTTTTGCCGCTGAGGTACTGGCCTGTCAGGCTGTTGGGGTCGGCCATCACCTGCGCCGGCGTTCCGGCGGACACCACCTGTCCACCCAGCGCGCCTGCGCCGGGGCCGATATCGATGAGCCAGTCGGCGGCGCGCATGGTGTCCTCGTCATGCTCCACCACAATCAGGGTGTTGCCAAGGTCCCGCAGCCGCCGCAGGGTATCCAGCAGCTTGTCGTTGTCCCGCTGGTGCAGGCCGATGGAGGGCTCATCGAGAATATACAGCACGCCCATGAGGCTGCTGCCGATCTGGGTGGCCAGACGGATCCGCTGGCTCTCGCCGCCGGACAGGGTGCCGGAGGAGCGGCTGAGCGTCAGATAGTTCAGGCCCACCGACTGCAAAAACCGCAGCCGCGAGCCGATCTCTTTCAAAATCTGCGCGGCGATCATCTGCTGATTGCCGGTCAGGCTCAGGCCGTCAAAAAAGGCGATTTCATCATCCACCGGCATGTCGGTGGCGTCAAAGATGGAAAGGCCGCCCACGGTGACGGCCAGCGCCTCGCTCCGCAGCCGCTTGCCCCGGCAGGTGGGGCAGGGACAGGCCGCCATAAAGGACTCGATCTCCTTCTTGCTGGCGTCGGACTGGGTCTCCACATACCGCCGCTCCAGGTTGTTGGCGATGCCTTCAAAGGCCTGATGCAGCGTACCCTTGCCCCGGGGCTGATCGTACTCCAGCGTCAGCTTTTCCCCTTTTGTGCCGTAGAGGATCACGTTCTTCACCTCGTCGGACAGCTGGGCATAGGGCGTGCGCAGGGAGAAATTGTACCGTTTGCTGAGAGCGTCAAAGTACATGCGGGAGATGCCGTCGGAACGGATGGAGTTCCAGCCGGTGGCTACCACGGCGCCATCCAGAATGGATTTGCTCTCATCGGGAATCACCAGCGCGGGGTCAACCTTCAGCTGCATGCCAAGGCCCATGCAGGTGGGACAGGCGCCGAAGGGACTGTTGAAGGAGAACAGGCGCGGCGCCAGCTCTTCAATGGAAACGCCGCAGTCCTCACAGGCGTAGTTCTGTGAGAAGGACAGATCCTGCCCCTCCCGCAAAAGGTTCACCGTCACAAGGCCGCCGGTCAGATGGGAGGCGGTCTCCACGCTGTCGGTCAAGCGGGCGGCAATGTCGTCGCGGATGATCAGGCGATCCACCACGATATCGATCTGATGCTTAAAGCTCTTGGGCAGCTTGATCTCCTCGTCCAGCTCGTGCATTTCGCCGTCAATACGGGCGCGGACATAGCCGCTGCGGCGGGCGTCCTCCAGCACCTTGGTGTGCTCGCCCTTGCGGCCGCGCACCACCGGCGCCATCACCTGAATACGGGTGCCCTCCGGCAGCGCCATGATCTGGTCAATGATCTGGTCAATGGTCTGCTGGCGGATCTCCTTGCCGCACTTGGGGCAGTGGGGTACGCCGATCCGCGCCCACAAAAGGCGCATATAATCATAGATCTCCGTCACCGTGCCCACGGTGGAGCGTGGGTTCTTGCTGGTGGTTTTCTGGTCGATGGAGATAGCGGGGGAAAGCCCGTCGATATAGTCCACGTCCGGCTTGTCCATCTGGCCCAGAAACATCCGGGCATAGCTGGACAGGCTCTCCACATACCGGCGCTGTCCCTCGGCATAGATGGTGTCAAAGGCAAGGGAGCTTTTGCCGCTGCCGGAAAGGCCGGTCAGCACCACCAGCTTATCCCGGGGAATGGTAACGTCAATATTTTTCAGGTTATTCTCCCGTGCGCCTTTGATAAAAATTTCCTTTTGCATGGTTTTCCTCACTATAGCATTCCGCCATACGCAGACTGCCTTTCCGAAGTAATTCGATATTGTTTTCATCCACAACGGTATCCCGCGCCGTATGAATGCGCCCCAGATATCCGCCCAGCAGACGGCTCTTACGAAGGGCGCAGACGCCGATACCTTTTGGGAAGCGTTTCTGATCGGAGGGGTAGAAGGCAAAGCCGGAGACCACCTCTACGCTTTTTCCGTTCTCGCCCACAAAGGCTTCCCGCAGCTGCGCCATCAGCCGGAGATCTTTCCGGCATTCCTTTCGGGGATAAAGCTGGATGCTGTCCCCGTCGCAGACGCAGTCGAAATTGATAAGGGGCGTTCGGCCCAGCGCCTTTTTATGCTTGGCGTAGAATGCACCTGAGCCAAGAAGCCCCTTCTCCTCGTTGTCGAAAAAGACGCAGCAGACGCTGTCGCGATGGGCCGGAGGAAGGGTCAGCAGAAGCTCGGTCAACGTCATAACGCCGGAGGTGTTGTCGTTGGCCGTGTGGGGGTTCGCCGGGCCGTCTATCATCCACCACAGCTGGAAAAGCAGGGAAAAATAGATGACGCCCATTGTCGCGGCAGGGCCGATATCCACCAAAACGGCAATAATTGCCAGAAGGAAGGGTAGCAGAAATATCAGCGCCGCCAGCAAAAGCTGATAGAGCACAATGCCCAGCAGATTGCGGGGCGTGCAGAGGTTTGGCAGCGGCAGGCGGGCGCAGGTGTCATAATGGGCGGTGAAGATCAGCTTTGCTGTCGCCGGATCACCCACCACCACATTATCGCTGCGCCACAGCCCCCTGTGCGTCTCTATGGCGACGTTGTATCCGTTGTCCTCAAGCAGCTCCGTAAGATAGCGGCGGAAGCGCTCCTTCTGCCGCCGGGTCTTGCGCACCTCAAAGACCGTCAGGATGGTTCTGGTTGCTTGTTGCATGGTCAGCCTCGTTTCCGTATGGTTTTATAGCGTCCTGTGATACGCTGCTACACAATAATGTCCGCCGTCTTGGCCCGAAGGAGATTCAGCAGCTCCTCCGGCTTTACCTGCACCTGATGGCCGATTTTTCCGGCGGAAACGGTTACCAGCGCAAGGTCGTTTACTGTCTCGTGAAACACGGTGGGGAACGGCTTTTTCATGCCCACCGGAGAGCAGCCGCCGTGGACGTAGCCCGTCAGGCCCAGCAGCTCCTTCTGGGGCAGCATAGCCACGGATTTTTCCCCTACGGCTCGGGCCGCCTTCTTCAAATCCAGATTTTCCGCCACGGGGATATCAAACACATAGTATGCCCCGCTGGCGCCCTTCGTTACCAGCGTTTTGAACACGCCTGCGGCGTCCAGTCCCACCTCCGCCGCCACCGACACGCCGTCAATGGGGCCGTTGGGGTCGTAGGAAAAGGCGGTATAGGGGATCTTTTTCTGTTCCAGCGTCCGCATGACGTTGGTTTTCTCTTCCTTATTCTTTGCCATAGGGACAGCCTCCTTCATCATTATCGATACATAGCAATCAGGGATAAGATCAGAATATGAACGGGGTAAAAGGCGTAAAAGCCGTACTGCACCGCCTTGGGGGAAAAGCCCCGCCGGCCGTTATAGAGCCAGATGGGAAGCAGCGATGCCAGCGCCCACAGCTCAATGGTGATGACGCGGCCATTCATGACGCCCACGGCAAAAACCGCCAGTCCGAGTGCCTGCGCGGCCATTTTGACAGTCGGGCCGTTGGGGGTACGGCGGACGGCGTAGAATACGGCCACCAGCAGCATGCCCCAGCCGCCGTAGTCGGTGTCGGCCAGCTCCAGCAGGCAGAAGGCGGCCACCATGGCCGCGCCCGTCAGCACAAAGGACGATGCGGTCCGCTTTTTCAGCGCCCAGTCCATCAGCCAGCATACCAGCGCCCCGGCCAGCAGCGTCCACAGCACGTTCTGGTGATGGATATCCCACACGGCACTGCGGCTCATCAGGTTGAAGGGGATCTCCGAGAGCACGGCGAACACCAGCAGCCGCGCCGCGTATTTCTTTCGCTCGCGGGTGTACACGCAGCCCTCGGCAATCAGAAAGCAGAAGATGGGGAAGGCCAGACGCCCCACGCACCGCAGCCACAGCGCGCCGGGAAACAGCGTTGCACCCATGTGGTCGATGAACATGGTGCAAAGGGCGATGAGCTTCAGGTGGAAGCCATTGAGGACCCGGACTTCTTGCATGGCGTATCTCCTTTTGCCAACAGAATCACACAGCCGATGACGCAGCTGACGCCCAGCACCGTCCAGACGGTCAGCGCTTCGTGGAACACGATGATGCCCACCAGCGTTTCCATCACCGGCTCAATATTGGTGATGATGGAGGCCCGGCCGCTCTCCACACCCTCGAGGCCGCGGGTATAGAATACATACGGCAGCACCGTGGCCACGATGATCACGCAGAAGGCGCCCAGCGCGCCAGCGCCGGTGGTAAAGGTCTGCGGCAGCGTCCGGAAATCCGCAAGGAGGATCGACCCCAGCCCCGCCACCAGAAACGTCCAGTAGATCATGGTATAGCTCTCATAGTGGGCCAGTCCGTAGTGGGCGAATACGGTGTAGCTGGCATAGCACATGCCGGAGGCCACACCCAGCGCAATGCCGCCCCATGAGGCGGCCATCTCGCCGCCCAGCATGCCGCTGACCATGACGCAGCCAAGCAGCGACACCACCAGCGCAATGATTTTCCGGCGTGTCAGCGGGGTTTTCCAAAGCAGGGCGCTGAAAATCACCACAAAGGAGGGCGCCAGATACAGCAGCACCGCCGCCACAGCCAGCGAGCACATGGTCTGGCACTGGAAATACACCAGACTCAGCGACAGGATGCTGATCAGACCCGAGCACAGGAAAATGGGCAGATGCTTCAGCCGGATACGGAACACCTGCCGGTGAAACAGGGCGAACACCACCGTCAGCACCAGCAGCGAGCCGAAATTGCGGATAAAGACCCGGTTGCCCAAGGAGGTGCCCGCCTCGGTCAGCAGGCGGTTGGAAAATCCGATAAAGCCCCAGCACACGGCGCTGAAAATCACATAGATATACGAAATATACTTTTTCACAGGTTATTTTTCACCTCGCAGCTCGATGATCTGGTCGCGCAGCAGTGCGGCATACTCAAACTCCAGCATACGGCTGGCCTCTTTCATTTCTTTTTCCAGACGGGCAATGGTCTGCGCCCGCTCACGGTCAGTGAGCTTTTTCTTGCTGAGCTTGGACGCCTCCTCGGCGCTGTGGCTGATCTCCACCATTTCCCGCACGCTCTTGCGGATGGTACGGGGGACAATGCCGTGGGCGCGGTTGAAATCGTCCTGTAGCTTCCGGCGGCGCTCCGTCTCGTCCATGGCCGAGCGCATGGACGGCGTCACCGTATCGGCGTAGAGGATCACCAGGCCCTCGGCGTTGCGGGCGGCGCGGCCGATGGTCTGGATCAGGCTGGTCTCGCTGCGGAGAAAGCCCTCCTTGTCCGCGTCCAGTATGGCCACCAGCGACACCTCCGGCAAGTCCAGTCCCTCACGCAGCAGGTTGATGCCCACCAGCACATCGAACTCGCCCAGCCGCAGGTCCCGGATGATCTCCATCCGCTCCAGCGCCGCCACATCGGAGTGCATGTACCGCACCCGGATGCCGTTTTGCCGGAAGTGGGCGGTCAGGTCCTCCGCCATCCGCTTGGTGAGGGTGGTCACCAGCACCCGCTCGCTGCGCGCCGCCCGTGCGCGGATCTCGGCGGACAGGTCGTCGATCTGCCCCACCACAGGCCGCAGCTCCACCCGGGGATCCAGCAGCCCCGTGGGGCGGATCACCTGCTCCACCACCTGATCAGCGTGCTGGCGTTCATACTCGCCGGGGGTGGCGGAGACGTAGATGGCCTGATGGAACCGCTCCTCGAACTCCTCGAATTTTAAGGGGCGGTTATCAAAGGCGCAGGGCAGGCGGAAGCCGTAGCGCACCAGACTTTCCTTGCGGGCCCGGTCGCCGTTGTACATGGCCCGCACCTGCGGCAGCGTCACATGGCTCTCGTCTACAAACAGCAGAAAATCGTCGGGGAAAAAGTCCAGCAGCGTCATGGGGGCGCTGCCCACCGGCCGCTGGGAGATGATGCGGGAATAGTTCTCGATGCCGGAGCAATAGCCCAGCTCGGTCATCATCTCCATGTCGTATTCCGTCCGCTGGCGCAGGCGCTGGGCCTCAACCAGCAGGTTGTTTTCCTCAAAATATTGCAGCTGCTCGGCCAGCTCCTTCTTGATCTGGATGATGGCGGCATCCATTTTTTCCTTGGGGGTTACGTAGTGGCTGGCAGGATAGACGGCCACATGGTTCAGTGTCTTGATGGCAGCACCGGTGACCGGATGAAACTCGGTAATGCGGTCGATCTCATCGCCAAAAAACTCCACCCGGAGGGCACGATCCTTGTAGTAGGCGGGATACAGCTCCACCGTGTCGCCTCGAACGCGGAACATGTTGCGCCCAAAGGCCACGTCGTTGCGCTCGTACCGATCCTCCACCAGACGGCGCAGCAGCTCGTCACGGTCCATGGTCATGCCCGTGCGCAGAGAGATCATCATCCGGGCGAAGTCGTCCGGCTCGCCCAGGCCATAGATGCAGCTGACCGACGACACCACGATCACGTCCCGCCGCTCCAGCAGCGCGCAGGTGGCACTGAGGCGCAGCCGGTCGATCTCCTCGTTGGTGGAGGCGTCCTTTTCGATATAGGTATCCGTATGGGGAATATACGCCTCAGGCTGGTAGTAATCGTAGTAGGAGACAAAATATTCCACGGCGTTTTCCGGGAAGAACTCACGGAATTCCTCGCACAGCTGGGCGGCCAGCGTCTTATTGTGGGCCAGCACCAGTGTGGGGCGCTGCACCCGCTCGATCACCTTGGCCATGGTATAGGTCTTGCCGGAGCCGGTAACGCCCTTGAGCACCTGCTCGCGCAGGCCGTTGTCCACACCCTCGGCCAGCTTTTCGATGGCCTGAGGCTGGTCGCCGGCGGGGGCATATTCAGAATGGACTTTGAATTGAGGCATAGGGGGTCTCCTTTTTTTACGGAGTGTTTCGCGCTCGGCAATGACCTGCTTTTGTCAAGCGTGGCAAAAGTTGATCGGCTCCGAGGGGACGAAACGCCCCAAAATCAAACCAGATACCCGCTCTGGTTCATGCTGACGAAATCACCGTCGGCCACAATAATATGATCCAACAGGCGGACATCCATCGGCTTGAGCGCATCACGGATCCACAGCGTGGTGACCCGGTCACTCTCTGAGGGCAGGGCGATCCCGCTGGGATGGTTGTGGGCCAGCACCACGCCGCTGGCGCCGCACAGCAGGGCGTTTTCCACCACCTGCCGCACAGACAGAACGGCACTGTCGGCGCTGCCGTTGGCCAGCTTCTTGCAGCTCAGCAGCTTTCCTTTGGCGTCCAGACACGCTTCATACAGCGTCTCTTGCCGCTCGCCGCACAGCAGCTCAAGAAAATACCGCCCGCACTTATCCACACTGTTGAGCACCCGCTCCCGGCCGCCGCTGCGTCCGGCCCGGCGGTTCGCCGCGGGAATGAGCGCCAGCAGCAGCGCCGCGTTCTCGCCCACGCCCTCCACCTTCATCAGTTCCTCCGCCGGCGCGTTGAACACGCTTTGCAGGGAGCCGAATTTTTCCAGCAGCCGGTGGGCCGTTTCGTTGGTATCCCGCCGGGGGATGGCATAATACAGCACCAGCTCCAGCACCTCATGGTCGGCAAAGCCATCCAGTCCGTTTTGCCGGAACAGTGCCTTTTTCCGCCCTCTGTGCCCGTCGTGCAGCCCCATATCGTGCCCTCCTCTCCGGTGATAATTGCTTACTTTTTACCAATCATACAGTATAGCACATTCCGTTTTTTCTCACAAGCTGTGGCGGCAAAACAATTTTTCATTTTTTACAAAAAACACCGCCCTGTATACTTGACAACGCCTCCATTTTGACATACACTGAAACTGTTCACCGGTAGGTAAGGCTACCGCGAGGGATATGGGCTGCTGCCGCGAAATGGTGGAGACACCATAAGATGGTTTGAGCAGGTACTATCGAAACCAAGGTGGTATCTAACGTAGCTTCACTGCCCCGCGATGCTAAAGCTTGTAACGGTAGGGCCTGAAGCCATTATCCTGCAAGGGCTTCCCGCTACGCCGCAGCGCCTATCGCGCTGGGGCTTTTTTTACTGCCCGGAATTTTGGGCGATCCACAGAAAGGAGGAACGTGGCATGATTGATTTGGAAACCAAAATGGACGAGCTGCTGGATAATATCAGGGAGATGATTCGCGAAAAACAATATGCCCAGCTGCGTGACATGTTCCTGCCCATGGAGCCGGCGGATATCGCCCTCATTCTGGAGGAGGCTGGCGCCGAGGTCATGCCGCTGCTGTACCGTCTGCTGCCCAAGGAGGCGGCGGCGGAGGTGTTTGTCGAGCTGGAGCCGGACAGTCAGGAAATGCTGATCAACGGCTTTTCCAACACGGAGCTGAGCGAGGTGCTCGACGAGCTGTATCTGGACGATGCTGTGGATATCGTGGAGGAGATGCCCGCCAGCGTGGTCATCCGTATTCTGGATAAGGCCACGCCGGAAATGCGCAAATCCATCAACGAAATTCTGAAATATCCCGAGGACAGCGCCGGCTCCATTATGAACATGGAGTTCCTGTCGCTGAAGAAGGATATGACGGTGGCTGACGCTTTTAAGCGTATCCGCCGTATCGGCGGCGAGCTGGAGACCATCAACATTCTGTACGTCACTGATCCCACCCGCCATCTGCTGGGCGTGCTGTCGGTGCGTGATCTGCTGCTGGCAGACGAGGATGACCTTATCGAGGACATCATGGACCCCGATGTGGTGTGGGCCAAGACCACCGACGACAAGGAGGACGTGGCGCAGGCGCTGAGTAAGTACGACTTTCTGGCCATGCCGGTGGTGGATCAGGAAAACCGCCTGGTGGGTATTGTCACCGTCGATGACGCCATGGACGTCATGGAGGCGGAGGCCACCGAGGATATGGAGAAGATGGCCGCCATTACCCCCACGGATAAGCCCTATCTGAAAACGGGTGTGGTCAGCACCTTCAAGGCGCGAATCCCCTGGCTGCTGCTGCTGATGGTGTCCGCCACCTTCACAGGTCTTATTATTGCCAATTTTGAAAACTCGCTGGCGGTGCTGCCGGTGCTGACCGCCTATATCCCCATGCTGATGGATACCGGCGGCAACTGCGGCTCCCAATCCAGTGTGACCGTGATCCGCGCTATCTCCCTGTCCGAGGTGGATTTCTCCGACATCTTCCGGATCATCTGGAAGGAGCTGCGCGTGGCGCTGCTGTGCGGCGTGGTGCTGGCCGTTGCCAATTTCGGGAAAATGATGCTGGTGGACCGGCTGCTGCTGGGAAACACCTCTCTTTCTCCCATGGTGGCCGCCGTGGTCTGCGGAACGCTGGTGTGCACCATTGCGTGTGCAAAATTCGTGGGCTGCTCGCTGCCGCTTCTGGCGAAAAAAATCGGCCTGGACCCGGCGGTTATGGCGTCTCCCTTCATTACCACCATTGTGGATGCGCTGTCCCTTCTCATTTATTTTGCCTTTGCAAAATCGCTTTTGGGCGTATAATCCCACCGAAGCGGTACACAATAAAGTCAGGCCTTACGGCCTGACTTTTATTTTTTGGAGGATCGGAACATGAAATCTGCCTGCACCAATGACGGCTGCCAGTGCACCCCCAACAGCGCCATCAACTGCGCGGTTACCAGCTGCGCCCATCACTGCAAGGACGAGAACCGCTGCGGCCTGAATTCCATTCAGGTGGGCACCCATGAGGCCAACCCCTCCATGGACCAGTGCACCGATTGCCAGAGCTTCCGCAAAATGTAAGGCTCGGCAAAAAAGCGAGGCCGCCGGAGGCGGCCTTACATATGTGGGCAAGGAGGGTTCGCAATGAAGCAGCAGTTCAAGTTCGGCGTTGCCGGGGCGGCGGCAGGATTTGTCAACGGCGCCTTCGGCGGAGGCGGCGGCATGGTGCTGGCCCCTATGCTCACGCTCTGGTGCGGCATGGAGCAAAAGCAGGCGCTGGCCACCTGCGTGGCGATCATCCTCCCGCTGTGCGCACTGTCCGCCGCCCTTCAGATGCTGTGGGGCAGCTTCGATTGGCTGAGCGCGGCGCCATATCTGATCGGCGGCGGTATCGGCGGCGCGCTGGGCGGGCTTATGTTCCGCAAGGTCAACGTGCTCTGGCTGCGCCGCCTCTTTGCCGCCTTTTTGCTGTATGGCGGCGTGAGGTACCTTCTATGACGGCGTGGCTTCTTCCGCTGGCGGCAGGGATCGGCGCCGGGATCCTGTCTGCATGGGGTGTAGGCGGCGGCACGCTGCTGCTGTTGGTGATGACCCTTTTTCTGGACGTGGCGCCCTCCGATGCCCGGTGGATCAACTTGCTGTATTTCCTGCCCACCGCAGGGGCGGGACTGCTGTTCCACCGCAAAAGCGGTCTGCTGAACCGTCAGGCACTGCGCGGCGCCGTTCCCTGGGGACTGGCCGCGGCGGCGCTGGGCGCGTGGCTGGCGGCCTCTCTTGACATGGAGGTGCTGCGTAAGCCCTTCGGCGTCTATCTGCTGGCAGCGGGCCTTATGACGATGGCAAAAAAATGAGCCGCATATGCGGCTCATTTTTTATCGCTATTTTATCACTATTTACTGGAACGCAGCACCACATTTACATCAAAGCAGGTACCATCCCGCTCCAGCATGAGGGTCATGGTATCGCCCACCACATGCCGGCGGCGTATCTGCATCAGCTCGGCCGTGGTCTCTACCGGCTGTCCATCCACCGCCAATATGACATCACCGGCCTGCACGCCCGCCGCTTCCGCGCTGGAGCCCTCTGTCACGCTGATCGCCACCAGTGCGAAGCTTCCGTCCGTCCTTTCCACGGTGGTTACCATGATACCCAGCACAGGCGTTCCGTGATATTTGCCGCTGCCGATAATATCATTGATGACAAAGTAGGCGCTGGAGATAGGCAGGGCAAAGCCCAACCCCTCTACGGTGGCCTCATCCGGCGCGCCGGTACCGCTCATTTTCAGCGTGTTGATGCCGATCACCTGCCCGTAGCGGTTGATGAGCGGACCGCCGGAGTTGCCGTTATTCAGCGCGGCGGTGGTCTGCAAAACATTGAGGGTGCGGCCTTCCAGTTCCACATCCCGATTGATGGCCGAGAGGATCCCCTCCGTCAAGGTGCCGCGCAGCTCGATCCCCAGCGGATTTCCGATAGCATAGACCCGATCACCCACCTCCGCCAGCTCGCTGTCTCCGAACTCTGCGGCGGGCAGGCCCTCGGCCCCTACCAGCTTGAGCACCGCAATATCCTGATCGGCGTCATAGCCCACCAGCTCGGCGTCATAGTCCCAGCCGCCGGCCAGTATGACCCAGCAGGATTCACCGCCCATAATCACATGGGCATTGGTGATTACATAGCCGTCCTCCGTCATGATAATGCCGGTTCCGATGGAGGCGCTTTCCCCCTCCTGAGCGACCACCAGCACCGTGGCGGGATTCGCCTTGGCATAGACCTGCTGCGCCGTCAGCTCCTCGCCGTGGTCGGTGCGGATATCCAGCTTCAGCGCGGGGTCATAGGCGGTATACCGGGGGATGGCGGTATGCTGCTGGGAAAAAATATCCACAATGCTGCTGGCGTCCCCTCCGTCGCCGTCAGGCATGGTAGTATCCGGTACCTCTCTCAGCGCGCCCACCAGAGCGAAAGCCACCACAACCGCAACCAGCACGCCCATGACCGCCAGAAAAATCCAAAGACCCAGCAAGCGCTTTTTTCGAGGGAGCGGAGGCGGCACAGGCCGCGCACTTTCCGGCAGGGGCTGGTGGTAAACATAATAGTCCACCACCTCGTTCCCCTGCTGGGGAATATACCAATCCACAACCTCCCGCGGATCGTTTCTATCTCTTAAATCATCCATTCTTATGCTGCCTTTCAGATATTGTGCGGCGCTGACAGCTGCAACGTGAAATTAAAGGATGTCAGGCCGTTTTCACTGGTCACGGTAATATGCTCCTTATGCTGCGCCAGTATGGTCTTGACCACATACAAGCCCAGTCCGTAGCCGTCCTTATCCTCACTGCGGGATTTATCGGATTTATGAAACCGCTCAAACAGCAGCGGAATCTCCTCCGGCGCAATGGTGGCGCCGCGGTTACGCACGGAGATGATGGCCTTTTCATCATTGGTGGCCAGCCCCAGATACAGCGCCGTGTGCGGCGTGGCAAATTTGGCGGCATTCTCCAGTAAATTGTAAATGACCTGCGTGATCAGATCCCGGTCGCCCCGCACCATGGTGGGATCGTCGGGAATATTGGCCTCTACATCCAGCCCCCGGTCGTTGATCTTCTGCTCCATGCTTAAAAGGGCGATGCGCATGACCTCGCAGACGTCGAAATCCTCCTTCTTCATCTCCTTGGACTGAATCTGGGAAATATCCAGCATACGCCGCACCAGACGGCTCAGGCGGCGGCTCTCGTCGGAAATGATCTGCAGGTAGTGCTTCTCCCGCTCTGGCGGGATGGTGCCGTCCAGAATGCCGTCTGTGTATCCGGCAATGGTAGTCATGGGGGTTTTCAGCTCATGGGACACGTTGGCGATAAAGTCCCGCCGCTGCCGCTCCGTCTCCGCCAGCGAGTCGGCCATGGCGTTGAAGGACTGGGCCAGCTCGCCGATCTCGTCGCTGCGATCCAATTCGGGAATGCGCACATCAAAATCGCCGGCGGCATAGGCGCGGGTGGCCTTTACCATATCGGTGATGGGCTGGATCTGCCGCATGGAGGTAACGGAACTGGCCAGAAAGGCGATCAGCAAAATAATGGCTGAGGTCATCAGGAACAGCCCGATGAAGGAGCGCCACACCTGCATGATCTCCGACTCGTCCATCACCGCCAGCACAATGCCCAGCAGCTGCCCGTCGTTGCCCCTCACCGGCACGGCCACCGCAAACTTCTTGGCCTCATAGGTGCCGTTGACATTACTGCGGCCCTGATAGAGGCCCTTCTCGCCCAGAATGTCATCTACAATTTCCTCCGGAATGGTGAGGCTGCGGCCCACCAGATCGCTGTCGGTGGTCAGCAGCACATTGCCCCGCGGCGAGCAGATGAGGAAATCCACATCCGTCATCCGCGACGCCATATCCGCCAGTTTCCGCAGCGCCGCGCCCTGATCGATATCGGCATCGCTGGAGGCGGTAAAGTAGTCGGCGGAGACCTGGGCAATCAACTCAGCCCGGGTGCGCATCTCGCCCCGCTTGTCCGCGGTGGTGGTACCATAGCTCAATGTAAAAAAGCTGACGCCCAGCAGCAGCAATGTCAGCAGCACCATACCGGCAGTCAGCGCAAACTGATGCCAGTAGAGGCTGTTGAATCTTCGTTTAAACCGCTCGATCATGCCGGCTGCTTCACTTCAAACTTGTAGCCCACGCCCCATACGGTTTTCAGGGCCCACTGGTCGGAGACGTTTTCCACCTTTTCCCGCAGCCGCTTGATATGTACGTCCACGGTGCGGCTGTCGCCAAAATAGTCAAAGCCCCAAACCTCGTCCAGCAGCTGGTTGCGGGTATACACGCGGTTGGGTGTCACCGCCAGATGGTACAGCAGCTCCAGCTCCTTGGGCGGCGTGTCCACCTTCTTGCCGTCCACCAGCAGCTCGTAGCTGTCCAGATCGATTACCAGCTTGTCAAACACCAGACGCTTGCGGGTATCGTCAGGGATCTCGCTGCGGCGCAGCACGGCGTTGATGCGGGCCATCAGCTCCTTCATCTCAAAGGGCTTGACCAGATAATCGTCGGCGCCCATTTCAAGGCCCGTAATACGGTCGGTCACGTCGCCCTTGGCCGTCAGCATGATAATGGGGGTCTTTCCCTTTTCCCGGATATGGGCACACACGGCCCAGCCGTCCATCACCGGCAGCATGATATCCAACAGCACCATATCCGGCGCCTTGGCATCGTACTCCGCTACGGCTTTGCCGCCGTCATAGGCAATGCGGACCTCAAAGCCCTCTTTTTCCAGATACATGCGGATCAGGTCGGAAATATTGTGGTCGTCCTCCACCACAAGAATATTGCGTGCCATATTGATAGCCTCCCAATGTATTTCTGTAGCATCAATTATACTGAAGCAGCCGGGTCTTTCCTGAACTTTCTGTAAATTCAGTAAGAATACCATCGATTGACAGGAGAAAGCACGCCTGACAGTGCGGCTTTCCGCCGCTTTTTGCCCTTTTCACCTTGACAGGGGCAAACACGCCTATCAACTGACGACACTTTATTTTACCACATTTTTCAGCCGTTGTACAGTCCGATCGTCACGCCGGTATAATACCATTGCAGAATCTCGCGCCACGTTTTTCCCTGCCGCGCCAGCTCGTTGGCTCCATACTGGCTCATGCCCACACCGTGGCCATAGCCCGTTACCCGGAAGGTAACGCTGCCGCCGTCCGCCTCGGCGGTAAAGGCCGTGCTGCGCAGGGCGTAAAGGCTACGCAGTTCTTTGCCTGACACCGTCACGCCGCCTACCACGACGGAGGCAACCCGGCCATCCTCAGTCAGCACGATATCCCGGATCCAGCCCTCCGTGCCGCCGGACAGCTTTGCCTCCGGGTGCGCCCTGAGAAATACCGTGCGGAAGGTCTCGGCGCTGAAGGTGTTGACGCTGTAGTAATTGGGCACGCTCTCGGCGCTCTCCGGGCTTTTCACACTGACAAGATAGGGCAGCGCCGCAGTCCAGACGTCGCCGCTGGCCGCTGTAAAGCCGGCGGAGGAGGAGTGGAACACCGCCATGATCGGCGCGCCGTCATACAAGATCACCTGTCCGTCGGTATCCGCCACGGCGGAACGAATTTTCTCTTCATACGCCTCAAATGTCTCCCCCCATTTTTCCCGGGCCGCCGTCCGGCTCAGCCACGCGGTACAGCAAGCCGGGTCGGTGCACACATCCGCATCCGGGTGGTTTCGCTTGGGCGCGGCGGTCATCGCGTAGTAGAGGTAGGTACGCTCCGCCACCGCCTGCGCCTTCAGCGCCTCCGCTTCAAAGGCGGCGGGCATCTCGCCGCGCACCACGCCCAGCAGGTATTCCTCCGCCGACATCGTCTGCACCGCCGCGCCGTCCCACAGCCGTACCGTATGCGCCGCGTCAGAGCTGCCGCTCTGCGCCTCCTCCTGCGGACGCTCCTGCGCCGGAGAGGCGCTTTCCCTGTTCTCTGCGCCGTCCAGCCATCGCAGCCACGGCGGCAAAAACAGCAGCAGTGCCAGAAGCAGTCCCGCTGCCAATGTCTGTTTCATGTACCCACTTCCTTTCCATGCTTCAGTGTAGGACGCGGGCGCGGCGAAATCAGGGGAAAGCGCAGTTGTAACAATGGCCTGCGGAATATTTAATACTCTTGTAATAATTCTTTATGATAATTTTTAACATCCCTCGGGTATCTTAATACTTGCAAGAGACAAAAACTTTTTTCATCAATCTTCCTGCCAAGTAGCCGAAGGCGTTTCGCCTTCGGCTATCTGGTTTTTTTTAGGCGCTTGCAGGGAGTGATGCCTGCATCGGCCCCTGCGGCTGTCGGCGCTCTGGCGCCCACAGATGAAGAAACCCCCGTTCAGCCTCACATGAGGATGAACGGGGACTGCTATTTCTTTCAAAAACCGGGGACTTTGGCCAGAACGGCGTCAAATTCCGTGTACGCTGCCGCCGCGCTGTCAGGAACGGCCACGGTGATGAACCATCCGGCCATATCGTCTGTTACGACTTCCGCGTGGGTCGTTTCCGCGATCTGGACACACAGGCTCGTGCCGTCGCCACTGATGGCATCCACCGCGAAGCGGTATGATCCGGTGCTGGCTACCACATACACCAGCAGCAGGGTGTTTTCGGAGAAGAACGCCTCGTCATATTTTGCCGTTACCTCATTGAAAGACGGGACTTCGTCATATGCGAGGGAGAGCATTTCCGGATAGTCCAGAGAATCCTTGAACTGTGTCAATTCCTCCAGCGTGTCAAATTTATAGATGGGAAAATGGAGAACGCTGCTGATGGTCATTCGATCCGCGTTCAACGCGCCGGAATCAAGCGCCTCTGAGCTGGAGACTCTGCTCACGGTGGTGTCGGGCGTCTCCATCCAAGAGGTGTCGATGGGTTTTCCGCCGCAGCCCGCCGCGCTCAGCAGAAAAAGGAAAGCGAAAAGGAAACAGATCAGCTTTTTCATGGGATGTACCTCCTGAAAATAGTGGGGCATCTATATTATAAGACGGAAAATTTTCCCGAAATGTTCCCAAAATTCGCGCTATTTCGTATTTTTCTATTTCCGCAGTTCCTTGAAAAACGCCGACAGCACCGCCTGACAGTCCTCCGCCAGAAT
>Ga0129314_1001150_pt1 | contig 20323 bp, 20 predicted proteins | sample O1111metagenome_FD_94431 | JGI IMG/M metagenome (GOLD analysis project Ga0129314, IMG submission 94431) | Orangutan individual fecal microbial communities from fecal samples from Wisconsin, USA - O1111 metagenome | ecosystem: Host-associated > Mammals > Digestive system > Large intestine > Fecal... | reverse complement strand
TGTATTCTCAGCGCATCTGGCGCTTGCTGTGCAGGCGGATACGATCCGCGATCATGGCGATGAACTCGCTGTTGGTCGGCTTTCCCTTGGCGGAATTCACCGTGTAGCCGAAATAGCTTTGCAGCGTCTCCAGATCGCCCCGGTCCCACGCCACCTCGATGGCGTGGCGGATGGCCCGCTCCACCCGGGAGGGTGTCGTGTTGAACCGCTTGGCCACCTCGGGGTACAGCACCTTCGTCACCGCGTTGATCACGTCCATATCCTGCACCGTGATGATGATCGCCTCCCGCACATACTGATAGCCTTTGATGTGCGCCGGTACGCCCACCTCATGGATGATGGCCGTCACATCCGCCTCCAGCGTCGGCAGCGCCAGCGGCCCGTTTTCCGGGCGCACCGCCTGCCGTATCCGCTCCAGCAACGACTCCACGTGCGCCGGCTTGGGGATGAAGTACCACGCGCCAAGACGCATGACCTCCTGCACCATGCTCTGACTGCAAAAGGCGGACAGGATGATGGTTTTCACATTTTTCGGCATCCGCTGCAACAGGCTGATACCGTCCAGACCCGGCAGGATCACGTCCGCCACCACCACATCGGGTCTCGTCTGCTGGATCAGCTCCCACGCCTCGTCACCGTCGCCGGTGTCGCCTACGATCTGGAACTCTCCGGTCTCTTCCAGTGCGTGCCGCAGCAGCAGGCGAAATTCCTCGCTGCTGTCAGCCAGCAGGATTTTAGGATTGATTTCCATGTGCGTCTCTATTCCTCCCTCTTTGTATTCGACGGGCCGCCCTTCGTGATTTTCCTCACATTATCGCCCTGCCGCTTACTAAATTACCAGAATCGGACATCGTTTTCAAGGCGTTTTTGTCGATTCATAACAAATACTTCTCGACCTGCTTCGACATTTTTGTATTTTTCTGGTAAAAAATCTTTCCGTCTGCTCCGGCGCGGCAAGAACCGTTTTTTAGAGAATACCACCATATCTGCGGCCTGAAAAAATTTACCGGACTGTATGTTGCGGGGCGCGGTTACACGGATGAGCGCTGATTTCACCGCGCTGTCTGGGTTGCAGATCGGTACAAAAAAACGAAAAAAATGACCGCAGCGGCCAATGTACCGACTGCCTTGCGGAAGAAAACATGGATTTTTCGGTTGAAGGGCTGGAAATGACAGGCAAGATAGCGTATAATAAATCAACTATACCATCGAGACGATGAGGTGTGACATTATGGAAGAAATGCGCAGCTTTGGCTATATTTGTCCCAAATGCGGCAAGGCGGTGCTGGGCAGCAGGAGCGTCTTTGCTTTACAGGCGGCGGCTGTTCGGATTGCCTGCGAATGCGGCGAAAGCGAACTGGAGATACAGACGGACGGCACAAAATTCCGCCTGTGGGTACCTTGCGGCCTATGCGGCGGCGAGCACCATGCGGAGGTAGATGCCGGGGCGGTTCTGACAGGGCGCGGCATAGGCCTTGCCTGTCCGGAAACCAGACAGCTGTGCTGCTATGCCGGCGAGGAGAAGCAGGTGCGCAGCGCCATGGAAGAACTGGCGATCCGGGCGGAAAAGGAAAAATGCGAGGAAAAGGAAGCCTTTACCGACAACGTCATTATGTACGAAGTGCTGTCGGAGCTGAAAGATATTGCCTCGCGGGGCGGAATTCGGTGCACCTGCGGCAGCACGGAGTACGGTATTGAGGTACATCGTGACGCTGTGGATCTGATTTGCCGCCGCTGCGGCGGCAAGCTGCGGCTCAGCGCCGGAACGGATGAGGATCTTGACCGTTTGTGCTGCCAGATGACATTGACAATTCGGAGTACCCAATGAGTACAGCGCTTTGCTTTGCCCTGTTTCTGCTGGCCATGGCGGCGTGTCTGCTGTTGGGGTACTCATCTTTTTGGCCGCTGCTGCTGGGGCTGGCGCTGTTCGGCCTGCTGGGCTACCGGCAGGGCCACACGCCGCAGACGATGTGGCGTGCGGCATGGCGAGAAGGATGCAAGATCCTGCTGGTGCTGCGTATCTTCGTGATTATCGGGGCAATCACGGCACTGTGGCGCAGTGCGGGAACCATTGTTTATCTTATTTATTACGGTATACAGGCTATATCTCCCCATGTTTTTATTCTGGTGGTGTTTTTGTTGACGGCGCTGCTCGCGTACGCGCTGGGCACTTCCTTCGGCGTGGTGGGAACTGCCGGTATTGTGCTGATGGCGCTGGCCCGATCCGGCGGCGTAAGCGAAGCGGTGACGGCGGGGGCGGTACTGTCCGGCGCCTATTTTGGCGACCGCTGCTCTCCTGCATCATCCTCCGCGTCACTGGTGGCGGCGGTAACGCAGACGCGGCTTTATGATAATTTGCGCAATATGCTGCGTACCGGCCTGCTGCCTACTGTGGCCACGGCTGCCGTTTATGCATTGCTGTCTGCCCGCCATCCCATTGCCGCCGTCAGCGAGAGCCTGCTGCAAGCCCTGCGGGAAAGCGCGGTAATCTCACCGTGGGCACTTGTCCCTGCGGTGATCATGCTGGCGCTGCCGCTGCTGAAGGTGCCGGTGCTGCTCAGTATTGGTCTGAGCGTGGCGGCGGCAGGTCTGGTCAGCGTATTTGTGCAGGAGATGAGTCTGTGGGAAATGCTGAAAACGGCTGTAATGGGCTATTACCCGGCCACGGGCGGTATGCGGGAAATCCTCTCCGGCGGCGGTATTCTTTCCATGCTGAAGCCGTCGATGCAGGTATTTATTACGAGCATGTTCGCAGGACTGCTGGATGACATCGGTGCGCTTTGTGGAACGCATTGCCCGCCGATGCGGACGTTTTGCCGCCTCAGTGGTGGTCAGCTTGGGCACCGGCATGATCTTTTGCAACCAGTCGGTGGCCATCGTGATGGGCAACCAGCTGCTGCATCACACCTATGATGATCCCGGCGAGCAGGCGGTGGATATGGAAAACAGCGGCGTGGTGCTCTCACCGCTGATCCCGTGGAATATTGCGTGCAGCATTCCGCTGGCCGTTCTGGGAGCCGACGAAAGTGCGCTGCCGTATGCTGTTTTGCTGTATATGATTCCGCTGATTTACGGTGTAACAAAGCGCTGGACGTATCCTGCCGGGAAACCGGCGGTTAGGAGTGAGAAAGAATGATATCTTTACTGGCGAAATGGTTGATTCCAAATTGTGACAAGGTGGAAAACAGCGAGGTGCGCCGGGCTTGGGGCGCCTTGTGCGGCTTTGTGGGGATCGGGTTGAACCTGCTGCTGTTCGCCGGGAAGCTGGTGGCCGGCACGCTCAGCGGCTCCATTGCCGTGACGGCAGATGCTTTCAATAACCTTTCGGACGCAGGCTCCTCTGTGGTGACGCTGCTGGGATTCCGCCTGGCGGGGAGAAAGCCGGATGCCGACCATCCGTTCGGTCACGGGCGTATGGAGTATATTTCCGGCCTTGTGGTGGCGGGACTGATCCTGCTGATGGGCGCGGAATTGGCAAAATCCTCCTTTGAAAAAATCCTCCATCCGGAGGCGGTGTCCTTTTCCTGGCTGGCGGCGGCGATCCTGCTGGTTTCCATCGGCGTGAAGGTGTACATGTATCTCTACAACAAGGCGGTGGGGAAAAAGATCCGGTCTGCCGCTATGTCCGCCACTGCGACGGACAGTCTCAGTGATACAGTGGCCACTGCGGCTGTGCTGGCTGCCATGCTGATTGGCCGGCTGACCAACGTGCAGCTGGATGGCTGGGTGGGATTGCTGGTGGCGCTGTTTATTCTCTGGTCGGCCGTGCAGGCCGCCCGTGATACCGTCAGTCCTCTGCTGGGCCAGTCGCCCGATCCGATGCTGGTCAAGGAGATCGAGGCGCTGGTAATGGCGCATGACACGGTGGTGGGCGTCCATGATCTGGTGGTTCACGATTACGGTCCGGGCCGGCGGATTATTTCCCTGCATGCCGAAGTGCCGGCCGACGGACAGGTGCTGGCGCTGCACGATGTGATCGATAACATTGAAGCAGAGCTTTCGCGCAAACTCCACTGCGAGGCGGTGATTCATATGGATCCCGTGGTTGTGGGTGATCCGAAGGTAAACGCGCTGCACGAAAAGGTTGCGGAGCTGGTTCGTACCATCGATCCACGCATTACCATCCATGATTTCCGCATTGTGCCCGGCACCACCCATACAAACCTGATATTTGATGCGGTGATACCCTTTGACGAGCGTCTGACCCGGCCTCAGGTGGCCGCGCAGATCTGCCAGTTGGTGCAGGAGCTGGACGGCCACTACCGGGCGGTGGTGAAAATAGAAAATTCCTATGTCAACGAGTGAAAGGAGCAAGCGATGGACGATCAGATCCGTAAATTGAAGGAACTGGTGGATAGCAGCGACAACATTGTGTTTTTTGGCGGTGCGGGCGTCTCCACGGAGAGCGGAATCCCGGATTTCCGCAGTGTAGACGGTCTATATCACCAGAAGTATCGCTATCCGCCGGAAACCATACTGAGCCACACCTTTTATATGACGCACAAGGCGGAGTTTTATGACTTTTACCGTACCAAAATGCTTGCCCCGGACGCTCAGCCCAACGCCGCCCACCGCAAGCTGGCCCAGTGGGAATCTGAGGGCAAGCTGAAGGCGGTTATCACCCAGAATATTGACGGGCTCCATCAAAAGGCGGGCAGCCGTGAGGTGCTGGAGCTGCACGGAAGCGTCCTGCGGAATTATTGTGAGAGGTGCGGGAAATTCTATGGATTGGACGCCATCCTCTCCAGCACCGGTGTGCCCAAATGTACCTGCGGCGGCGATATCAAGCCGGATGTGGTGCTGTATGAAGAGGGGCTGGATGAGCGGGTGATGCAAAAAGCGCTGGACTATATCAGCCGCGCCGATATGCTGATAATCGGCGGCACATCGCTGGTGGTTTATCCGGCGGCCGGCCTGGTTCGCTACTATCGCGGGCATAAGCTGGTCGTTATCAACAAGGGTGTTATTGAGGCGGATCTGGGCGCGGATCTGGTGATCAACGGCCCCATCGGGCAGGTGCTTGCACAGGTATAGCAGACGCGCTGCCGGAGCTGCCGAAGAGAACTTAGACCTTTACACCGGGGAGCAGGCAGCGTATAATCAAATGTTGAATTGTGTAAAAGGAGCCGGTACATGAAGGTCAACCAGATCAAAGCGGGTGCAATACTGTCCTATCTGTCCATGGGACTGAGCACCATTATTTCACTTGTTTATACCCCCATTATGCTGCAGCGGCTGGGCGAGAGTGAGTTTGGCGTATATCAGGCGGTGCTGCCCATCATCTCCTATCTGAATCTGCTGAGCTTCGGTCTGGGCAGCGCCTATGTGCGGTATTTCTCCCGCTACCGGGAGGCCGGAGACAAGCGGGGCTGCGCCAAGCTTAACGGCATGTTCCTGATCACCTATCTCTTTTTAGGAGCGCTGGTGCTGGTCATCGGCTTTGGCCTGTCCTACTGCGATGTCATCTTCGGAAAAAAGCTGACGGCAGAGGAGATCGTACTGGCCGAGCGGCTGCTGCGGATCATGTCGGTAAACGCAGCGCTGACCTTTCCGATCAGCGTTTTCGAGTCCCATGTGACCATCAACGAGCGGTATCTTTTCCAAAAGATCGTGGCCATGGGCAAGCAGGTGCTCAACCCCCTTATTATGATCCCTCTGCTGCTGATCGGCTACCGCAGTGTGACGCTGACCATTGTTTCGCTGATCTTTACCGTTCTCAGCGGCGTGATCAACATCTTTTACTGTCTGACCCGGCTGCGGATGCAGTTTCTCTTTCGCGGATATGATTTCGGTCTGCTGCGGGAGATGTTCGGCTTCACGCTGTATGTATTTCTGGGCATCGTGGTGGACAACTTCAACTGGTCCATTGACCGGCTGCTGCTGACGTGGCTCCATGGCTCCACGGCCGTGACCATTTATGTGATTGCCGCCCAGCTGAATACCTTTTACCTGTCCTTCGGCAATGCCATCTCCAATGTGATGACGCCCCGCGTTCACCGGCTGGTGGCCGCCAATGCGCCCATGCGGCAGCTGGACGCGCTGTTCACCCGAGTGGGACGGCTGCAATTTATCCTGTTGGCCGGTATTTTCTTGGGCTTTGTGGCGGTGGGTCAGTCCTTTGTGGTGCTGTGGGGCGGCGGTGATATGTTCGCCATCGACTACTGGACGACGCTGCTGCTGTTTTTCGCCTGCTTGTGGACCAATATCCAGACGGTGGGCATCGAGATCCAGCGGGCCAAGAATATGCACAAATTCCGGTCGCTGACCTATCTGGGTGTGGCGCTGGGCAACGCGGTGCTGTCGATCCCACTGTGCATGAAGTGGCAGGGACTGGGCGCCGCTGTGGGCACGGCAATCGCCACGCTGGTGGGCAATGTCATACTGATGAACTGGTACTACTACCGGCGCATCGGCCTGAACATCCCCGCCTTCTGGCATCATATCTTCCATCTGATGCCGGCCATGGTGCTGCCGGCTGTGACAGCGGTGCTGCTGGCGGTATTTGTTCATCCGGCCAGCTATTGGGAGCTGATTTTGCCGGGATGCGCCTTTGTGGCGGTGTACGCCCTGTCGATGTGGCTGTTCGGATTGAACCGCTATGAGCGAGGGCTGGTTACCGAGCCGCTGCGGCGGCTGACAAAACAGGGAGGAGGTGGCCGCCGTGCCTCGTAAATCGGGACGCAATACAAAGGGCCGGATTGTCTCTGCTGCGTGGAAGCTTTTCTACGAGCAGGGGTATGACAATACCACGGTGGAGGACATTATTTTTGAGTCGGAAACCTCCAAGGGCAGCTTTTATCACTATTTCGAGGGCAAAGATGCGCTGCTGGGTTCTCTGTCCATGATCTTTGATGAAAAATATGAGCAGCTGCGGCAGGAAATGGACCCGGATATGGACGCCGTGGACAAGCTCATCTACATGAACCACGAGCTGTTTGTGATGATCGACAACACAGTGTCGGTGGAGCTGCTGGCGCGGCTTTTTTCCACGCAGCTGACCACCAAGGGGGAAAAGCACCTCCTCAGCCGTGACCGTACCTACTTCAAGCTGCTGCATCAGGTGGTGCGGCAGGGGCTGGAGCGCCGCGAGCTGCGCGGCGATCTGACGGCCAATGAGATCATCAACGATTACGCCATGTTCGAGCATGGGCTGATGTATGACTGGTGTCTGGCCGATGGCGGCTACTCGCTGGCGCGCTATGCCGACCGGACAATGCCCATGTTTTTGAGCAGTTACCGTGCGGATTGACAAAATATTTATTTCCGCCCATATCCTGTTATTGAATATCGTCTATTTAAAAAACAGCTAAAATAAAAGAATAAACGCGGAATTAACAGAACAGTGTACAGAATGAATTCTGTACACTGTTCTGTATTTCGGTCTAATAAAAGTTGTGGTATACTGGCCGCTGAGAAAAGCGGAAGAAACCCATCATTGTGTGGATGGGTGACACCGTGTGTATGTTAAGGAGAATCAAGAGACATGAATTTATCTGAAGCGATTGTATTTCTGATCTATCTGGTGTTCATGCTGGGCATCGGCATCTATTTCTTTTTCAAAAACCGCAACGGCGGCGACAAGACCTATTTCCTTGGCGGCCGCCAGATGGGGCCGTGGGTCACGGCGCTGTCTGCCGGCGCGTCCGACATGAGCGCGTGGGTGCTGATGGGCCTGCCTACCTCCATCTATGCGCTGGGCCTTGGCCAGCTGTGGATCTCAGTGGGTCTGGCCATCGGCTACACCATCAGCTGGCTGTGTGAAGCACCGCGCCTGCGCCGCTTCTCTATTGTGGCCGACGACTCCATTACGATCCCCCAGTACCTGACCAACCGCTTTTTGTCCAAGTCAAAGGCGCTGCAAATTATCTGCGCTGTGATCTTTCTGGTGGCCTACACCATTTACGCCGCCTCCAGCGTCAAGGCCTGCGGCACGCTGTTCAACACGGTGACCGGCGTGAATGAGACGGTTGCCATGTATGTGGCGTCGATCATTATCATCGGCTATACCTTTTTGGGCGGTTTCTCCGCCGTGTGCTGGACGGACTTCTTCCAGGGTATGCTGATGCTGGCGGCGCTGCTGGTGGCGCCCATCTTCGCCCTGTTCATGCTCAAGGGCGTGGGTGTTCATCCGGTGGATACCCCCAACTTCTTCAATCCCTTCAGCAGCTGGAAGGACATCGTTTCCGGTCTTGGCTGGGGTCTGGGCTACTTCGGTATGCCCCATATCATCATCCGCTTTATGTCTCTGGAATCCCAGAAGTCGCTGAAGAAATCCGCCAAAATCGGTATCAGCTGGACGCTGCTGATCGTGATTTTTGCCGCGCTGGTGGGCATTATCGGCCGTCTTTTCCTGGGCTTTGATGAGACCATCAACGGCCATTCTCTGGTGTTTATCACCATGGTGCGCCGCATCTTCCCCGGCGTTATCTCCGGTATTCTGCTGTCTGCCGTGCTGGCGGCGTCCATGTCCACGGCGGACTCCCAGCTGCTGACGGCGGCCAGCGCCTTTGCCAGCGATGTGTATAAGCCTGTGATCCGCAAGGGTCAGGCCGGTGAGAAGGAAATGCTGTGGGCGGGCCGCCTTGTGGTGCTGGCCATTGCCGTGGTTGCGCTGCTGATCGCCTCCAATCCCGAGGCCGGTACGATCATGTCGCTGGTGTCCAATGCATGGGGCGTATTCGGCGCTGCTTTTGGCCCGGCAATTATGCTGAGCCTGTTCTGGAAGAGATTTACCTTCTCAGGTGCGGTGGCCGGTATTCTGGTAGGCGCCGCCGTGGATGTGCTGTGGCTGCTGTGCCTGTCCTCCACCGGAATTTATGAGATCATCCCCGGTACGGCGGCCGGTCTGCTTGCCTGCGTTGTGGTCTCCCTGCTCAGCCGCAAGCCTGATGCCGATGTCGAGGCGCTGTATGATAAGGCGGTCGCCTATACCGACTGAGTCTATTTTTAATAAAAAGAGCCATCCCGCCGGATGGCTCTTTTTTCTTGACAAAAAGGGCGTTTTGCGCCACAATGGAAACAATCTATCACTGCGGGAGGAGTTTGTCATGCGCAGAAAAGAATGTGAACGGGACGAAGCCTTTGCCTGGGATGTGCTGAAGCACTCTGTATACGCCACCGTGTCCATGGTGCGGCCGGACGGCACACCCTATGCCACGCCGGTAAACGCAGTGGGTGACGATGTTTATCGGGTACTGTACTTTCACTGTGCCGGCGCCGGCGAGCGATGGGCGCTGCTGAAGGACGGCGCGCCGGTGTGCGTGACAGCCGTATCCACCGCCACGCTGCTCCCCAACAGATTCACCACCGCCTATCGCAGCGCGTCCTTTCAGGGCCGTGCGGAGGTGGTAACGGATGAAGGAGAGAAAACCAAGGCCATGCTGCTGCTGTGTACGACCTTTGACCCCAAGGGGATGGGCCGCTTTGACGAGGTGATGGCAAACTGCCCGGCGCAAATTATCAAGGTCGTGCCCCGGATTATTACCGGTAAGGAGCATGAAATGCATCCCGCGCCCAAGTCCCGCGACTGTCAGGATAAATAGTCAAAAACGGCCTGCACCGGAAAGGTGCAGGCCGTTTTTCAGGCTGCCTGTTTTTTCTTGAAAAAGCTGCTCCAGTTGCCCTCGATAATCAGCAGACTCAGCAGCATCAGGGCTGCGCCTGCGTAGCCGCGCGGCAGCAGCTTTTCTCCTGCGAAGGCAAACGCCACAATGCAGGAAAATACCGGCTCCAGCGTGAAAATCACGCCCACATGGCTGGCGGTTGTGTATTGTTGGGCCACTGCCTGCACCACAAAGGCGACACCCGAGCAGAATAACCCCAGAAAGATGGCGGCACCCCAGATCTTGGGCGATTGGGGCAGATGGGGCCGCTCGACAACGGCGGATACCAGCAGCATCAGCACACCCGCCGCGCCCAACTGACATACGCCCAGCGCCAGAGCGTCCACCTCCGGCGACTTGACGGCCCGCTCCGTTACCAGCATGTCGGCGGCGTAGCATACGGCGCAGATCAGACAGATCAGGTCACCGCTGGCGGGGCGAAAGGCCTCGTTAAGCGTCAGCAGCGCCAGCCCCACGGTGCACAGCACCAAGGCGATGCCCAGCTTTCGATCCGGCCTGCGGCGGTTGAATAGAAAATCCAGCAGCGGCGTGAATACCACCGGCAGGGCACAGATAAACCCGGCATTGGAAATGGAGGTGTTGGCCACGCCATAGGTGGCCCCCGCGTAAACGCCCACCAGCAGTGTGCCGATGATCAGGCTGTATGTTAGGGTAGCGCGGCTGATATGCCGCAGCTTTTTCCGGAAAATGGGCGCCAGCACCAGAAAAGCCAGTAAAAAGCGGAAAGCATTCAGATTCATGGGCTGCAATTCCTCAAGGCACAGATCCACCAGATAGTAGGAAACACCCCAGAACAGGGTGACCATCACCAGTGCCAGATCGGCTTTGCGCTGCTGCGGCATGAAAAACGCCCCCTTTCCATTCTCTAAAGAGGGAGTATACCATAGATTCCCCACAAAAGCAATTATTTCCACAGACGGAGGTAGCCGCCGTCATGGAGCTGCTTTATAAGCAGCAGCAGGATCGGGCCGAGGATCATACCGGCCACCCCCATGGCACAAAAGCCTACATACATGGCAGCCAGCGCCGGAAGCGGCGGAAGGCCTGCGCTTTTTGCCATCAGCTTCGGCTCCATAATGCTGCGTACCAGCCAGATGACCAGATACAGCGCCGTAAGGGCGATCCCCTTTGGAAAGCTGCCGGCCAGACAGCACAGCGCCGCCCATGGCAGCAGCACGGTGCCGGTGCCGAACACGGGAAGCGCATCGATAAACGCGATAACCGCCGCCAGCAGCAGGGCATAGGGCTGACGGATCAGCAGCAGGCCGGACAGCAGCTGAAAGAAAGTGATGATCACCAGAACACACTGAGCACGCAGCCATTTTGCCATGGTGGTAAGAAGGCTGGCCTTAATGCCGCGGACGGTGGCCAGCGCGTGCGGCGATAGCTGACGGCGGACAAAGGCGGTCAGCTTGGGATAAGCGGCGGAGGTGAAGAAAAGGGCCAGCGCCGTGGTGGCGCAAAACAGCATTACCTGCGGCAGCGCGGCCACCGCGGTCGTCAGCAGCCGCAGTGCAGTGGAGGAAAGGGAGACAGCCCCCTCGGAGAGCGCCTGACCGGCGCCGTCCAGCAGTTGGGTGACCCACTGCCGGATACCGTCCGGACAGTCGGCACAGAAGCTGTACAGCCGTGCAGTGATGCGGTCTGCCAGCAGGGGGAATCCGGCCAGAATCTCCGGCAGCCGGTTTAAAAGCTCATTGGCTTGACGCAGCAGCTGCCCCACCAGCGCGGCGCCCAGCGTGATCACCAGCGCCAGCAGCGCCAGTGTCACAACGGCGGCCAGAAAGCTGCGCCGAAGATGCATTTTTCGCCGGCACAGCAGAATAAGCGGCTCCATCATCGCGGCAAAGCCCAGCGCCAGCAGAAACGGCAGCAGCCATACCAGAAGGTAGCGCAGCGTCAGCCAGCCCAGCGCCAGCAGGGTGGCTGCATAGGCCGCACGGAGCAGAAATGTCTTTTCACGTTGGTACAGAGGGATCGCCTTCTTTCCAATTTTGCCCTTGTCAAAAACCACGGAATATGCTACCATTACAGTGTTAAGCGGCTATGTAAGCGGGGAACTGTGCGGGCGGGCCCGCCGGAGAGGAACGAGCTATGGAAAAGAAAAAGTATTTTATCGTGTCTGCCGATGCGCTGCCGGAAATCTTTGTCAAGGTGGCCGAGGCCAAGCGTATGCTGCAAGTGGGCGAGGCGGCCACGGTGGGACAGGCTGCCGCCATGGTGGGGATCAGCCGCAGCGCATTTTATAAGTATAAGGATGCGGTGCAGCCTTTCCAGAACATGAAGGCGGGCCACATCATCACCCTGTATGCCTTGCTGCGGGACAATCCCGGCGTGCTTTCCAACTACTTGTCGATTTTTGCCGTGTCCGGCGCCAATATTCTGACCATTAACCAGACCATCCCCACCAACGGCTGCGCCGGTGTTACCGTCAGCGCCGAGACCAGCGACATGACGGAGACCATGGATGAGATGTTTTCCCATCTGGCAGAGGCTGAGGGTGTGCTGCGCTTTGAGATTATGGCGGGCTGATGCTGTCAGCTATACTATAAACAGAAAAGGCAAAAAATATGAGCGTGCTGCCCGGGGCAGTACGCTCATTTTCTGTATCAAAGCTGCTGCGCCAGTGCCAGCAGCGCCGTGCGGTCATTTTCCACCGTGCCGTCCATGACAGCCTCCAGCAGGGTGTGCAGAGCCCTGCCGATGGCGGGACCTTCCAGCCCCAGTGCCGCCATATCCCGTCCGTTGACGGCCAACTGCTTCAGGGTGAAGCAGGCGTCCTCCGCCAGCAGACGGTTCATGATGGCCTCACCTGCATCGATTTCCCGCTGACGGCTGCATCGGTAGTCCGGGTGCTGGGCCAGATTGTCGGCCCGCTTGACAGCGCACAGCTGCCGCAGGCCCTCTGCTCCCAGCTGGTGCATGGCCCGGCGGATGGCCCTCTCCGTCAGCGGAATGGGTCGGTCATGGCAGCGCACCAGCGTACAGATCTGCCGGGCGGAAGCGGTGTCAAACCGCAGACGGCGGCAGACATCCGCCGCGATTTCCGCGCTGGGCCGGTGGTGACCGTAGAAATGGCCGACACCCTGCGCATCCAGTGTGAAGCATTGTGGCTTTCCCAGATCGTGCAGCAGCATGACCCAGCGCAGCACCGGCTCGGGCGGCGCTGCGGCCACCGCGTGGGCGGTGTGCCCCCAGATATCATAGCAGTGGTGACAGTTGTGCTGGTCAAAGCCCACACAGGGCAGGATCTCCGGCAGCACCACGCCCGGCACCTGCGGATTTTCCAGCAGGACCCGTCCGGCATCCTTCCCGCACAGCAGCCCTGTCAGCTCCTCCCGCACCCGCTCTGCCGCCACATAACGCAGATCCTCTCGCCGCGCCAGAAGTGCGCGGCGGGTGTTATCCTCAATAGAGAAGCCGCCCAGCACGGCGGAAAAGCGCAGCGTGCGCAGGATACGCAGCGCATCCTCGGAAAAACGCTGCTCCGGACATCCAACGCACCGCAGGAGCCGCCGCCGTATGTCCTCCTGCCCGCCGAAGGGATCATAAAGCCTGCCCCGCACATCCATCGCCATGGCGTTCACCGTCAGGTCGCGGCGGGCCAGATCCTCCCGCAGGCTGCGGGTAAAGGTTACGGCGGCGGGATGGCGGTGGTCGGCATAGGCCCCGTCTGTGCGAAAGGTGGTGACCTCGCAGGCGGTGTCGCCGCTGCGCACCGTTACGGTGCCGTGCTTCAAGCCGGTGGGAACAGCGAAATGGTCAAAGAGGGCCATGGTTTCCTCCGGCAGGGCGGAGGTGGTTACGTCCCAGTCATGCGGCGTTTTCTCCATCAGCAGATCGCGGACACAGCCGCCGACAACATACGCCTCGTGTCCGGCGTGCTCCAGAGCCAGTAAAATGCGGCCAACTTCCTGCGGAATCATGGTTTTACCCCCTTTCGACGCATTTAGGTTCCATTCTGCCCACAATAACAGTTGCACTTTCACAGTGGGTGTATTATAATATTTTTTCAGGTAAAATACAAGTGGCGGCCCCAAAGCTGCCTTTTTGGAGGAATTTATATGACACATCCCACGGAGGATATCCGACATTTTCTGCGCCGCGGCGTCCGCGTCCATATGGCGGGCATCGGCGGCGTGTCCATGTGCGCGCTGGCCGAGGTGCTCAAGGGTATGGGCCTGCTGGTGCAGGGCTCCGATATGACAGACAGCGACACCGTGAAGCACCTGCGCAGTGTGGGGATCCCTGTTGCCATCGGTCACAGCGCCGAAAACCTGCAAAACTGCGATCTGGTGATCCGTACCGCCGCCATTCACGACAGCAATCCCGAGATTGCCGGGGCTGTGGCCCGCGGCATTCCAGTGTATGAGCGCTCGCAGGGCTGGGGTGCCATCATGCAGGCATACCGCCACGCGGTATGCATTTCCGGCACCCATGGAAAGACCACCACGACCTCTATGGCAACCTATATATTCATGGCCGCGCAAAGGGATCCCACCGTCATGATCGGCGGCACGCTGCCCCTGCTGGGCAAGGGGTACCGCGTGGGCGGGGGCGACACCATTATTCTGGAGAGCTGCGAATACTGCAACTCATTTCTGAATTTCTTCCCCACTGTGGCGGTGATCCTGAATGTGGCGGCGGATCATTTGGATTTCTTCCACGATCTTGCTGACATCGAGCATTCCTTCCGGCAGTTCGCCTGCCTGTCTCCCGAGGGCGGATTCGTCATCGCCAACGGCGACGACCGGGGCGCACGGGAAGCGCTGGCCGGGCTTGATCGTCCGGTGCATTGGTTCAGTGTGAAGGATACAAGCGCTGACGTGTACGCCGATAATGTGGCGTTTTTCGACGGTTTTCCCTGCTTCGATGTGGTGGCCGGCGGAAAGCGGTACGCCCATGTGGCGCTGCATGTGCCCGGAAAGCACAATATCTCCAACGCATTGGCGGCGGCATCCGTGGCCTATGCGCTGGGGGTGGACGGCGCGGCGGTAAGCGAGGGATTGGCCGCCTTTACCGGCGCAGAGCGCCGCTTCCAGTATCGGGGTACATTTAACGGTGCCCAGGTCTATGACGACTATGCCCACCACCCCGATGAGCTGCACGCCCTGTTGGACATGGCCCGCAGCCTGCCGCATAAGCGGCTGATCTGCGCCTTCCAGCCCCACACCTACACCCGCACCAAGGCGCTGTTTGACGACTTTGTTCGTGAATTGAAGACGGTGGATGTGGCGGTGCTGGCAGAGATTTATGCCGCCCGCGAGACCAATGAGGTCGGCATCTCCTCCCGCGATCTGTGCGCCCGGATTCCCGGCAGCGTCTATTGCGCCACCTTGAAAGAAACGGCGCAGGCCCTGCGGAAGATTGTAAAGCCCGGCGATGTGGTGCTGACCGTGGGTGCGGGCGATATCTATCGCGTGGGCAACATGCTGCTGGGAAAGGAGTGAGCCAATGCTGAGCATTTCACCTTTGTGCCATAATACCCGTCCGTCGGGCCGGCTGCCCGAGCAGGAGCAGTCCGCTTTCGACCTGTTGGAAAAACTGGGGATGGAGTATGACTGCGTCAGTCACGACGCCGCCTTTAACATGGAGCTGTGCGCCGATGTGGCCGCCGCGCTGGGCGTGCCTGTGTGCAAGAACCTCTTTTTGTGCAACCGCCAGCAGACAGCATTCTATCTGCTGTGCATGATGCCGGACAAGCCTTTTCGCACCAAGGATCTCAGCGCCCAGATCGGCTCATCCCGGCTGAGCTTTGCACCGGAGGAGCGGCTATGGGAGCTGCTGCACTGCCATCCCGGCTCTGCCACGATTCTGGGGCTTGCCAATGATACCGAGCATCGTGTGCAGCTCTTGCTGGAGCGTGCGGTATATGAGGCGCCCTATCTCTCCTGCCACCCCTGCATCTGTACCAGTACGCTGAAGCTGAAAACCGGCGATGTGCTGGAAAAGCTTCTTCCTGCCGTTGACCATGAGGCCATTATTGTGGATTTGTAAAAGAGCATCCCCCATACACTGCGTATCGGGGATGCTTTTTCTGTGAAACGGTTTTGCGGCGGACTTTACGTCTGCACTTTTATACGTTTGCGTGAATTATTTGTTGCGCCATGTGGAGGGGCTGAGCAGCACCAGCAGCGGCATCAGCTCCAGACGGCCCATCAGCATGATTATAGTCAGCACCAGCTTGCTGAACCAGGAAAGCGATGCAAAGTTTGCCATGGGGCCCAACGCACCAAGACCGGGGCCTACATTGCTGATGCAGGTCAACGCCGCCACAAAGGCCTCCGTGAAGCCCAGTACGTCCAGCGATACGACCAGCGTGCCCGCAATCAGGATCATCAGATAGGCCACCTGAAACATGTGGGCGGAGGTGAGGGCTTTTTCGTCCACACTCTGCCCGTCAATGGTGATAACAGAAACCCGGTTGGGATGGATGATATGATCCAGCTCGCGCCGCAGACTCTTGAGCTGAAGCATCAGGCGGCTGACCTTCATGCCGCCGGCAGTGGAGCCGGCGCAGCCGCCGATATACATCAGAAGCACCAGAATACACCGGGAAAATGTGGGCCACAGCGTAAAGTCTCTGGTTGCATAGCCGGTGGTGCTCATGATGGTGGTCGCCTGAAAGGCAGCGTCGGTTATCGAATCATACCAGCCGCGGCCCATTTCAAGGTGCAGATTGATGCAGATCAGCCCAATGGACACGGCCAGGATCAGCAGATACCAGCGCAGCTCCTCGCTGCGCAGCGCATCCTTGATCCGGCCTATGGCGACGGCATACAGCAGGGAAAAGTTGATGCCGGCCAGAATCGTAAAGACGATGATCACCCATGTGATGGCGTCTGATTGATAGGAGGCGATGGAGGTGTTGCGGACAGAGAAGCCGCCGGTGGCCATGGTGGTAAAGGCGTGGTTTACCGCATCAAACCATGACATTCCGGCGATACGCAGCGCCACGGTCTCGGCGCCTGTCAGCACCACATAGATGACGTAGAGAATCTTGGCGGTGCCGCCTACGCGGGGCACCAGCTTGGACTTGATGGGGCCGGGGCTCTCCGCCTTCATCAGGTAATAGGCGCCGTCTCCCATATGCGGGGTCAGCGCCAGAAACAGCACCAGAACGCCCATGCCGCCCATCCACTGCGTCTCGCTGCGCCAGAACTGAACGCTGGGCGATATGCATTCCACCGCATTGAGAATGGTGGCGCCGGTGGTGGTCAGGCCGGAGGCCGTCTCGAACAGCGCGTTCACAAAGCTGGGGATTGCGCCGGAGATAAGATAGGGAACCGCCCCCATCACCGTCAGCGCGATCCATGCCAGAGCCACGGAGGCATAGCCGTCCCGGCCCTGCATCCGCATCCGGGAGACCGGTATCAGATAGGCCAGAGCGCCCAGAATGCCGCACAGCAATGCCGAAATAGCGAATGCTGTCCAGCAGCCGTCGCCATACCCGAGGCTGATTAGCAGCGGCAGCAGCATAAACCCGGCTTCAACCCAGAGAATATAACCCACAGTGCGGGTAATCAATCGAATATTCATAAAAAACTACCTCATTCATTGTCAGCAGAGACAAATAGTATTATATCCCCCTCCCGGTATAGCTGTCAAGCTTTCCCAGGCGGCTGCGCATCTGCAGGGCCGAGAGCAATAGAACTTTTGAAAAAACAGGGGAATTTGCGGGGCTGATATTGATTTTACGAAAAAATGTGCTATACTTACCGTGTAAAGATACGTTTATCTTTCTGCGCAAAAGAGCGCATGAAGTTTTCCGCCGTGGGTAAGATAAGTGTCGGACAGAGTTTCCGGCGACGGTCTTCCATCGCTGCCCGCGGCTTTGTGACAAGTTGGAAGAGAGGGTGCAAATTTTGAATAAGTATATTGTCAACGGTGGTCATGCCCTGTATGGCGAGGTGACGGTCAGCGGCGCAAAAAATGCGGCGGTGGCTATCATTCCTGCGGCCCTGATGGTAGATGGCATATGCCGGATCGAAAATATTCCTCAGATCAGCGATGTAACGCTGTTCTTCTCCATTCTGGATGAACTGGGCGCCAAGGTGCGGGTGCTGAACCGCCATGCGGTGGAGCTGGACTGCCGCGCCATCCGTTCCACCCATCCCAGCTATGAACTGGCGCGCCGGATCCGTGCCAGCTATTATCTGCTGGGCGCGCTGCTGGGCCGCTTCGGCGAGGCAACGGTGGCCATGCCCGGCGGCTGCGATTTTGGCGTGCGGCCCATTGACCAGCATATCAAAGGGTTTACCGCCATGGGCGCCGAGGTGTCCGTAGAGAGCGGCTTTATCAATGCCTGTGCGAAAAACGATCACCTGCGGGGCGCCAATATCTACTTGGACGTGGTGTCCGTAGGCGCGACCATGAACATCATGATGGCGGCGGCGCTGGCAGAGGGAACCACCGTGATCGAAAATGCCGCCCGCGAGCCTCATATCGTGGATCTGGCCAACTTCCTCAACTCCATGGGCGCCGACATCAAGGGCGCGGGCACAGATTCCATCAAGATTCGCGGCGTAAAGCGTCTGAACGGCGGCAGCTATGCCATTATTCCCGACCAGATCGAGGCGGGCACCTATATGGCGGCTGTGGCCGCCACCGGCGGCGAGCTGCTGATCCGCAATGTGATCCCCAAGCATATGGACTGCATCAGCGCCAAGCTGATGGAGATGGGCGTGGAGATCGAGGAAAACGGCGACGAGATGCTGGTGCGCCGCACCGGCCGCCTGCAGCGCACCAATATCAAGACCATGCCCTATCCCGGTTTCCCCACCGACATGCAGCCCCAGATTGCCTCGGTGCTGGCATTGGCCAACGGTACCAGCCTGATAACGGAGAGCGTGTGGAATAACCGCTTTAAATATGTGGATGAGCTGAAGCGCTTGGGTGCGCGTATTCAGGTGGATGGCAAGGTAGCCGTGCTGGAGGGTGTGGATCACCTTACCGGCGCGCCTGTGCAGGCGCCTGACCTGCGGGCCGGCGCGGCGCTGGTGATTGCGGCACTGGCCGCACATGGCACCACCGAGATCAGCCATGTGCAGTATATCGAGCGTGGCTATGAGGATATCATCGGAAAGCTGCGGGCCGTGGGCGCGGATATCTCTATGGTGGATGAGCCTGAATCGGATAAGGATGAAGCCCGCATCGGATGACAGTTTCATATTCAGCGTCTGCCCGGCGATACCGGCGGGCGCTGATTCCTTTTTCATAAGAGAGGTGACGGAATGCAGCGGATCACCATACTGTGTGTGGGAAAGCTGAAGGAAAAATTCTACGCTGACGCGGCGGCGGAATACAGCAAGCGGCTGAGTCGTTACTGCAAGCTGGATATTGTGGAGCTGCCGGAGGCCCGTCTGCCGGAAGATCCTTCCCCGGCGGAGATCCGGAAGGCGCTGGCGGCAGAGGCTGCGGCGATCCGCGCCAAGCTGGACGGCGGCGCGGTGGTGGCCATGTGTATCGAGGGGCAAACCTGCTCCAGCGAAGCGCTTTCCAAAAGATTGTCCGCCTTTGCGCTGGAGGGGAAAAGCCGGATTACATTTCTCATCGGCGGCAGCTTTGGGCTGGATGAGACGCTGAAAAAACAGGCGGATTGGCGCTTGAGCATGTCCCCGATGACGTTCCCGCATCATCTGGCGCGGGTTATGCTGCTCGAGCAGATCTACCGCGCCTGCCAGATTGCCGAGGGCACGAAATACCATAAATAATACGCTTTGGAGGTTTTTTAATGAATCAGTTTGACGCTAAGGCTGCCGCGGAAACCGGGCAAAACGGCCAGCTTCCGCAGAACTTTTGGAATAAGCTCTCCTCTGGCTGGAAATTCCGCAAGGAAGAGCTTTCCTGGCCGCTGGATGAAAAGGGTGAAAAGGAAAAGGCCGTACTTCTGAAGTCTGCCTTCGATTCCCCTGCCGAGACGGATCTGACCATTTCCCTTTTGGCCTCCTGCGGCATTCCCTGTTTTAAATACTACGCCAAGGAGGGCGGCGCGGGAAAGGTCATCAACGGATTTTCCGGCTATGGGGCCGACCTCTACGTGCCCGAAAGCCGCCTGCAGGAGGCTCAGGACATTTTGAACGCACCTCCCGTGGAAGAATGAAAGGAGCATACAGATGAACTATCGCAAGGAATATGAAAAGTGGCTGCACAGCGGCGCGCTGACGGCGGATGAGGTGAAGGAGCTTCAGTCTATTGCCGGAGATGAGAAGGAGATCGAGAGCCGGTTTTACGGCCCTCTGGAGTTTGGCACTGCCGGCTTGCGGGGCACCATGAAGGTGGGGCTGCACCAGATGAATGTGTATGTCATCCGCTGGGCCACGCAGGGCTTTGCCAACGTCATCTGTGCCGAGGGCGCCGGCGCGAAGGAGCGCGGCGTTGCCATCTGCATGGACTGCCGCCATCACTCTATGGAGTTTGCTCGGGCCGCCGCTGAGGTATGCGCCGCCAACGGCATTCATGTGCGGATTTTCGATTCTCTGCGTCCCACGCCGGAGCTGAGCTTCGCCGTGCGGGAATACGGCTGTCAGGCGGGCATCAACGTTACCGCCAGCCATAATCCCAAGGAGTACAACGGCTATAAGGTCTATTGGGAGGACGGCGCACAGCTGCCGCCCCACCACGCTGCCGCCATCGCTGCGGAGCTGGAGAAGATCGATATCTTCACCGGCGTGAAGCGGATGGACTTTGACGAGGCCGCC
>Ga0129314_1001147_pt1 | contig 20354 bp, 19 predicted proteins | sample O1111metagenome_FD_94431 | JGI IMG/M metagenome (GOLD analysis project Ga0129314, IMG submission 94431) | Orangutan individual fecal microbial communities from fecal samples from Wisconsin, USA - O1111 metagenome | ecosystem: Host-associated > Mammals > Digestive system > Large intestine > Fecal... | reverse complement strand
TCGCCTACGCTCATGCGTGCTATCGCACTATTGTCTGTTCGCAATATGTGCCGATCAGTGAGCAAGCTCACATCGTCCCAATTGCTCCATCCAGCACTGCTCATTACCTCGACAAATCCGAATTTATCTTACCTTCAGATTATCCCTTCCATACTTTTTCATGTATATATATCCAAATTTTCTCATACACGATCCATACAGATAATCATCTATAAGTTCAACAATTTCTCCAGCTCTTCCATCTCTTTACCAATTTCCATCTCAATCTCACGGATATTAGCCATAATTTCTGATGTAGGCGGATACTCTACAGGTACATACTCAACCTCTTTGTACTTATTAATACTGAGGTCATAATCATTATCAGCGATTTCCTTCTTTGGAACCATAAATGACTTATCTGTACGCTTTCTATCTTGTTCACCATCAAGGTTTTTAAATCTCTGAATAATGTCCGGAATATCATTGTCTGCTACGACAGCTCGCTTATCATCCAAACTGAATCCATCGGCAGTCATATCATAAAACCATACATTATCAGTTCCACCATGTTCCGTTTTGGTAAAAATCAAGATAGCTGTTGATACCCCTGCGTATGGTTTAAAAACGCCGGAGGGCATGGAAATAACCGCTTCCAGTCTCTGATTCTCTACGATTTCTTTTCTAATATCTTTATGCGCCTTTGATGAACCAAACAACACACCATCCGGTACAATACAAGCACATCTGCCGCCAATTCTAAGCATACGGACAAACAGAGCTAAAAATAGCAATTCCGTCTTTTTCGTACTGCAAACCTTCAAAAGATCTGCTGACACAATGTCTGCGTCCAGGCTTCCTTTAAACGGAGGATTTGCCAGTATTAATGTATACTTATCTTTGTCAGGATTTTGGTCTGACAAACTGTCTCTATACTCGATAAACGGACTTTCTACTCTATGATTCATCATATTCATAGCACCAATACGAAGCATGGTTCTGTCCATATCAAATCCATAAAACATATGATTCATGAAATGGTCTTTTTTCTGTTTATCATAAAAGATTTCTTCCTTTTTATATTTCCACAGATATTCACCGGCCTCTACAAGAAATCCTGCTGTTCCACAGCTTGGATCACAGATGATATCATCCGCCTTAGGATCCATCAATTCTACCATCATCTTGATAATATGTCTGGGTGTTCTAAACTGACCGTTTACACCTGCTGTAGCTAATTTCGATAAGAGGTATTCGTATACATCTCCTCTGACATCCGAATCGTTTAGTTTTGCCATTTGGGCATATAGATCATCCATTGCATCTACAACCTTTGAAAGCATAAGCGGTGTGGGGAGTTTAAAAATCGCATCATCCATATATTTTGAAAATGCGCTATCCTTATTTGCATGAAGATTTTTAATAAAAGGAAAAACCATTTCCTGTACTACAGAATACATTCTGTCCGCAGGATAATCTCTGAATACTGACCACTTGAGCTGAGTACCATCAATGGTCCTCTCACCAATCTTTACCTCATTTGCAAATACACTTTCATAAGGCAGACCAAGCATGGCACTTTCTTTGGCGCGGGTATTGTCCGAAACATCCAGATCATGGATAAACATAAGATACGTCATCTGTTCAATGACATCCAGAGGATTCGTCAGACCGCCTGTCCAGAAAATTTCCCATAAACTATCAATTCTATTTTTTAATTCACCTGTAATCACCGATAAATCCTCCTCTATTCTTCTATATCCCAGTTCCACGTATATTTAGTATATCTGCCGCCACCAATCTTGATAATTTTTTCCTTCTTTACTAATTCTGTTAAAGTTCTTTGTATGGTGGTCTGACTAATACCGGGGGTATTTTCTATAATTTCTGACTTTGTTATGGTTCCCACATGATTTTTTATCAGTTCTTCAATTCTGTCCGGTTTCGGAACCTTCTTTTCTTCTACCATCTTAGCCCTTTCAAAAAAATCTCTATAAGCTGCAGTTATAATTCCAAGCATATACTTTACAAATGGCTCATAATCATTTTCATCTTCCGTCCATCCTATCGAGCTTTTTTGAAGTACTTCGTAATAACCATCTTTCGTCTTTTCAATCAGTTTTTCCAAACTAATATATTTACCGACAATATAATCATGTTGATACAATAAAAGAAGGGTTAATAATCTACTCATTCTTCCATTTCCATCATTAAAAGGATGGATACACAGGAAGTCAATAATAAACATAGGAATAATCAAAAGCGGATCGGCTTCACGCCTATTAACCGCCTCATTATAAGCAGCACATAAATTCGCAATAGCTTCCGGTGTTTCCCATGCAGGAAGCGGCCGAAACCTTACAAACTTGTTTCCTTGACTATCTTCCTCTTCAATAATATTATCGGATGTCTTAAATTTTCCACCGTCATTCGCATTCTCAAATCGGTATAGATCTCTATGCAATTGCAGTATAAATGTATCTCTGATTGGAATATGTTGAAAACTCTCATGGATCGTATTTAACACATCTCTGTATCCGGCAATCTCACACTCATTTCTCGTCTTAGGCATTGTCTTATCCAAAACGATCTTTTTTAACCGTTCATCAGAAGTGTAAATTCCCTCAATTTTATTGGAACTTTCCGTACTTTGAATCCGTGCTACTTCCACAAGACTTTCTAACACATCAGCATGCCGTTCTGCAATTAGTCTCTGTTCACCTCTATATTCATGAATTGTTGTGAGGTAATTCACAATATCCGGAGTTAATAACTTTTTCCATTTCTCAATATAATCAAATTCCTTCATTTTAATTGCCTCATTTGGTCTTTAACTTCGTCATTTTTAATAGTATGACGTAGTTAAATTATATAATTCATCTTCATCAAACACAAGAGCCAATTTAGTCATTTGAGTTAAAATGACCAAATTGGCTCTTGTAGTTGTTAAAATCCCTCTTTTTTTCGCACCATACGCATTTTACGCCGTTTTTCACCGGCCTCCCATTCTGCCTTTTCGGATTCGGTTTCTATAATGAGACCCGGAACGGCACAGGGCTTTCCATTTTCATCAACGGCAACAATGGTCAGATACGCCCGGTTGATCGGTCTGCGGATGCCATCCATCGCCTCTACATAGGTATCGACACGCACTTCCATGGATGAATGTCCGACATAAGTGATCTTGGCGATCATAACTATCAGCTCATTGACATAGGCACCTCTGATAAAATGCAGATTGTCTACCGATGCAGTGATCACATTGGTCTGGGAATGACGGTTGCCGACAAGGCATGCCACCTCGTCAATCCACGACATCAGCTGTCCTCCAAACAATCGCCCCATACCGTTCATATGTGTAGGACGCAACTTGTGAACCTGCTCTATTATCGAATCCTCTACTCTTTTTTCCTTGGGTATCTCTGTCATTTTCTTTTTAAAGCTCCTATCTGTTATTTTTAAATTTCCGATCAATCAAAGTCATACGCAGCTTATGTAAAAATGCAAAGTATGCTGCGATCCGGTATCATAATCCGATATCACGGTAAGGCAATGCTAACAGGTAAACTGTTTTACCTGCGTTTCGAGGGATTGGGATAAATCCTTCAGACCGGAACTCTGTGTATCCAAATCTTTTCCCTTCTGGTTAAAGTCATCAGACATGCCTTTCAGCTCCTCGCAGGTTGTCATGACCATAGTCGTACTGGCTGTCTGTTCCTCTGTACTCGCTGCCATATCTCCCGCTACCTGTTCAACGACAACAAATGCCTTGGACAGCGCGTCCATAGTATTCTGGATATTTTCAATATTGGCTGCGATATGTGAAAAGATTGTTTCAGTCTCTTTTACGACCTCTCCGCCTTCAATTACCGCATTATTGCTGCGCTCTGCCTTATCCAACACAATATTGACCAGATTCTGGATATTGGCTGTCGTATTCTGGATCTCTGTAACGGAATTGTTGGACTGGTCAGCCAGCTTCTGGATCTCGCTCGCCACAACGGCAAATCCACGTCCGGCCTCTCCTGCTCTTGCAGCTTCAATCGAAGCATTTAAGGAAAGCAGATTGGTCTGGCTGGCGATCTCACTGATCATTTCCACCATCTCGGAAATTCCGTTCAGGCCTTCATTTACATCTATGATCGCCTGTTTCAGGTCATCGGACAAAGATGTGATCGCTGACATCGTTTCTGTCATATTGCCCATGGTCTTGTGACCGGCGTCAATTTCTTTTTTGGTCTTGGTGATCACACCGTCTGCCAGATTGATCTCATCAGAGGTCTCCGAAACCGTTGCAGCCAGATTGGTAGCACCGTCGGCAATCATTTCGATTGCATGATTCAGCTCATTCATGGTATCCGACAAAGTATTGACGGTATGATACTGATTGTCGGAAGCCACAGCCAATGATGTTGCTGCCGTAGAATTAAGATTGGCATTGGTATCAATATCAGCAATGGATTTTTTCATATCCAAAATCATATTTTTGATGCTGGTTGACATCGCATTGAGTGAGATCGCAATCTGTCCGATCTCATCCTTGCTGTTGATATCAATCGGTTCAGAAAAATCAAGTTTCTCCATTACCAGAATGGAACGGTTCAATTTGGTAAGCGGAGCCAGACCACCCTTTAAGATCATATAAACCGCTGCACACAGGATCAGAATGCCGGCAATACTGATCAAAAAGGATTGCAGGCGAAGCTGGTTCAGATCCTTGAAAACAGCTGCTTTATCCGCTGTAAATACAACATAAAATCCGGTGTCCGGAATATTGTTTATCCAGATATAAGTGTCATCCAACTGCTGGAAGCTGTTGACCGTATCGGCAGAAATCATTTCGGCCACCTTCTGATCGAGCGGATCAGATGATTCAAAAACACTTTTTTCCTCAGTCACATTTTCATCGGCAAAAACAATTCCTGTATTTTTATCAACACCGTAGATATTGTCACCATCCATGATATGTGTCTCCTGAATAACGGTCACAATGGAATCCATCGGAACATCGGCTGAAATAACACCAATCACCTTTCCTGCATCATCTTTGATATTTGTAAAAACGGAAACAATGTATTTACCGGAATCAGCATCCAGATACATCTCTCCCAATGTCACGTTGTCAGCTTTCAGACCGTCCTTATACCACGGGCGTTCTTTCATTATCCAGTCAGAATCCGGTGTCCACATTTTGTCTATGTAAGTGCCACTCTCAAGACCGCAGTAAATACCGGTCGGAATGGTCTCGGGGTAAGCATCACCGATTGCATAAATATAATCCCTGATATCTTCCTCTGTCTGACAGCTTCGCTCTATAGAACATTGTACATTTTCTATCAATCCCAAAATCTTGTTGAAATCGGACAATGCGTGATAATCAAGCGCATCTATCCCATTTTGCACCTTATCTTCCGTTTCCTTCAGAATAATGGTCCTTGTAGTAAAATACGTAACCAGAAAAACTGCCAGAAAAGCGATTGCAAGGAGCGGAATCAACACAATGATCATCTTCTGTTTTAAAGATTTTAAATTTTTTCCCATATGTAAGCCCTCCGTTTTTTATTATAATCGCTCAAAAAGTATAAGTAAAGACCGCATCCTTATTCCGATATCTCTTATACCATATTTTTTAACACGTTCATAAACTATGTCAGAAGCTTTTTGCAGAATAATTTTATGCAGGAATTTTGACAAATGTTTTAGATTGTAATAATCTGTTGAATAGAATTCCTGACAAATACTGTTATGATCTGTTAAGCAGATTATTAACATAACCTGTTTGATATGGAAGAAATCGGAAATACTATTATAAAAACCGGAAGGAAACAACCATGCTCGAATTGAAAAACATTCATTGGAAAACCCCGGATGGGGAAGAAATATTAAAAGGTGTTGATCTTAACGTACCCGAAGGCAGACTGACTGTCATCACCGGACCAAACGGCGGCGGTAAAACTTCACTTGCCAAGGTCATCGCCGGACTTTATGAAATCAGCGAAGGAAGCATTATTTATAATGGTGAGGACATTACCCATATGTCCATCACAGACAGGTCGCGCAAAGGAATCGCTTATGCTTTCCAGCAGCCCGTCCGTTTCAAGGGCTTATCGGTCCGCGATCTTTTGGAGCTTTCCGGAGAAGAAAAGCTTCCTGAGGACAAGCTGTGCAGCATGCTTTCCACCGTTGGTCTGTGTGCGCAGGAATATATTGATCGTGAAGTAGATGCATCTTTATCCGGTGGTGAAAGCAAGCGTATTGAAATTGCCACTGTATTAAATCGTAAGGGTGCCGAGCTTTTGGTTTTTGACGAACCGGAAGCCGGAATCGATCTTTGGAGCTTTTCCAACCTGATCAATGCCTTTGAAGCAATCAAAAAAAACAGCAGCCGCTCTCTGATCATCATTTCCCATCAAGAACGCATTATGGAGATTGCCGATTACGTGGCTGTTGTAACAGACGGCCGGATCACAACCTTCGGTCCAAAGGAAGAAGTCCTTCCCGGACTCTTATCCGATAACCGGCAATGTGCATGTCCGATGCATATCACAACAAAGGAGAACTGTCACGATGAATGAGATTACAGAAAAGCTTTTAGCAGAAGTATCTGATTATAAAGGAGAATTTAAAGGAGCCTACAATATCCGTGAAGACAGCGGATGTGTGGCCAGACAATCTTCCAAGCACATTAAGATCACAGCCAAAAAAGATAAGCCCGGTATTGATATCCACATCAACTGCAAGGATGAACAGGAAACCGTATACATTCCGGCCTGCGTCACACACAGCGGTGTTCACGATGTTGTATACAATGACTTCATCGTAGAGGACGGCGCCGACGTTATCATCGTAGCCGGCTGCGGCGTCCATTCCGACGGTGCCGAAGAAGCCAGCCACAACGGCATCCACCGCTTTCTCATCGGAAAGGGTGCCAAAGTCGTTTACAAGGAAAAACATATCGGAACCGGTAAAGGTACCGGAGAAAGAAATATCGATCCGGTTACAGAAGTAGAAATGGCTGAGGACTCCTATCTGGAAATGGATACCATGCAGATCAGCGGTGTCAGTCATTCCAAGCGTTCGACCAAGGCCAGGCTGGCAGCCGGAGCCAAGCTCATCATCCGTGAGCGTCTGCTGACCGACAAGGATGAAAAAGTCTCTTCTGATTTTGATGTATCCATGGATGGTGACGACAGTGCAGTTGATCTGGTTTCCCGTTCGGTAGCCAAAGGTAACTCTTTTCAGGAATACCATTCCGTTATCCGCGGAAACTGCAGATGTACCGGTCATTCCGAATGCGACGGTATCCTTGCAGGCAACGGTATTGTCAATGCAGCACCGGAGCTTCATGCCGGCAACATTGATGCATCCCTGATTCACGAAGCAGCCATCGGAAAGATCGCGGGCGAGCAGATCATCAAGCTTTGTACACTCGGTCTGACCGAAGAAGAAGCAGAACAGAAAATCATCGAAGGATTTTTGAAATAATTAAAAAGCCCCGTGTTTGTATGTTTTTTCATACAAACTCAGGGCTTTCTGTTTCATTTTATTTCTGGTTTTTTATTTTTCTGTTTTTATCTTTCTGGTTTATTCTGTTTTTATCTTCAGTTTTTGTCTTTCCGTTTTATTTCCGTTTTTATCTTCCGTTTTTGTCTTTCTATTTTCTATATCTTATCTTCAGTTTTTCTCTTTCCGCTTTATTATTTTTCTTTCTGCTTTATTCCTTCTGTTTTTTATTTTTGCTTTTTCAGGTCTTATGCAGTTTTTTCCATGATGGCATCTGCCCTTTCAACTTCTTCCAAGCCTTCATCTCATCTTCCCTGATGCCTAAAAGCCTGGAAAAATCCATACTCAGATCTTCCATTTCACGGACAGCCTGCTTATAGTAACTGCTGATCTCCATTTCACCCAGCTGTGTCCTCGTCATAACAAAAAGCTTGGTGGTCACAGTAAAAAACCGGCTGAGACTTTTTTTATAATGGCGCTCACTGCCTTCGGGTAAAATCTCATATCCCATTTCCCGCAGTGTGCGGTATGCCTCATAGGAAGCATCCAGCGAAAGTGCGATCTGCTTCATAGATGCTTTATACAAGTTGCATTCTAATGCATAAGTCAGATAAGCCTGTGGCAGGATCTTTGCCAGATGACATTTATACCATGCATCCATATCGGAAACCCAGTTAAGCTCATAACCTGTTTTGACAAACATACCTTCAAGCATCCGGCGGACTTTCTCATAACCGGCTGCCTTTTCTGTGATTTCATCCCGGTTTCCGGCTGCGGCAGCTCTATCCGGCTTTACCGGACCGATCGTCATACTGCCGTTTCCGTCACACACGCTGATCATAAGCTTTCCGCGTCTTTCGCCGCCATTTTCCTGCAATCCGAAAAGCACATTCTTTTTAGCCGGTGAAAGCTCCTGTACTGTTTTTTCAATATATTTTGCATGCATGTTGTTGCCGACAAAAACCACAGTATCCGCATCAGCCTTTGCAACGCACTCTGTCACTTCCAGCATCTGGCGGTACGGCATGGCAACAAAGATCACATCATAATGTCCATTGCCGACTGCATCAACGATCTTTGGATGATCCGTTGTCACAGCACCGCCGAAATAATGGTGAAGCACCAGCCCTTCTTCCGACAAAATCTTTTTTCTGTCGCCACGTGCCAAAAGCTCTACATCCTGTCCATTTTCACACAATGCATGACATAAAAAGCTTCCGGCCACACCGGCTCCGTATACTAAAATTTTCATTTGTTTCTCTCCTGCTATAATCTGTATCATATTTCTGTACAGACCGCTTATTTTATATTTTATTGTATCCTGACCCTTTAAAAATATCTTTACATTCTAAAAACTGACATCAAAAAACAGCCAGGCAGAATGCCGTAATACCAATTATAACAAAAATGACAGCCTTAAAAAAGACTGTCATTTAAAATACCTTACAAAAACATTACAAGATATTTCTTAGTATGTTTTTAGTGATTTCCGAATAAAGGTGTGGACAAATATCTGTCTCCTGAGTCGGGAAGTAATGCCACGATGTTTTTGCCTTTATTTTCCGGACGTTTTGCTAAAATAGCAGCTGCCTTTAATGCGGCACCGGATGAGATACCTACCAGAATACCTTCGGTTACGGCAAATCTCTTGCCTTCTGCAAATGCATCCTCATTTTCGATCGCGATTACTTCGTCATAAATCTTGGTATTGAGTACCTCCGGTACAAATCCGGCTCCGATACCCTGGATCTTGTGAGCTCCGGGAGTTCCTTTGGATAATACAGGGCTTGTTGCGGGCTCTACAGCTACGATCTTGACATTGGGATTTTGGGATTTTAAGTATTCACCGACACCTGTTACGGTTCCGCCTGTACCAACACCTGCTACAAAGATATCAACAGTTCCGTCTGTCTGCTCCCAGATTTCAGGACCGGTTGTTGCTTTGTGTGCTGCCGGATTGGCGGGATTTACAAACTGTCCGAGGATAACGGATCCTTCAATGCTTTCTTTTAATTCTTCTGCCTTGGCAATGGCACCCTTCATTCCTTTAGCACCTTCTGTTAATACCAGTTCTGCACCGTATGCTGCTAAAAGATTTCTTCTTTCTACAGACATGGTATCGGGCAGTGTCAGGATGGCTTTGTATCCCTTTGCTGCCGCTACGGCTGCAAGACCAATACCGGTATTTCCGCTTGTAGGCTCAATGATGGTTGCGCCCGGTTTTAAAATACCTTTCTTTTCAGCATCCTCGATCATTGCCAGTGCAATACGGTCTTTTACGGATCCTGCGGGATTTAAGTACTCTAATTTTGCAAGAATGGTTGCTTCGGTTGCTCCTGCGTCTTTGCTATAGTTGCTTACTTCCAAAATCGGTGTATTTCCAATTAATTCTGCTGCGCTTTTTTTAATCTGACTCATGTTTGTTTCCTCCTGATATTCACAATTATCTTTCTTTTATTATTCTTATCTTTCTTTCATTATTCTTATCTTTAATTGTATCAAATTTTTTTTATCATTGGAAGCTTGTCTGAAATCCTCAGACAGCTTTATTGGTTTTCATCTAATCATCTGCCGCCTTGCGACAACATCGCATGGTCGGTCTGATATGACGCATCTTTACATTACGCATAGGCTCCTCCTTTTTTCCTACTCGTTTAGTAGGATTTTTGATAATCTGATTGTATTCCATAAAAAATAGGATGTCAATACATTGACACCCTATTCCCTATTTCTAAATCCTATCGCTTGCTATAGATTTATGTTATAGCCAAAAAATTGAAAGCTTTTTTAATCTCTCTGATATCAGATTTAAAACCTGCCAAGCACGGTATCCTTAACATCCCATCGAAGCGGCGGATGCGGTGTCTGCGCTCCAAATCCGACATCCACATAGGTTACCAGACGGACATAATCCGGGAGATTGAATTTTTTACGCAGTCTGTCACAAAATTCCTCATTGGGGAAGGTCAGCCATACACTTTCCAAACCTGCTGCATGCGCTGCAAGTACGATATTCTGTCCTGCTGCACCGGCATCCAAAAGCTGGTTTCTGCGGGGCGTAAAAGAATTGGCACGATAGCATCTCATATCCTGGCAGATGACCAGATGCACCGGTCCCCCCGGAACATCGCTTCCACGAAACAATCCCGGTTCATTTTTTTCACGCACTACTACGTAACGAATAGACTGAACATTACAGCCGTGTGCTGCCCAAAGTCCTGCTTCCAATACCTTGTCGATCAGCTCATCCGGAACCTCTTCATCGGTAAATTCACGGACAGAACGGCGTTCCTTTAAAATCGTGAAAAAGGCATCTTCCATTTCTTTTGTCACAGGTGTGGGCTTGTATGCGGAAAGATCCACATGCTCACCGTTTGCAAGCTTGTCTGCCGTATCGATCAGAAAAGATACATACCGGTATTCCGGCAGATCTGTTGACAGCCCTCTTTCTTTCCAAAGACGCATCAGACGTTTTGCATAATCCGCCTGTGTGGGCGAAAGCTTTTTGTCTCTGTGCTGTGCATGATAAACCTGAATTTCCAAGGTGTGATGACATCTTTCCCTTACGCGGGCGCGAAATTCATCTTCCTCCATTGCAAGCAGCTCTTCATCTGTTAAATTGATATTTGCATTCCAGATTGCCATTACTTCTTCTCTGGACATATAATCCATACTGGTATCTACACTTGCCATATTTCTGCCTCCTGTATTTTGTGTTTTCTTTGTTTTCTTAATTCTGTCTTTCCTGATTCTATATGTTCTGATGCTGTACTGTTAATTAAGTAATCTCTGAAACCGGTTATATTCCGGCTCTGTCCTTTCGCCCGCAGATCTATATGCTTCATCTCTGATCTATATTCCCGCTTTAGATAAAGTACTCGATATCATCATCCGTCTTTCTGCCGCGGCTGATATCCTTCATGATCGTGGCTGCTTTCTGCGCCAGATAATCGTCCTCTCTGTGACGCGGATAAGGAAGATTGATCTTGTACTCCTCCTGAATGACAGAAGGTCTGGGACTGAACAGAATAACACGGTCTGCCAGGTAAACAGCTTCATTGATATCATGGGTGACAAATAAAATCGTCTTTTTTTCTTCCTCGCGGATTTTCATCAGCTCTTCCTGCAGAGTGCACCTTGTCAGATGATCGACCGCACTGAAAGGTTCATCCATCAGGATGACCTTGGGATTCATCACAAGTGTACGGGCAATCCCGGCTCTCTGTTTCATACCACCGGACAGTTGTGAAGGATATTTGTTTTCAAAGCCTTCCAGATTCATCATCTTGATATAACGTTTCAGGCGGCGTTCCTGCTCATCCTTCGGAACCTTTGCAATCTCCATTCCATAGGCGATGTTCTTTTTAATGGTCTTCCATGGAAATAAGGACGCATCCTGAAAAACAACGCCGATATCACGGCTGGTCCCTGTGATTTTTTCATCATCCAGATAAATCTCACCACCATCTGCGGACAGCAGACCGGCTACAATTTCCAGAAATGTACTTTTACCACAACCGGAGGGACCTACAATGGCAACGAATTCTCCGTCGTTGACCGTAAGACTGATGTTGTCCAACGCATGTACCAGTTCCTTATCGGCACTCTGATAGTATTTTTCAATGTTGTTTGCTTTTATTGCAGGCATATATTCCTCCGATTCCCATATGCATCCGATCAAAAATCCGCATATGCGTGTTTATTTGTCGCAATGGACTTCCATTGCCATATCTGTTCCGATATTATCTTTTTATTTGTAGGGATCTTCCAGTCCCAGCTCTTCTGCTGCTTTTTCAGCAAAGGTATTGTCATAAGTACCTTCTGCAGTTACATTTTCATCCAGCCATCCATACTGATGCAGGATATCGATGGTATTGTTGACACGGTCAACCGGAATAACCGGGTAATCAGTCCATACATCGATTTCCGATTCAACGGCCTTTCTCATAACCTCTTCGTCCGTGTTCATCTTTTCGGCAGCCCATGCAATAAATTCATCAAAATATTCGTTCTTTACTTCTTCATGTACTTTGTAGTAAGCAGTGATCACTCTCTGCAGTTTTTCGGGCTCTTCATTGATGATACGGTCAGATGCGATCAATGTACCTGTGTAGTAATCCGGAATATAATCCCATGCACGTCCTAAAATATGTCCGGTACCTTCAGCTTCTGCCAATGCAGCATAAGGGTTGTGGATAATCGTTGCATCTACTTCACCGGAAGTAAAGGTTGCATATGCTCCCTGATAAATACCATTTGCTACGAGTTCAACATCATCCTCACCAATGCCTTCGGATTCCAACATCTTTAATACGGAAAGCTTCATTCCGCCTGCAGCAGCTGCAGTACCTACGGTTTTACCTTTTAAATCTGCAATGCTGTCAATTCCGTCTTTGGCGATCAGCCAGTAGCATCCGGAATATCTCCACATATTACCGACAAGCTTTGCGGGCACACCGTTGGAAATACCGGGGATGTAAGCGGAAGGATCTCCGTCCGCAAAATCAATCTCACCTCTGGTGAGCAGAGAAAGAACTTCATCGTTGGATGACCATTCTACATTGTTAAATTCAATTCCAAGCTCTTTGTATAAACCTTTTTCAATGGCAAAATTGTTGACAGCACCTGTCATACCGGTTGCCAGGCAGGTATTGATCACGATCGTATCATCATCGCTTTCTGCCTGTGTGTCTGTGCTCTGGCTGTCAGAAGCAGCTTCTGTTGATCCGCATCCGGCTAAAAGACCAAGCGAGAGGGTCAGGGTTAACAGTGTTGCTAAAAGTTTCTTTTTCATAGTAATCTCCTCATAAATTTTATTTAAACAACCTCAACTACCGATGGCATGTAAAATTGTTGTTTGTGTATTTGCAATTGTTATCTGTACGGTTGTCCGTTTTTTACAATGTCACTTTACCTTATTCTGCCATTTATGACAGACAGAAAATTCAATCAGGGCGATCAGTTTTACAAACAAAACGGATATTACCGTTACCAGGATGATGATAAAAAACATCCTTGCGGAATTTAACAGGTTCTGCGCTTCGGAAAGCAGATATCCAAGTCCGCCTTTTGCTGACTGCATTTCCGAAAAGATAACACCGGTCAATGCGGTAGCGGCTGCTAACTTTAATCCGTTGAACATGGACGGAAGTGCCGACGGGATCATAATCTGAAATACTGTCTGAATCCGGTTTGCCTGAAATACTTTGGCTACCTTCAGGTATTTTTCCTCTGTCTGTCTTGCTCCTGTTACCGTATTGTATAAAATCTGGAACACGGAAAACAGAAATACCAGCATGACTTTTGACTTAAATCCAATACCAAACCACAAAATCAGCAAGGGTAAGATTGCAGTTTTGGGAACTGCCATGATTGCGGAACAAAAAACATCCATATATTCTTCAAGCTTCGGAAACAGTGTCCAGATCAGTGCAACTGTGATGCCGACCAAAGCAGCCAGTCCATAACCGACAAGTACCTCTTCCAGTGTCAGGATCAAATGTGGTAACAGCGTATGATCGGTAATGATCTCCACTGCTTCCTCAATGATCATCGTGGGGCTTGCGATAAATATTTTGCTGATCTTTCCTGTATCAACTGCGATCTGCATATATGCAAGCAGTGCAAGCAGAGTGATGATCTGCAATACATTGATCACGGTAAATTTTTTCTTTTTCTTTATCTCCGGCTTAGCCATAGGTGTATTCTCCCTTCTTAACGCTGTCACTTTCAAAATACTCTCTCAGACACGCCGTTCCCTCATTGAGAACGTTTTGCGTGATCCGGTGTGACAGACATTTCGAATAATTTTCAATCGTTGTCGTGTCGATAACGTCACAGTAAAACGGTGCGAACTCGCGAAACCATGGATACTTGTCATAGTAAGTTCTCCATACCTCCGCGTACGGACAGTGATCCTCACCCCATTCCGGTATCCATCCTTCAAAGGGAAGATCGATATCTGACATAAAATCGGCTACCGTGTCTGCTTTCTTACCCTGTGCAAGGGATTTTTCCCGGATCCGGTTGCTTCGGTCAACCGCCAGATTGAAAACGGTTTCCCTGACAATATCCTTGGCAACGTCATGTCCGTATCTGTCATATAAGGTTTTGCAGAAGTGGAAATACTGCATGGCAAACTGTCTGGCTGCCTTACGGATCTGATCTACCATCAGAGCCCGGTCCACGGTCCCGGTAATCTCATATGCTTCTTTTCCCATCGTTTCATCCTCCAAATCAAACGCTGTATTTTAAATTATTTTATTCGTGTTCTTTTTCCTCTACCGAATAAAATGTTTCCATCAGTTCAATGTATTCTTCTTTATTGGCAAAGCGTGGCTTGTAATTGTTTTTCATGCTCTTTGCCAAGGCTGCATCATCCCTTAACATGCGGTATGCAAAAAGTGCAAACAGCTTTGCCGTCAATACATAAGCCTCGTCTTCATCTACAACATCAAAGTCGGATGCATGCAGTCCGCTTCCTGTCACGCCGCCGGTATGAAAGGTCAGAACCGGTATCAGCTGCTCTAAGTCTCCCAGATCGGTAGATCCGCCGGAATGGCTGTCCTTGGAAATCTGGCGGACCGGTTTATCTCCGGCTGCACCCTTAGCCAGTGCTAACAGCTCCTGCGGTACATCCTGCGGAATGGAGGGAAGGTATCCCGGCATGGTCTCGATCCGGTATCCGGCTCCGAGTGCCTCTGCCCCTGCCTTGAAGGAACGGTCTGTCTTGTAGGCTGCATCGGTAAATGCTTCGATTGTCTTTCCTCTTACAAGTGTCTCTAAAACGGCTTCCTCCGGAACGACATTTACCAGATCGCCGCCCTTTGTCATGATCGGATGAACGCGGACACAGTCTTTTTCATAAAAAGTATCTTTATTGAAAGCCAGAGCCTGTAATCCGAGGTTAGCAGCGTACAACGCGTTGATGCCTTCCTCCTTGGCTCCTGCGGCATGAGCTCCCTTTCCTTTGATCTTGATGACCTTGGAAACAAATCCGTTGCCGCTTCCGTCGCCTAAGCTCACACCATCCATTGCAATGTGATGTGTAAGAGCCGCATCAATATCATCAAAAGCACCAATCCGGATCATCTCACACTTGCCGCCGCCGTAACGGATCTTTCCGGCTTCCACCAGAGTGTTTTTAAAAGCAACCTCTCCGTATTCCTCGGCAGGTGTTGTCATAAATACGAGCTGTCCGTCCAAAGCCTTGGAAATTTCCGGATCTGTCAGTGCAAATGCAGCTCCGATCACTCCGGCAAGCTGTGCGTGGTGTCCACAGCAATGTGCTCCCTGTGTCTCGGGATTGGCATATTTGTGATTGGGGATGCGCAGTGCATCCAGCTCTCCGATCAGTGCCAGTGAAAAGTTATCCTTTTTTTCTTCATTGATGTAAGCCTTGGAACCGGTGATCGCAATCTCTGTTTCCAGTCGGCTGACCCTGTCCTTTATAAAATCATTGAACTTTTCGGATGTACGGAATTCTTTGTATCCAAGCTCCGCATGTGTGTATATGTCACGTCCGAAAGCAATGATCTCATCCTTCTTTTCATCTATGATTCGAATGATTTTCTGTTCTATCTGATCCATGGTGTTCCTTTCAATGACTTTTTCGATGACTTGTAAGCATATGCTTACTTGTTTCTCGCTTACTTGTTTCTCACTTATTTATTTCCTACTTGTTTTGTATGATTTCATTTGCTACAGTTGCTATCTTAAGTTTCTTTGACTCTTTTGTCAATGCTTTGGGCATTCGCATTATTTAAGAGCTAGTTATAGGTATTGACTATATCACCCGTATTTGTCAAAGAATCATGCTTATGGCATCCTTCAACTGCTCTAAAGCTTTTTCCAGAGTGCTCCTCGGACAGGCAACATTAAACCGTTCAAATCCCCTGCCGGTCCTTCCGAAAATAAATCCGCCATCCAGCCATAGATGTGCTTTCTTTTCTATGAAATTTTCCAGCTCCTTATCGGACAATCCCAATGCCCGACAGTCAACCCAGGTCAGATATGTTGCCTGTGGATGGATCATCTTAAGCTGCGGTAAATTTTCCTCAAGATAGTTTTCCATAAATGCAATGTTATCTTTGATGTACTGTTTTACAGCCTCATACCAGACCTCACCATGCTGATAAGCCGCCTTGCAGGCTGTCAGTCCCGCTGCATTCAACTGGCTGTAGCCGGACGCATCAATGGCAGCCTGAAATTTCTTTTTAAGCTCTTTATTTTTAATCACAATGTTGGATACCTGAAGTCCTGCCAGATTAAAGGTCTTACTCGGTGCAGTCGCTGTCACGGCAATCTGCTCCAAGCCTTCCTTTGCCGTGATAAATGCCTGATGCGGTCCGTCCCAGATAAAATCGGCATGGATCTCATCACTGAAGACAGTTACCCCATGCTTACTGCATATCTCACCCATGTAGGTCAGCTCCTCTTTGGTATAGGCCTTTCCAACCGGATTGTGGGGATTGCACAAGAGAAAAAGACGGACATTGTTTTCCACGATCTTTTTTTCAAAATCATCGAAATCAACCGAATAGGTATGTGTCTCTTCATCATAAACCAGATCACTGCTCACAAGCTTTCTGTGATTATCCTGTATCACGCCGCTGAAGGGATAGTAAACCGGCTGCCCGATCAGCACCGCCTCATTTTCCTTTGTAAATGCCTGGACAGCCATCGCGATCGCATATACGACGCCCGGTGTCTTGACAAGATCTTCTTTTTTGATCTCGTATCCATAATGCTTTTTTGCCCATCCATTGACGGCATCCACATAGTCATCCAGTGTGTCCGTATAGCCGTAAATCCCATGCTTTACCTGCTCATACAGAGCATCCTGGATATAGGAAGAAATCTGGAAATCCATATCGGCTACCCATAAGGGCAAGATATCCGCAACTCTTCCTCTTTCTGTGGCAAAATCGTATTTGAGGCAGTCTGTATGATACCGGTCGATGACGCGGTCAAAATCCAGATTGCGTTCGGTCTGTTGTGTTTGCTGGTCTTTCATGTATTGTTCCACCTTTTTGTTCTGTCTGCCGGCTTTTATTATTCTGCTTTTCTGTCTATTGCTTGTTATTTCGCAGTTTGTTCTGCCTGCTGATTTATTATTTTACAGTTCATTCCGTCTGCTGTTTTGTTATTTTACAGTTCATTCCGTCTGCTGTTTTGCTATTTTTCAGTTTGTTCCGTCTGCTGGTTTGTTATTTTACAGTTCATTTCGGTCTGCTGGTTTGTTATTTTACAGTTCATTCCGTCTGCTGTTTTGTTATTTTACAGTTCATTCCGTCTGCTGTTTTATTATCTCACAGCTTATTATGCCTGTTTATTATTGATTTCAATTATGATTGGAATGCCTGCTCCAGATCCCGGATCAGATCATCAATATTTTCTATTCCGACGGACATTCTGAGCGTAGCCTCCGTAATACCATTTTGCGCCAGCACATCCTTTGGTACATCGGCATGTGTCTGGGTAATCGGATATGTAAGCAAAGTTTCCGTACCGCCGAGACTTTCTGCAAACCGGATCAGTTTTACGTGATTTAACAGCTTTTCAGCTGTCTCTTTATCCTTTACATCAAACGTCAGCATCGCACCAAAGCCGCGGGCCTGTTTTTTCATAATCTCATATCCCGGATGATCGGGAAGCCCCGGATAAAGCACCTTTGTCACATTCTCCTGAGTGAGCAGCCATTCTGCAAGCTTCCGGGCATTTTCCTGTGCTCTGTCCATCCGGACAGCCAGTGTCTTGATACCACGAACAACAAGGAAGCTGTCAAAGGGTGACAGACCTGCACCTGTTGTCTTAAAAATAAAACGAAGTCTCTCGCTCAATGCCTCATCCTTGACAATCGTAAATCCGGCAATGGTATCGTTGTGACCGGCCAGATATTTTGTTCCGCTGTGGATAACGATATCTGCTCCCAGCTCCAGCGGATTTTGCAGATAGGGCGATAAAAATGTATTATCAACAATCAGCAAAAGACCATGAGCCCTGGTGATTTTTGACAAGCCTTCAATATCTGTCACATTCATCATCGGGTTTGTGGGTGTCTCAATAAAGACAGCCTTGGTCTCCGGTCTGATATAAGCTTCTACCAGATCTTCACAGCAATTTACACTGGTCACTTCAATACCGTTTTTCTTGCTGATATGGTTGAAAAGTCGAATGGTACCACCGTACAAATCCTTATCCACAATCAAATGATCTCCTGGCTCAAACAACTCCATAACAGTTGTGATCGCCGCCATTCCGGAAGCAAAAGCAATACAATCTGTACCTTTTTCCAATGCTGCCACCGTCTTTTCCAGATACTCTCTGGTCGGATTCTGCATTCTCGTGTAATCATAACCGGTGCTCTGTCCCAGTCCCGGATGTGCAAAGGTTGCAGTCTGATAAATCGGCACGCTGATCGCTCCGAAACGCTCCTTACCATAATCATTTTCCAAGTGAATACATCGACTTTCAATTCCAAGTTCCATATTAAGCTCTCCTTGTGTTTTATTTTAAAATCAGCCGTTAATCCATACCGTTTTTGTATGATTTAGTCAGATGATAGTATAACATTAGAGACTTTTTTCAGGCTAATACATAAAAGCAACCGCCTGCTATAGTCATAAGCTATTGCAAGCGGTTGTTCTGTCTCTGATAGTTGTATTTTTCGGTTTTATCCAATTTTACCCCACTTAATAATTTGTAGTGAGGGCTTTTTGGCTCATTTTTCTTGTTTTTACCCTGCTTCTTGGTTTCCGGCGGGGTTTTTTTCGCCCATTTCTCTCTTTTTTGCCCTGCTTCATGTGTTCCGGCGGGTTTTTTCGCTCATTTCTCTTGTTTTTGCCCTGCTTCTTGTGTTCCGGCGGGGTTTTTTCTCCCATTTCTCTTGTTTTTACCCTGCTTCTCGTTTTCCGATGGGGTTTTTTCGCTCATTTCTCTTGTTTTTGCCCTGCTTCTCGTTTTCCGGCGGGTTTTTTCGCTCATTTCTCTCTTTTTTACCCTGCTTCCCATTTTCCGATGGGGTTTTTTCGCTCATTTCTCTTGTTTTTACCCTGCTTCTCGTTTTCCGGCGGGTTTTTTTCGCTCATTTCTCTCTTTTTTGCCCTGCTTCTCGTTTTCCGGCGGGTTTTTTTCGCTCATTTCTCTTGTTTTTACCCTGCTTCTTGTGTTCCGGCGGGGTTTTTTTTCGCCCATTTCTCTTGTTTTTGCCCTGCTTCTTGTGTTCCGGCGGGGTTTAATCCTTGCAGACATCCACCCAGCCTTCCATGCCTGCAACAGCTTCCAGCTCTGCAATCGTAAGCTTAACGGCGCTGTGATCATTGCCTGCAGCCGGATATACCGTGTCATATTTTTTTAGGGATTCATCCAGATATACTGCGATTCCCTCCTTGATTCCAAACGGACACACGCCGCCCGGTGCATGTCCGATATATGCTTCCACATCATCAAAGGGTATCATCTTTGCCTTGACATGAAAGGTATCCTTATATTTGTGATTATCAATACGTGCCATTCCTTCTGCCACAATCAGAATTGGTTGATTGCCAATTAGAAAAGAAAGGGTCTTGGCGATCATTCCCGGCTCCACACCAAGCGCCTGTGCTGCAAGCTGTACGGTTGCACTGGAATCTGCCAATTCTATAATGTGGTCAGCATATCCCTTTTCTTCCAGATATTTTTTTGCTTTATCAAATGACATAATCCTATGCCTCCTCTATATTTTCCAAAATTATCTTTTCTAAAGTTATTTTTTCAATGTCATTTTTTCAATGTCATTTTTTCAAAGTCATTTTTTCAAAGTTATTTTTCAAAATCATCTCTTCAAAATCATTTCTTCAAAATCATCTCTTTAAAATCATTTCTTCCGAACT
>Ga0129314_1001145_pt1 | contig 20383 bp, 20 predicted proteins | sample O1111metagenome_FD_94431 | JGI IMG/M metagenome (GOLD analysis project Ga0129314, IMG submission 94431) | Orangutan individual fecal microbial communities from fecal samples from Wisconsin, USA - O1111 metagenome | ecosystem: Host-associated > Mammals > Digestive system > Large intestine > Fecal... | reverse complement strand
TTTTGGCATTGTAAAAGTAGCTGCGGAAGATCTCCATCAGCTGCTTTTTGACGAGCGTTTTCAGCATGATTCGCCCTCCAGCTCAAGGAAGACCTCCTCAAGCGAATCGTCGCCCTTGACCTCCTCCATCGTGCCGGAGCGGATGAGCTTCCCGCCCTTGATGATGGCGACCTTGTCACAGAGCTTTTCGGCGACTTCGAGCACATGGGTCGAAAAGAAGATCGCGCCGCCCGCGTCGCACACCTCGCGCATCATGCCCTTTAAGATATGCGAAGCCTTGGGGTCGAGACCGACAAACGGTTCGTCCATCAAAATGAGCTTCGGCTCGTGCAGCCAGGCGGAAATGATGGCAAGCTTCTGCTTCATGCCGTGCGAATAGGCGGCGATGGGCTGGGCAAGGTCGTCCGTCAGCGCGAAAAGCTCGGCATACTTGCGGATGCGCGCCTGCCTCGTTTCCGCGTCCACGCCGAAGATGTCGGCGATAAAATTGAGGTACTGGATGCCCGTCATAAACTCGTAAAGGTCGGGGTTATCCGGGATGTAGGCCAGCATCTTCTTGCAGGCGATGGGATCCTCCTGAATGGAATGTCCGCCGACGGTGATCGTCCCCGCGTCGAACTGCTGGATACCGACGACGGATTTGAGCGTTGTGGTCTTGCCCGCGCCGTTGTGGCCGATGAAGCCGTAGATCTCTCCCGGCGCGATGTGAAGCGTCAGATCGTCCACAGCCTTCTTCTCGCCGAAGGTTTTGGACAGATGGTCAATGTAGAGCATAAGGTTTTCCCCCTCTTCTTACAGCCGTTTCAAGCATCCATATGATATCAAAATAATATCAGTCATTTCCTGGTTGTCAAGAGCGTAATTCATAAATTTCTTCGAACATTGCAGCGCAAAAAAGAGCGTTCCCGAAGGAACGCTCTTTTGAAGCTTGATTTTCGCTTACACCACGACGAAGAACTTGACGAGGAACAGCGCGGAGATCACATACGTCAGCGCGCTCACGTCCTTGGCCTTGCCGGAGAGCACCTTGACGAAGGTGTAGGAGATGAGGCCGAGGCCGATGGCGTGGCCGATGGAGCCGGAGACCGGCATACCGATGAGCATGATCGCCACGGGCAGCATCTGATCCATATCGCCGAAGTCCACGTTCTTGAGGCCCTGGAGCATCAGAACGCCGACATAGATGAGCGCGGCGGAGGTCGCAGCGCCGGGGATGATGGCGGCGATGGGCGCGAGGAACATGCAGGCGAGGAACAGCACCGCCGCAGTGAGCGAGGTAAGTCCCGTGCGGCCGCCCGCTTCCACGCCGGAGGCGGACTCGATGAAGGTCGTGACGGTAGAGGTGCCGGTGCAGGCGCCCGCGACCGTGCCGATGGCGTCGGAGAGCAGGGCTTCCTTCATGTTGGGCATGTTGCCCTCTTCATCGACCATGCCGGCGCGGGAAGCCGTGCCGACGAGGGTACCGATGGTGTCGAACATGTCGATCATGCAGAAGGTGATGACGAGCGTGACGGCGGTGAACCAGCCGATGTTCACAAAGCCCGCAAAGTCAAACTTGAAAAGCGTGGTGGAGACCATGTCGGCAAAGGGCGGGACAAAGCTTGCCGTTGCAAGGCTTGCAAAGGGATTCACGTGCAGGAAGATGGCGCTGCCCGCCCAGTAGACGACGGAGGAGAAAAGCATACCGAGCAGCACCGCCGCCTTCACGCCCTTCTTGGCAAGAACAACCATGACGAACACGCCGAGGAAGGCCGTCACAACGGTGAGGACCATCGTATGGTAGCCCACCTCGCCCATGCTGCCCTTGATGATGCTGGGCGTGAGCGCGCCGAAGAAGTCGCGCATCATGTAGAACGGGCCGCCGTTTTCAGAGTAGATACCGATGTTGGAGCCAAGGCCCACGTTCATCAGCATGAGACCGATGGCGGGGGCGATGCCGTAGCGCACGCCGAGGGGGATGGCCTCGACGATCTTCTCGCGCACCTTTAAGAGCGTGAGGACGAGGAACACGATGCCCTCGACGAGGATGATGACGAGCGCCGCCTGGAACGCGGACTCATACTCGCACTCGTTGATGACGGCGATGTTGGCAACAACGACGGCGAAGAAGCTGTTGAGACCCATGCCCGGCGCCATAACGAAGGGCTTGTTGGCAAAGAAGGCCATGCAGATCGTGCCGATGGCGGAGGCGATGCAGGTGGCGAGGAACACGCCGTTCCACAGCGGCGTGCCCACGGCAAAATTCGTGAGCAGGTTCGGGTTGAGCGCAATGATGTAGGCCATGGTCATAAAGGTGGTCAGACCGGCGAGCAGCTCGGTGCGCACCGTCGTCCCGTTGGCCTTGAGCTTAAAAAGCTTTTCCATGATATTCTCCCTTTCTTTTTTCCTGCTTTGCCCCTCCACCTGAATTTTTTTCAGGAAACAAAACAGATTTTCAGCCATTATTATAAAGGTCTCGCTATGAAAATGCAAGTATTCTGTTTATTTTTGCTGTATTTTCTCATCTCCTGACGGTCTTCGCTTTTGTTTCTGTTGTGTTTTTGGTTGCTTTGCGCTATACTATATTTAGTAAAAATTTGCACTTTGGGAGGTGTATCCCATGAAATTGATGGTGCTTGACGGCAACTCCATCGTCAACCGCGCCTATTACGGCGTTCGTCCGCTCACGACGCGCGACGGCTTTTTCACCCACGCGATCTTCGGCTTTCTCACGATGCTCTCGCGCCTTATGGATGAGGAAAAGCCCGAGGCGCTCTGCGTCGCCTTCGACCGCCGCGAGCCGACCTTCCGTCACCTGGAATATGAGGGCTACAAGGCCACGCGCCATGCCATGCCCGAGGAACTCGCCATGCAGATCCCCGTTTTGAAGGACGTGCTCGACGCGATGAACATTCCCCGCTACGAGCTTGTCGGCTTTGAAGCGGACGACCTCATCGGCACGATCTCGCGCAAGTGCGAAAAAGAGGGCTGGGACTGCGTCATCGCCACGGGAGACAAGGACTCTCTCCAGCTCGTCACCGAGCACACGACCGTCAAGCTCATTTCCACGCGCATGGGCCAGACCACGACGAAGGACATGACGCCCGAGAGCTTTCGTGAGGTCTACGGCTTTGCGCCCATCCACATTGTCGACCTCAAAGCCCTGATGGGCGACGCGAGCGACAATATCCCCGGCGTGCCGGGCGTTGGCGAAAAGACGGCGATGGCGCTCATCCAGAAATACCAGAGCATCGACGAAATTTACCGGCTGCTCCCCGATATCGAGGCCAAGCCGAACGTCATCAAAAAGCTCACCGAGGGGGAAGAGAGCGCACGCAAGAGCTTTTATCTTGCAACCATCATCACCGACGCGCCGCTCGAATTCTCCCCGCAGGAAAACCTGCGCAAGGCCCCGTCGGAGGCGCTCTATCCGCTCTTTATGAAGCTCGAGTTCACAAAGCTCATCGAAAAATACGGCCTCAAGCCGTCCGCCGGCCACCCCGCCGCCGAAGCGCCGAAGGACCTCACCGTGACGGCTGAGGTCGTGAGCGCGGAAGCGCGCTCGGACGAGCTGCTCGCGCTTTTCCGCAAGGCGGAGCACGTCACGCTGCTGGCGCTGCCCGACCTCTCGGGCGTGATCGTCGAGTGCGGCACGGGGAACGACAGTGCCCTCTCCGCCGAGTTCTATTTCAGCCGCTATGAGGGCGACTGGAACGCACTCCTGCGCGCGCTCTTTTCTTCCGATATCAAAAAGGTCAGCCACAACGTCAAAGACCTCCAGCGCACGCTGCTTGAAAACGGTCTTCCCATTGACGGCTTCGTCTTCGACACCGCGCTCGCGGGCTACCTTCTCGACGCGACGGCAGGCAAGTACGACATTGCCTCGCTCTTCGCCGCCTACTTCCACCAGACGCTTGCCGAGCCGAAGCACTTAGGCCCCGAGGCCTTCTCGATGCTCGGCAACACGATCGAAGCCGAGACGGCGTTCCATGTTTACACCTCTGCCGTCGACGCGCTGTACGAGACCTTCGCCCCCGAAATCGAAAAGCGCGAGCTGCACGAACTTTATTATGAGGTGGAGCTGCCCCTCTGCGCCGTACTCGCGCGCATGGAGCACGCGGGCATGCGCGTGGACGCAAATGCCCTCGCGGCCTTTGGCAGCGAGATGGAGGCACAGCTCAAAACGCTCGAGCAGCACATCTACGAAGAAGCGGGCGGGGCGTTCAACATCAACTCCCCCAAGCAGCTCGGCGAAGTGCTCTTTGAGCGCTTGCAGCTGCCGCACGGCAAGAAGACGAAGACCGGCTGGTCGACGAACGCGGACGTGCTTGAAAAGCTCCGCTGGGAGAATCCCATCGTCGAAGAGGTGCTGCAATACCGCCAGTACGCGAAGTTCCGCTCGACCTATTGCGACGGACTTTTGAAAGTCATCGCCCCCGACGGGCGCATCCACACGAGCTTCCAGATGACCGTCACGGCGACGGGCCGCCTCAGCTCGACCGAGCCGAATTTACAGAACATCCCCACGCGCACAAAGCTCGGCAGCGAATTTCGCTGGATGTTTGTCCCAGCAGACGGCTGCGTGCTCGTTGACGCGGACTACAGCCAGATTGAGCTGCGCCTGCTCGCCCACATCGCGGGGGACGAAGCGATGCGCACGGCATTTCTGACCGGCGAGGACATTCACACCGTCACCGCCTCGCAGGTCTTCGGCGTGCCGGCCGATCAGGTAAGCAAGCAGATGCGCTCGCACGCGAAGGCCGTCAACTTCGGCATCGTGTACGGCATTTCCGCCTTCTCGCTCGCGCAGGACATCGGCGTTCCCGTGTATGAGGCGAAGGAATATATCGAGACCTACTTTGAGCGCTTCCCCGGCATCCGCCGCTATATGGACGAGGTGGTGGCCGAGGCAAAGGAACGCGGCTACGTGGAAACCCTGATGCACCGCCGCCGCGCGCTGCCCGAGCTGACCGCCAGCAACTTCAATACCCGCTCCTTTGGCGAGCGCGTAGCGCGCAACATGCCCATTCAGGGCACCGCCGCGGACGTCATCAAGCTCGCGATGGTGCGCGTTGACGAGCGGCTGCGAAAAGAACAGCTCAAGGCAAAGCTCATTTTGCAGGTGCACGACGAGCTGATCGTCGAGTGCCCGGAGGAGGAAAAGGAACGGGTCGCCTCGCTCCTCACCGAGGAGATGGAGGGCGCGGTGCACCTCTCCGTTCCCCTGACCGCCGAAGCCCACTGGGGCAAAAACTGGCTCGAAGCCAAATAACCGGAGGACAACTATGGAACAGCTGAAGAAAAAGGTCCGCATCGTTTCGATGACGAACGAATATTTGGATGATGTCGCGGCGCTCGAGCGCGAGTGCTTCTCGAACCCCTGGTCGCGCAACATGCTCGCAGAGGAGCTGGAGAACGCCTGCTCTGCGTTTCTGGTCGCGCTGGACGCGGAGAATGGCAGCGTCATCGGCTACGCGGGGCTGCTCGCCGTCGCGGACGAGGGCTGCATCACCAAGATGGCCGTCCGCCCCGACTGCCGCCGCGGCGGCGTCGCGGGGCAGCTGCTGGATGTGTTCGTGCGCTTTGCAGGCGGCAGCGGCCTTGCGTTTTTGACGCTTGAGGTCCGCGCGAGCAACTATGCCGCCATCACGCTTTACGGCAGCCGCGGCTTTCGCAGCGTAGGCCGCCGCAAGAACTACTACGACCACCCGAAAGAGGACGCCATCATCATGACGAAGGAATTCGGCGCGGCGGAAGCGGAGGCGAAGCAATGAAGATCCTCGCTTTTGAATCCTCCTGCGACGAGACTGCCGTCGCTGTTGTCGAAGACGGGCGCAAGGTCCTCTCCGACGCCATCGCGTCGCAGGCTGACCTGCACGCACTCTACGGCGGCGTCGTGCCGGAGATTGCCTCGCGCAAGCACATCGAGGCCATCGCCGCGCTGACCGATCAGGCGCTCAGCGAGGCGGGTGTTCAAAAATCCGACATCGACGCCGTGGCGGCGACCTACGCCCCCGGTCTCATCGGCGCAGTGCTCGTGGGGCTGAACTTTGCCAAGTCCGCCGCCTACGCCCTCGGCGTGCCGCTCATCCCCGTGCACCACATCCGCGGACACATCGCGGCGAACTATCTTGCCTTCCCGGAACTGGAGCCGCCGTTTCTCGCGCTGTGCATGTCCGGCGGCAACACGCTCATCGTTGATGTGCGCGATTATACAGACTTTGCCCTTCTCGGCGCGACGCGCGACGACGCGGCGGGCGAATGTTTCGACAAGGCCGCGCGCGTGCTGGGCCTTCCCTACCCCGGCGGCGCGGCAATGGACAAGCTTGCCCACGAAAGCGCGGGCGGCGTTTACGACCTGCCGCGCGCAAAGATCGACGGCTGCCCTCTCGACATGAGCTTTTCCGGCCTTAAGACCGCCGTCGTCAACCTTGCGCACAACGCCGAGCAGACCGGCAAGCAGCTCGACCGCGCCGCGCTTGCGCGCGACTTCACGCAGGCGGTCATCGACGAGCTCGTGCCGCGCGCGATGCTCGCCATGGAGCAAAGCGGGCGCAAAACGCTCGTCGCCGCAGGCGGCGTGGCCGCAAACTCCTTCATCCGCGCCGCGCTCGAAAAAGAGTGTCAAAAGCGCGGCGATACGCTCTATATGCCGCCGCTGAAGCTCTGCGGTGACAACGGCGCGATGATCGGCGCGCAGGGCTACTACGAATACCTCGCCGGGGCACGGGCGGACTGGTCGCTCAACGCCTACGCAACGCGCGACATCGACGATCCCATCGTCTGAAAGTGAACAGGACATCCTCCGCAAAAAGAGGATGTCCCGTTTTTATATCCGCTCTCGCCTGTCTGCAAGGCAGCAGCGGCAACTTGCAAAAATTCACGATTATGGTAACAAATCGAAATTATGTTCTGCCGGAAATCGACGCTTTCAATATTATGTAAATTTCGACACACACCTATTTCTGTGATATGTTTTTGCCCAAAAGCGAAAGTGCGACCTCAATTTTTAAAAAATATCAGTAATTGCTGACTTTTCTCCTTGTGGATAAGTCTGTGGAAACTGTGGATAACTCGCCGTAGTATGCTTTTATTGAGAATATTATGTTAATTTGTCGTCTTTCCGCTCAAGCGCGCGAAAGCGTTTGAGCCGGGTCGTGAAAATGAGCCTTCTTCCCTCTTTTGGCAACTTTCGTCGAATGCTGATTTCCTCTCCCCCCTGCTTTCGCGCGGCTGTTTTCGCGATTTTGCCGCATTCTTTTTGCAGGATTTCCGCGATATTACTATTTGTATATCACCGCCGCGGCACCCCCCCTCAGAAGGAGCGCGCAAGCCCATAGCCGCCGCTCACAGGGTCAAGGAACAGCGGCAGGTGCGGCGGACGGTAAGTGCACCAGACGAAGGCAAAGAGCAGCAGCCACAGCAGCGCAAAGCCCGCAAGCTGCATCGCGCCGCCGCGCAGCCGTCCGGTGTTCATCAGGCGGTAACTCACAAAATAGGCAAGCGCGTCGGCGAGGAAGAAGATCATGATGTTCACCCAGCCCGGAAGCGGTCCGAACATCCCCGTCAGCGTGTAGAAGAGCACAGGGATCGCGGCAAGGCCCGAAAGGACGCCCGCCGCCTTGACGGCGAAGAAATTGCGGAACGCTTCGGAAAATACGATAAACTCCACCACTGTGAACACCAGAAACGGGATGAAGAGCAGCTTCATGTGCTCCCACGTTGATTCGTTCACGGCGGAAAACGCCGCCGCAATGCGGTTTTCCCCCGTCCAGCCGTAGACAAAATGCAGCAGCGTTCCCAAAAGTCCCGTCACGGCAAAACCCACGATCTCCCAGCGCCGCAGCTTCCGTTTCATCGTCTCCCCCTCCTTTTTCGCCCCGTTTTCCCGGGGCAGGCAGTATCAGTCTACGCGAAAAAGGCGGGCTTTATGCGGAAAAAGCCGCCCTCCCGGGCGGCTTTTCTCTATCTTCTTTTATTCAGCAAAGCGCGGCACGACGATGCCCGCGGGCGCGTCCTTCGTCAGCGTGAAACCGTTCGCATCGAGCCGGTGTACCCTTGCAGCATCACAGAGCGGCAGGAAATCCTCCAGCGTGCCGATCTCGGGATAGCCATGGGCGCCAAAGCGGTAGTGCATCGGCACAAGGACGCGCGGCGCGACCGCGTCCGCGGCCTTTTTGGCGGTCAAGGCATCGATGGTGTAATACCCGCCGACGGGGATGAGCAGCGCGTCGCAGCCCTTGATCTTTTTGAGCGGTTCCTCGCTCAGTTCATGGCCGAGGTCGCCGCAGTGCACGACCGTCAGCCCCTCGGCGCGCAGGATGTGGATGTTATTCTCCCCGCGCAGCGCTCCGCCCTTTTCGTCGTGAAAGGTCGAGAGCGTTTCGACCGCAAAGGGGCTTTCCGCCCGGTCTCGTCCCGAGAGCGTCACGGCCTGCAAAAAGGCGTGGTCGCGGTGGGAATGTGAGCAGAGCACCTCGTCCGCGTCGACGTGCAGCGCAGGATAGGTCTCCACATAGTAGGGGTCGAGCACGACGCGCCAGCCGCCGCTCTCGACGAGAAAGCAGGAATGGCCGAGCCAGGTGATGTTCATGGTTTATTCCTCCGGTTTCGTTTCATTTGCCGTGTTTTTACTCTTCTTCCTGCCAAGCTTCGGCAGCTTCTTTCCGCGGCGCAGCCGACCGATGAGCTTCACGGCCGCAAACACAAGCGATACGAAAATCAGGATGCCGAGCCAGCTGTAGGCGAGCCAGAGCGCAAAGTTCTCCAGCCCCTCGGCAGCGGCGGCAAGGCCGTCCGTAAAGGCGTTGCCGAGCTTTTCGCCAAAGCTCTTGGGCGCGTCCTCCGTGCCGGAGAGACGGTAGACCTCGTTCAGTTCGAGCGTGACGGTCGCATAGTCCACGAGCGCGTCGTAGTGGCGCACCGTACCGGAGAGACGTTCGATCTCATACTCCGTTTCGGAGATGGCGGACTCGATGGTGATGATGTCCTCCATATTTTCCGCCTTTTTGAGCAGCTCCTGCAAGCGCGCAAGCTTGATCTGCGCCGTTTCCAGGCGCGACTGCGTGTCGTAATACTGCTCGCTGATGTCCTCCGCCGAGTCGCTCTGCCATGTCACGTGTCAAAGCGTGCCCACCTGCGCGCAGAAGTCAGCAAACTGCTCCGCCGGCACGCGCACAGTGTAGTTTGCGTGGCGATAGCCGTTGGAATAGCTTGAAAAATCCTTCTGTTCGAAGTAAGCGCCGCTGCGCTCGACGAGCGCGGCAATGTCCTCTGCCGCCTGCTCGTAGGAGAGCGTCTGCATCTCGATGTACGCGCTGTAGATCATCTTGACGCCGCGCTCGGAAAGGCTCTTGTCGATGCCCGAGCCTACCTGTCCGCCGCCGTTCCACGCGCCCGCATCTTCCGCTTCGTCATCTGTTGCGGTAAAGTCGTAGTCTTCTTTCGTCGAATCATAGCCGTTGTAGCTGCCCGTCATGGTATCCGGGCCGGCGGACTTCGCGCCGCAGGCGGCAAGGGAAAGCGCCAGCACCAGCGCGAGCAAAAGGGTCAAACATCTTTTCATCTTCTTCCACCTCACTTTGATTTTGGGACTTGCGAAGGTTTAGACGTTCATTTTGCAAGAAAAGTTCCGAAATTCCTCGTTTTTCTCATTCGAGCTCATCGAGCGTCATGGAGAAGCTCTCCATGCAATGTGCCATGAAGTAGTCGAGCTCCGGCATTTTCATCTCGCCCAGCGCGCGGCGCGTCTGCTCGGCGGCCTTTTTGAATTCCAGGTTGCCCGCCTTGAGCTCCTCCACGCACTTAATGTAGGCCGACAGCTTGTCCGCCGCCTTGACGAGCTTTTTCGTCGTCTCGTCCTCGATCTTGATGATGGGCTCATAGTCCGCGCGCAGCGCTTCGGGCAGCATGGATAAGAGCTTTTCGCCCGCCACGGTCTCCACCTTGCGGTAGGCGTCACGGATCTCGGGGTTATAATACTTGATGGGCGTCGGCATGTCGCCGGTCAGGATCTCTGTCGCGTCGTGGTAGAGCGCGGCGACCGCCACGGCGTTCGCGTCGGTCGGGATGCCGCAGACGCGCGTGCGGATGAGCGCGAGCGCGTGCGCCAGCACCGCGACCATGTGGCTGTGCTCCTGAATGTTCTCCTCCTCGGTGTTGCGCATGAGCGCCCAGCGCTTGACGCAGCGCATGCGGGAGATATAGGCGTAAAAATGGTTGGCCATGCGTTATTCCTCCAGATTGCCGCGAAGACTGCCGCCGTCGACCGCCGTGATCTTCACGTTCTTCACCTGATTGTGCAGTCCCTCCTGCGCAACGCTCACTTCCATATAGTTCGGCGCATGGCCTGCGCTGCCGCCCTTGCGGTCGCGCTCGAAGAGCACAGGGAAGGTCTTGCCCACGCAGCGCGCAAGATACGCTTCGTGCATCTCCTTTGCGACCGCCGCGGCGCGCGCGGCGCGCTCCTCGCGCACGGGCATATCGACCTGCCGCATCTCGGCAGCCTTCGTGCCGGGACGGATGGAGTAGGGGAAGACGTGCATCTCAGCAAAGCCGACGCGCGCGACGAAGTCGAGCGTCTGCGCGAATTCCTCCTCCGTCTCCTCGGGAAAGCCCGTGATGAGATCGGTCGTGATGGCGGGATCGTCAAAATACTTGCGCAGCAGCTCGCAGGACTCCATAAAACGCGCCGTGTCGTACTTGCGGTTCATGCGCTTTAAGGTCGCGTCGCAGCCCGACTGCATCGAAAGATGGAAGTGCGGGCAGAGGTACTTGAGCTTTGCAGCGCGCGCGCAGAATTCCTCCGTGATGGTGCGCGGCTCGAGCGAGCCGAGGCGAATGCGCATCTCGCCGCCCTCGCGCGCGATAAGCTCTAAAAGATCGATGAGCGAGGTACCATCCTTAAAGTCCGAGCCGTAGGACGAAATTTCGATGCCCGTGACCACGATCTCGCGATAGCCCTCCTCGCGCAGCGCTCTCACCTGCTTTGCAGCTTCCTCCATTGGCAGCGAGCGCACGCGCCCGCGCGCGTAGGGGATGAGGCAGTAGGTGCAGAAGTTCACGCAGCCGTCCTCGACCTTGAGCATCGCGCGCGTGCGGTTGACCATGCCGCCGGCGGGCAGCACCTCAAATTCGCGCCGCTCCCACACGTCGTCCACATGGACGATGTGCGTCTTTTCCCGCGCCGCGCGCTCTAAAAGGTCAACAAAGTGCGCGCGGTCGTTCGTGCCCGCGATCACGTCGAGATCGAGCTTTTTCACATCCTCCGGGTGGGTCTGGGCGTAGCAGCCGCAGGCGGCGATGACCGCCGCCGGGTTGCGCCGCCTGGCCTGACGGAGCATCTGGCGCGACTTTTTGTCGCTCACCGCCGTCACCGAGCAGGTGTTGACAACATAGATGTCCGCCGTCTCTTCAAAATCTGCGAGCGTGTGCCCGCGGCGCTTCAGCTCCTGCTCGAGCGCCTGCGTTTCGTATTGGTTCACCTTGCACCCGAGGGTGCAGATCGCAACTTTCATGTGTGTCTGTATCCTTTTCTGCGCAGGCGGCGGCAAAAAGCGCCCGCCGCCCTTGCTTTTTTGTTTCAATATTGTATAATCATTTGAGCGATCTGACAAGTCCAAAGAAAGGATTTTCCCGATATGATCTATCTCGATCACGCCGCCACCACTCCCGTTCCCGAAGAGGTGGCGCGCGCCGTTTACGATACGCTCTTTTCCGCCTGGGGCAACCCAAGCTCCCAGTATCCCTTCGGCAAGCAGGCGAAAGCACAGCTCGATGATGCGCGCGAAACGGTCGCCGCAGCGCTTGGCTGCAAGGCGTCCGAGCTTATCTTCACCTCCTGCGGCTCAGAGAGCGACAACTGGGCCATCCGCCTCGCCGCGCATCAGAACCGCCACGTGGGCAAGCACATCATCACCACTGCCGTGGAGCACAGCGCGGTCCTCGAGCCGTGCCGGGCGCTCGAGCAGGAGGGCTATTCCGTCACCTACCTAAAGCCCGACAAAAACGGCAATATCACCGCCTCTCAGGTGGAAAATGCCCTGCGGGACAACACCGCGCTCGTCACGATGATGCTCGTGAACAACGAAACGGGCTGCATCTTCCCCGTTGCCGATGTCGCGCGGCTCTTAAAAGAAAAAAAGTCCCGCGCGCTGCTGCACACCGACGCGGTGCAGGCTTTTCTGAAAGTCCCCTTCCGCGCCTCCACACTCGGCGCGGATCTTATCTCCATCAGCGGGCACAAGATCGGTGCGCCAAAGGGCATCGGCGCGCTGTACCTCGGCGAGCGCGTGCGCGCGCCCCAGCCGCTCATCTACGGCGGCGGGCAGGAGCAGGGACTTCGCTCCGGCACGGAGGCCACAGGACAGATTGCAGGCTTTGCCAGAGCCGTCGCACTGCGATGCGAGCATCTTGAGGAAACGCTCGCGCACATGGCTGCCATCAAGGCCTACGCTGAGGAAACGCTGCTCGCCCTCGGCGGCGTCGTCCGCATCGGCGACGGAACCGCGCCGCACATCCTGTCGATCTCGCTCGTCGGCTACCCGTCGGCCAACGTCGTCACGGAGCTCGGCTCGCAGGGCATCTGCATTTCCGCCGGCTCTGCCTGCCACCGCGGGCAGCTGAGCCACGTCTACCGCGCGATGGGTCTTGACAAGAAGACCGCCGCGGGCGTGCTGCGCGTCAGCTTCGGCCCCGAGACGACGAAAGAAGAGATCGACGCACTCGCCAAAGCGCTCAAGGCGCACCGCGACACGCGCTTCCCCATGCTGTAATTCCACGATTCGAGGTTTTTATGTTCTCCTATCTTCACCAGCCCAAGGGCTTTTACAAGCATCTTTTTCTGCTGGCGCTGCCGGTCATCGTGCAGAATTTGATCACCACGTCGCTCGGCTTTCTCGATACGTTCATGGTGGGCCTTCTCGGCAGCGACCAGATGTCCGCCGTCACGGTGGCGAACGTGCCAGTCTTCATCATTCAGCTCGTCGTCTTCGGCCTGCAAAGCGGCTCAAGCGTGCTCATCAGCCAATACTGGGGCCGCGGCGACCGCGAGAGCATCAACCGCGTCATGGGCATCGGCTTTATGATCGCGGGCGGCGTGAGCGTGCTGTTTGCCGCCATTCTGTGCGCGTTTCCCGCGCAGGTGCTCTACCTCATCACCGACAATCTGACACTCGTGGAGCTGGCCGAGCCATACCTGCGCATCGTCGGCTTCTCCTACATTTTCAACTCGCTTTCCTCCATCTACATCGGCATGCAGCGCAGCATCGAAAATCCGCGCTTCGGCATGATCGTCTTCGCGATCTCGATGCTCTGCAACACGCTCGGCAACTATGTGCTCATTTTCGGCAAGCTCGGCCTTCCCGCGCTCGGCATCACGGGCGCGGCGGTAGCGACGCTTCTGTCCCGCGTGGTGGAGTTCGTCGTCGCGTTCTCCTACGCATTCCGCTGCCGCACGATGCCGCTCATGCGGCAGGCCATCCTCCGCCCCGGCATGGACATGCTGCGTAAATTCCTGCGCTACAGCGCGCCGGTGCTCATCAATGAGACGCTCTGGGGCACGGGCTTTTCGATAATCACGGTCATCATGGGCCACATGGCAAATAGCAGCGATCTCATCGCCGCCTACACGCTCGCGGGCAATATCGACAAGCTGATGACCTCGGGCGTGTTCGGCATCGCGGCGGCGGTGTCCGTCATCGTCGGCAAGGAGATCGGCACGGGCAACTTAAAGGGCGTTTACAACATCGGCCGCGCGCTGTGCTTCACGGCGTTCGCGTTCGGCATTGTGCTCGGCGTCGCCGAATACACGATGTTCGTTACGCTCATGCGTCCCTACGTCATGCCGCTCTTCTCGCTCTCGGCGGTCGCCGAGCGGCTTTGCAGTGTGATGCTCATGTGCTATGCCTGCGCCATCCCGCTGCACAGCTTTTCAACCACGATGGTCGTAGGCGTGCTGCGCGGCGGCGGCGATGTGAATGCCTCGCTTGTGATCGACAATTTCCCCCTCTGGTGCGGCACGCTGCCGCTCATGGCCCTCCTCGGCCTTGTGCTCAAGGTCCCCAACGAGATCTTCTGCCTGTGTCTGATGGTCGAGTACATCCTCAAATCCCCCCTCGGCCTTTACCGCCTGCACTCCGGCAAGTGGATCCACGACATTACGCGAATCGGATAAAGAAAAAAGCGGAAGGCAGGAAAAAATTTCCTGTCTTCCGCTTTTTCGCTGCATAGTGCGGAAAAATCCGCACACACTATGATCGGCAAACGCCAAGATCACTTTTTGGGAGGTACACCATGACCGATCACACCAATAGCGGCTGCGCCTGCACGCCCAACACTTCCATCCGCTGCGCCGTGACCAACTGCGCCAATCACTGCAAGGACGGCCAGTACTGCGGCCTGAACGCCATTCAGGTCGGCACGCACGAGGCGAACCCCACCATGGACCAGTGCACCGACTGCCAGAGCTTCAAGCTGCGCTAAGCGTCCTTCTGCGCCCGCGGGCGCAGACTACTTAGGAGGTGCGGGATGGAAAAAGCATCAAAATGCCGCATTGCCGGCGCGATCGCCGGCGCGGTGAACGGTCTTTTCGGCGGGGGCGGCGGCATCCCGCTCGTGCTGCTGCTGCGAAAGTGGGCAGGTCTTTCGGAAAAGGCCGCGTTCGCGACCTGCGTGGCGGTCATCTTCCCCATCTGCCTTGCCTCGGCGGCCGTCTATTTCTTCCGCAACGCCCTGCCGCTTGAAGAGGCGCTGCCCTATCTTCTCGGCGGGCTCATCGGCGGCGCGATCGGCGGCAGGCTCTTCAAAAACGTATCGAATCTCTGGCTCAGGCGCGTTTTCGCGCTGTTTCTGCTCTACGGGGCATGGAGGTACCTTCTATGACGCAGTGGCTCCTGCGCGCGCTGTGCGGACTTGCAGCAGGCATCCTCTCCGCCTGGGGCGTCGGCGGCGGAACACTGCTCCTTTTGTGCATGACGCTCTTTTTCGGCGTGGAGCAGCGCACGGCGCAGGCGATCAACCTGCTCTACTTTCTGCCGACGGCGGGTGTTTCGCTCTTCGCCCACCGAAAAAACGGCTATCTCGACCGCTGCGCGCTGCGCGCGGCCATCCCGCTCGGCACGCTCTGCGCCCTTGCCGCCGCACTTCTTGCAACCGTGCTTGACAGCGGCGCTCTGCGCAGGCCCTTCGGCCTGTTTCTCCTCTACGCAGGGCTTTCCGTCCTGCTGGAAAAGCCGAAAGAACAGAAATAAGCGCCGTGAGATCACGGCGCTTTTGCGTTTTCCTCTTTACTTGCGGCGCGTCAGCAGCTCGAGCGCGTCCTTCGCGGCCATCTGCTCAGCTTCCTTCTTGCTGCGGCCCTCGCCCTTGCCCACAACGTCTCCGTTGAGCAGTACCTCAAAGCAGAAGGTCTTGTCGTGGTCGGGTCCGCTCTCGCCGAAGAGGCGATAGGCAAGTGTCTGATTGGGCGTGCGCTGCACGAATTCCTGCAAAATGGTCTTGTAGTCGCGGCGCTTTTCCTCAGCCACGTCCTCGCGCTCGGTGTCAAGCAGCACACGGTGGATGAGCGCGCTCGCCGCCTGAATGCCGCCGTCGAGATACACGGCGGCGAAGACCGCCTCGGTCGCGTCGGCCAGAATGGACGGACGCGTGCGGCCGCCGCAGCCCTCCTCGCCGTTGCCGAGCATCAGATGACGCCCCAGTTCCAGCCGCTGCGCGACCTCGTGCAGACTGTCCTCGCACACGAGCAGCGCGCGGATGCGCGTCAGCTCGCCCTCGGGCGCAGCGGGGTGCTTGGCGAAGAGATACTCCGCCGTAACAAAGCCGAGCACGCTGTCGCCCAAGAATTCAAGGCGCTCGTTGCTGAAAAAGTTTGTGCCGCGATGCTCGTTGGCATACGAGCTGTGGCGCAGCGCCTCGTTGAGCAGCGCCGGATTTTTAAAATGATATTGCAGCTTTTCTTCCAAGGCCTGCATGTTGTTCCCTCCTGATAAAAGGACGCCCCGCGCTTACGCGGGGCGGCTCTCTTTTCTTAACCGAGCTTTGTGCTCAAATAGCGCACGCAGTCGCCCACCGTCTTGAGCGAGGTAAGCTCCTCCTCGGGAATCTCATCAAGCTCAAACTCCTCTTCCATGGCCATCACCAGTTCGACAAGATCCACGGAGTCTGCGCCGAGGTCTTCCTCGAAAGAGCTGTCCATTGTGATCTCGTTGGGGTCGAGCGCGAACTGCTCTACGATCAGCTTCTGCATCGTCTTGAAAATTTCTTCGGGACTCATAATGTCTTTTACTTCCTCTCACGGTTTTGGTTCTTCCAAATGATACGGCAAAGGCAGTGGACTGTCAATACCCATTTTCCTGCTTTTGGGCATTCGCAGTGTTATGTCTTCTGTTCGATACGCATCTTGTCGATATTTTGCGTGATATCGTCAATGATGCCGCTGCGCGCGACTTCCATTGCCTGCCGCACCGCGTTGCAGAAGCCCAGCTCGCTCGCGCTGCCGTGCGCCTTGACGACGGGCTTTGAAATGCCGAGCAGCGCCGTGCCGCCGACTTCGTTGGCGTCAAGCATTCTCTTGAAGTCCGCGAGCTGTCCCTTGAGCAGCAGCGCCGCCACCTTCGTGCCCACGCTGTGCAGCAGCATCTCCTTGAGTTTGATGGACAGGAGCTTGCCCGTACCCTCGATGGTCTTGAGCATGATGTTGCCGCTGTAGCCGTCGGCAACGATAACGTCGCATTCGCCGAGCATCGCTTCCTTCGCCTCAATGTTGCCGGCGAAGTTGAGATGCCCCGCCTCGCCTGCTTCCCTGAGCTTCTGATACGTCTCGCGGCGCAGGGCATCGCCCTTGCTCTCCTCCGCGCCGATGTTCAGAAGCCCCACGCGCGGGTTTTCAACGCCGAGCACCTTGCTTGCATAGTAGCTGCCAAGATAGGCAAATTGCAGCAGGTACTCCACCGTGCACTCGGCGTTTGCACCGCAGTCGATGAGCACCGCCTTGCCCTTCGCCGTCGGGATCGTGGGCGCGAGCGCCGCGCGGCGAAGACCCCGGATGCGCTTGACAAGAAGCGTCGCCCCCGCAAGGAGCGCACCCGTGCTGCCCGCGCTCACAAAGCCGTCCGCCTCGCCGCCGTGCAGCATCGTAAGTCCCACGGTGAGGGAGGAATCCTTTTTCCTTTTGAAGGCCGTGGCCGGGTCGTCGCAGATCTCAACGACCTCCGTCGCGTTCACGATCTCCACGCCCGTGGGAAGCTCCTTGCAGCCGCACTGGCGCGCAGCCTCCATGATCTTCTCTTCTTTTCCGGTGAGGATGATGTCCGCGCCGTAGCGCTCGTGCGCCATCAGCGCGCCCTTGACCGGCGCAAGGGGGGCAAAATCGCCGCCCATGGCGTCGACAATGATCTTCATAGGCTCACTCCTTCCTGTCGCTCAATACCGCTTCGCGCAGCGCGTCGATGTAACTGAGCGCGCGCTCGGCAAGCGCCGCGTTTTTCACGCGCTTGCCGCCCTTCACGCGATACCCCAGCGGCGGCATGATACCAAAGTTTACATTCATCGGCTGGAAATCCGAAACCGTTGTGTCGCTCACATAAAGCCCCAGCGCGCCGATGGCCGTCTCGCGCGGGAAGTCGACGGGCGCCTCCCCTTCAAGCCGTCTCGCCATCTCAACGGCGGCAAGAAAGCCGGACGCCGCAGACTCGATGTAGCCCTCCACGCCCGTCATCTGGCCGGCAAAGGCGATGCGCTCATCGGCGATGAGGCGGTAGTAGCGGTCGAGCATCCCCGGCGAGCGGAGATAGGTGTTGCGGTGCATCACGCCGTAGCGGACAAAGTCCGCATCTTTCAGCGCAGGGATCATCGAAAATACGCGCTTCTGCTCGGGAAAGCGCAGATGCGTCTGGAATCCGACCAGATTATAAACGCTGCCCTGCGCATTGTCGCGCCGCAGCTGGACGACGGCGTAGGGTTCCTGTCCCGTCTTCGGGTCGCGCAGGCCGCGCGGCTTGAGCGGGCCGTAGCAGAGCGTATCGTGTCCGCGCCGCGCCATGACCTCAACGGGCATACAGCCCTCGAAAACGCGCTTATCCTCAAAGCCGTGCACTTCCGCTTCCTCTGCCGTGGTCAGCGCCTGCCAGAAGGCATCGTACTCCTCCTCCGTCATCGGGCAGTTGATGTAGTCCGGCGTGCCCTTATCGTAGCGCGAGGCGAAAAACGCCGAATCCATGTTGACGCTCTCAAACGTCACGAGCGGCGCGGCGGCATCGAAAAAGTTCAGCGTGTGCCCGTCGCCGATCTTTTCGGCGATGGCGGCGGCGAGCGCGTCGCTCGTCAAGGGGCCCGAGGCGATGATGACGTTCCCCTCGGGGATGGCCGTCACCTCGCCGGGGACAACCGTGATATTGGGATGCGAGCGGATCTTCTCCGTCACGAGATTCGAAAAGCCCTCGCGGTCCACCGCCAGCGCGCCGCCCGCCTCCACGCGCGTCGCGTCCGCGCAGGCCATGATGAGCGAATCGAGGCGGCGCAGCTCTTCCTTGAGAAGGCCCACTGCGTTCTCGATCTGGTCCGAGCGCAGCGAATTCGAGCAGCAGAGCTCGGCAAAGGAATCCGCATGGTGCGCGGGCGTTCTCTTTTCGGGTTTCATTTCATGCAGCGTCACGCTCACGCCGCGCTGCGCGAGCTGCCAGGCAGCCTCGCAGCCGGCAAGGCCGGCGCCGATCACAGTTACTTGCATCAGTCCTCATCTTTCTCCGCGGTCTTCTTGGCCGCGGACTTCGTGCTTGTCTTCTTTGCGGTTGTCTTCTTCGCGGCGGTCTTTTTTGTCGCAGGTTTCTTTTCGGGCGCTTCCTCGCCGTCCTCCGCCGCCTTTTTGCTTGTCTTTCTCGCCGTGGTCTTCGCCGCCGTCTTTTTGGCAGCGGGCTTCTTCGCGGCGGTCTTCTTGGCCGCCGTTTTCCTGGCGGCGGGCTTCTTCTCCGCGTTCTCGGCGTTCTCCGCGTTCTCGGCGTTCTCAGCCGCTTCCGCGCCCTCGGCCGTTTCGCTAGCTTTCTTCTTCACATAGCCGCGCTGATCCTCGGGCACAAAGCGCGCGCAGGCGGGGTTGATGCAGTAGGGGCGCTTGAAGCCCTTGCCCGCCTTTTTGAACATCGTCTGGCCGCACTCGGGGCAGTCGTTCTTCGTCGGCACGTCCCAGGTCATGAAGTCGCACTTCTTCTCCGGGTCGCTGCTCGTGGCAAATTCGCAGGCGTAGTAGGTGTACTGCTTGTTCGTCTTCTTGCTCACACCCGTACGCTTCATCATGCGCCCGCCGCACTTGGGGCAGCGGCCGTCCATCGCGATGACGAGGGGCTTGGTGAAGGTACACTCGGGATAGCCCGGGCAGGCAAGGAAGCGGCCGAAGCGCCCGCTCTTGATGACCATGTTGCGCCCGCAGACGTCGCACTTTTCCTCGCTCACCTCGTCGGGCACCTTGAGCCGCACGCCCTCGAGCGCCTTCTCGGCGTTTTCAAGGTCGCGCTCAAAGCCGCCGTAAAAGTCACGGATGACGTCCTTCCACGGCGTTTTGCCCTCTTCGACGGTATCGAGCTTTTCCTCCATGCGGGCGGTGAACTTCATGTCCACAATGTCGGGGAAGCGCTCTTCCATCAGGCCCGTCACCACCTCGCCGAGCGGCGTGGGGCGCAGGTACTTGCCGTCCTTCACAACGTATTCGCGGTCTAAGATCGTAGAGACCGTGGGCGCGTAGGTAGACGGGCGGCCGATGCCGTTCTGTTCCATCGCGCGGATGAGCGTTGCGTCCGTATAGCGCGCGGGCGGCTGGGTGAAGTGCTGGAGCGGCGTGTAGGCCTCGAGCGTCAGCCCCTGCCCCTCGGTGAGCGGCGGGAGGATGCCCTCCTTCTCTTCCTTGCTCTCCTCGTCGCGCGATTCCTCGTAAACGGCGGTGTAGCCGGAGAATTTGAGGTTGCTTGCGCTCGCGTGGAACTCGTGCCCGTTTGCCATGATCTGCGCGCTCACGCTGTCGTACACGGCGTTCGCCATCTGGGAGGCGAGGAAGCGGCTCCAGATCAGGCGGTAGAGTCGGTACTGCTCGCCCGTCAGATCGCCCTTGATCTGCTCGGGCGTGAGGTTCACGTCCGAGGGGCGGATGGCCTCGTGCGCGTCCTGCGCGCCGGCTTTGGCCTTGTAGTGGCGGGCGGCCTTGGGGTAGTAGTCCTGCCCGTAGCGGCCGAGGATGAAGGTCTTCGCCGCGGCGATGGCCTCTTCAGAAATGCGCAGCGAGTCGGTACGCATGTAGGTGATGAGACCCACCGTGCCCTCGCCCGTGATGTCAACGCCCTCGTAGAGCTGCTGGGCGATGGCCATGGTGCGGCGCGGCGTCATGTTGAGCTTGCGCGAGGCCTCCTGCTGCAAGGTA
>Ga0129314_1001144_pt1 | contig 20386 bp, 21 predicted proteins | sample O1111metagenome_FD_94431 | JGI IMG/M metagenome (GOLD analysis project Ga0129314, IMG submission 94431) | Orangutan individual fecal microbial communities from fecal samples from Wisconsin, USA - O1111 metagenome | ecosystem: Host-associated > Mammals > Digestive system > Large intestine > Fecal... | reverse complement strand
GCTGACCCCCACCTGGTTGGCCACCATGGGGACGGACAGCTTCTCCCGGATATGGGCGGCCACATACTGCTGGGCCTGACGAATGATTTCATTTTCATTCTGCACGATGTTGGCATTTTTTACACGGCTGCCTGTGGGCTTTTCGGCCTCCCGCAGCAGGTACAGCAGCAGCAGCGTCAGCTGGGACACGATAATGTCTGTGGAGAAGCTGTCCATCCGCTCCTGCTCCCGCAGCATATTTTGCAGCAGGCTGGCGGTGGCCTGGGGGGCATTGAATTTCCGATTCAGCAGGGGAGCCAGCTCAATACCGGCCATGTCGAAGGAGATGGTGACAAACCGGGGCGCAATGCCGATATCGGCATACTGCATATGCCACTGGTAGGGGCCGTAGATTACCAAATCCCCCTGCTTCAGCAGCAGATCCTGCCCCTCTACCACGGAGTGGAGCTCCCCCTGGTCCACATAGGTCAGCTCCGGCATAGGGTGGGATTCTCCGGGGAACAGGAAGCTCTGCTCCTTTTCCTGATAGAAGAAGGTGTAGATGCCGTCCACATGGAGCTTCCGATCCTCCCGCAGCTGCTGCACCGTCTGGGTGCCCAGAACCTCCGGGCTTTCCTCCGGGCAGTACAGCAGCACTCCGGCGCTTCCCTTAAAGGCACTCAGGGCGAACTGCACACCGCTTTTCAGCTTAACAGGCTTGTCCAGATAAAAATGAAGATATTCGTCCTTCCCGCTGCAAACCGACAGAATGGACATACCCATGCATCCGGCAATCCAGATATCGGATTTTGCCCGGTAGATGGGGGCACGGTCGCTGTCCAGGGAAATGGTTTCGGCGTTCTCTTTGGGAAAGGGGGAGGCGCTGTGGGCACGTTCCGGCAGCACGGAGCCGTAGCTGCGGAAATTGACCTGGTTCAGATTCCGTATCATGTTGCAGAACCTCCAAAAAAATAACAGGGTGCATTTACGTCACCCTGTTATTATACAAAAACAAAATATAAAAGCAAATACTTTGTGGAAAATATTTTTGAATAATTTTTTCTTGTCGGTGGGTTATCGCTGGTAGTCGAATTGCAGGTCGTAGATATCCACGGTATCGCCGTCCTGGATGCCCATCTCCTCCAGCCGGTCGAAGAGGCCGGACTTTCGCAGCTGCAAATCAAAATAGTTCCGGGACTCGTAGTCGTCGAAATTGATGTTCATCACCAGCCGCTCCAGCCAGGTACCGGTAACCACCCAGGTGCTGCCCAGATGCTCAATTTGCAGCTCGGTGGGGTCTCCGGCCTGGGGGGCCTCCTCCACATACTCCGGCTCATAGATGGTGACCGGGGGGAGGGTACGCAGCTTTTCGGCAACTACCCGCATGAGATTCCGGGTGCCCTGGGTGGTTCCGGCGGAAATCTCATACAGCTCGCATCCGGCAGCCTCCACACAGGCTCTCAGCCGCTTTAGGTTGTCGCTGTCCGGGGGCAGCAGGTCAATTTTATTGGCGGCCACAATCATGGGGCGGTTGCTCAAATCCACGCTGTAGCTTGCCAGCTCGTCGCAGATGGCATTGAAGTCATCCACCGGGTCCCGGCCCTCGCTGCCGGAAACGTCCACCACATGGACAAGCAGACGGCACCGGTCAATGTGTCGCAGGAAGTCGTGCCCCAGACCGGCGCCCTCGGCAGCACCTTCGATGATGCCGGGAATGTCTGCCATGACAAAGGACACACCCTCGTCCACATAGATAACCCCCAGGTTGGGGAACAGAGTGGTGAAGTGATAATTTGCAATCTTCGGCCTGGCGTTGGAGGTGACAGAAAGCAGGGTGGACTTGCCCACATTGGGGAAGCCTACCAGGCCCACATCGGCCAGCAGCTTCAGCTCCAGCACAATGTCCCGCTCCTGCCCCTTGAGGCCGGCCTTGGCAAACCGGGGTACCTGCCGGGTGGCAGTGGCGTAGTGGGCATTGCCCCAGCCGCCCCGGCCTCCCTTGGCAATGACAAAATCCTGACTGGTGGACATATCCGCAATGATTTGATTGGTCTCAGCGTCCCGTACCACGGTACCCCGGGGAACGTCGATAACCAGGGATTCACCCCGCTTGCCGCTCATTTTCCGGCCCAGACCGTTGGCCCCTGCCTGGGCGGCGTATTTGCGCTTGTAGCGGAAGTCCAGCAGGGTGGACATATTGTCATTGACATGGAGGACAACGCTGCCTCCGTGGCCGCCGTCTCCGCCGTCCGGGCCGCCGGAGGCCACATATTTCTCCCGATGGAAGGCCACCGCTCCGTCGCCGCCCCGGCCTCCGACCACTGTGATTCGAACTTTATCTACAAACATTTTGCATACCTCCTGAAAAGGAACATGGCTTGGTGAATGGTGAAAAAAGAGGGGAGGGGGAATCCTCTGCTTTCAGCATTCACCAACAGTGCTTAAAAAAGGACTGCTGCAAAAATTTGCGGCAGTCCTTCTGAGGGCTATACGGAATTACTGCTCAGCGTAAACGGAGCACTTCCGGCGATCCTTACCCATGCGCTCGAACTTGACGGTACCGTCAACCAGTGCAAACAGGGTGTCGTCCTTGCCGATACCAACGTTGGTGCCGGGATGGATGTGGGTGCCTCTCTGGCGAACCAGGATGTTGCCAGCCAGAACAAACTGACCGTCAGCACGCTTGCAGCCCAGTCGCTTGGACTCGGAATCACGGCCGTTCTTGGTGGAACCGCCGCCCTTGTGGTGAGCGAAGAACTGAATACCAATCTTCAGCATTTTGTTACACCTCCAAAACTTCGATATAATCAGGATAATCATCCCGCAGGCTGCACAGAGTCAGCATCATTCCGGCAAGAACTGCCTGGACGCTTTCTTCCTCATCGCAGGAAGCGGGGAGTGTCAGGGTGATGCGGGCATCCGCCTCCTTGACACGCACCTTGGCTTTGGCGCCGCACACATCATTGATGGTGGCTTCGGCCATGGTGACAACAGCGGTGATGGCGGCGCAGACAATGTCGCTGCCGGCCTCACTATATCCGCTGTGACCCGAAACGGAGAATCCTGTGATTCTGTCGTCTTCGGTGAAAAATTCGCATCTTGTCATAAATTACAGAGCGATCTTGGTGATCTCCACCTTGGTGTAGGGCTGACGGTGGCCGATCTTCTTCTTCTCGTTCTTCTTAGCCTTGTACTTCAGAACGTGGAGCTTCTTGCCCTTGCCGTTCTTCACGACCTTGGCCTCGACAACAGCGCCTTCTACAGTGGGGGCACCAATCTTGGAATTCTCACCGTCCAGAACGGCCAGAACCTGATCGAACTTGACATTTGCCTCAGCCTCAACGCCCAGCTTCTCAACGAACAGGACATCGCCCTCAGCTACGGTGTACTGCTTGCCTCCGGTTACGATAACTGCCTTCATTTGTTTCACCTACTTTAGTTGTGTAGTCTCGCTTTTGAGGTGGGGCAATGGGCGCACCACTTAAACCTCTTCAATGCGGCTCTGGTATTTTACCATCTTACAAGCAAGAAGTCAAGCATATTTTATCATTTTTCTTCCGCTTTTGCGGCGTCCTGTCAGCCTTTTTCGGCTTTCACCCCTGCAGAACGTTCCCAGGGGGAGAAACCATCCGGCCAGAGGATGAAAAAAGAGCTTGACAAATCTTTTGCTATCCTGTATAATCTCATCGTTGCTTGCAAGAATATCTGGACGATTAGCTCAGCTGGCTAGAGCATCCGCTTGACGTGCGGAAGGTCATAGGTTCGAGTCCTATATCGTCCACCATTCTCAATCAACAAAGCAGAATCCCCCACGGACGATTAGCTCAGCTGGCTAGAGCATCCGCTTGACGTGCGGAAGGTCATAGGTTCGAGTCCTATATCGTCCACCAAATATAAGAAATCCGAACTTCTTCCCTGTGTGGGGTGGGTTCGGATTTTTTTCATCCTCTTTACATTCTTGAAAATGAGAATTCAATGTAGAATGTATTATTAAAAGAGGTGTTCCCTGACGGAAATTGCGGAATATCTTTCGGAAACCAACCTGGTTACAGTGTAATATATGAAGTGGGAAACCTTCGAAAGCGGCAAAATACGGCGAATCACGCTTGTTCCGCCAAGCTCCCTAAAAGCATTTACTGTTGTTGCCAATTTTACCATTGGGAGAGGAAAAATCCTTTTCTTAATAGAATTTTCCAATGCAACCAATAGTGAGCTGCTGTAAATCCACTGCCAGTTTCCCTTATTTAGATATCCTGCCTACAAGGAGACCCACTACAAATAATAGGCCCGCAGCAGCCGGATATTTGCAATCCGAAGCTACTGCGAGCCTTTTTACTTATGTGGGTGAATCGCCCAGTACCCAATGGCATCCTCGGGCGGAGAGGCCGACTAGGAAATCTGGCTGGTATTCGCTTGTTTCCCTGAGTGCATGGTCAGTTCAGGTTCAGCCTCCGGCTGGTCAGGTAGTACATCCAGAAGTAGGCAATCAGCATGGTGGCGACATTGACACCCGCCAGCACCGCAAGGGTTGCACGGCTGGACAGGTAGCCGCAGGCATCTGCGGCGCCCAGGTAGGCAGCCATGCGAACCAGGCTGAGGCCATAGTACACCGCAATGGCAAGGAAAATCGGGTGCTTCTTGGCAGCGGTGGCACCGATGGTTACTGCCAGCATCAGCGTCAGCAGGATGGTCAGCCACATCATTACTGCGTTCACCAGGAGCAGCACCATATCCCCGGCAATGGGATGGAAGCTGATGCGAAGCTCCTCAAAGGCATCCCGCAGCCGCAGCCAGACGGAACCGTCCACCTCATCCCAGGGAAGCCCGGCGGCAAAAATGCCGAAGGCCATCGCTACGGCTGCCATGGTGGCCAGAGCAACCAGGAGAATTTCCAGCACGCTTGCCAGAATGGAGGACAGCATCAGCTGATGATTGTTTACCGGCAAAGTAAAGGTGAGGTAGCCCTCCTCCGTAAATCGGCTCCGGTAATACCGCCACAGCACATAAAACACGCTGGCAGCCAGGGACAACGCTACCGCCAGCACTGCAGCAAAGGACAGCAGGGAAAACAGGACATTCACAAAACCCGGCAGCTGCCAGCTGCTGGAGGATTCCTGCAGCAGGAGATTGCCCAGCAGCCCCAGCAGCACCCCGGAAATCAGCACCACGGCGCACAGCGCTCCAATGACCCGGCGGCTGGAACGCCACTCGGCCTTCATCAATTTTCCAAACATTTGAATACCTCCCGAAACAGTTCATCCAGGGAAGTGCCGGTTTCTTCCCGCACTTCATCGGTGCTGCCCTGACGAATCACCTTGCCCTGGGACAGGAAGATGAATTCGTCCAGCACTCGCTCCACATCCCCAATCAGATGGGTGGAGATGAGCACCGTTGCACCCGGGTCATAGTTGGTAATAATGGTATTGAGAATGTAGTCCCGGGCAGCAGGGTCAACGCCGCCGATGGGCTCATCCAGCAGATACAGCTTTGCCTTTCGGGACATAACCAGCACCAGCTGAACCTTTTCCTGGTTGCCCTTGGAGAGGGTTTTCAGCCTGGCTTCCGGGTCGAGCTTCAATGCCCGCAGCATGGATTCCGCCCGGGGACGGTCAAAATCCCCATAAAAATCCTGGAAGAAGTCCAGAATCTCCCGGATTTTCTGCTGCTTGTTCAGATAGCTCTTGTCCGGCAGATAGGACACCAGCCCCTTGCTCTGCGGGCCAATCTTCTCCCCGCAGACGGTGATGGTTCCGGCAGTGGGGGTCAACAGTCCCGCCGCCAGCTTCAGCAAAGTGGTCTTGCCGCTGCCATTGGGGCCCAGCAGCCCTACAATCCTTCCCTGGGGTAGCTCCAAGGAAAGATTGTCCAGCGCCAGGGTTTTCCCATAGCGCTTCGTCAGCCCCTTTGTTGATAGAACAGTGTTTTCCATATTAGCGTTCCTCCTTTTCCAGCCCCCGCAGCAGCTCTGCCGCCTGCGCCGGGCTGACACCAAATACCATGAATTTTTCCGCACATTCCCGTGCCAGGTCTTCCAGCGCCTGCTGCCGCATTTTTTGCAGCACCAGCGCATCCCTCGTCACCGTCCGGCCACTGGTGCCGCCGCCAACCAGCAGCCCCTCCCGCTCCAATTCTGTCAGCGCCCGCTGCATGGTGTTGGGATTCACCCGTGCCTGTGCAGCCAGATCCCGGACGGAGGCAATGCGCTCCCCGGGGGTCAGCGCCCCTTTTAGAATTGAGCCGCGGATTTGCTCCATGATTTGCTGGTACACCGGGCGGTCGCCGGTAAATTTCCAGTCCATAGGCTTCCTCCTTGTGTTACTGTATTAGTGTATTGATACAATAGCACAAGAGGGCCGCTTTGTCAACAGAATTTTTGGAAAGAAGTTTTTTCGCATGAAATTGCTCCCTGCATAATTTCGTGCCGGTGCAATCCAACAAAAAGCCGCCCCGGGCAGAGTAGGCTCTTCCTGGGGCGGTGAGGGGATTATTTCTTATGGGTGGCCATGAATTCCTCGATTTCATCCGGTTCCTTGATAATGCTTTCGGAAAGTACCTTGCAGCCGTCTTCCGTGATAAGCAGATCGTCTTCGATGCGGATGCCGATTTCCCATTCGTCGATGTACAGGCCCGGCTCATCGGAGATGATGCTGCCCTTTTCCAGCTTGACACCCTCGGCGGTGACGTCGTGGACGTCAATGCCCAGATGGTGGGACACGCCGTGCATATAGTATTTGCCGATGCCGCTTTCGTCGGCAATCAGCCCCAGCTCCATGCAGCCCTGGGCTAGAACCTTTTTGCAGATTTCGTTCAGTTCCCGGGTGGTCATGCCGGGCTTGGCCTGGGCAGCCACCTCCTTGTTGGCTCGCAGAACAATTTCGTATACCGCCCGCTGCCGGTCTGTGAACCTGCCGTTTACAGGGTAGGTTCGGGTGATGTCGGAGCAGTAGCCGTCTACCCGGGTGCCCAGGTCCAGCAGGAGAAGGGTGCCATCCTGGCAGGTGTCCCGGTTGGTCTCATAGTGGAGCATGCAGCCATTCTTGCCGCTGCCTGCAATGGTGGGGAAGGAGGGGCCTTCGGTGCCTTGGTAATACAGCACATGCTCATAATTGGCTTGCGCCTGGTATTCCTTCATCCCCGGTTTCAGGGTGGACATAACCTCCTCCAGCCCCTGGCGGGTTACTGCAATGGCCTGGGAGATTTTTTCAATTTCGTCCGGGTCCTTCTGCATCCGCAGCTTTGCTACCATGCGCCACAGATTCCGGATGGAGATTCCCGGGAAGTCGGCGGCAAATTGCTGGGCCTTGGCCAGATTGTAGTCAGGCAGGTCGCTGAGCTGGTTCCGGTAGCAGTCAAAGTAGCAAACCCGGATATCGCTGCCGTTTAGCATATACTGCATCTGGGCATCCAACCGCTGGGTGAACCGCACATCCTGGATGCCGGAGATGGCCTTTGCCTCCTCCACAGTCACCATCTTGCCTGTCCAGCGCTCTGCGCTGGGGTCTGCCTGGGGGATGTACAGAACGGTGGTGCAGCTGCCGTCCACCTTCTTCATCACCAGGGCCATGTTTTCCCGGCGCAGTCCGGTGAGATAGAAGAAATGCTTGTTTTCCTCAAAGAGGTAGTATGCATCGGCATTCCGGTGCACGTTTTCGCCGGAGTAGAGAATCAACAGAGAGTTCTCCTCCATCTGGTCCAGAATTGCCTGACGTCTTGCTTCGTAGTTCATGGGTTACGTCTCCTTTTCTCTTAGCTGCCCCCATTATAGCACTTTTTTCCCCGTGGTCAAATCCTTCTTTCATCCCAAGGGCCACATCGGTTGCCTCTTGACAGCCGCCTGTTTTTTCAGTAGAATAGACGAGCAAAAGATACGTCCCAGTAGCTCAGCTGGATAGAGCGTCCGCCTCCTAAGCGGAAGGTCGGGGGTTCAAATCCCTTCTGGGACGCCAGAAAGCACCGCTGCAAGCCAGAAAAAGGCTTGCAGCGTTTTTTGCGCTGCCAATATGTGATGAGGGCATCGTTTTGAGTGAAAAATACCAGTCAATCTTTGCCGCGTACAACTCTGGTAAAAAGGTCTTTGAAATTTCAACATCAAATGCTATACTACTCATGGCGCTCCTTTTATTTTTGAAGAAAATGTTCGGATTTTGCAGGGTGCAAAGCATGAGTAACTATATATAGAAGGGAGAAGAACAAAATGGTTGATTGGAAGAAAATCCCTAAGATAGATGCACATATACATTTAATGCCTCCGGATGTTATCGAAGCCAATAAGGGATATGATGATAAGTTTGTTTCTCATGGCGATGTTGACGACTATATCAAGACAATGGCCGAATACAACATAGAAAATGCATTTATAATGCCGTTTAATGATACATACATGATGTCCATGGATTTTAAGGTTGCATCCGTCCATAACAATATGGCAAATATGTGCAGAAAATCAAGGAATAGGCTATTTGCATTTGCAGAAATTGATATTCGAAATGATTTGAAGACCACAATCCATGAATTGGAAAAGGTATTGGGACAAGATGAATTTCTAGGAGTGAAGATTCATCCATCCAATACGGGATACCCGGTTGATGGAAGATATTATGATGGTATCTTTGCATGGGCAAACAAAAGCAATGTATTGATAGAAGTGCATTCCTATCCTAGAACACATATTTTGGACGATGTATGTTCTCCATCAAGAATAAAAAATATAGTGAAGAAATATCCTGATTTGAGAATTTCTATTGCCCACATGGGAGGTTTCCAATATGAGGAACTAAGGAATCTTGGATTATATACGAATATCTCAGCAATCCTTCCTGATTTGGCCAGCAAATTTGGAATAGAAAAGGCAAATGAAATACTAAGACAGTTTGATATTGACAAACTCATATTCGCAACGGATTATCCGGATAATCGAAATCTTGAACCGGTAGCGATATATAGTAAATATTTTGAAATCCTGGAGAAAATGGATTTTACACTGGAAGAGGCCAAGAAAATTTGCTACCACAATGCAATGAAGATGATTGGCAGAAATAACGATATGCTTTTTGTGTAAAAAGAGCTTGATTTTCTCAATACACTATGCTAGAATAAACCGGTCTGAAATCAAGGTGAGTCCTCTGCCGCGTTACCGTGAGCATGAACGCCTAATATCTAAGGAGGACAAAGAAATGGATCTTGTTAAGGCTCTCAATAGCCAGTACATGAAGGAAGAGCTGCCCGAAGTTCGGGTGGGCGATACCGTTCGTGTGCACGTTCGCATCAAGGAAGGCTCCCGTGAGCGTATCCAGGTTTTCGAAGGTACTGTCATTGCCCGTAAGCATGGCGGCATCGGCGAGACCATCACTGTCCGCCGTATTTCCTACGGTGTGGGCTGCGAGAAGGTCTTCCCCCTGCATTCTCCCAATGTTGCGATGATCGAGACTGTCCGCAAGGGCAAGGTTCGCCGTGCAAAGCTGTACTACCTGCGTGGTCGCTTCGGCAAGGCTGCCAAGATCAAGGAGAACGTGTAATTCCAAAACCGATAAAAAGAGAGGGCTTGTCCCTCTCTTTTTATATTGGTACAAATAATTTGTAAAAATTCCCGCTTTGTCTGGAATTTTCCGACAGAATGTGGTATAGTGAGCTATCATGTGCAATGAAGCCAACGGAAAAGGACGTGGATGAAAATGAACTCGTTTGGTAAGATGTTTCATAAGGAAGGCCGTGAAAAAAAGGCTGAAAAGAAAGAGCAATATACCTGGCAGCAGAATGTGGCCCTGTGCCTGCACGATATGATTTTTATGCTGGTGATTGTCACGGCGGTGCTGATGCTGTTCCTGCGTCTCATCGTGGTGGATGGCCCCTCCATGGAAAACACCCTGCTGAATGGGGACTATATGCTGCTGGTGAGCAACATGTTTTATAAGAACCCAGCCCATGGCGACGTGGTTGTGGTGAGCAAGCAGGCGTATTCCAATGGAAAGCCCATTGTCAAGCGTGTCATCGCCACCGAGGGGCAGACAGTGGATATTGATTTTGATCAGGGCATTGTCTATGTGGACGGTACCGCCCTGGATGAGCCCTATACCAAGACCCTGACCACGCTGAAAGAGAGCGGCTCTTTTCCCCAGGTGGTGGAGCAGGGCAAGGTGTTTGTTATGGGAGACAACCGCAATAACTCCAAGGACAGCCGCTCCAATGAGATTGGCCAGGTGGACAGGCGGGAGGTGCTGGGTAAGGTGATTTTCCTGATGTTCCCCGGCACCGGTATGCGGGGCACCCAGCAGCGGGACTTCAGCCGGATTGGAGCAGTGAAATGACGGAAAATATGAATATCCAGTGGTATCCCGGCCACATGACTAAAACCCGCCGCCAAATCGAGGCGGATTTGAAGCAGGTGGACGCCGTCTGCGAGATTGTGGATGCCCGCATCCCCATTTCCAGCCGGAACCCGGACATAGATGCCATCTGCGGCAGCAAGCCCAGGATGATTGTCCTCAACCGGATGGATTTGGCAGACCCAGCTGCCACAAAAAAATGGCGGGACTATTTCAAAAGCAAGGGTATGGCGGTGCTGGCCACCGACTGCAAAAGCCGCCAGGGCATTCAGGAGTTCACCCCTGCCGCCCGGATTGCCTGCGCCGAGAAGCTGGCACGGGATGCCGCCCGGGGCATGAACCGCCCCCTGCGGGTGATGGTTGTGGGAATCCCCAATGTGGGAAAATCCACGCTGATTAACCAGATTTCCGGCCGCAAGGGGGCAAAGGCAGAGAACCGCCCTGGCGTAACCCGGGGCAAGCAGTGGGTCACAGTGGATTCCGGCCTACAGCTGCTGGACACCCCGGGGATTTTGTGGCCCAAGTTTGACGACCCCCAGGTGGGGATGATGCTGGCATACACCGGCGCAGTGAAGGAAGGCGTCATCGACATTGAGGAGCTTTCCTGCCGGCTGATGGAGCTGCTGCTGAAATACTATCCCCAGGTTCTGGCCCTCCGCTATAAGGTGGAGGCCGAACCGGCAACCCCCGGCTATGCGCTACTGGAAATGGCAGGCAGAAAGCGGGGGCTGCTGCTCCGGGGCGGAGAGGTTCACACCGAGCGCATGGCCAAGGTGCTGATGGACGAATTCCGCAGCGGAAAACTGGGGAAATTCACCCTGGAAATGCCGGAGGATGTGGAATAATGGATATCACTATGTGGGAAATTGAAGACCAGCAGTATGCCGACGGCGTACAAACCATTTGCGGCATTGACGAAGCGGGCCGGGGGCCGCTGGCGGGGCCGGTCTGCGCTGCCGCCGTCATTCTGCCGCCCCACTGCCAACTCCCGGGACTGAACGACAGTAAGAAGCTGTCCGATAAGCGCCGCCGGGAGCTTTTCCCCATTATCTGCGACCAGGCATTGGCCTATGGAATCGGCTTTGCCACGGAGCAGGAGATTGATGAGATTAACATTCTGCAAGCCACCTTCCTTGCCATGGAGCGGGCGCTGGCCCAGCTGCGCCTCCGGCCGGATCTGCTGCTGATTGACGGCAACCGGGAAAAGGACTTTGGCATCCCGGCAAAGACCGTGGTCAAGGGGGACAGCCTCAGCGCCAACATTGCGGCGGCCTCCATTCTGGCAAAGGTCTCCCGGGATGATTTTATGATTCACCAGGCAACCCAGTATCCCCAGTATGGGTTTGAAATCCACAAGGGCTATGGCACCCGGGTCCACTACGCTGCCCTGGAGCAATACGGCCCCTGTCCCATCCACCGGATGAGCTTTCTAAAGAAATTCTATGAACAAAAATAGCCTATTGGGAGCCTGGGGGGAGTCTGTAGCGGCGGAATACCTTCGCAGGAAGCACTACAAAATCGTCGCCGCCAACTATCGCTGCCGCCTTGGGGAAATCGATTTGATTGCCGCCAACCGGGAGTATCTGGCATTTGTCGAGGTGAAACTCCGGAAAAATGCGGATTATGCCCAGGCAAGGGAATTTGTCACCCCTTCCAAGCAGAACCGAATCCGCACCACGGCGGCGATGTATCTGGCCTGGAATCCCACGCATTTGCAGCCCCGGTTCGACGTTATCGAAATCTATGCCCCCCAGGGCATGGAGACCATCAAACCTGTGATTAACCATTTGGAGGACGCTTTTCAATGAATATCCCTGTATTAGACCTGCACTGCGATACGGCCCTGGCTCTGCTGGGAAAAACCGTCAATGAGGCCGGAAGCCTGAAGAAAAATACGCTCCACATTGATTTGGAGCGTGCATCCGGCCTGGAGGGCTATTGCCAGTGCTTTGCCTGCTACACCACGCCCATGATGCAGGAACGCTTTGGGATATCTCCCATTGTGGTGTTTGAGCGGGAGCTTGCCACCATCCAGCGGGAGGTGGACAAGAACAAGCGGCGGATTCGCTTTGCCTACAGCGCCGATGAGGTGGAGGCAAACCGGGAGGCAGGGAAGATGTCTGCCATTCTCACCATCGAGGGCCCGGCAGGCTTCGACTTTGACCCCGCACTGCTGGAAAATCTCCACCAGATTGGCTTCCGGATTTCTACCCTGGGGTGGAATGAGTCCAATGTACTTACCGGCTCCCACGTTACCGGTGGCGGCCTCACCGACCAGGGAAGAGAATATGTAAAAGAGGCCCAGCGCCTGGGCATCCTGGTGGACGTAAGCCATATCAGTGACGAGGGCTTTTGGGACATTGTGGATATGACCCAGGCTCCGGTGGTGGCCACCCATTCCAACAGTCGGGCCATCTGGGGCCATTCCCGGAACCTGACCGACGATATGTTCCGGGCCATTTGCCAGACCGGCGGCGTGGCAGGCATCAACCAATACGCCGCTTTCCTGGGGGAAACCCCCACTCTGGATACGGTTTGTGACCATATCTTCCACTTCCTGGAGCTGGACACCTCCGGTACCCACATTGCCCTTGGAGGGGATCTGGACGGCTGCTCCGGCTTTGCCCAGGGCTTTACCGGGGTGGAGAGCTACCCGGCACTGGCTGATCGCCTGCTTCAGCGGGGGGCGGGGGAGACCATTGTCCGGAATATTTTCTGGAACAATGGGCTGGATGTGCTCCGCAGGGCTCAGCGGAACGGATAAAGGAGGGAACGCATGGCCCTGTATGCCATCGGTGATTTGCATTTGTGCCTGGGTGCCCCCAAGCCCATGGACATTTTCGGCGGTGCTTGGGTGGGCTATATGGAAAAGCTCCGCCAGGGTGTCTCGGTTATTGGCCGGGAGGATACCACGGTGCTCATGGGAGATTTGAGCTGGGCGCTGGATTTGCAGTCTGCCACAGCGGATTTTCAGTGGATTCACGAAATTCCCGGCAGAAAAATCATTCTAAAGGGAAACCACGACTACTGGTGGAGCACAGTTGCTAAATTCCAGAAATTCTGCCAGGAAAACCAGTTCCAGCAAATGGAAATCCTGAACAACAACTGCTATGAATATGACGGCTACGCCATCTGCGGCACCCGGGGTTGGTATTTCGAGGAAAAGCGAGGCACCGCTCACGATGAGAAAATCTTCAAGCGGGAGCTGATTCGCCTGGAGGCTTCCTTAAAGGCGGCCGGGGATAAGGAGAAATTGGTGTTTCTCCATTACCCGCCCCGGAGCCGGGGCTATGAGTGCCCAGAGATCCTGGAGCTGCTCAAACGCTACGGTGTGCGGCACTGTTTCTATGGTCATCTCCATGGCCCAAGCCACCGCCTGGCGCTGGAGGGTCAGCACGATGGAGTGGAATACCGGCTGCTGGCAGCAGATTTCATAAATTTCACACCACAAAAGATTCTCCCTTAGAAATAATGTGAAATATTCGAAAACTTTTCATAAAACTGTGGACAACCCGGATTTATTTTGATAGAATATATCGGCTGAATCATAATGACATAGAAAGCTGCTGCAAAGCAGCCCTATTAGGAGGAAATATTCAATGAAGGTCAATAGCGTAGAAAAGAACGGCAATCAGGCTACCGTGGTGGTAGAAATCGACAAGGAACTCATGGAGACTGGCGTCAATAAGGCGTACATGAAGGCCCGCAAGGATATCATGGTGCCTGGCTTCCGCAAGGGCAAGGCTCCCCGCAAGATGATTGAGAGCATGTACGGCGCACACGTCTTCTATGAAGACGGCCTGGAAGAGATCTTCCCCGAAATCTACGACTTTGCAATTGCCCATCAGGAGGGCTTTAAGGCCATTGGCCGCCCCAACCTCACCGATATGCAGATCAGCGACGACAATGTTGTTACCCTGACTCTGACCACCGAGGTTTACCCCGAGGTTACCCTGGGCCAGTACAAGGGCCTGGAGGTAGAGAAGGCCGAGGTTACCGTCTCCGACGAGCAGGTTCAGGCTGAGCTGGACCGGATGGCCCAGAATGTTGCAGCCACCGAAACCGTGGACGGCCCCGCAAAGATGGGCGACACCGCCAACATTGACTTTGAGGGCTTTGACAACGGCGTTCCCTTCGAGGGCGGCAAGGGTGAGAACCACGACCTGAAGCTGGGCAGCGGCTCCTTTGTCCCCGGCTTCGAGGAGCAGATTGTGGGCATGTCCGCCGGTGAGGAGAAGGACATCAACATCACCTTCCCCGAAAATTATCACGAGGAGCTGGCCGGTAAGGCAGTGGTTTTCCATGTGAAGGTCAATAAGGTCACTGAGACCATCGTGCCCGCCATGGACGACGAGTTCGCAAAGGACGTCTCCGAGTTTGATACGCTGGAGGCCCTGAAGGCTGACATCCGTGCCAAGGCTCTGGAGCGTGCCGAGAAGACTGCCCAGACCAATTTCGAGACTGCTTGCGTGGACAAGGCCGCAGAGAATACCACCGTTGACCTGCCCAACGCTCTGGTTGAGCGGGAGCTGGATACCCAGATGGAGCGCTTTGCTTACCAGCTGCAGATGGGCGGCTACTCCATGGAGCAGTATGCCAAGATGATGGGCGGCGACGTGAGCACCATGCGCAATGCCTTCCGTCCCTCCGCCGAGAAGCAGGCAAAGGTCTCCGTTACCCTGGAGAAGATTGCCGAGGTGGAGAATGTGGCAGTTACCGACGAGGAGATTGCCGACGAGATCGCATCCCTGGCCAAGCAGTATGAGCTGGAGGTCGAAAAGGTGAAGAAGATGGTCCCCACTGAGGAGCTGACCGAAAGCCTGAAGACCCGCAAGGCTGTTCAAATCATCGTGGACAGCGCCGTTGCTGTCGCACCCAAGGCCCAGGAGAAGACCGAGGAATAAGCAATCTCCGTGATGGTTAGAATGTTTCAAAGGCGTCTCTGAAGCTGCTGCGATTTTTCCTGAATTTTTCCCAGCCGCCGTGTCCCGGGTCAGTATTTTACTCCGGGGCACCCGGCTGGGTTTCCAGCAAAGTGATTCAGAGCTTTTCTCTATGAAAGGAGACATCACCATGAGTTTAGTACCCTATGTTGTTGAGCAGACCAGCCGGGGCGAGCGCAGCTATGACATTTTTTCCCGCCTGCTGAACGACCGCATTATCTTCCTGTCCGAGGAGGTCAACGACACCACCGCCAGCCTGGTTGTGGCCCAGCTGCTCTACCTGGAGGCCCAGGACCCGGACAAGGACATTCAGTTTTATATCAACAGCCCCGGCGGCAGTGTCACAGCCGGTATGGCCATTTACGACACCATGCAGTATATCAAGTGCGACGTGGCTACCATCTGTGTGGGTATGGCCGCCTCTATGGCAGCCTTCCTCCTCAGCGCAGGCACCAAGGGCAAGCGGATGGCTCTGCCCAACTCTGAGATTATGATTCACCAGCCCTCCGCCGGAACCCAGGGCCAGATTACGGATATGGCGATCCACCTGAAGCGCCTGCAAACCGTGAAGGAACGGATGAACCGCATCCTGGCCCAGAACACAGGCAGAAGCATTGAGGAAGTGACCGATGCCTGTGAGCGGGACAATTTTATGATGGCCCAGGAGGCCAAGGAGTTTGGCCTGATCGACCGGGTGCTGGAGCACCATTGATTTTTTGGAAATGAGGTAGAGCCCTTCATGGCAAGAAATTCGGAGCAGCAGATTCGCTGCAGCTTCTGCGGAAAGCGGGAGAACCAGACCTCAAAGATGATTGCCGGCCCGGGCGTGTATATTTGCAGCGATTGCGTGCAGGCATGCAGCGATTTGCTGCGGGATGAAGTGGATGCGGGGCAGGGGAGCCACCCGACTCTGGACAGACTGCCCACTCCCATTGAAATCAAAACCTTCATGGACCATTACATCGTCGGGCAGGATGAGGCCAAGGTCGCCCTGTCCGTAGCGGTGTACAATCATTATAAGCGCATTTATTTTGGCAGCAATTCCGATGTGGAGCTGCAAAAGAGCAATATTCTGCTGATTGGCCCCACCGGCTCTGGCAAGACCCTCTTTGCCCAGACCCTGGCCAAAATTCTGAATGTTCCCTTTGCCATTGCAGATGCCACTACACTCACCGAGGCCGGCTACGTGGGCGACGATGTGGAGAATATTCTCCTGCGTCTTCTGCAGGCGGCGGACTTTGATGTGGAGCGGGCCCAGACCGGCATCATCTATATTGATGAGATGGACAAAATTGCCCGCAAGAGCGAGAATACATCCATTACCCGGGATGTCTCCGGCGAGGGCGTGCAGCAAGCACTGCTGAAAATCCTGGAAGGTACCGTGGCCGGTGTCCCGCCCCAGGGGGGCAGAAAGCATCCCCAGCAGGAGATGATTCAGGTGGACACCACCAATATCCTGTTTATCTGCGGCGGCGCCTTCGACGGCCTGGATAAGATTATCGAGGCCAGAACCGACCGTTCCGCCATTGGCTTTGATTCCCCGGTGGAAAGCCGGAAGAAGCGGGATGTGGGCCGGATTCTTGCCCAGGTGGAGCCCCACGATTTGCTGAAATTCGGCATTATTCCCGAGCTGGTGGGCCGTATGCCGGTGATTACCAATTTGCAGAGCCTGACCAAGGAAGATTTGGTTCGCATTATGGTTGAGCCAAAGAACGCACTGTGCAAGCAGTATCAGTCTCTTCTGGGTATGGACGGTGTCAGCCTGGAAATTACCGATGCTGCTCTCCAGCGGATTGCCGAGAAGGCATTGGAGCGGGAGATTGGCGCCAGAGGCCTGCGAGCCATTATGGAGAAAATCATGACGGGGATTATGTACCAGATTCCCTCTGACCTCACCATCCAAAAGGTGGTCATCACACCGGAGTGTGTGGACGGTGCCCCTGCCCAGATCGTTCGGGATGCCAGCCACCCCCGGGAGAAGCTGGCAGGAAAACAATAACGATGCAAGGGGGTAGAATTTCTATCCCCTTTTTTCATTACCCAAGTAAGGAGGGATGATTCCTTGTCAGAAATTACTTATGCAGGCGTAATGCCTGTGCTGGCGCTGCGGGGCCTGGCCGTGTACCCGGAGCAGACCGTTCACTTTGACGTGGGCAGAACCAAATCGGCTATGGCCCTGGATGCAGCTATGAAGAAGGATCAAATTCTGCTTCTGGTGCCCCAGAAGGACATTTTGGTGGATGATCCCAAGCTGTCGGATTTGTGCGCCGTGGGTACCGTGGTGAAAATCAAGCAGCTGCTCAACGCACCGGAGGAGAACATCCGGGTCCTGGTTACCGGTATGGCCCGGGCAAAGATTGCGGAATTGCAGCAGACCGAGCCCTTCCTCTCCGCACTGGTGGAATCGGTTCCCTGCCCGGAGGAGGTGGATTCTCCCAAGGCCAAGGCACTGCGCCGGGAGGCTTGCACGCTGTACAATTCCTATTTGGAATTGACAGAGCACCCGGCTCAGATGGTGCAGCTGCGGATGCTGGCCAGCGACAAGAGCGGCTTCGTAGCCGACTGCATCGCCCAGAATTCCGGCCTGGACTATACCGAAAAAACCAAGCTCCTGCTTCAGCTCAATCCTCACCGCCGCCTGGAAATGGCCGTCACCTACCTGACCAAGGAGATGGAGGTGCTGCGCCTGGAGTCCGAGATTCAGGACAAAACCCGGGCCGCCATCGACCAGAACCAGCGGGATTACTACCTGCGTGAGCAGATGCGTGCCATCCGGGAAGAGCTGGGCGAGGCAGACGAGGAAGAGGAGTACGACGAGGATACCGCCCGCATCGATGCCCTTCCTTTGGCAGAGGAGTATAAGAATAAGCTGCAAAAGGATGCCGCCAAGCTGAAAAAACAGCCCTTCGGCTCCTCCGAAGCCTCGGTTTTACGCAATTATCTGGATACCGTCCTGGACCTGCCCTGGGGCAAAACCTCCAAAGAGCGGGTGGATGTCCAGGCAGCCTCCAAGATTCTGGAGCATGACCATTTCGGGCTGCAAAAGGTGAAGGAGCGCATCCTGGAAACCATTGCCGTCCGCCAGTTGGCTCCCCAGACGCCTCCCCAGATTCTTTGCCTGGTGGGCCCTCCGGGTGTGGGCAAGACCTCTATTTCCTATTCCATTGCCCGGAGCCTGAACCGCAAAATGGTACGTATTTCTCTGGGCGGTGTCCACGACGAGGCGGACATCCGGGGCCATCGAAAGACCTATGTGGGGGCAATGCCCGGCAGAATTATGGCTGCCATGGCCCAGGCGGGCACCTGTAATCCGGTGCTGCTGCTGGACGAAATCGATAAGATGGGCTCGGATTATCGGGGAGACCCCAGTGCCGCCCTGTTGGAGGTGCTGGATGCCGAGCAGAACCATTCCTATCGGGATCACTACCTGGAAATTCCCTTTGATTTATCCAATGTCATGTTCATCACAACGGCCAACACCCTGGATACCGTACCCAGGCCCCTGTTGGACCGTATGGAGGTCATTGAGCTCAGCTCCTATACCGATGAGGAGAAGCTGATGATTGCCAAAAACCATCTGGTGCCCAAGCAGATTGCAAGACATGGCCTGAAAAAATCCCAGCTTCGCATCACCGAGGATGCCATTCGGGAAATCATTGAGTGCTATACCCGGGAATCCGGCGTGCGTAATTTGGAGCGGGCTGTAGGCGATATCTGCCGCAAGACGGATATGCAGCTGCTGAGCAACCCGGAGTTGAAGCGCATTACCGTTACCTCCGCCAATGTGGAGCAGTTCCTGGGTGTCCGTAAGTTCCTGCCTGACCGCCTGCCGGGCTCTGACCAGGTGGGGCTGGTTACCGGCCTGGCCTGGACCAGTGTGGGGGGAGAGACCCTTGAGGTTGAGGTGAACGTGATGGAGGGCTCCGGCAAGCTGGAGCTCACCGGCAATCTGGGAGACGTGATGAAGGAATCCGTCCATGCAGCCCTCAGCTATATCCGTGCCAACTGCACAAAGCTGGGCATCGCCCCGGATTTCTATAAGACTAAGGATATTCACGTCCACTTCCCGGAGGGTGCCGTGCCTAAGGATGGCCCTTCTGCCGGTGTAACCGTCACCACTGCCATTGTATCTGCCCTTACCGGTGCCACCGTCCGGCGGGATGTGGCCATGACCGGAGAGGTGACCCTTCGGGGCCGGGTTCTGCGCATTGGCGGCCTCAAGGAAAAAACCATGGCAGCCCTGCGCCATGGCATCCGAACCGTTATTATTCCCGCTGAAAACGAGCGGGATTTGGAGGAGATTGACCAGACCGTCCGCAAGCAGCTGAATTTCATCACCGCCTGTACAGTGGATACGGTGCTGGACACTGCCTTGAACCGTCAGGTGGAGGCCCCACCCACGATGCTGGGAACCATCCCGGAGGAGGCAGCCAAGCTCCGCCGCCCCGGATTGCAGCAGTAAGGGGGCACCGATGAATTTTCAAAATGTGGATTTCTTGATTTCCGCTGCCTCTGCCGGAGATTTTCCTGCCAATCGTCTGCCCGAGATTGCCTTTGCAGGAAAATCCAATGTGGGCAAGTCATCCGTTATCAACCGCCTGTTACAGCGGAAAAACTTCGCCAGGGTGGGGGATAAGCCAGGCAAGACCGTACACGTGAATTATTTCACTCTGGACCGGAAATGCTACCTGGTGGATTTGCCCGGCTATGGCTTCGCCAAGGTCTCCCAGAGCGAGAAAGACCGCTGGGGTAAGCTGATGGAGGATTATTTCGCCGCCAACCGCATTACTCTGGGCATTTTGATTGTGGATTACCGCCATCCCCCTACGAACAATGACATTACCATGGCCCGATGGTTCCTGGACAGCGGCTGCCCCTTTGCGGTGGTGGCTAACAAAATGGACAAGCTGAAAAAAAGCGAATTGGAGCCCAACCTTCAGTGCATCCGCCATGACTTGGAGTTGCCGGATAGCTGCCCGGTGATTCCCTTCTCCGCCGAAAAAGGCGACGGAAGAGATGCCCTGGTCAAGCTGATTCTGAGCGCCGTGGAAAAGTAAACGAATCCCTTGCCGTATACCCAGAATGCGGCAAGGGATTTTCTTAATTTGTGTAAAACTCCACGGTATAGGCTGTTCCGTCTCT
>Ga0129314_1001143_pt1 | contig 20391 bp, 20 predicted proteins | sample O1111metagenome_FD_94431 | JGI IMG/M metagenome (GOLD analysis project Ga0129314, IMG submission 94431) | Orangutan individual fecal microbial communities from fecal samples from Wisconsin, USA - O1111 metagenome | ecosystem: Host-associated > Mammals > Digestive system > Large intestine > Fecal... | reverse complement strand
TTTGCGGTCACCGTTAAGTGAATTGAAAAATCCGCTTGATACGCTCATTCAGTTTCTCCCTCCTTACTTTGAAATAGTTTTGAAGGTCGGATAAATCGATAATCCTTCCTCACTGTTTGAGATGACCAGCTCCGAAATGTAAGCTGAACCCTCATTGCCATATTCATTGGCGATTTGAACGATGTCTCCGATAAAGAAGTCTTCGCCATACTTGAACAGGCGAGTAACTTCAACCTCACCTTCGAATGCAGTGGTTACAACATGGTCAGCCAGGTTTTTCAAACCCTTTGTCCGAAGCTGTGCCATATACTCTGCATCTGAGAGTGTTCCGTCCTCTGTATCAGACGAAATGTCACGAGCATCTGTGAAAAGCTCACGCCGGTCAAGTCCGGAGGCTGAGCCAACGATAGCAGTTCGCCTCGATGCTCCTTCACCTTCTCCTGCGACGAGAGTCACATTACGGAAACTCACTCTGGATGAATAGTAATTGCTGTTGATGATGTTCTCAAAATTCGGAGAGAAAACAACATACGGATTTTCCGTCTGCTCATAAGAGCGATCAACGCCGGCATACAGACTGAATGCGAACTTATTTTCATCAGTAAGTACGATCTTGAACCCTATATTGTTCTCCTCACAAAGTCCTTTAATAACATCGTACAGGCAGTCACCTGTGTATTGGTTGTCGATTTTCAGACTTGTGATTTTAGGATCAGTAGAAGGCACGAACACAAAGTTGGAAATCTTTCGATCGGCAATAGACGGTGAAATGATGCATTCGTTTAGCATCGTCTGGATGCCATTTTGAAGATTTCCGTTAAAGATTCGCTGTCCCCAGATGATGCGGCGTTCAAGAATGGACTCTAACGATCTGCCTGTAACGATGAGATGATTTCCTTCCTCCGTGTCAGCATTGATCTTGATGTCCTCGATAATCATACAGTGTTCCGAATCCTTCAGCCACAGATAGTAGTCCTCTTTCAAATACTGCAAGAGTTGTGTATCCATCGCAAAGAAAATTTCGAAATCTCCGTATGCATTGTATCGATCAGTCCATATCATGGATTCATAAGTATCTATGACGGCTACGGACTCGAAATCGGTATTTAAGACCAAAAGCTCCATAGTTATACCCCCTCATAGATGACTTTGTTTTCGATCCTGAACTGAAGATTGGTAACGCCGCTATCAGCGGTAAATGCGAAAATGTTATCGCCCTTTGCCAGCGTGAACCAGTCAGTATTCTTATCCAGACAGTTCAGAATATTGTAAGAAACGCCTTCACGAATCAAGGTAATGCTCTTATCGCCCTTTGAGGTGTTAATGACAATATCGTCACTTGCAACAACGCCCTTTCCCGTGAGCTTTTGGAGCTTCACGGTATCGATCTTCATGACTTCTCTGGTTTCCGTATTGTAAATATTGATGTTGCTTGCCGGACCGATAGCATGAATATAGATCGTTATGCCGATTTCAGCATCGCCATAGTAAGTGACGACACCCTCAGTTTTGATTTGGATTTCGCCAAACACAAGCAGAGGTTCCGTTAGAGATTCATTCGAAAACGGAAATTCAAACATTGGGTCAATGCTGTAGAAATCCGTTACATTGTTTCCATCCTCTCCGGCTGAATAAAAGAATGGGTCGGGGCAAATGATCGAGATCGATGTCCCTTCCTGTGAGCTGAAAATGTTTGGTTCGTTGGACTCCACATAACCGCTTGTTCGTACATATCGGTTGTCAGTTTCAATAACGATTTCAACATTTTTCTTTGCCGGAAAGTATTTGTAGGATTTCTGTCGCACATCCTCGATCGTTTCTCCATAAACCGTATCAACAAATACGATTCGAAAGACGATGTTCCTCTGACTCAGTCTGGCAGAATTAAACATAGAGCCGTCATTGGTGACGACTTCTGTTGTGTTGACAGTTGCTTTGACCGGACCTAAACCGGTTACAGACTTGATGAGGAAGCCCGAAACCTCAGGCTCCCTCAAGTCAAGTTTGATCCTATCACCTAAGTAATTGGTGATAGCGAATGAATGAATCATGTTTCCACCAATCCTTTCAACGCCGAGAACTGATTCTTCGTCTGACGATAAATATCGATCCTCGACAGTGCCTTAGGCGAATAATTGTTTTGTGTGAAATTGTAATTGTTTCCAGAGGCAGGCGTAGTACCGCCATTTTGAACGACACTTGCACCATCACGCTCCATGCCTGCACTGATCTTCATTGCTTGGTTTCGACTCAGAAGTGCCGATAGTCTGCCAGCACCCTCTGTTACATCAGACAGATCAAGCAGCGGTCGAATCGTCGGTTGAGAGTCAATCCCGTTTTCGATGAAGTCGCCAATCTTGGAAACTGCATTGCGAAGTCCATCTTTAGCCGATTTTGCAACGGATGCACCGGCATCATAGGACTTATCGGTGTAATCAATCAGAGAATTGACAAAGCCCATACCGAAGAATCCGCCAATTCGATAGCCGACTTTAGAAGGCGAGTTAATGTCGAGTTCAGCTTCCGCAGCCCGTGCAGCAGCTCTTGCCATTGCTCTGGCTCGTGCTTCTGCGTACCAGGTATACTCATCGATACCCTTAGCAAAACCCTCGACAAGATACTTACCGGCATTGTAGAAGTCGGTGTACTTATTTCGGATTGCAGTCAGACAGCTATTGATGATCTGAACAAAGGCATCTTTTGCAAGCTGATTCTTTGTCCGAATACCGGCAATGAGATTTGTCATTGTGGTCTGTCCAACGGTGTTAAACTCGTAGAACTTATTTCGGATTGCAGTCAGACAGCCGGATACGATTGTGACAAATGCCGACCGAGCCGATGCATCACCGGTGCGAATACCGGAGATAAAATTGGTCATCATCGTCTGACCCATGATCGTGAACTGGCTGTACTTACTTGTAAAAGCGGTGACAATACCGTTAATCATGGTAGTAAAGGTGCTTGTCAGATTTCCTTGCTGTGCTTTGGCAGCGTTGATGAATGTAGTGACCATTGTGTTTGCAGCAGTGCTCACACGAGAATTGGCATTCGTAAAAGCATTGATGAAGCCATCGATACCTGCATTGCCCAAATTCGTGAGGTTCTGAGCAAATGTAGACATTCCACTTGTATCAACGCTCTTAATGCCGTTTGCCAAGTCCACAAGGTTTCTGAACTCGACAACTACTCCACTCAGCTTGGCCACATCCACGCCACTGACGCTATTGTAATATGCAGCGAAAGACTGGCCGAAAGACACCAACTGCTCACCGAAGCTTGCAATATCGTTATCGCCAGTAAACCAGGATACGATACCGCCGCTATTCGGCAAATTGTTCGAAAGTTCAACCAGAGCTTTAGCCGCATTTGCAGAGTTTGTAACAACCGATGCATCCAATCCTGTAACAGCCAAAGAATAGTTCTTCATTGCAGTACCAAACGGAACGAGCTGCTCTCCAAAGGTTTCAAGATCATTGTCACCCGTAAACCAGGATACAACACCGCCCGTATTCGGCACTGTATTTGCAAGTTCAAGCAAAGCCTGACCTGCGGTAACGCTATTTTGAATGACATCGGCTTTCAATCCGGAAACGGCGTCAGAGAAATTCTTCATTGCTCTGCCGAACGGAACGAGCTGTTCTCCGAAATCGTCCATATCATTCTCTCCAGCGAAGAAGCCGACAACACCGCCACTATTCGGAACAGTGCTTGCCATCTCTGCAAGTGCTTTACCTGCGGTAGCCGCTTCTGTAATAACACTGGCATCGATTCCGGCAACTTCATTTGCAAAGTTACGCATGGCGCGACCAAATGGAATAAGCTGTTCGCCGAACGCATTCATGTCATTCTCTCCGGCAAAGAACCCAACAACGCCACCAGTATTAGGAAGCGTATCGGCCATCTCCGCAAGAGTCTTACCTGCAATTGCAGCATTGGAAACCGCTTCTCCATCAATACCGCTGATTTCATCAGAGAATTGTTTCATGGCTTTTCCGAACGGAACCATCTCTTCAGCAAAGCCGGAAAGCGAATTTCCACCGGTGAACCACGAGGTCAGTCCATCCAAAATATTTGCGGCTGTCAGGATAAGAATCGTTTCTGCAAGAGCCTTGACACCGTCCAGCATAGCCGGATCTATAGAAGCCGCACCGTCAAGGAACGGCTGAACATTGGCCATGAAACCGGAAAGGTCAGAACCAATTTGCGGGAATTGACTGGATACGCCACTCATAAAGCCGCCGACGATACCGCCAACAAACTTACCGATTGCTGTGCCAATTCCCTGAAGCAGGTTGCCTCCTTCGTTGATAAGCCAGTTCAAGCCCGGAATTTGCGCCAGAGCGCCGACCGCAGCGAGCACAAGAGCAAGTTCAGCGATGACAGCACCCATACCGAGAACGCCCAACATTGCACCTGGAACCCGAGCAGCCACTGCACTCAAAGCCGCCATAATCGCTGCAAGCAGACCGATACCGACAATTCCCTGAAGAAGAGTTTCAGTGTCGATACCCTTAAGTGCGTCTACAATACCTGAGAAGAATGCCATCAATACATCCACCGCAGCCTGAATCAGACCGGGGAGGTTCTTAGCGACACCTTCAAGTACAGCGATAAGGAATTGGAAAATAGAATCGACGATAGACGGGGTGTATTCTACCAACGCTTCAAGAACACCTGCGATAAGCTTCAATTCTCCATCAGCAATAGCGGGAACGCACTCGACAAGCACATCCACCAGCATGAGAACAACTGCTTTGACTGCTTCTCCAATAGCACCTGCACTATCTGCAATAACTTTACAGAATTCAACAATTGCCTCGCCAATCTTGGCTACAATTGCGGGAATAAGAGCTGCAACACCAGTGATAATGACAGTCAAAGAAGCAACAATGGCTGTAGCACCAGCGGTTCCTGCCGCTGCAAGAGCCGTCAAACCTACTGCCAAAGCGGACAAGCCGGCACCTGCCAGAGCAAGCCCGGCGCCAATACCGACAACTGCTACCCCGATTAGTGCCAGCGAGCCACTCAAAGCAAGAATGGATGGAACTAACGGTGTCAATACAGCACCTGCAACACCGAGAACAGCGAATGCTCCAGCCAAAGTAACAAGACCCTTTACAATGGAGCTCCAACCCATAGCACCGAGAATAGTCAGTACCGGAGTCAGCACCAATAGCGCACTTGCGGCAACAAGCAGTGCCGCAGAACCGGCAAGAGTACCTGTCATAGCATTTAATCCAATGGCAAGGATTGTCATTGCTCCACCGAGAGTAATAAGTCCTTTTGCTACCTGCTCCCAACTCAAATTTCCCATCTTCTCAAGAGCAGTCGAAAGAACGACAAGTGCTGCTGCAACGATCACCAAACCGGCGCCAATACCTGCCATATTGTTCGGCATGAATTTGACCGCTACAGTGATAGCAGCAAGTGCACCCGCCATAGCAGTCAGACCACGGGCAATTTCATCCCACTGCATAGTCGAGAAGTCCTTAACCGCAGAGGCAAGGATTTTCATAGCAGCGGCAATTGCGATCAATGCTACGCCTGTGGAAATGACATTTTGAGCGTTTCCGGTAAGTTTTGTAAAGGCGGTGATCTCAGCAAGAAGCGCAGCAATAGAGGCAAGCCCCTTACCGATATCTTCCCATTTCATTTCGCCGAAATCTTTACAGGCAGATGCCAGCACCTTGATTGCTGCTGAAAGAATCACGATACCTGTAGCCGTAGTAATGGATTTACCGCTGAATTTTGCGGTTCTCAGGAACAGAGAAACTTCGGCAAGCAATACGCCAACGCCGACAAGACCTTTCGCAAGCTGATTCCAATCAAGTTTGGCAAGTTGTTCACAAACCGAAGCAAGAATCTTGATGGCTGCGGCAAAGATCACCATTTGAGTAGCACCTTTGATGATGGCTTTGCTGTTGGAGCTCATGGCTTTGGCAGCTGCAACCATCATAGTGGTAAGACCAGCAACTCCGATGAGACCTGTAGTAAGCTGTTTAGCATCCAAATCCGCGATCTTTTTAAGCGCACTCGCCAAAATCAGCACTGCCGTAGCAATTCCGAGCATAGCGGTTACGCTCTTCATCACTCCAGTTGCCTGACCACTGATCTTGTTAAATATCGCCATTGAACCAAGGAGATCGGCGAAGAGAACTGTAATAGCTCCAAGAGCTACATTCAACTTTTCGCTGTCAACAAGACTGAGCGCAATCAAAGATGCTGTGAGGATGGCAATAGCCGATGCGATCTTCAGCAATGTACCCGCCTGCAACTGATTCTGGTAAGCTTCAAAACATCCTCGAACACTGTCAAGAATCCCGATAAAGGATTCCTTGAAACTGCCGATGTCCTCGATAGCCTCTCGGAAAGTGCCGACAAACTTTGTGATTCCGACAGCAATGGCACCAAATGAGATGCCATTAAGCAAATCGATGATTCCACTAAAATTGGCTTCACCGAGGTTCTTTGCTAAAGAGCTGCCGAGTTCACTAAGGATTTTGACAATGCCGCTTCCGATTGTCTTAACAGCGTTCCACACAGCAGAGAGAAGCTGAACAAATTGGCAATTCGCAAGAGTTTCGCCAATAACCTCAAAAGCAACGATAACACCAGATTTCATCTCGCCCGCAGCTTCTCCGACCTGAGCCATCCTCTCATGAATTCGCTCAAGCAAAGAGTGGAATAGCTCGAAATTGGCGGATTCAAACTTCTCTTTGATTTTGCTCTTCAGCGTGGATAGGGCAGTCATAATTGTTTGGATAACCGTAGCAATACCCTCACCAACTTTCTGGAATGCGCCGCTGGTTTTAATAAATTCATCGAACGCAACAATAGCATCGCCAATCCCGCCGGTGAAACCGAGAATTCCATCTCCGAGTGTTCCAAACCCGCTGAACAACGGTTTAATTGCCGTAAATATAGCAGAAAAGGCTTGCTTAACGATGTCCAAGATCGCAAACAAACCCTTGAAAGTGGATTTTAGATTTGCCGAAGCTGTATCACTGAGCTTCAAATTTGCTGTGAATTTTCGCAGATTTTCAGTGATGTCATAAAGCTGCTTAGCTGTAGTCGGAGGGAATATCTCACGGAATGCTTCGTAAATCGGTTTGATAACACTCTGAACGCCTTCAAAAGCATTTTTGAGTGCTTCGATCAGTTTGGTTCTCTCACCAAGATCTTTCCATCCCTGCAACATTTCATTGCGAGCATCTGCCTGAGCATCGATAAAGCCGCCAATAACCTGGCTGAGTCCAGTCCAAAGTTCTTTGGCTTCTTCGAAATCACCAAACAGAATTTCCCATGTGTTCGCCCATCCGGAGCCTACGGCTTCCTTCAGAGTGTCCATCAACTGCGAGAAAGTCTTAACATCCTGTGCCGCTGCGAATGCTTTTGCACCGATTTCAGTCGTTTCATCAGCATAATCACGAAGAGTGCTGACAAGAGCTTCTGTAGTCATCCACTGATCCTGCAAAGAATCATTAAAGCCATGTGTAGCATCAATGACATTACCCTTGACGGTCTTGTACATACCATCGGCAGTTTTGGTCAAGGTGCCGCAAGCAACAGCCGATTCAAGAAGCTGGGTCTTAAATTCAACGGTTGCCATGTTAGCATTCTCGATAGATTTCCAGTCGATCAGCTTAACATAACCGGCAGACAAAGCCTGGGCAAAGTTATACATGGCACGGGACGCCTCATTTGCATTGGCACCGGAAACGGCGGCAACATTCGAGACACCCTGGATAGCCATAACTGCATCCTCAAGTCCTACGCCCGCATTGGTAAATTTACCAATGTTGGAAGTCATGTCCTGAAACGAGTAGATGGTCTTATCAGAGTAGGTGTTGAGTTCCTGGAGATATTTATTTACCTCTTCAAGAGAAGCACCGGTACTCATCATGATGGTCTGGATCGATCCCATCTTCAGCTCATATTCCTCAAAACCCTGACTGATAGGTTCAATTGTCAAGGAATGGAGCATTTGCTTGCCGGTATTAACGACTGAGTTGGTGATGTTTGCAAGGGCGGTTACGGCCATGACTTCCAAAGCCGAGAATCGAGTCTTTACCGTTTCAACCGCAGAGCCGAGCCCCGACATATCGACTTTCTTGGCAGCACTGTCAATACTCTCAAGACCTTTTGTAGCCCCGTCCATATCCAAACTTTTCTTTAATTTTTCAATGGTGGACAAACTGGTTTGAACATTGCTCTCAAACTGCTTATTGTCAAACCGCATTTCTACGACTCTTTCGTCGATAGTTTTACTCATAGCTTCGTAACCTCCTTCCATGCTTCATTTGCAATTTTGTCAAAAATAGGCTGAATAGCAGGATTGATGTAATCTCGACCCTGTACCCAGCCTCCGTTGCGAGTTCCGTGACCATATTGCAGAATGATCGCTATTGGAACCCCATTTTGAATATTTGAGTTGCAAAAGGTGATCTTTGCAGATCCGTTTCGGTTTACGATCTCGTAATACCATGAACTGGCGGTCAAACCGGAATCGACAGGCGTTGCAGACGCAAGAGCAGCGACTCCTTCTCGGCCATACTTGTCGAGGTCTCCGAGATGGACCACTTCTTTTGCCCTCTCCAAAAAGCGTGTAACCTTAGAGAAGTCTCCCTTGTGACTGAACCTTATCATTCACGGACCTCCTTATTTAAGAAGCTGATTAACCCGATTCTGTATTACGGAAGGATCGTAACCAGCTGCCTTCAGACGATTAGTTCTATCCGCACCGTTACCCCACAAGCCCTGAATTACTTCACGGGCAATCTGGTCAGTGGTTTTCTTTGCGGAAGATGTCGAGACTGCTGTTCCGCTTTTGGTTGTCACATAAGTATCAAAACCAGCGACTTTCAACTTTGCAGCCATCGCATCGGCATTTGCTTTCTTACTGAATGCACCAACCTGAATCTTGTAAAGGTTATCGACTTTGACCATGTAAGTGTCGAACCCGGCGGCTTTCACTTTCTGAAGCATTGCGTCGGCATTCGCCTTGTTGCTGAAAGCTCCTGTCTGCACCCGATAAAGTACCTGATTATCGGCAGGCTTCTCAGTTCCGCCAGCAGAGCCCCCAAGCTTAGCCGTAACTTTGGATGCAAGATCACCCATCCGAGCATACATCCAGTCACCAGGGCAACTCTTGTTGGCGAACCAACGATGTACGGTCAGAACCATTTCGTTGGAAGCAGGTTCATAGTTCAAAGTCTTCGTCTTATCGCCGAACCACAGCAACTTGGTCTTTCCGTATCGTTTGCAAATGTCCACGCAAAGCTCGATCAGCTTGGCGTACACGACATCATTGAATGCATAGGGATGCGTAGCGTCGCTGGCACATTCAATCGTAATTGCACGCTGGTCGTTAGCATTAGAAGAGGAGCACCAGGAACGGTTCTTTTCTTCTACATACATGCCCACTCGACCATCTACACCGATACCGTACTGGCAGGAAGCCTGTCGGGAAGTCGGAGCAAAAATATTGCCCAGAGTTTCTACCGAGCACTGACCGACTACACAATGGGGTGTAATACGGTCAACGGCATGGGTTCTCTGCCCGGAATGATTCGGGCTTAACTTAGTATAAGATACCAGAGGGCTGTTACTCATTTTTCGTTTCCTCCTTCACGCTCTGAATCTGCTTCAACATCTGAATCACCTTGTCATAGCCAACCGTAGAGATCAAGAAGCCCAGATACATCAGGACAACGATCTCAACTCCGATCTTCATGGTGAAGACGGTGTCAGTCATGATAAGGTAAATTACACTGACAGCACAGGCGATCAGGACGGATAAAATAGCCGCAAGAACATTGGAAGAATACTTGACCTTCGTTCCATCAAGCAACTTCTTAATGCCTTCCACCGTCAGGTTTGTGATAACAGATACGATCAACAGTGCTGTAGTCAAAAAACTGATAGGCATAACTAAACCTCCTCATAATTCGTATTTTCAGCAGACTCGCTTTCTTTGTTCAATCTCTCTTCTCTTTTTTCAAAGAAAGTTTCAAACAAGGCTTTCAGAAAATAGCCAACCATAACACCCACAATTGTGGTGGCGATAGTGCTGGAAAGAGACTCTGCAATTTGTACCTGCCCCATAAATGCAAGTACATAAGACAGTTGCAGATCGATCAATGCAATAACAAGAATCGCTGTAACTGCTTTTTTGGTATAAGTTTTCAGCCATGCTTTATAAGATGGCTTTTTATAGCAAACCTTCTTAAAAAAGCATTTTCGGCATCGCCTGTTCATTCAATCACCCCTTAGAACCAAAGCGTTTTCGATTGGCGGCATTGATGGCTGCATTCCGATTCCACATTTCACGCTTGCTTCTTCGCTTAGGTGGAGAATTCTTAACATTGCACACCCGTATGAGAGTCAACAGCCTATTCAAATGCCATTTTTGAAACTCTACCGGAATGTTGTAAGAAATCATCCAGTAATAAATAAGCTCAGATGTAACCGTTTCCTTGTGACCTCTGGCTTGCTTATCTTCAATGAGACAAGTTGCAGTCATTGGTGCCTCGATATACGCATTGATGGCGGCATAGTTTTCAGCAGACAGCCGAGTATATACTTCGGGATCGACATTCTGGGTTAAGGTCATACATCGTACATAATCAAGAATTTCCGCATCGGTTTTTTCTTGTTTTCCGAGAAATGCCTTATTCCATTTGCTTTCCCATTTTGAAAGAGAGACTAAGGAATGCTCCAACTGCAAAGTCTGCTCTTTCTTGTAGACAAATTCTTCATGAATTTCATCCCAAAACTCGGCAGCCGGCACAGTAATTTTCAGCATTCCTTAGTCCTCCGAGCTTTCTTTAATTAGATGCGATGGGTGCAGCCTGCTGTTTATTGCCGTTGGCACGCATCACACGATTGACAAATTCGGATGCAGCGCCGGCATCGGTGACGAGCTTCTCGAACAGCACTTCATAGGCAGGAGTTTCCATAAAGCTACGAGAAATCTCCTCGGATTTCATGAAGCGTCTGCCGTCATCGCTCTTCTCGCCATAGGCGGTCTTAATAAAGTTCTCGAAGAACTCCATAATAAGCGCCCCATTCGGACTGGCAGCGATACTCTTGAGCTGAACATCGTAGCCACCCTTGGCACTCGCCTGCATCTTTACGATTTCAGGCTTGGACAGGTCGAAGTAGAAATCTTCGGTTCTCTGAACACCATTCAGATCGGTATAAGTGATAGTTTCCTTAGTCATTGAATTTTTCTCCTTTCAAATTAAAAAAAAAGTAGGAGCCGCCAGCTTACCTGAATACGGCTCCATAATTATACAGATTAGCCCTGAGGATTATGAGTCTTATCGAACAATTCGATGATCTCATCGGGCAGAGGCAGACGAGGCTCGACGCCATCGCTGCCGCCATCGGTGGTCGGGTCCTTACCGTACAGGATCTCTTCCAGCTGAGTCATGAACTCGGCACTAAACTTAGTGGAGTCAAAGGTCAGCGTGGCGGTCGGCTTCAACTTCTTACCGTTGACCAGCTTGTTGATAGAGACAGGCGTGGTGCTGATCTCCCAGGACAGAGTAGCCGCCTCAGGACTGTCATTGACAGTGCTGTAACCCTTTTCAGAAGGCGCTGCCAGGCAGCCGTAAACCAGATGCAGCTTGTAACCGTAATCGTTCAGATCGGTATCGTTACCCAGAATGGTGCGATATGCCAGACCGAAAGTCTTACGGGACTGCTGACCGGCATACATACCGGGCATAATCTCGACAGAACCATCGCACTCAGCGAACTCATCGGGGTACATATACGCCTCGACGGTAGCACCGAACTCCTCGTTGGAAACCAGGTTCACATACTTGATGTTATCGGCATAAATCGGGGAAGCCTCAGCACCAGAAGGACTCTCGGTAACGGCAGTCAGACCATTCCATGCGACGCCCTTATTATAAACGCCGCCGGTCTGCATCGGATAGAGAACGCCATGGTCACAGCCGGTTTCATACAGGCGCTCACCAGTTTTATCCCAAATAATTTTGGACATAAAGATATTCCTCCTTATTAGAAATAGAGCGAGAAATTCCAATGATTCAGATTCTCGCTTGCATAATATCGTTCAAATCGGCAGGTAGGTATGGAAACCACCTTACCGATAAGTTCACTATCCGGATCAGAGTCGATGACAGTGACCGAATAATGTCTGTGAGATGAATAGACCCCGTTATCGGCGTGCACATTTTCGATGTCGTCAAGTGCATACACGATAGCGGGGTATTTCATTTTCACCGACTCAGGAGGTTGAAAATACACATTTTTACTTTCCAGAAGTTCTTCCAGAAAAGTTTGCAGATCAAGCCTGCTCGCCATTGTATACACCTCCTATAGCCAGTATAAGTCTCGGGTACTGAACTTCAACGCTTGTTACTTTCCATTTAGCACCCATAAACTCAACGTACCTCATAGAATGAAAATTCTCATTGGCAAATGGATCGGCTACAATACTGATCTCATTCGCAACATTGATGTTGTCGTTGAGTTGTTCCGCAGACTGAAGTCTACGAGTGTTACGAGTTAAATCACCATAGTACATACGCTCGATGATCTTCTCTGCCCAAACACCCGGCTTAGTCTCTTCTGTTACAGCGTAGCCAATTACTCCATAAAATTTAGCCATTTTGAATTTTCATCCTTTCCGAAGATTACTCCGTGACGTCTTCCTCCAGAGCGATGGCAGACAGAACACGAGTGTTTGCACCAGAGCAGCGAGTCTCCAACAGGCTCTTCTCCTGGTTGAAGTCAATGTCAAAGTCGGTGAAATGAGTAATCTCGCCGCCCTTAGTGGCACCCAGAGAGTAATCCGCCAGATTGACCATCAGACCCAGAAGCTTCTTGGTCTTGGGAGAAACATCAGAAGTGGTACGGGTCTTGCCCTCGAACTGCTCGGCGGTGATGATCTTGCCAACATTCAGAGCAGCCGCCAGATCACTGATCTTGTCGTAGATGCGGCGACCGTTCAGGTCACGAGCAAGCAGCATGACATTGACCAGATGAGGAGTGCAGTAGAAGTCCGGAGTGCCGGAGCCCTTGTACTTCTCACGAGCATACAGCAGAGACTGAATCACAGCTTCTGCATAGATGTAATTCTCGCCGAAATTGGCAGAAGTGTTGGTGCCCTGGAGCGTGCTCTTCATACCAGCGATGTCGACGTCAGCGTGAATGGTGTACAGCTCATCGTCCAGCCAGATCGGGCGAATCTTATCCTCAGCGATCTTACCGTCGGCACCAACCTCACGACCGTCACCGATCATGATAGCCGTAGCCAGTTCCTCGTTCAGGTTCATACGGTCAATACCGTACAGATACTGCACCACATCGAAGTCCTGAATATCGATGATGTCATCACGGTCAAGCTTGCTCTTTACATACACGGTCTGAGGATCGGTAGTTCTGTGGAGCAGCTGAATGTTACCGACATAACCCTTCTGGGTACCCTTCTTGTAACCCTTCGCACGGAGAGCCTCGATGTTACGCAGATCAGCCTGGCGAGTACGGATACGGGAAATAGGGCTCTTATGAACCTTCTTCAGAACCTCATTCACCCAACCCTGGTCGGTAGTGAGCAGTTCAGGAGCACCGGGACGGGCATCCTTGTGCTCAGGGAACAGGGTTTCGATACCGTCGATACCATGAGCCAGAACACTGTCAGGATTCTGCTCCGCATAGATATCCATAGCAGTACGAAGACTGCCAACGCTGTTGGACTTAGCCATAGAAATGATGCTTGCCTGGTCAGCATGAGACAGAACCTCGGTCTTCTTCTGCTGATCGTTGTCAAAGACATTGTGTTTCATTGTGTTATCCTCCTTATTGGATTCAGATTTGTTGTCGGAATCGTCCTTGGATTCCTTTTCGGGTTCGCCTTCGAGAGCCTGTGCGATAAGCGCATACATGACATTCTGCTGCTTTTCAGACATGGAGTTGATCACATCGGCAATCGTCTCGTCATCCTTCTTCTCTTCCTTGGTTTCAGCAGACTTGTCCTCTTTGGAATCCTCCTTCTTTTCCTTCTTTTCCTCCTCTTTCTGCTCACCTTTAGATTCCGCAGAATGAGAAAGGTAAAGAGGCATTCCGGTATAGATGATAGCTTCATCATCGGACATTTCGCCATGCTTCAACATGGAGTCAATAAATGCACCGGGATTAGCGCCCTTATGCACCAGACTCACCTCACAAATACAACCATGCAGCACATCAGGACCAGCCTGCTGAAGCTGATTGGCGTAAATGGACAGAGCGCAGATGTCGCCATGTTTGATAAGAACTTTCGCAATTTCACCATCAGCGGTGTCATTGAGAAAGCCATAGGTGTAAACACCCTCCTCACGGTTCTCAAGCCATGCATGGCCAAGAACATCACGAGGACTGTTGTGCTGATGATTCCAGACCAGCGGGACTTTAATACCGTCGTTATTCTTAAAGGCATCCCGACGAATCACTCTTCCATCGGAACACTTAAGGTCGTTTCGGGTTGCCCAGCCGCTGAAATCACAAGCCTCAACCGAAAAAGGTCTACTCATTTTGATTTTCCTCCTTACTTTTTCGATTTTGCTTAGAGATTTTGTCGTCCAAATCATTTGCTGACTCTTCGTCTGAATCCGTCGGCACTTCTCCTGACTGTTGATCGGAACCGGACGGTTCACTTAGATTCTTATTTCTAAGTTCGTCTGCTCTCGGATCTTCAGAGGGTTTCATACCAACGACCTGACGAATTTCATTCGAGGTCATGATTTCATTTCTCGTGAACTTGTCAGCAATTTCAGCGATTTCATTAACAGGAACCAGTTTGAACGGGTCTCTAAAGAACGAAATCGACTGTCGCTGTGATCGGGCAGTTTTAGTCAGAAACTTTCGTTTCATCTCATCAACAATAGCGGAAATGATCGGCTCGATTGTCCGGTTGTTATAGTTCAGCATTGTCTTCTCGTCCGCTGTTCCATCCAAAATGCTCTGAGTGATCCCCAACTGGCTGTATAGCATACTCGTCAAGTATTCAATCTGGGACATCAGGTTGTTATTCACGGAACGATTCAACTGTGTGATATGCTCAGTACCATCGGTATAAGCAATACCATACTTAGAACCTGACAACTGGCTTTCTATATCTTTACGCCGATTTTCGGCCTGTTGACGCCTTGCTTCAGTCTTGATTACATAGGGAAGCTGGATAATCAAATCGAGTTTTCCAGATCCGCTTTGTTCATCAATGACATCAAGTAGGTTAAGTTTACGAATGAGCCGCTGCATAGTGGAGTTCGGCTCATTGATAACTGCGTACAGTGGATTTTCAATAATAGCCACTGCACTTTTTGGCACCACAATATCTTCTTTTCTGCCCGTCTGTTCATTGTACACACGAGTGCGGATGTACTGTGGATACCAGTCCAAAATTTGTCCGACACGCAGGGACTGTATGTCATACGAACCGGACACATTCGGGTCAGTCGTTGTGTCGACCGGAACAATTGCGACGCTTCCTTCATCAAACATAGAGATTACTACGTCCTGAATAAACGATCGTGCTGTCTGATCGACATTCGCTTCCAAAGTGAGGCAATTATTCAATCCGTCATCGATGACCGAAAGAAAACGCCCATTTTCATCCAGACGGACATGCTGAACATTCAGTGCAGCAACATCAAGCGCAATGCGGTTATATACCGATGTAACGATCGATCTTTCATTGCCTCTGGACATTCTTGGTCGGTCAGCTCGGTACGAATAGCTCATACCTAAATCCCGGTAATTCATTTGAACATTACCGGTAAACGCATTCCAAGCATGTTTCAGTCTGGAACCAAAAGACATCTCCATTTTGAATCATCACCTCCTTAAACCATATCAACATTTTTCTTCTTATAGGCAACTCGACCGGAAGCCCAGATACCATTCTTTAGCTGCTGCATATCATAGCCTCTGTCAGCCAGAGCCATATGCACGCCTACTTCGCCTCGTTTTGCAACGAATTGAACGACACGCCCTGAAGGTGCAGTAACATTTTTAACGGACTCATTCATCAGCTCAGCCATTTTCCGGTTATAGGAATTGATAGCTGAGGAGCTGATCTTACCCTTCGATGTCACGGAAGAAGGATTTTTTAATAGTTGATTGGCGTACTGATCGAGTTCTTTGGAAACATCTTTGCGAGCTTTAGACACGATTTTGTCGTGGTTTTTATGAGCCCACTTTGCGTCTTTCTTTTCCAAACGCTTTTGACCGGCTGTGGTCAAAGTGCCGTCTTTGTTCTGGAAACGACGAACGCCCCATTTCTGACCGAGAATACCGTGATGGTACATCTCATCCAACTTGACCACCTCCTTATTCAAATGCGTCTCGATTAAGTTTATAAGCGATATAGGCATCCATCATTGCCGCAACAGCATCGATTTTCTGCTCATATCGCTTCTTCAAAAGTTTACGGTTTCCGTTTGTATCTTCAAGGGTAATACAGTTACCCATAGCAAAAGTCATAAGGTCCTCGTCGAAGATAAGCATTCTTTCTTCAGAAAGCTTCTTCAATTCTCCAAGCGGAACTGATTCGGTTTTAGCACCCTGAATGACCTTCTCGATTCCAAACGGACCGTTTTCAGATTCCCATCTCGCTACAAATTCTTTTGCATTATAAGGGTCAAATCCAAGACACCGAACATCATATCCGCACTCCTGAATGTGATTGTCCAGGTCTTCATAGACATCCATCATGTTGAGTACGGCACCCTCTAAAACAATTAAACTGCCCTCCGCCATGAATTGATCGTACTTGATCCTCATAGCAGCAGGCAGCTTCATCAAGGTTGTAGAAGTAATGTAATTTCGGGTCTTAACACCAAAAGAACCATTTGGTAATGGGAACAAAAATGTAAATGCGCAGAAGTCGTCGCCCTGTGACAAGTCTGCACCAAGGGAGCAGGGCATCTGCCAGAAGTCCCTCTTTCGATGCGGAAGAGTTTCTTCGTAAGTGAAGTAATAGGTATAACCCTCCATCGGTAGCCCAAACCGTTTTGCCAAAATGTCATTTCGGGCGGCAGGGGCTTTCTCGGCTCTTTCAACATCCAACTGGTAAGTCTCATAACTTACGGTTTTCCCAAGATTTGGATTAGCCTTAAGCCACATTTCCGGATCTCCGACTTCATCAATGGAATCCAGCTTGTACCACCAAATCGAAACATGTGGGTTGATGTAGTCACCCTTAAGGATGTCCATCAACTCCATTTTGATGGTATCGCCACTTCCATTACGAACCGTACCTTCTGAGCTAATTGCAACAATGATGTAGTCATTCACCTTGGATGCACCCTGCTCAATAGCGCCGATAACATCCTCTCGAATGTCGCCGGAAAGCCACTCGTCAACCGTAGCAACCTTGATCTGTAGTCCCTGAAGCTTATTGATACTCATAGGTCTGACTTCAAGGAGCGAACCGGTCAGAAAGTTTTCAACGCCCTTTTTTGTAGAGGCTAACTTTGTACGATTCGCTTTGGAGCCAGTGGTGTTCTGCAACGAGCCTTCTGTCAGGAACTGGAACAATGGCCCTCTCGAACGGGTGATAGCAGTACGAAGAGGAGACATGACCTCTTCCGCCTGTTTCATTGTTGGAGCAGTTGTGATCTGATGGGTGGTAGAGGTGTCAACATTCAGAAAGTAACCTTGCAGAGTTGAGCCGTACATTGATTTGGCAGCGCCTCGTGCAACGATCAAATACTGTTTGTTGATTAGCCGTTTCTTTACATTCTTACGAACATAATGCCCACCATGACCATCTGGATTTGGCTGATAAACACTTCGTTCAACAAAGTAGTACCAGCCAAAGATCTGTTCGCCCCAAAGCTTGAAGCTATCCAAAAGACTAAGGTCAGAACCATCTGTCAAAGTAAGCTCAGATTCGCAATAGGCGATCCAGCCCTCAACAGCTTGGTCATCATAGTAAACACCCGGATTAGCGATAAGATCATCGATGCGGTTCATCTCCATAGAGATCTCTTTACAAACCGGAATTTCCCCTCGAATTACGGCATCACGAAACATGCCATAATACTTGGGAACGGCAGTGTTTGATAATGCCATAATTCATTTATCCTTTCAGTTCTTTGATAGCCAGAGCGATACCCAAAGCCGAACTTCCTATAGCAAGAACGGTACCAGCCGTTTCAAGCGTATTTCGCGCAAACTGTCGTCCTTTGGAAATTTTAGCACTCTCGGTTTTCCCGAACAGATCATTATACTGTCGTTCAAGCTGCTCTCGACTGATTGCCTGCCGAAGTTCCTGATCGGTCATCTTGCTCAAGTCCATTCGTTTTTTGGTAGCCTTAGGTGCAGAACTTCGTTCTATTTCGGAAGCTTTTTTGAGTAATTCAGAGCTGCTATCCACTGTTCGCTTTGTTCTCTCTAAATCTTCCTTTACCCAACGCTTAGGATCGGGGTCGCTTACATCGATACGATTTTCCTTCTTTTTGGCTTTGTTCTCTCGAACATCTCTGTCGTATCTTTTCTGCCCGGCAGCAGTCAGAGTGCCGTCTTTATTCTGGTAACGGCGAACACCCCACTTCATACCGGTAACGCCATGATGCATAAGAGCTGTATTATCCATTTTGAAATCCTCCTCTCATTTTTAATCAGGGTCGACTGTCACATTGATTCTCCATTCAAGCTCGCTGATCTGTCGGTTGATTGCTTCCATCACTGCTGAACTTAAAGGCGGGTCAAACGCCAGTCTTACCTTTAGGTAGATAAAGGTTTTTACAAATTCAAGACGAGGATCATCGTACAGAAATTCGGACCAGGTCTTGCTTGCATCTTCGATACGGAACCCTTCTTCAGGACCAACACCGAGCTGCGTCAAGACCGAGAATGCCGAATTGATGTACATTATGATGTCCGGGTCAAAGTGCTCATACTCTTCAGCAATTCCGAGCAGCTTTTTAATCGATGTCAGTATACTATCCATATCGTTTTCTCCTTACTGCCTGATGGCTACAAATTTCTTCATGCAGAATCCTTCGATTCCGGCAGCAGTGCAGACAGCATACCAATCATCATTGGAATCGCCCATATCGACTTCCAATTCGTCAAGACAGGTCACAACTGTTACTACTCTGGAATCCTTAGTCGGTTTTTCACGGATGTTCAGCTTCAAACAATCTGTGACTACACCGATCACATTTCGAGCAGCATCTTCGCAAAGTCCAGCTTCCTGCTCCTCGATGTTTTCAGTCGATTCATCAAGAACAGAATTTTCATAGATTTCCTTAGTCATTGAAATTTTCTCCTTTCATTATTTTCGCCAGGGGCATGTATCATTTTGTGTGCGCTGTACAGGAGGGAGAAGCAATAAGCTTTCGTCACCATAGTGAATAGCATTGTGCGTATTCAACTTAGTGCAAACCACATTCTCCGGGTCGAAGACGCACGGACTCTGATTCAAAAGGTCTTCGTAAGTAATTGGGTTCAGATGATGAATCAGTATTGAGCCAAAGATTTCATAACCCGGCACGCCAAGATCACAACCCTCATCGCGAATGATGATTTCATCTCTGAATTTCAGCCACTTATCGGAATGATAGAACTCTTGGTTCAGCCAGCGCTTAAAACCGAAAGTCTCTTTCCCAACAGAGCCATCGAGTTTCAAATAGTAAAACCGTTCTTCAAATGTCGGCAGTGTAATCAACTCTGAATAAGTTTTAATACTCATCGTCATCACCGCCTGCACCCGAATATCTCCTGAATGCTTCAAGAGCCTTGTTATACAGCTCCTTGGCTTCACTATTGGAATTTAGATTTTTGGTCTTCGCTTCGATAAGCTCTTTCTGCTTCTCCAGAATCTCCTTTTCGATTCGTTCCTTACTGGAACCGAGTTTCAAATAATGTGTTATGACCTGAGAAGAAGCAGTTCCGTCTCTGAGCTGCTTTTCAGCACATTGAACCGCCAAAGAAATCATTAAGTTCTCTTGCGCTTCGAGAGATGTCGGTGGTCTCAATGGGCTGTTTGAGTCGGAAGAGCTTGCAGCTTTACCTTTTGGCATTAGCACTGCCTCCTCTCTTAAAATTTTGGTGCGGATAACAGGAGTTGAACCTGCACGGAGTTACCTCCAATAAATTCTGAGTCTATTGCGTCTGCCAGTTCCGCCATATCCGCATACTTGTACTGCACTTTCCATCCGAACCGATATACTTTTAGATGAGAATAGGTGCAGTATTTGAAAGAACTTACAGAGCTGAATTTCCACCAATCACCGAAAGGAGAAAAGAAACATGAAAGGAGATGTTCACACTTTATGGAAAATGCATCAACCCTGTAAGCTCGTTCAAATACTGCACCCAAAGGGGTAAACCCCATTTCCAAAATATCCCTCCGGAGATTTTTTTAAG
>Ga0129314_1001142_pt1 | contig 20450 bp, 20 predicted proteins | sample O1111metagenome_FD_94431 | JGI IMG/M metagenome (GOLD analysis project Ga0129314, IMG submission 94431) | Orangutan individual fecal microbial communities from fecal samples from Wisconsin, USA - O1111 metagenome | ecosystem: Host-associated > Mammals > Digestive system > Large intestine > Fecal... | reverse complement strand
TATGCGGGAAAATACAACAGCACGCCCTACGATAAACTTCTGATGGACCTCATGTACATCGCAAAGCCCAGCCTTGCGGAAGACTTCCGAATCTGCCTGGCAACGGTGAAAATCCTGTTTATGAAGGACAGTACAGAAGGCGTGGAAGAAGGAAGCATGACAGCAATGAAGACATAAGTAAACAAGATGGGGACGTGTCTGGGGAAGGCATGTCCTTTCTTTTATGTGTGAAGAATGAATGTATCCTGTTTATGCCGGAAAGCACCAAGGGAATTTCTGAGGGGCAAAATGCCGAGAATTCGGGCGTGAAAGAGGGCAAAATGGGGTCGAGTTAAGGCTTTTACACCCCGAAAAAGCACTTTTATGGATGCGACCGTAGCTCGTGGGTTTATGCCAGATGGCATTGTGATGATATTACCGACACTGTGGGGACTTTCACATAGCGTTATCTGGGCGGAGCAATGATAACCTCATCTGCGATTTCATCCCGGGCTTGGAGATAACAAGTCGGGTGTGAGCAAGATGGTGATAAACACATGGTCGCAGAGATGCTCATTCGTGTGGGGCAATCTGGCATAAACAAGGGAGCTACCGTAGCGTGGATGAGTGGAATCTGGAATAAGCACATGACTTACCGTAGCGAGTGTTGGTGCTATCAGGGCTAAAGACAGCGGTTACCGTAGCAACGTTCATTGTGGCGGTACAAGAGACATAGCGGCAGCGTGACTTACACTGCTGAGAACGATTAGTAGAGCTTTATAAGGAATAAACGGCTCAAGTGCAAATATGAGGTGATATTGTGAAAAACAAAGAAGCAAACTTTCAGATTCTAAAAATAGCTGCGATGCTCATGATTGTTTCACATCACCTTGTGGCAAAGAATGCATTTAACATTGACACGCAGGTTATAGGAATAACAGGTAATAAACTTGCATTGCAGATACTAGGGAACAACGCTTTTATTGGCAATAACCTGTTCTTTTTGGTTTCGGCGTGGTTTCTGAGCAAAAAACCAGATGAAAAGGTAGATCTCAACTATTCGGCAAGGTCGTGCTGGAAAATTGAAAAAACGGTTTTATTTTACGGACTCTCAATGTGTATTGGCGCATTTATTTTCGGGGGGGGGCAGAGCAAAATATTACTGCTCCAATCTGTATTTCCAACACTGACAGGAATGTGGTGGTACCCAACAACGTACATGATTTTTCTTTTGATCTGGCCTTTCTATCACAAAGCACTTATGGGATTCTCTGTGGATGTCCTAAAGCAGTTTACGACAGTCATGCTTGTGATTTGGAGTGTTTCAACAATTGTTCCGTTTGTTAATTGGGGCGCTAATAACTTGCTTGCGTTTTTAATGCTGTACTCAATTGTGATATTGATTAAAAGAATGGGAATAACGTATGAAACTCATAAATCAGAATTCAAAGCACTGGTACTGATTCCGTACATCGTTGCAATTATAAGTATTATTGTACTTGATTTAGTAGGAAAAAAGATATCCGCTGCTGCAGAGTATAGTTGTTATTTCATGCGTGGAAATTATCGTCCTGTTTCTATGATGGTATCGATTGGACTCTTTATGTGGGGAACTTCATGGAAGGTAAGGACCAACAAAGTACTTGACTATTTGGCGGAAGCAACTTTTGGAGTGTACCTGTTCCATATGTATCCGGCTAATATGACGTATCTCTTTGAAAAGTTGTTTTCACTTCAGAAAGTGATTGAAAAACCATACGCCGTTTTATGGGTTGTTGCAGTTACCGCTATTATTTTTGTGACAGGAGTTGCAATTGACTTGTTGCGAAAGGCGATGTTCTCTAGCTTTGAATTTTTGACAAATTTGATTCGAGCAAAAAATAACTCAGCGTGTAGCTGAGAAAATGTGGCTCAGACTCTTTGAGATGAGTCTGGGCTGTTTTAGTGGGAGAGGAATTCGAGATGAAAAAAGTACTTCTAGTGACATTCTCAGACAATGCGGATCATCAGGATACGTTGTTTGGAATGTACGAAGAAATGAGAAATCGAAGTGACTGGGAGGCCTACTTGCTTTGCATTAGGACTCCAAAGGTAGAGCTGCAGCAGTCGGATCACACTTGGCTGGTTGACTGCCCGGAGCGTCCTGGTGTGACCAAGAAGACTTTCAATCTCCCTCTGCTCCTTTCTATTATCCATCGTATCCGCAGGGAGCATTTCGATACCATTTATTTTGAGAGTCTGCACACATGGAACTTGCCCATCATGATGATGTCTGGTAAGGCGAAAACCTATCAGGTGATTCATGAGGTCATTCCGCACGAAGGTGACAGTCAGGTCAAGATGGTCGATTTGATGAATAAGGCCGTGGTCAAGTTCGCAGATACGATTGTCCTGTGCAACAAAACCTATATTCAAGATATGATCGACCGATATGGAATCGGCGCAGAACGAGTGAAGCATTTGGAACTGTGGCGGCGATATCCTGATTACACTGCACCGGTACATAATGGACGAGCACTGTTTTTTGGAAGAATCAATCCGTACAAGGGCGCAGACAACCTTTTGGAAATTGTTCGCCTGTGTCCTGATATCCAGTTTGATGTGATTGGGCGTGTTGACCCGCAGATGCAGGACGTCGTGGCGCAGCTTGCTAAGGAGAAAAATGTAAAGCTGAATAATGACTATGTCACAGACGCAGAGATGCGGGCGGCATTTATCAACTGTGACTGGGCGATTGTTCCTTATAATTCGGCTTCGCAGTCGGGCATTATCATCGACGCTTATAAATATAGCCGACCTGTGATTGCTTTTGCGGTTGGAGCGATTCCGGAGCAGGTCGATGATGGTAAGAGCGGCTACCTTGTAGAAGCTGGAGACAATCAGAAATTTGCGGTCAAGCTGAAAGAGGCGATGCAGCTGAGTGCGGAGCAGTACGATGCAATGAGCCGGGATGCTTACCAGTATGGCAGCAAGAAGTATGCAACAAGTGGCGCAGTGGAACGGTTTGTTGAACTGCTGGAGGAAAATAAATGATTATTACAAAAACGCCTTTCCGTATGTCCTTTTTTGGTGGCGGCACCGATATGGAGAGCTTCTTTAAAGAAAATGGCGGTGCAGTGCTTTCTACCACCTTTGATAAGTATTGCTATGTGAATGTCCGCCATCTTCCGCGCTTCTTTGATTATTCCACGGAACTATCCTACTCAAAAACCGAGTGAGTGACAAACATTGATGATATCCAGCACTCGGCCATCCGTAATGCGATGAAGATGCTGGATATGCACGAAATCCGTCTTGCATACGAAGCTGATCTTCCGGCACGGTCTGGTCTTGGCACATCCAGCTCCTTTGCAGTTGGAATGCTGAATGCATTTTACGCACTGAAGGGAAAGTACGCAGACAAGAAAAAACTGGCCGATGAGGCAATCTATCTGGAACGGAATCTTTGCCAAGAGGCTGGCGGTTGGCAGGATCAAATTGCTGCCTCCTTTGGTGGATTTAACCGTATCAACTTCAATGCCGATGGTTATGAAGTGCTACCCGTCATTATTTCCCCGGAGCGCAAAAAGCAGCTGAATCAAAATTTGATGATGTTTTTCACCGGCTTTACCCGCTTTTCGTCGGATGTGCAGAAGGCAAATGCTGCTGGAAAGCAGGATAAAACCGCACAGCTGAAAGAAATGCTTGCGCTGGTCGATGATGCGGAGCGTATTCTTACTGATAAAAATGCTGACCTTGATGATTTTGGCAGAATGCTTGACCACACATGGAAACTGAAACGGCAGACCGGTGCAGCAGTGTCCACAAACAGTATTGATGAGCTTTATGCGAGGGGAATCGCAGCTGGAGCACTGGGCGGAAAATTGCTTGGCGCCGGTGGCTTTCTAGTGTTTTATGTGCAGCCGGATCGTCAGGACTCTGTCCGGTGGGCGATGCGTGACTTGATGCACATCCCGCTTGAGTTTGAAGATGGCGGTACGCGAGTAATCCATTATACACCAGAGGTGTATGATCCGAAAGGGTAAGAAGCAATGAATAGTAACTTGTGGAGATTAAGTCACCGCTTATATGCGGGGGGGGGCAACCACCTCGGGAGAATAAGCGAGATTATATATAACATTTTGTGTAGCAATGGCATTTCAACAAAAGCAAAAATTGGAGATGGCACTGTGTTTTATCACCACGGTGTCGGTTGCGTTGTGCATGAATTGTCTCAAATCGGTGAGAATTGCCGCATATTTAGTAATGTGACAATCGGATGCAAATGGGCAGAAAATGAAGAACCGGGAATGCCACCGAAAATTGGAAATCATGTGATGATTGGGGCAGGAGCTGTCATCCTTGGAAATATAAGTGTAGGAGATAATTCTATAATAGGAGCAAATTCAGTTGTTTTAGAAGATATACCTGAAAACTCGATTACAGTTGGAGTTCCAGCTATTATTAGAAAAAGGTTGAGTAAAACTGACTGTAATAACTATTCGAACGTTAGGCGGATATAAGATGAAAACAGTAATAATGGCCGGTGGCAAGGGAACACGTATTTCCCCTGTTGCCAGCGACATCCCCAAGCCAATGATAAAAATTGAAGGCAAACCTGTTCTGGAACATGAACTGGAATGCCTGCGTGACCAAGGGTTCACCGACATTATTCTGACTGTTTCTCATCTGGGAAACATCATCATGGATTACTTTGGGGACGGAACTGGAATTTCCCCGGTGACAGGAAAGCCCTTTGGTGTCCATATTGAGTATTACTTTGAAAAGGAGCCGCTCGGTAATGCGGGCGCACTTTTCAAAATCAAGGACAAGCTGGACTCAGATTTCCTTCTGCTGAACGCAGATGCTGTGTTTGATGTGGATTTCAACCGTTTTGTAGCTTTCCACAGGGAACATGGCGGTTTGGTTACACTCTTTACGCATCCGAACAGCCATCCATATGACAGCGGCTTGATCATTGCAGATAAGTCTGGCTCTGTGGAAAAGTGGTTGGCAAAGGAAGAAGAGCGCCCGGAATACTACTGCAATCGTGTGAATGCTGGTCTCCATGTAATTAGTCCCACCGTTCTTGAGCAGTCTGGAATTGATGCAAACAAGGTCGGCACTATGGGCGAGGACGGTAAACCAATAAAGGTGGACTTGGATCGTCAGTTGCTCAAACCCTTGGCGGGAACCAGGAAAATGTTCTGCTATGACAGCCCGGAGTATGTGAAGGACATGGGTACGCCGGAACGTTATTATTCGGTCTGTGCGGATTATAAAGCCGGGCGGGTTTCGGGAAAGACTCTCAAAAACAAACAGAAAGCAATCTTCCTTGATCAGGATGGAACAATCAATCAGTATGTTGGTTTCCTTCGGGATATCAATGAGTTTACTCTGATTGATGGCGTTGCTGAAGCAATCAAGAAGATTAACGCATCTGGCTACTTGGCGATTGTTGTGACGAATCAGCCGGTGATTGCTCGTGGCGAGGTCTCTTTTGAAGAGCTGGAAGAAATCCATAACAAAATGGAGACACTTCTGGGTCAGGAAGGCGCGTATCTGGATGCCATTTACTATTGCCCGCATCATCCGCATAAGGGCTATGAGGGAGAATGGCCGGAGTTGAAAATCGACTGTGAGTGCCGCAAACCGAAGCCAGGAATGTTGCTAAAGGCAGCAAAAGACTTTAATATTGACCTTTCCCAGTCGTGGATAATTGGAGATGGTGAAAATGACATCAAGGCAGGGCAGAATGCTGGATGTAAAACTGCGTTGGTTGGCGAAGGAGAATATGGGCAGACCGTGACGGTTGCATCGCTGGAAGCCTTCGTGGAACAGTATCTGAGTAAAGAGGAGGATAATTGAATGCGTGAACTGGAAAAGAGATTGATGAAACACATCGACTTACTGGTAGAACGGTATCCCTCTCTGGAAACTGCAAAGGAAGATATCATCAAGGCCTATCTGTTGATGGAAGAATGCTACGGGAATGGCGGCAAACTGTTGGTGACAGGAAATGGTGGGTCGGCTGCGGACGCGGAACACATTGTGGGCGAACTGATGAAGGGCTTTAAAATGCCGCGAAAGCCGGAGGCAGATTTTGCGGAAAAGCTGGTCGCTGAGAATCAGGAACTTGGATCTGTTCTGGCAGAAAACCTGCAGGGTGCGCTTCCGGCCATCGCACTGGATGGTCATTCGGCACTCTCGACCGCTTACATGAATGACTGCGAACCTCTGCTTTGCCCAGCAGGTAAATGGGTATGGCAAGGCGGGAGATGTGTTCCTTGGCATTTCTACGAGCGGAAACAGCAAAAACGTCCTTTATGCGGCAACGACAGCTCATGCCAAGGGGATAAAGGTCATCGGCTTGACGGGCGCAAAAGATAGCAAGTTGAAGGATATGAGTGATGTTTGCATCAAAGCCCCTCAGACGGAGACGTACATGATTCAGAAATTGCATCTGCCGATTTACCATTGCCTCTGTTTAATGCTGGAAGATAGATTCTTTGGAGACACTATATGAAATTACTATATATTACAAGTTTATCCGGAAATCGCATTAATGGATTTATGCGTTCAGCTATCATTGCGGCGCGTGAACTTGGAATTGACTTTACGATTGCTTGTAATATGGATCATGCCGACAAACAGTTATACGCTGAGGACTGTAAGTATTACGGAATCGAGGCAGTTCATATTGATTGCGATAGGAATCCACTTGCGTGGAAGAACTACACAGTTGCCAAAAAGCAACTGACAGAACTTATGAAAAGGAAACGCTATAATGTGGTTCACTGTAACACTCCGGTCGGTGGCGTTTTGGGAAGAATTTGCGCTAAGGAGGCTGGAATTCCTTATGTGATTTATCAAGCACATGGCTTCCATTTTTGGAAGGATGCACCTGCAAAGAACTGGCTGATGTATTATCCGGTTGAGCATTTGTTAGCGCATTATACAGATATGCTCATTACAATCAATAACGAAGATTATAAAAGAGCACAGAAGTTTCATCTGAAAAAGAATGGACGTGTTGTCAAAGTTCCAGGTGTGGGTGTTGACCTGTCAAAATTCGATGCCGATTTTCGTTTTTCTGAAGAAGGAAACAATATCCGAATGGGATTGCGAAAGAAATGGATGATTAACGCTGCTGCATATATTTTTGTTTCTGTCGGAGAACTTAACGATAATAAGAACCAAGAAGTGGCCATGCGCGCGCTCGCAAAAACAAATAATCCTAATTTTTATTACATTATTTGTGGCGAGGGGAATAAAAAGGAGTATTTAGTACATTTAGCTGAGAAACTTGGAATTGCTGATAGAGTCAAGCTTCTTGGATACCAAAATAACATTGCAGAAATATTACTTGCGTGTGACTGCTTTGTATTTACATCCTTTAGAGAAGGACTACCCGGAGCTCTAATGGAAGCAATGGCTTCTGGACTTCCATGCATAGCGTCTAGAATTAGAGGTTGTACAGATTTGCTGGAAGGCAGTGATTATTTATTTAACCCTAGCGATGCGGATGAATTGGCAGGTAAAATGATAAGAATTGTTAACAGTGAAGAATGTCAAAAAGAAGTTGTGAGAAATAGAAAGAGTGTAGTCAATTTTGATTTAGAACATGCAGTAAAAAGTCTAAAAGACTTGTACGAAAGCATAGGAGATCAACTAAATGAAAAAAGTGATGAACCTTCTAATCGACATTAGCTTTTCAGATGCAGAAAACGTGGTGTGTCAAATTATGGAGTGCTGAGCTGAAAAGAGGACGTGAATCGTGAAACATTTTATTGGGTTTAGGTAGACAAATAATGAAGTCACAGAAAGTTAAGTCTATTCCTATGAGTGAATGAATCTTTAGCGGAGATTAAGCGTGTTATCAGAACTAAGGGTGCGAAAATGCCGGAGCAAGATGATAGCGGGAAGGTAAGCGGTTGCATGATGGGGAATAACATAGAACTTAGAAAAGTCAACAAGTTGTAAGGAGAAAGCTAATGAGTAATATTCTACTTAGTGTGGTGATCCCTGTATATAATGTCGAAAAATATCTCCAGCAGTGTGTAGATAGCATTATTAATCAGCTTACAGATGAATGCGAAATCATTTTGGTGGATGATGGATCGCCAGATGGGTCAGGGGAAATTTGCGATAGGTACGCAAATAAGGATTCGAGAATAAACGTTATCCATCAGCAAAACGGTGGGTTGGCAGCAGCGAGAAATACCGGTCTTGACTATGCTAGGGGGGAGTATGTTGCATTTGTGGATTCCGACGATTATCTTGATGGACACTGTATCGCTAAAATTTTGAGTTGGATATCTTCAGGTGGCGCGGATGTTTGTTTTATGAGAGCAATGAAGGTTTTTCCGAATGGAAAGCAACAGTTGTTAGATGATGAGATTGAGGCCACGGTGCTTAGGGAAAGCAAGGAGTTGGCAATAAAATACTTATCAGAGCGCTCCAAGTATCCAGGAAGCGCCTGCACAAAGATTTTTCGGCGTTCGCTGCTGGAGAAGAATAACCTCCGGTTCCCAGATGATAGAAGGGTAGCTGAAGATCTTGGTTTTGTTTTTCAATGTATTCTGGATGCAGACACCTACGATGCTCTACCAATCGATTATTACTTTTATCGACAGGCACGGGAAGGATCAATTACAAATAGCATGACATATAAATCATTTTTGGGCGTAAAGACGTTTGTAGAGGAATCAATTAATGCATTAACGGAGGACAAAACGCCGAAAGGAACTATCGAAAAGTATGCTATGGCATTCGCTGCTTACGAGTATTCGATTTTGCTGTGGAACTATAGCAGATTGAGTGCCAGTCAAAAGAGAGATGCAAAATTTTTCCTGAAAGACTACAAGTGGGTTTTGAATTTTGGAGCATCGAAGAAAACAAAATTGGTTCAGAAAGTTGTTCGTATATTGGGCGTAGACCTGACTGCGAAAGTTCTTGATGTTTATATGAGAATCAGATGATATCTGGCAGTTATTGCATAGTGATAAGTAACTGTAGAGACGGTGCGAGAGGAGAAAAAGTGAAAGTTGCCATTATTACATTGCATCGCGTGTATAATTACGGCTCTGCCCTGCAGGCGTATGCCACACAGATTGTATTTGAGAAAGCTGGATACGAAGCAGAAGTTATTGACTACATAACTGAACAGCGAACCAAGAAGCAGATTATGAAAACTGCTGCAGCTGGAAGCAACAAGAAAATGCCCAATTTTGTATACAAGTTCTTTAAGATTTTTTCTATTGCGCTGAAGGAAATGACATTCGGAAAATTCGTAAAGAAGAACCTGCACCTGACAAAACAATATATAACAGCAGATGATTTAGAGAAAGATCCTCCGCTGGCAGATATCTATGTCACCGGAAGCGACCAAACATGGAACAGCCAGTATAATGGGGGCGTGGATCGCGGATTCTTCCTGACATTTGCTCCTAAAGATAAGGCTAAGGTTTCCTTTGTGGCCAGCTTCGGAAAATCGCATCTCAACGATAAGGAAGTGGCTGAGACGAAGCCTCTCATTGCGGAGTACAAAAAGTTATCCGTCCGGGAGGACTCTGCACTTGATGTCCTGCACCAGCTTGGCAGAGATGATGGCGTTCAGCTCATTGACCCGACCTTGCAGCTCACAAAGGACGAATGGCTCCGGCTGGCATCTCCCAGATTGGTAAAACAGCCTTATCTCATTCTGATGCTCCTCTACAATGAAGATAACCATGCAACGGAATATGCCCGTAAGATTGCGGATAAAAAGGGGCTGAAGCTGATCAAAATCTCGTGGGAAATGAAGAAACCGCCCATGGTCGATCAGCTGTTCACCCATCGTTCTCCGGCGGATTTCCTGTCGCTGTTTGTAAACGCAGATTTTGTCGTGACCAATTCTTTTCACGGCTTGGCGTTTTCCATTAATCTGGAACGGGATTTTGTGGTCGTTCCGAGAAATGAATTTAATTCCAGAATCGAAAGTCTGCTCACGCTTACCGGTCTTCAGGAGCGGTTGGTCTCAACAGAGAATGCTGCGCTGGCAGAGTCGGAGAAGCCTATTGATTACGGAGAAGTCAACACTCGGTTGGAGGAAGAACGTCAAAAGGCAAGAGAGTATATTGAAAGTTTGAGGCAATTATAAATGTTGAACTATCTTTCCACACAGGATGAGAGGAAATGCTGCGGTTGTGGTGCCTGCGCAGAGATATGTCCCCGAAAAGCTCTTTCCCTGAAAACAAATAAAGAGGGTTTCCAATATCCCGCCTTTGATGCGGCTCGTTGTGTCGATTGCAAATTGTGTGAGAAAGTTTGCCCAGAGATGAATCCGCCGCAAAAAGCTGAGCCGTTGGATATATACGCATTACAGAGCAAAAACGCGGAAGAACTGTTTGAGAGTTCCTCTGGTGGAGCATTCCGGCTGGTCGCGGACTGCGTTATCCAGCAAGGTGGGGGGGCAGTCGTTGGCTGCGTCTGGAATGAAAAAATGGAGCCGGTGTTGACGATTGCGGATTCTTTGGATGGGCTGAGACCCATGCAGGGAAGCAAGTATCTGTCCAGTAGCACAGAGCATACTTATAGCCAGACAAAGAAACTTCTGGATGCAGGAAGAATGGTTCTGTTTACCGGTACACCGTGCCAGTGCGCCGGTCTGCTCAATTTTCTGCGAAAGCCTTATGATAATCTGCTCACTATGGACTTCCTGTGCCATGGTGTACCGTCACAAATGGCTTTTGATGCGTATCGGGAGCATTGTGAGAAACAACGTAACGGTAAGATGAGCCAGTACAAGTGTCGTGATAAGAACGCACATGGCTGGGCTATTTCGGAATCGTACTGCGTAAACGGCAAAAAGTATACAGCGCATGGTATGACGAGTCCATATCTGTTTGGCTTTATCAGTGGCTATTTCAACCGGTATAGTTGTTATACTTGTAAGTTCAGGGGACTGGAGAGGTTCACAGATTATACGATCAGCGACTTCTGGGGATACCAGCAGAAACTTCATAATCATGATGGTATTTCTGCATTTCAGGTCAACACGCAGAAGGGCAAAGAGTTTATGACTCGGTTTGAACAAAACGCCCGATATCACATCGCAAAACGGGAGGATGTGGCGGTTGAAAATCCGGCTATCCTCCACTCGCACGAAGAAAAGGTGCCGGAACTGCGGAAAACGATCTACCAACAGATCCAGACGGACGGCTGGGCAGTTGTCGAAAAGAAATACCTGAGGTGCAGGCATTTTTACCTAAAAAAGCTGTGGTATGCGCTGCCAGATCACGTTACGATAAAGCTGCGGAAACTGATGCATTGAGAGAACAGGAGAAAAAATGGAAAAGACCAGAACACAAGCAGTTTGCGTTGATTTGTTAAAATTGATATTCGCATATTGTGTGGTTGCAATACATACACAAGCGGCTAACAAAGCTCCTTTGTATCTGCAGTTTTGGACAGCACTGGCAGTCCCTTTTTTCTTTGTCTGCAGCGGTTATTATTTTCAGGTGAAATTAAATGCAGCTGGGCATGAATCTGTCGGGGGGGGTAAAGAGTTACTTCAAACGATTGCTTCGTCCTTTTATCATTTGGGGCAGCTGGTATTTGCTGCTGGAAGTAGCGAATCGATTGCTTATTGATCACACGAGCGTTCAGATTGTACTTTTTCAGTTTGGGAAACGGCTGCTGATAAGCAGCCCCGGTGGTGGTCTATGGTATGTACAGGCAATTCTTTGGATGCTTGGTATCCTTTATTTACTGCGCAACCGCATGTACAATCTCCAGATATTTGCATGGAGTCTGTGTGTGTTGTATGTATTCAATGTTGTTGTCTCAAAGTGCGCAGATGCTGGCAATGGTTTCCAGTTGATAAAGCAGGTGATTTTCTCGGAAGACTACAGCAATCTGAATTTTGTCTTTAATGGTGTGTTTTTCCCGGTCGGCATGGTGTTAGCCCGCCCAGAAGATGACAAAGCAAAAAATATTCTGGAGAAATACTGCCGGGAATTATTTGCAGGCACCGTAGTCATATGGTTCTTGCAGGGGCATTTCCGGTATAACATGGCCATGGCAGCTCTGTGGGCCCTTGTCAATATCCTGCGTGTCGTATCGCTGTTCCTGTGTGCCCAGCGTCTGCAAATCGGGATCAGCCCACATTCTAGCATCAAAATGCGCAAGATGAGTACGCGGATCTATTTCTTACATTTTACTGCGATCTATTTTGTGAAGATATGTTCAAAAATAGTTGGATATTCTCTTAATGAGATTTCTTTGTTCATCACGTGTGCAGCAATTCTAACTGTTGTGAGTTATGCGCTGGATTTTGATAAATTGAGTTGGAGCAAAAAACTGTTCTGAATTATTTCATCGCCGAGGAGGAGAAAAGCAGTGTATCGTGTTTTGCATATTATGGCGGGAGCAGATGCTGGAGGAATTTCAACGGTCGTTCTGAACTATTATCGTGTGCTCGACCGAACGAAGATCCATTTTGATATTGCAGTCACGACCGACATGATTGGGCAGAATGCGGCAGAAATGGAAAAGCTTGGCGCAAAAATCTATCGGCTGCCGTTAAAATCCACTGGTCTTAAGGTTTTTGATTCTGCATTGACAGAGCTTCTGAAGAGTGGAAATTATCAAGCCGTACATGTACACGAAAACGAGACTTCCTATGTTGCACTACGCATTGCAAAGAAGGCTGGAGTACCTCAAAGAATCGCACATGCGCATACATCTTCACCGTATGTATCTATTAAAAGCGAAATCAGAAGACTATCAGGGTGTGTTTTGAACTATTATTATGCCACAAATGTGATTGGGTGCGGTTGGCTTGCTGGAGAAAGAGTTTTTGGCAAAATTAATATGCGACGCAAGAAAGTTTGTGTTTTGCCAAATGCCATAGATACCAATAAGTTCTATTTCAGCGAGCGAATAAGAAATAAAATACGGCACGAGCTTAATGTTGAAAAAAATTATGTGATTGGAATGGTAGGCCGACTTTCTGAACAGAAGAATTACATGAAGGCAATTGAGATAATGGAAATGTATCATAAATCGAATCCTAAAGCAGTTCTTTTGTGCGCTGGAAACGGAGAACTTGAACAAGACATTCGTAATATGATAGCCAACAAGCAAATGAGTAATTATGTGAGGCTTTTAGGAAGAAGGTCGGATGTCGAACAGCTTTATTCGGCATTTGATGTTTTATTAATGCCATCGAAGTATGAGGGATTTCCAGTTGCAGCGGTAGAGGCAATTAGTGAAGGATTACCGGTTTTGTTGTCAGACACGATAACAAAAGAACTGAAGAATTGTCGGAATGTATTTTACCTGCCGCTCCATGATACCAGACCGTGGATTGACAAACTGGAGTTGGTCAGCAGACAGGATATGACCGACCGGAGCTATGGACGAGAACAACTAAAAAAGAACGGGCTGGATATCCATGATACCGCAAAACAGCTGGAAAATATCTATTTGAAATTTGGGGCAGAGGTACGATGATAAGGAAAACTACAAGAGATTTCGTTCTATTGTGTATAGCTATTACATATATTCTAACCGGAAACATGTTGTCAGTTTTCTCGACAGGATTTCCGTTCCGTGACTATTTAAGATTGATTTTGGCCGCATGGGGGATTATTACGCTGTTTCGAATGATTGATGTTCGAAGAATTGCGATAAAAAATATTCTGACCCCTTTGTTGTTTTTGACGTTTCTGATCATACCAACGACAGTTCTGTTTTACGGACTAAAGACAGATTTTACATGGACTGTTTTGCAGGTGGGCGATGCTTTGGCATGGATAGGAGTCTTCTCAATAGCGTATCGCGTTGGACTTCAATATCCCGGAATGATAAAGAAGGCGGCCCCTGTTCTTGCTTGTAGTATTATTATTTATGCTGCCTTATTTACACAGGTCAAACTGTTTAGTGCTGGACGTGGCATCCCGCTTATCAGTACGGCGTACTATACCCTGTTTTTTCTTCCGTTTGCCCTATTATCGGAGAAGAAAGTAATCAAATGGGGTGGAACAGTTCTTGTGCTTTATACGTTGCTGCTATGTATGAAGAGAACGGGCTTTATTGCATTTGTGGTCGGTATCGTCATTTATATTCTGGTAGAATACCGTTCCGCACCCAAAGGATCGAAGAAAAGAGCATTTGTGCTCCTTGGTGGTCTGCTTGCCCTTACAGCTATGTATTTTTTCATTATGGAAAACACAAGGGGTACGTTCAGTGTCATTGATCGATTACTGTCAACAGGACAGACTTCAAATGAAGGACGAAAAGATGTTTGGCCTGTGGTCATAAGTATGATAAGACACTCTGATATCATAGCGTTGCTTTTCGGTCATGGGTTTAATACCGTGATTGAAAATTCTCCGCTTGCTCTGAGTGCGCATTGCGATTTCCTTGAGGTAATCTATGACTATGGTGTTTCTGGATTGTTGCTCTATTTGACTTTTTATAAACGGTTATGGAATGGCTTTATTAAGATGTATCGTCAAGGGTCGGAGCTGGCAGCCCCTATGAGTTTTACATTTGTCACCGCTTTTGTTGTATCGCTTTTTTCACACTTGATTATTTTCCCGACTTATTTTCTGGGATTCTGTTTGTTTTGGGGATTGGCAATGGGAAGCGTTGACTCGGAAGAAGCAAATTCGCTGAGGTATTGAGATGAAAGATAAAGACGCTTTAGTATCGGTCGTTATCCCGACTTACAACGTTGAGAATTACATAGGGCATTGTGTCAGCTCACTTCTGCGGCAGACTTACAGGAATATTGAGGTCATCATTGTATCCGATGGCTCAACAGACCGCAGTGTGGAAATCTGCCGTGAGATGCAAAAAACAGATGGGCGCATCCGCATCATTGAAAAAGAAAATGGCGGTGTGAGCTCTGCGCGCAATATGGGAATCCGTTGTGCGGCAGGGGATTATCTGATGCTTGTTGACAGTGACGATTGGGTTGAACAAAATACAATTGAGACGATGCTTCAGGCAATTCAGGATAACCAGACAGATGCCTGCTTTTCAAATTGCTATTATAGGAATAAGTGGAATGTAATAACAGCTATGCACTGCAAGGAAGAACCCAAGGTCGCAGCACATGAGTTGATAAAGAAACATCTCAAATACCAGTTTCTGGCATCGACTTGTTTAACCTTGGTAAGGTTAACCAAGGTTAAACAATGTATGTTTGATGAATCGATCCACACATTAGAGGACTGGGAATATAACTTTAGAATGCTCAACTGTATTGATTCTGGAACAATCATCAACGAACCTTTGTATCATTACCGGGAAGTGCCGGGTAGTGCGAGCCAGTCTAAACTAAATGAAAGAAAACTAACTTGTTTCTTAATTCCAGAGCGCGTAGAAAGATACATCAAGGAGAATGATCTCCCTTATGAAAAGTCAGTAGGATATATATGGATTTTTTTGCTCAATCATATGCTTGTCCTTTTGGCAAACAATGAATATGTCCCCACTGAAGCGAAGAAGCTGAAGAAAATAGCACAAAAAAAACTTGTGTACGCATGGACGGCAGAAAATATTCCCCTGAAACAGCGAATTTATACATTGATGTGTGCAATCTCACCCAGGGTGTTTTGCTGGGTTTATCATTTAAAACACCTGAGGAGGAAATAATATAATGAAAAAAAAGACGGCAATTATAACATTCCATTGTGTACCTAATTATGGGGCCGTTTTGCAGGCATATGCATTGCAGACCAAACTTAAAGAGGTGAGCTCAGAAGTGGGCATTGTGGATTACCGGCCGTCTAGACTCACAGCAGAATATAAGGATATCAGCTTTTATTCCATCTTTTCCGTTGCTGGTTCGCTGTGGTCATTGAATTCTTTCAGGAGGAAAAAGAAGAAATTTGCACAATTTGAAAATGAATATTTAGACTTGATTCCATGTGATGAGCGTAATGGGACGGTCATATTGAAGGATGCAACACCAGATATCGTTTTTTTGGGAAGTGACCAGATTTGGAATCCGGATATTACGCATGGGTTCGATCGAGTGTATTTCGGCGATATCATTGTAAATGCGCCCTTTCGGGCAGCTTCATATGCAGCCAGTATCGGCAAGAAGAATTTTACAGTAGAAGAAAAAACCGGTTTTGCAGAGCTGATCCAAAAAGTCGAAGACGTTTCTGTTCGCGAAAAAGAAGCGCAGATTATGATAGAACAAGAATTTGGAAAAAAGGTTGAAGTCGTTGTTGATCCTACAATTCTTGCTGGGAAAATGTGCTTTGAACCTTTGGTAAAGCCTGTTCCGTACAAAAAGTATCTCTTATTTTATTCTCTTACGGGAATGAAAGAATCTGCAGCAATGGCAGATAAAGTGGCACGTTACTGCGGCTATGAGCTGGTAGAGCTTAGTGGACGGAGAAAACCTTATATTGTTCCTCAGCACACAACTATCTATGATGCTGGACCTATTGATTTTGTATCGCTTTTCTATAATGCAGAATATATTGTTACGGATTCGTTCCATGGCACAGTATTTTCGCTGTTATTCCATAAAAAATTCATTTCACTCGCAAACAAAAAAAGAAGCGGAAGAATTACAGGTCTTCTGGAAGCGGTTGGACTAATACATCACTGTACTGACCGGTTTGACCGGGAAATTGTTCTTGAGAAAATCGGATGGGATGAAGTCGACAGAAAGCTCAAGGAAATGTGTGCAAAATCGATTGACTATATTATGCAGGTAATTGGTGAGTAAAATGCAACTATATGAAAAAAAAGAGGATTGCTGCGGATGTGGAGCCTGCATGAATGCCTGCCCTAAAAAAGCAATTCATATGGAACCAGATCGACAGGGATTTTTATACCCGGTGATCAATACAGTGAAATGCGTAGATTGTGGATTGTGCAAACGAAGTTGTCAAATTGGAAAAGCAAGATCAGCGCAAAATAAAGAACCATCAAATTGTTTTGGCGTAAAGAATAGTGATAGTATTCGTGCTGTGTCTTCGTCAGGCGGCGTTTTTACAGCCTTTTTGGATAAATTTATTATCGGGGGGGGGATAGCTGTAGGTGCGGTCTTTGATTCTGAGATGAACGTGGCGCATAAGATGGCGAGTACTCAAAAGGAGTGTGATGCCTTCAGAGGAAGCAAATATGTCCAAAGCGATATGGGAACCATTTATAAAGAAGTGGCAGATATTCTTTCCAATGGGCAAAGACTTTTGTTCAGTGGGACTCCGTGTCAGGTGGCCGGACTGAAAGAATATCTTAAGGCACATCGGGTGGATATGACTGGATTTCTTACGGTGGATTTGGTGTGTCATGGTGCACCATCCCCGAAAATCTGGGCGGACTATCTTTCGACTCTGGAGAAAAAATATCATTCTAGTGTTAAGACCTATACGTTTCGTGATAAATCCGTCGGTTGGAGAGGCTACCATGTAAGAGTAGGGTTGGCAGATGATCGGTCCATTTCTCAAAATACCCTGACACAGTCATTTGCTATTATATTTGGAAAAGAAGTCATGCTTCGCCCAAGTTGTTTTTACTGTCCGTATGCATCGATGGAACGATGTGGAGACATTACAATCGGAGATTTCTGGGGAATTGAGGAAGTTGACAGGAATTTTTCAGATAATAAAGGAATCTCTGCGGTTCTGGTCAACACACCCAAAGGAGAGAAGATGTTCTCTGCAATAAGGTCTGGATTGAATGTGAAAGAGTACCCGTCCGATGTGCTGTCGCAGCCAAACCTGAGAAAACCGACAGATTTTAGTTTGGACTACGATGATTTTTGGAATGACTATGGCTTAAAGGGCTATTTGTATGTCGCAAAAAAATATGGAGGATATGGTATCTTACGTAAAGTCCGCTATTATATGAACGCTATTAAGCGAAAACTAATGAAGTAAAAGGAGTGTAGTGATTATTGAACAGATATAAAAAACTAATAAATAACACAGCAGTGATCACAGTTGGTAACTTCGCATCAAAGCTGTTGACTTTTTTCCTTCTGCCGCTTTACACTGCAATATTGACGACGGCGGAGTATGGTGTTGCAGACCTGATGACAACGACAGTCAATCTGATTACACCATTTTTTACACTGATTATCTCGGAAGCCGTAATGAGGTTTGCGTTAGATAAAGCGTACGATAAAAAGCAAGTTCTATCCATTGGACTTTTTGTGACGCTGTTCGGCTCAGTAGTAATGTTGGTCTTTTCTCCTTTGATAAGGTTCAGTTCGGATTTGAAGCCGTACTATGTGTTGTTTCTCTTGTATTATTTTGTGACGGCAGTGCATACAATTCTTTCGCAATTTGTAAAAGGAATAGAGAAGGTAACGGTGTATGCTTCTAGTGGGGTGCTGCACACGATGACCTTTATTGCATTTAATATTTTATTCCTTGTTGTCCTAAAAATAGGAATTAATGGATATCTGCTTTCGATGGTTTTGTCGAACGCAATCACGATTTTGTATTTGTTTTTAGGCGCAAAACTTTGGCGTTACATCATTCCCCCAAAAGATGTTAGCCGTGAGCTGACTTGTAAGATGCTTCAATATTCTGTACCGATGATTCCAAACTCGCTGAGCTGGTGGGTGAGCAATTCTTCCGATAAATATATGCTTACCTTTTTCTGCGGTGTAGCTGCAACAGGAGTATATTCGGTTTCACAGCGTATTCCTTCCCTTTTTGCAACGATTTCAACAATCTTCATCAGTAGCTGGCAGATTTCAGCTATTGATGATTTTGGAAGCAAGGAATCCATTGATTTTTACAGTCGGATTTATAGAATTTATTCAACATTCAACATATGGGCACTCTCTGGATTGATTCTTTTTACAAAGCCTCTTGCAAAATTCCTGTTTTCAAAATCATTCTTTGACGGATGGCAGTTTGTACCGGTACTCTTGATGGCATTTCTGTTTCAGGCGATGTCGAGCTATCTAGGAACCATTTACACATCGGCAAAGAAAACAAAAATGCTGTTTATATCGACCATAATTGCGGCAATAGCTAATATTGCTCTGAATGCAATTCTTATTCCAGCTTTTGGTGCACAGGGGGCTGCAATCGCTACCTTTGCAAGCTACTTTATTATCTGGCTTATACGACTTATTGACACCCGAAAAATAATCAAACTGCAGATAGCCTACAAGACAGATATTATATCCTATTCTCTTCTGATAGCACAAATTTGTATGGTCGTATCTGATTTGTCATTTATGTATTTTGGATCATGTGTGATTTTTGTCATGCTTGCTATTTTGAATTTTAGTGTGATTAAGGATATCTTAGTAAAATTCAGAACAGGAAAATAAGTTTGACATACCGTACAATAAAGAATATTAGAAGTTGTCTTTATCTCTAAGTATTCCGCTTATAGTCGTGAAGCACATACGATCCAGTCTCTTGTGAAGCCGACCTGTCTGATTATCGATGAAGTCGGGCGCTGTCATTTCAGCGAAGAGAACACTGCGATGTTCTTTGATCTCGTGGATCGGCGCTATGAGAAAGAAGGTCCGCATACGATTATCTTTACCAGTAATAAACAGCCGAATGAATGGGCTGAGTACTTCGATGGTAATGATGACCTGATGTGCTCCTTGGATCGTATCTTCGACCGAGCTTCAATATTTGACATCAAGGGTGAAAGCTACCGTGGACGGGCTTGCACAACGTACGCCGTGGAAGCCTCGGCAGTAACAGAAACACAGAATTAACAATAAATTGACTTTAGTGTAACTTTTTTGCAAAGTTCACATTGATAGGTTGGTGTTGATGTAATGGCCCATTTCACCCGACTCTAACAAAGATGAGGATAAAAATATCCTGAGTATAAACAAGCTTATGCTGATATAAGGATAAGATGCGGAACGGAGCATCAAAAAGTTCTGTGTCGGGAAAAAGAACTGGCAGATCTCACCTACAAAGAACAGAGCGGAAGCCAGTGGGATTCTGTACAGCATCGCGGAAACAGCCCGTGCGAACGGACTGCGTCCCTACTACTATTTCAAACATGTGCTGGAAACAATGATTCCGCACATGGATGATAAAATCACAGATTTTCTGGAAGAACTGATGTCGTAGTCAGAAAGCCTTCCGGAAGTATGCAGGGCAAAAGGAAAATGAGCGGAGAAAAATCCGCTCACTCTTTTTACCCAGCACCGGGGATCTACCATTTGCGAAAATCCGACAGTTGGTTTATTTTTCCTTGTAAACGTCAAATTATAGTTGAAAGCGAGGCATTCTTTGAAAAACAAAAGAAGATTAATGAAAAAAGTAAGTAGGTATATCGCTATTGCTATTGTATTTACTGTATTTAACAGTTCAATTTTGTGTGCTAATGCTTCGATAAGAGAGACTAATATTATAATACTAATTCAGCCGGAGGATCAGTGTGGGCCTCAGGGAAGTACAGTAGAATTTCATGTAAAGGCCAGTGGAAGCAATCTGAGATATCAGTGGCAGTGCAGTTACAACGGAACGAGTTGGTTTAATACCGCT
>Ga0129314_1001135_pt1 | contig 20572 bp, 11 predicted proteins | sample O1111metagenome_FD_94431 | JGI IMG/M metagenome (GOLD analysis project Ga0129314, IMG submission 94431) | Orangutan individual fecal microbial communities from fecal samples from Wisconsin, USA - O1111 metagenome | ecosystem: Host-associated > Mammals > Digestive system > Large intestine > Fecal... | reverse complement strand
TCCAGAGGCTGTGGTGGCATAAATCGCTATTTTGTTAGCTGAAGTATTGAATTTTCAAGGTGCGAAGCCCATTTTAGGTATGGGAAGTCTTAGTTAAATATACAATAATGCTTTTCAGGGGGGATATACAATGTTTGAATCTGGAATGGAAATCCTCAGAGCAGACTTTCATCTGCACACCAAGGCAGATAAAGAATTCAAATATAATGGAGAGGAAAATTCTTACATCAATAACTATATAGACGAGCTTTTTGCTCAAGAAATTCGAGTTGCAGTCTTAACCAATCATAATAAATTTGATATGGAGGAGTACAAGGCACTCAAAAGAAAAGCAGCAAAAAAAGATATCTTGATTTTGCCTGGGGTAGAACTTTCTGTAAAAGAAGGAAGTAACGGTGTACACACTCTGATTATTTTCGATCCGGATTCATGGATTGAAAATGGAAATAACCATATTGCCAGCTTCCTTTCAGGTGCTTTCGCAGGAATTTCAAATTATGAGAGTGAAAACGCAAAATGCAAGTATGATTTGCATACGGTTATTTCGGAACTGGATGCATATGGCAAAGACTATTTCATCATTTTTGCTCATGTTGAGCAAAAAAGTGGTTTATTATCTGAATGCTCGGGCGGCCTACTGCAGTCTTTGGTCTCGCAAATTCCAAATTTCCGAGACCGAGTGCTTGGCATCCAAAAAATGCGAACAAGGGATAAAATTAACAATCTGAACCAATGGCTTGGGTATCTTCCTTCTTTTGTAGAAGGATCTGATCCGAAGCAAATCTCGGAAATTGGTAAGGGAGATCATGTCTATATTAAAATCGGGGCATTAACATATGCTGCTGTAAAATTTGCGTTGCAAGATTCACAAAATCGTGTCTTTACCAATTTGCCTTCGTATCATCATGGATATATTGAATCTATATCTTTTACAGGGGGCAAATTAGATGGTAAAACTATCAACTTTTCTCCCGAATTAAATACGCTAATTGGCATTCGTGGTAGCGGAAAATCATCAATACTTGAAACTTTGCGCTATGTTTTTGATATAAGCCCGCAAACAGACACTGAGTATAAAAACGGGGTTGTAAAGAATATTATGGGTTCTGGTGGAGTTGTACAAGTTTCCGTGATAGATAAAACTGGGCACAGATATTTTGTGCGCAGAATATATGGTCAACGTCCGTCCGTTCTTGATGAAAATGATAATGATTTGCCAATAACGCCACAGGCACTCCTTGGCACTTTACTCTACTTTGGACAAAAAGACTTATCATCTTCATCAGATCACGAAAACGAATTATTGCAACGTATTGTAGGATCTGCGATTCCTGATCAATCCGGAGCTTTGGCAGATATTCAAAGAGAAATGAGTGACACGGTTCGAATCCTTCTTGATGCAGAAGAGATTCCTAATCAAATCAGCGAGGTTAATTCTAAAATCCAGGAAACAAAACATAAGATTCGATTGTTCGAGGAAAAGGGAGTTACGGATAAACTAGAAAAACAACTGTGTTTTAACAAAGACTTACAGCAGTTGGGGAAACTCCAAGAACGCTTACAGTTGTTCCTCGATAAGCTGAAAACAAGCACTGTATATCAGAATTCTGAAGAGGATTTCAAAACATATTTTAGCAAATACAATTCACAGCGAATGGATCAAGCCAAAACGCAACTGTCTTTATTTTTAGGGGTTATTGGCGATATACAGAAAAAATGTGAATCCTTGTCTACGATATTGTCTGCGATAAAAACAATTCATGGTGAAATCCAAAAAGATATAGAAGGGCTACAAGAGGAATTCGCAGCAATAAAAAGAGAGATAGCAGACGAAACATTAGATCCCGATGTTTGCGTTAAGCTTTCTGAAACCCTGTCCGAATTGGAAACTCGTCTTGAGAAACTAAATGAAAGTTTGGGTTCGAGAAAGATGACTACAGACAGGTTGCGCACTTTTGTTCGCAAAAGAAATGAATTGCTTCTAGAATCATTTACTGCACTATCAAAAGAAACTCAAATGATAAATGAAGCACAGTCCAATATCAGAATAGCCGTAGAATTTAAGGGGGCAAAAGGTGCATTTAAGGATTTACTAAAAAACAAATTCCGGGGAAGCAATATCAGCGATTCAAAATATCAAATCATGTCAGAGAGATTTTCTGATTTCGTTGATGTCATTGCGGATTGGTTGCTAGATGATGGGAAAATTTTGCGTGAATTTTTGACTCCGAACGAATACAGCAAAGTGGAAGATAAATTGAAATCACTTTATAGTGAATTAATCCTATTAGATACAGATAATAAAGTTGATATCTTTTACCACGATAAACTACTACGTCAACACTCGATAGGCCAACGTGCGTCAGCACTTATCCTATTCATTTTAACACATAATGATACGGATGTTATCATCATAGATCAGCCAGAAGATGATTTGGATAACAAGGTAATATATGATGAAGTACTGAAGGTCATTCGCGCTATGAAAATGAATACACAATTCATTTTTGCTACGCACAATGCCAATATTCCTGTTCTTGGTGATGCTGAGATGATTTTAGCAGCCGATAGTGATGGCGAGTCGATTACTTATCAGAGTGGAAATATAGACACTCGTGATTCACAACAACAAATCATTACAATCATGGAAGGTGGAACAGAAGCTTTCGCACGGAGGAGACTTATTTATTCCTCATGGAGCAATCAATAGTACAAAAACATTCTTGCTGCGAGAGTTTATGTTTTACATGACATATAAAACGCTGTCAATCTACTGAAACAGCAGCCATGCGAAATTTGACGCATGGCTGCTGTTTTCACATGATTGAAAACGAAAAGTAATTATCATAATATTGAGTTAGAAGAAAAGGAGGCTTTGACCATGAGAATACTGCTGAAAATTCTCTGCGCACCGATGATTGCCGTTTTGTCCGTTTTCGTCTGGCTGGCGTCGAAACTGGTTCAGATATCCGCTGTTGTTATGAATTTCATCGCCATTGCCGTGGGTCTGGGCGCACTCTGTATCCTTTTTGACGGAAAGACCGCCCAAGGCATCTGCGGACTGATTGCGGCGTTTCTCTTCACCCCATTCGGACTTCCGATGTTCTCCATCATGCTTCTGGGACAGGTGCAGAAATTCCGATACTGGATTCAGGACAGCGTGTACGGATAACAAAACTTTGCGCCAGGTTGGCGCAAAGTGAATTACATTGATGAGGGCTTCTGCTTTTGCCGGCAGGAGCCTTTCTTTTTTGAAAAAGGTGGTGAACCGGTATGGCAACAACGCGCATTATCCCCATGCATCAGAACAAGGGAAAAACCATCCGGCAGTGCCTGTCCGACAGATTGGACTACGGCAAAAATCCGGATAAGACCCAGGAGGGCCAGCTGATCAGCGCCTATGCCTGCGACCCGGAGACCGCAGACGCAGAATTTGCGCTTTCCAAACGAGAGTATTTTCAGCTGACCGGCCGCAGACAGGACAGCGATGTGATCGCCTATCAGGTGCGCCAGTCCTTTCGCCCCGGTGAGATTACGCCGGAGGAGGCGAACCGCATCGGCTATGAATTTGCCGAGCGCTTCTTAAAAGGAAATCACGCCTTTATTGTCTGCACCCATACAGATAAGCAGCACATCCACAATCATATTTACTGGAACTCGACCAGTCTTGACTGCACCCGGAAATTCCGGAACTTCTGGGGCAGCACCATGGCAGTCCGGAAGCTGAGCGACCTGATCTGCGTCCAGCACAGGTTGTCCGTCATTGATAATCCGAAGCCCCACGGCATAAGCTACAACCGCTGGCAGGGCGATATTGAAAAGCTCTCAAACCGTGACCGCCTCTGCCTGGACATGGATGCAGCACTGGCGAAAAAACCGCACGACCTTGAGGGCTTCTATTCGCTGATGGAGCAGGCCGGTTACACCGTTGCCCGCGGGAAAAACATCACCTTCAGCCATCCGCGCCAGAAGCGCAATATCCGTATGCGTTCCCTTCCGGAAGAATACCGGGAGGATGCCATTCGGGAAGTGCTGGCGGGCAGGCGTATCCATAATCCGCGAAAACGCCGCAGCCCGCTGGCAGAGCAGAAAGCCCAGCTTGTCAGTGCTCTGGAAGCAAAGCAGAATCAGGGACGGGGCCGTTACTACGATCTGTCTATCCAGAACCAGATTACCAAACAGCAGGCCAAGGCGCTTTTGTATTATCAGCAGCACGGGTTCACCAGCGCAGATGATTTTGACGCATTTGCCGAATCGGTGGAAGCCGTAAAGCAGCGCAAGGATGCGTTGTCCGCGCAGATCACCTCTGCTGAAAAGCGGCTGAATGAGATTGCGGTGCTCCAGAAGCACATCACCAACTATCTCAAAACCAAGGATATCTATGCCGGATATCGGGCGTCCGGTTATTCCAAAGCGTACTACGAGGAACACGAGGATGCAATCAAACTCTGCAAAGCGTCCAAGCGGGCATTTGACGAATTGCTTCCATCCGACACTTCTGGCAAAACTGCCGGTTCACACAAGAAGCAGCTTCCATCCATGAAAGCCCTCCGGGCGGAGTATGCAGAACTGCTGGCGATGAAAAAGGCGGCATACCCGGAATACTACAAGGCGAAAGATGAGTACCGGGAGCTGCTGACTTATCAGGCCAATCTGGCTGGGCTGTTCGGCATTGAAAATGTCAGAAGCGCGCCTCAGCGCGAGCATCAGCAGGAAGAAAAATAAGCGCCGTCAGGTGCGCCGCCGAAGATGAAATCTTCGATCATTGGGGTTTGGGGATTGTCCCCAACAAGCAGAAACAGAAGGTTCTGCCTTCGGGCAGAATCTTTTTGTTTTGAGCCTTTCTGATCAGGAAGGCATTGCTTGCCAAAGAAGAGCTCGTTCCGTAAAACTTTCGGATGGATGTGTTTTATGACACACCTTGAGATTGAATTGTTCACACTTTCGTGCTATAATAAAATATGAGTTCTATTAACCACTTGCCAAAAATAAGAGAGGGATAAATTATGGCTGTAAGCTACAAAAAATTATGGAAACTCCTTATTGACAAAGACATGAAAAAGAAAGAACTAGAGCAACAGGCAAAAGTGAGTCATTACACCATTAGCAAGATGTATCGCGGCGAAAATGTTACCATCGATATTTTGGAGAGAATCTGTAAAACACTGGATTGCTCTCTTGATAATATTGTGGAGTTTGTTCCGGATGCAGAACCCGACAAAGAATGAAATGAGAATTTACGTCATCACTGATTGTTCCTATCTATGGCAGTGATAATAAGGTTGTGTAAAGTATTCCGTTGCAATATCGGTGACATCGTAGAAGTTGTTCCCGAAAAGTGCGCGGTCCTGTTTATGGGACATAATGATTGCTAAATTAAAACTGGCCTAAGCATGAATAATGATATTCGGAGGTGTTACTCTGTGTGGTGCGAAAAATGCAATTTGGAAACTGAATATGAAAAATGCCCTGAATGTCATTCGGATACTGTTCCAGTTCCAGAAAACGGTGTTTACTGGTGTTCAGAGTGTAAGATACCAATTATGAAGGAACCTCGGAAATATGGTCAAGAGCAAGCCGACATTATTTGCCCGATCTGTGGTAAGACTGCAGGTTATCTTGCCAGCGATATGCGTCCAGTCTTCCCGGAAGAGAGGCTTCTTGTTGAACTTCTTCTAAACAAAAAGCCGCATACTTATATAAATTCGTCTGTTTGGGCTTCTAATAATCGTTACTATATTGATGGTAAATCAGTGTCGATCAGCACAAAGCACTTTCAAAATGCTGATACAGATCGGCTTAGGGAATTGTTGACTCAAAATCAAGCAAGTAATTCTTATGAAGCTTTCAACAGATATATCAATCTTTTTGTTCGAGCAAATGTAAACCGACTGAACTATATAAAAGAAGAAGCTACAAAATTTATCTTAAGCGTAGCAAATGGATATGATGTGAACAGTCTCGTCATCTCTTTTTCCGGTGGCAAGGACTCTACTGCTACTGCTGACATTGTTGCTAAAGCCTTTGGAGGCGAGATTGGGCCAAGTATTCTGCACTATTTTGGTGATACAACACTGGAATTTCCGTGTACATATGAGTATGCAGACAGGTTCAGAGATAACCATCCAGACACTCCTTTTTCTAAGATTCGAAACGATGATCAAAACTTTTACGATGTATGTGAAGACATTGGACCACCCGCTCGTATGATGCGTTGGTGCTGTTCTATGTTTAAGACAGGGCCGATTACTCGTGAGTTGAACAACTGTTTTCCCGGCGAACAGATTCTGACTTTCTATGGTATCCGGAAATGTGAGTCCGTAAGTCGCAGCAAATATAGCCGAATCACCTATAATAACGAATCCGTAAAGATTCAGAAGCAAGCTGTTGCAGCTCCAATTTTCTTCTGGAGCGATTTAGATGTATGGCTATATATACTTGGTGAAGGAAATAACGGGGCAAAGATTGTGGATTACGGAACCGCCGCAGATCGAAGCAATTATGTGGACTTTAATGACGCATACCGATTGGGATACGATCGAGTTGGCTGCTGGTGTTGTCCAAACAATAACTCCAGGGCACAGTTTCTTTCCCGCATTTATATGCCTGAACAATCCAAGAAGTGGAGAAACTTCCTGATCGACTTTGCAAAACGTATTGGTAAACCTGATGCGGAAGTGTATGTGGATACGGGCAAATGGAAAGCCAGACAAGGCGGTAATGGACTTGCTGCTGCAGATGATGTGAAGATTAAATTCACGAATTGTACAGCGGAAGAGCATGCGAAAATCTACAGCCTAACGAAACCTTTCGATGATTCATTCATAGGAATGATGACGCCCTTTGGCGTGGTCGCTCCAGAATTCGGACGGAAGCTGATTCAGGAGACGATCATTGTAGACGTTCGCACAAAAGTACCAATTATTTCTATCCAGCCTTTCTCTCAGGATGGATATGAATACGCCGTGAAGATAAAAACGATGAATGTTGCAAAGCATGATGACTTGCAACGAATGATTGGTTATCAGGTTCGCAAATTCAATGCATGCCGAAAGTGCCTGAAATGCGAATCCATCTGCAAGCAGGGTGCAATTATGATAGTGGGTGATGAATATATCATCGATCCTGACAAATGCGTTCGCTGCAAAAAATGTGTTTCCGCCAAATATCTTGACGGTGGCTGTATGATGGATAAATACCTAAAGACCAAATGACGAAGGGAAAACGAAGCATGAAATTCAGAGCGCATGAAACATTCTCAATTAGAAAAGGTTGGCTCAGTAAGGGCATGAAGCAGGTCGTCAAAGACCCTTCTGTGTTTGTGAGTAAAGAATATAATCCGATGGATGTGCTTGGTATCGGTTCGAACATGGTAAAGTCATTAAGATACTGGCTTCCGGCAGTTGGACTTTCTGAAAGCCCGAAAGGAAAGAGTGCACAGTATCTAACGGAGTTCGGTGAAATCGTTTATAAGAATGATCCTTATATCGAAGAGATAGGCACATTGTGGCTGTTACACTACAATCTTGTTAAGCAGCAGGATGTTGCTACATCTTGGTTCTTCTTCTTTAATCACTTTCAGCTTTCCGAGTTTAGCAAGGAAGACTTCACTATTGCACTTGCTAATTATGCAAAGATGAATGGTGGCGGAGAACCCCCGGTTAGATCGCTAGATGATGATTTCAATTGCATCATCAACACCTATATGCCCCGCTATAAGACTGCACCCACTAAAGATGATCCGGAGAGCAATATGGATTGTCCCTTAAGTGAATTGGGACTTATTGATTATTGTAATAGGAAAGAAAAAACGTATAAAAAAGCAATCCCTGCTGCACATACAATTGACCCTCTTATTGCGTTGGCCATAATTGTTGATAATTCTAACGGAAGAAAAGAGATCCCACTTGCTGAGATTCAGAATAAGCAGGGCAATCTTGGCAAGGTGTTCAACTTAGATGCTATTACCTTACTTTTGATTTTGAACGCTGCAGAACGTGAAGGGTATGTTGAAGTCGTACGCACTGCTGGTCTGGATCAGCTCCATATCACACAGGAACTTTCTTTCTTAGAATGTGTCCGGCTGTACTACGAGAAATTATCCTAAATAAAGTACGAATGGAGAAGCTCCCATGATTACAGATATGATTTCGACTGCTCCGGGATTTCAAACATCGGTAAACATTTCCTATGATTTGAACAACTCGGAAAAAATAAAAAGTCTTATACCTACTTCAACAGCAGTATCTCTTTTTGAAGATTTTCTGCTGAGTACCGATAACTCTGCTACAAATCGTGCGAAAATTTTGATTGGTGCTTACGGAAAGGGCAAGTCTCACATCATTCTATCTATTCTCTCATTCCTTTGCAGAAAGGTCGAGAATGATAATGCTGCCTTGCTCGCAAAGGTTGAAACTGCGAATAAGGAACTATATGCATATGCACGAGAATATCTTGCGTCAGAGAAAAGACTTCTTCCTGTAATAATTAACGGAAGTAACACCAGCTTGGTTCAGTCTTTTATGAGCGCACTTTACAATACGCTCAAGTGTAACCAGCTCATAAAGTTGATGCCTGACACTCACTTTCAAGCTGCAATTAACATGATTCGTCGCTGGGAAGCAGAGTATCCTGAAACACTTACTCGATTTAAGGCAATCATCAATATGCCTTTGGATGAGTTTATTGACCGCCTCGCCGACTTCGATGTCGAGGCTTATTCAACATTTGAAAAAATTTATCCTTCCCTGACTGCGGGCAGCGAATTTAACCCATTTGCTGGTTTCGATGTGATTGAGCTGTACGAGAAGGTAATCGAGAAATTGCCTGAAGTCGGTTACACTGGCATCATTGTCGTTTACGACGAGTTTAGCAAATATCTTGAGTCCAGTATTTCCAAAGCATCAATCAGTGATATAAAGATGCTGCAGGACTTTGCCGAAAAATGCAATCGTAGCGGCGCAAAGCAACTGCATCTCCTTCTCATTTCTCACAAGGAAATTGAAAATTATATCGATGTTCTGCCAAAGCAGAAAGTGGATGGCTGGAAAGGCGTTTCTGAGCGGTTTAGCCACATTCGCATGCACAGCGATTTTTCTCAGATCTATGAAGTCATTTCGCAAGCAATCACCAAAGAAAATGACTTATGGACGACTTTCTATGAGAGCAACAAACTACGCTTTGAAGATATTCGCCAGAGGTTTGGTAGTAGTAAGCTATTTACGGACTGTGACGAGGCGGGAAAATCCGCAGTTTTTGTGGGGTGCTATCCGTTACATCCCATTACAACATTTATGTTGCCCCGTATTTCTGAGAAGGTGGCACAGAATGAAAGAACGCTCTTCACTTTCATTTCTGGACAGGAAGCAACAACCATGTCTAATGTGATGAAGCGCCTGTCCGGAGATTTTCCTTTGATTACGCCGGACGTCTTATATGACTACTTTGCTCCTCAGATGAGAAAGGAAGTATACACAAGCGAGATTCACCAACTGTATCGCTTGACAAGCAGTATCTTAGCGAAGTTTTCGCCAGATACACTTCACGCAAAGATTATTAAGACGCTTTCGCTGATCTACTGTTTGGGCGAATTTGAGAGACTGGCTCCCACCATCGATACTATTTTGAGCATCTATGTAGATGATGAAACTAGTGCCAAATATATCGAGGATGTAATTTTTGATTTGGTTCAAAAGCAGTGTGTTGTTTATCTGAGGCGGAGCAATTCTTATCTGAAATTGAAAGAAAGCTCTGGCGTAGATGTATACCAAGCCATTGCCGATTTGGTTCAGAAGCGCAGCAACGTCATGACTGTTGCTAATCTGCTTAATTCCGCAAACCACGAACCCTATGCGTATCCGATTCGCTACAATGATCAGCGCGAAATGACTCGATTCTTCCAGTTTGTTTTCATTGACAGTGGAGAGGTTTTAGCTACTTCTGATTATAAACCTCTTGTGCGGCAATACGATTCCGATGGTGTCATTTTCGGCATTTTGCCGCGAGATGATGAGCAGATTGCAGAGATAGTGGACACCCTTCTGAAAAACTCCTGCGGCGTAAAAAGGGCTGTCTTTGTTGTTCCGGAACATGTCGATGATATTTTGGCTCATCTGCGCAACTTGGATGCTGTTCAGATCCTGCGCGATGCAAGCCAGGGAGATGACCTCCTGTTCGATGAATATGATGTCATCTATCAAGATCTTTCGGAGGTAATTCTTAAGTTCGTAACTCAATACACGCATCCAGAGTTCCATGCGGCAAAGTATATCTATAATGGCGAATCTAAGACCCTGCTTCGAAAAGCTCATCTGAGCCATTTGCTTTCCGATATATGTGATGAGGTGTATTCAAAGACGCCTGTAATTAACAACGAGGTTCTTAATAAGAATCGTCTCACGACAGTTGCTATGAATAGTAGAACCAAGTTGTTAAATGGTTTGCTTACTACACCCCTGCAAGCTAACTTGGGGCTTACTGGTTCTGGTCAGGATGTTTCGTTCATGAGAAGCACACTGATAACAACTGGTATGTTGCAGCAGGATAATGACAATACCTTTATCACTTTGTGCGATCTTCCTGAAGAGCATAAAAATCTTCAGAATGTTCTCGCGATTATCGAGAACTTCTTTACTAGCACTCAGACTGATGGAGCAAAGTCTTTTGAGGAGTTGTACAATATCTTGACTGGAACGCATGACGGAATCGGTATGAGAAAAGGGTTAATTCCGATCTACATTGCCGTTGTGCTTCGGAAATATCAAAAGAATGTGGTTATTCGCAATCAGTTTAGTGAAGTAGGGATCACTCCTTCTCTTCTTAATGATATCAATGAGTCTCCCAATGACTACTCGGTAAAGATCGAAAAGTGGTCAGACGAAAAAGAGGCATATATTGATATGTTGGACGAACTGTTTGCCGACTATATTTTGGAAGCTGATAAGGCTAAGACTGGTTATTCGTATCTGGCAATAGCTATGGGTAGATGGTATTTGTCGCTTCCTAGATATACCAAGGAGTTGAAGCAGGTCTATACTGGATATTTAGAAGATGAATCCTACTCTGAAGTCGATGGTAAAAAGAGAAAGTTCATGGCTCTGCTCAAGCAACCGTCCATTGGTGCGCTGGATCTCCTGTTCTCGCGTATTCCGAAATGCTTTGGCAAGGAAGAAGCCTCTGTTGAGCTAGCAAGAGAAATCGCATCTGCAAAAATGTTCTTCGACCAAGTAAAACTCAAGCTCGAAGATGCTTTGATTATGGATGTGAAGAAGATTTTCTGTGGCGATCCCTATGTTGAAGCTACTCTGCCATCAATCGTAAAAGATTGGTATGAAGGACTGAGTATCGCAGCTAAAAACAAGGTTTACGCTAACACTGCAGAACGTATTTTCAAGGTGTTTGAGAATGCCACGAATGATGAGTATTTGTTGATTGAAAGTCTCGCTCGAGTCCTCACCAGTCTACGGATCGATGACTGGACAGATAGTAACATCTTGGTTTTCCGTGAAAAAATGGAGATGTACAAGGCTACCATTGACGCGGAATCGGCAAATACGCATTCTGATGCTGATACTGCTGCTGAGTCTATAGCTACCGATGGGAACAGTGGATATGCTGTTGTATTTGTGAACGAAAACGGCAAAGCGATCCAGCGTGTGTTTGATCGGGTTGAGCGCAGCAAGCGTTCGGATGTTCTGTATCGCAAAATTGAAAGCGCGATCAGGGATATGGGCAACTCTGTATCTCCGCAAGAAAAGCGTCAGGTTTTGATGGAGATATTGGAAAAGCTTTGCTAAGGAGGACAATAAATGGGAGCATATTTCGATAATGCGGCAACCACATATCCAAAGCCAAATGCCGTATATGACTATATGGATAAATTTTATAGGGAGAATGGTGGAAATGCTGGTCGTGGCCAGTACAAACTGGCTGCGACCGCAAGCCGAGTCATTTCCGAAACACGGAAAATGATTCAAAAGGTTCTGCAGTGCGAAAACAAAGAAGTAATTTTTGCTCCCTCCGCAACCTTGGCAATGAATATGGTCCTTCAGGGAATTGTAGAACCCGGTATGCATATTTACATCTCCCCATTTGAACATAATGCGGTAACTCGTACCCTGCATGCACTTGAGGCTACAAAGAATGTGACAGTTCATATTCTGCCTTATAGTGTGGAGACTGGTTATGATTTAGCTGCGACGCGTAGGGAGTTTAATGTAAACAAGCCTAATGCTTTAGTTATCAGCCATGCAAGTAATGTCTGTGGCCTGATTGCACCGGTGGGCGAGTTGACGGCGCTTGCCAAGGAATTTGGTTGCATAACCATTTTGGATATGGCTCAAACAGCAGGGCTCGTTCCTTTGAATGTCGGATCAGACAATGTAGATTATGCAGTTTTTGCCGGACACAAAACCCTGTATGGCCCTATTGGAATTGGTGGTTTTGTCAAGAAGCCAGAAGCAAAACCTATACCTATACTATTTGGGGGAACAGGCATTGAATCGGCTCTTCAAGACATGCCTCACGATGCTCCAGCACGGTATGAAATGGGAAGCCAGAACATTCACGCAATTTCTGGCCTTCATGCTGCACTGACCTGGTTTCTTGATAATGCCGAAGAAATTCGTACTATCGAAGAGAAAAACCATAAGCGTTTACTCTCGATTCTGAACGCATACTCCAATATTACTATTGTTGGTCCAAAGGATCGCACTAACTGCATTGGCGTCGTATCGTGCTTGTTTGACGATTACAGCAGCGACAACATTGGCGATGTGCTGGACAGATATGAAATAGCTGTCCGTACCGGCTTGCACTGTGCCCCTATCGCCCATAAGACACTTCGGACATTTCCTGCAGGAACGGTTCGATTTAGCGTGAGTTATTTCACGAGCGTGGAAGAGTTCAGTTTGCTTGCCGAAGCCCTTGAATACATAGAAGATAATACTTAAGGAGGGACACAGATGAACTACCCTAAACTCATAGAGTGTCTCAAGCTCTTCTCTCAGGACAGTCTACGTCAATATCTTGGAGAAGATCTTGTTGAACAGCTTCTTTCGGAGTGGGAAAATAACGGCCCTCTGACGAAGAAGCGTCTTGCTGAGATGATTATTCAGCTTAACGGTATTGAACTGCTGAAAAAAGCGAATTTCCGTAAGGATGTGCTGATGCACATGGAAGCAAGAGACATTGAGGCGATCTTTGATACACTTCCAACGGCAAAGAAAAGCGGCTGCTCGACGCTTGCTGAAAAAGCGAATGCGATTGCCTCACTTTCATGGGGTCCTTCCGACACTAACCGCAAACTGTTGGAAATTCTTGGCGTTGACTCGGCGATTTTCACTCCTGTTTCCGAAGATAATACAGCAGTTGTGTCCCATCAGGCTGGCAAGCGTTTTTATGAACTGCTTGACTACCAGTTTATTATCAAGCAAAGGGTTCTCAACGAACTGAATCGGCCCTATCCCTTAAAACGGATGCTTGTACATATGCCTACGGGTACTGGTAAGACGAAAACAGCAATGCACACGCTTGTCCACTACTATAACTTCACGCTGAAGAAGCAAGGCACTGTCATTTGGCTGGCCCATACAACGGAGCTTCTGCAACAGGCATACGAAACCTTCACTGATGTCTGGGAGCATCTTGGCGACGGACAAATCAACGCCTATAAATTATGGGGGCAGAGGAATCTCTCTATCCCCAAAGATGGCTTCAATGGTGTAATGTTCTGTGGTATTCAGAAACTCCAAGCAGTCCGCACTAATAACCCGGAACTGTTTGAGCAGATCGTAAAGGATGCGCGACTTATCGTTTTTGACGAAGCGCACAAAGCTGTTGCAAATGAAACTCGTGCCTTGGTCGAAGCATTTATGTGCGCTCCGCCTGGATATGAAGATCGTTCGCTAGTGGGGCTTACCGCAACTCCCGGCAGAACAACTCTGACAAGCGATGAAAACAAGCTCCTGTCCAATATGTTTGAAAACAGGCTTATTGGAATCGATGTGGATGTTGTGAATCAAGTAAACATGTCTCAAGGCGCTTTCTTGAATCACCCAGCAGAGAGCAATGTAATCCACTATTTCCAGAATGCTCGCATTCTGGCTAGAATTAAGAAGGAGCAGCTCACCTACACCGAGCAGTTCACAGATGCGCAGCTTCATAGCATCAAGACAAAAATGTTGGATAACGGCTATGTCGATTTTACTAAGACAGCACTCGAAACGATTGGAAAGAATCAAAGTCGCAACAAAGCCATCCTCGATAAATTGAGAGAGCTTTCTACTGAACAAGTTCCCACTATCGTTTTCGCATGTTCTGTTGCGCATGCAAAACTACTTTCTTTTATGCTTTCTCTGGAGGACATTCCAAATGCACTTGTTCTTGGTGAAATGAACTCAGTAGATCGCACTGAGGCGATTACATCTTTTAAGGATCGTCAAAACCCTGTGAACATTCTTATCAATTATGAAGTTTTGACCACAGGATTTGACTCGACAAACATTCGTTGCGTATTTATTACGCGGCCGACCCAATCTATCGTTCTTTACAGTCAGATGCTAGGGCGTGGCCTGCGAGGGCCTATGATGGGAGGTAATGAGGAGTGTTTGTTGGTAGATATCAAAGATAATCTTGGCCGATATGACGCAGATATGGCATTTAGCCACTTTGACGCCTATTGGAGCTAATACAGAAAGAGAGGAAAACAACCATGGGACAAAGTATAGTCCAAATCAAGCAAATGGGTGATGCCCTCCGTAGCAGTGGCTACAAGAGTATTGACTGCGCTGTTGCAGAATTGATTGATAACTCCATTGAGGCCGGCGCGCATGATGTGTTTGTTATCATGACAGAACGGGTTGACCCGATTACTCACCGCAAGGCTATTTATGAGTTTGGTATTCTTGACAATGGCAGTGGCATGGAAATCAGCAAACTGGCAAGCTGCCTCGGCATCGGATTTACTACAAAGTCCGATAGACGAGGGATGGGACGCTTTGGCGTTGGCCTTCCCCAAGCTTCTTTGCATGTAACCCCTAATGTTGAGGTTTATTCTTGGACTGAAGATGATGGCCCGATTGAACCCGATGAACCAGTGCGTCAGGTATGGCTTGATATCAACAAAGTTAAGACCGGCGAGCAGGAAGAAATCAACGATCCCGAACTAGTCGAAATTCCTAAGCAGTATCGTCCCTTTCTTAAGTACCGCACTGCAGGCAAGACTTACGACTTCACCCAGCATGGCACCTTGGTATATTGGAAGAACTGCGACAACGTCAAGCCTAAGACCATGGCAACATTGAATGAGAAGCTGGAGTTTGCTCTTGGCAGAAAGTTCCGACACTTGATTATGAATGGGACTCACAACATTCGTTTGATTACCATTGGTCATGAAGACAGTGCAATTGATGTTCTTCCGAACGACCCGCTGTTCCTCATGAAGCCAAACTACGTGTTGGGCAATCCAAATGATCCAGCAAATATCTCCGAAAGAACAAATATCAACTGCACCGAACCCATCTTTGCTACTTACGGTGATAACAATGGCGAGGTAATTATTCCCATACCGTATACTGACAAGAATACTGGAGAGCAGAAAACATCAGATGTTCTCATCCGTTTCTCCAAGGTTCGTGCTGAATTTTATGACCAGACAGCCATTTCGTCTGGTGATCCTGGCACCAAACCTATCGGCAAATATGTTAAGAAGCTTGAGGGCATTTCTGTTGTTCGTGCAGGACGTGAAATCGACTTCGGTGCATTTGATTTCTACGATAAAACGAATAACCCGTATCATAGATGGTGGGGTTGCGAAATTTGCTTTGATCCTGTACTCGACGAAGTGTTTGGCGTTGCAAACAACAAACAGCAGGTTGAACTCAGAGATGATGCTGAACCCGAAATGGACGCAAACAATGAGCTGATTCTTCCTTTGTGGAATAGACTTGCACAGGTTATTAAGCCTACCATCAAGAAGATGGTTGAAGATAACAAAGTTCTTCGCAAAGGAAGCCGTAACCAGAGTAATGATGATCTGCCTGGATCTCCTGCTAATAACATCGTAAGTGATGTTGAAAAGCATGAGGATGATACTGGTAGTGCAACTAGCCAGGTAACGGAAACGAGAAAGCCCGAAGAACTTGAAAGAGAAGCTGAGGAATTCCTCAAAAACCGTGGCGTTGAAACTCCAACTCATGAGCAGATTCGTGCTTTGCTTGACAGAGAATTGACCTTTGAGTATGCCAACCTTGGCAGAAATGGTTCCTTCATGGACACAGATTTTAGCTTGGGTCATGTTAGCGTAACTATCAACACCGCCCACATTTTCTACAATGAGTACATTGCGAAAATGCCCGAAGAAAGCCGACTGGCTTTTGAATTGTTCATTGCAGCTCTCGCAAAGGCTATTGATATGACTAATATTCATAATAGTGATCAGAACGATGAACTTTTGCAGCATTGGGACCATCGCTTGAAGTCCTATCTTAAGCAGATTAAGTCCAACTAATACAAAAGCAAGGAGGATTCCGTATGTCGATTTTAGTCTCACAGAAAATACTTGACTGTATCCGTGATGAGCTTTCTGCAAGCAGGGAATCCTTCTTGCTTATTTCTGCGTACTGCAAACTTCCTCTTGTCAAATACTTTGACTCTTGTATTGTGAATACAAGCATTGAAAAAAAGCTTGTCGTACGTTTTAGGCCAGACGATATTGCGTCTGGAGCCTCCGATTTAGATATTTATCCTTATTGCCGGGATAACGGTTGGAAACTATTTTTCCGAATGGATTTACACGCAAAGACCTATGTTTTTGATCGTTTGCGCTGTATTATTGGCAGCGCAAACGCAACCGGTAACGGAATGAATATCGGCGGTTCGGGTAACTACGAGATGGCTACAGCTTGCGAATTGGCAGACAAAGATGTCCGTGCATTAGATTTACTCCTTCGCGGTGCTGTTGAGATGGATGATACCATCTATAACATTATGAAAAGCACGGTTGAAGAACAACATACTATAATCAATCACTCAACACAGTGGCCAAAAGAGATCACCGGCATGTTCCGGCCTGATTATTCTCTTTTGTTTGCTGAGGATTTTCCGAGTTGCCCACATCCTGCAACTGCAACAAACGATGATCTGTTGTTCCTCAATATTTCTTGTAATGCTACCAAGTCAGAGCTTGCAGAAGCAATGCGTTCTGCGAAGTGTTATCTATGGTTGCTGAACTTGGTGAAGAATCAGTCTCCACAAGAAATGTACTTTGGTGCAGCTACAGCTGCCCTGCATAATGCGTTGCTCAACGAACCTAAACCCTACCGTAAGGAAGTCAAACAGCTATTGAGTAATTTGTTAACCTGGATTGATGAATTAGAGGTTTCCGAGCTACTTGTTGATAGGCCAAATCATTCGCAGCGTGTACGATATATTAGTCGAGAGGTGTAGTTATGGATAAAGTCTTTCAGGAAGAGCAGAAAAAGCTCGCTGAAATTGAAACTAAAATAGATGCTATTGCTTCTCGGTATGAAACTGAGGTCAAAAAACTCCAGACTGAAATCGATGATTTTTGGGTAGTGGATTATGAAGACGTTCAGAACAAGCAGTATTTGATGAGTCAGCGAGCATCCAGTAAAGCATTGGCAGAGAAGTTCCGTTCCTACCAGCCTTCTCCTTATTTCGGACGATTGGACTTGGATTGTGAAGTTGGCGATGAGATTGAAACCGCTACATACTATATTGGCAAGGAAGGTATAACTGATAGTGCAGATGTAATCGTTGTCGATTGGAGGTCACCTATTGGAAACCTGATTCACGTTAAGAACCAAAAGAAATTCAATGTCAATGGTGTGGAGTATTTGTTGGCTCTACGTCGATCTTTGGATATTCGGAATGGTCAGCTCGTGAGTTGCTACACCGAGTATGATGGCGAGACGGTATCTCTTGATGGTGATGTCATTGATCCCTTCTTGCTGACGGTACTGAAAGATAAAAGAAGGCATAACCGCCTTACCGATATCATTCGCACAATTCAGGGCAATCAGAACGAAATAATTAGAAAGCCCCGTAGCGAAAGCTTTGTTGTGCAAGGTTGTGCAGGCTCTGGTAAAACCATGATTTTACTGCACCGACTTTCATACTTGAAATTTAATAACCGAACGATGTCGTTGGGAAATGTCAAGATTATCACACCAAATAAATTCTTCGATGCTCATATCAACGATTTGAGCGTTGAACTTGGCCTGACATCTATTGAGCGTTTCTCAGTTGAGGAATACTATGTCTATCTGATAAAAAAATACTCTAGCAAGGTACCTGTGGATGTTGAAGTTCAAAGCGAGAAAATACTGAGTGCTGATCTTCTCGCTGATATCTATTCTCTTCAGTATTTGAACGACGCTATCGCCCACTATCATGAATACTGGGAGCAAGTTTTGGTCGCACTTCAAGAGTCAAGGTTGCGTGACTATTTTAATAAATTCGGCTTGTCTTATCCAAATACAAGTCTACACACATCTGCAACTGTATCTCTCTTAGAGCAGGCTTTGCGTCAGATAGCTTCCGTAATTGCGGAAACTGAAAAGAAGCGCACAACAACCGTTCAACGCCTTGAAACTGTTGCATCGGAAATAAGTGCCATTCAAGGTGAACTTAATAGTAGCAAGGTTCTTCTTGCAAATCTAAAGAGTCAAACTGTGAGTAGAGTCGAACTCGAAATTGCCGCAGTTGAAGACTCCATTCAAAAATCGGATGAAAAGAGCGATACGCATAGAGCAGAACAGGACGATTTGCAAAATCGCCGCAGACAACTCGAAGACGGATTTCGTCAAGCAACAGCAGTCCTCAATATGTTCTCTGGTAATGCTTCGGACTTTTCTGATTTTGACCAGTTTATACTTCGGAATGATGCTGCGAGCCAAATCATCCAAAGAGAACTTTCTGATGTTATTCGTCAGATTACAGAGCTTGAAAGTACTTATCAGAAGGTCCCGGTCTATAACTTTGGTAAGAAAAGTACTCTTCGCAAGCAGATCGCAGAAAAGAAGAGTCAATTTGCTCATGATGCGACAACCCTTGTGACAATTCTTTGCTCGAATGCCGAGAAGAAAGTTTCTGAATTGCGTAGTACATCTGAGGCTCTAAACCATGAGATTAACGCTACAAGCGAAAGTATTCGTGAAGAAGAAAAGATCATCCGGAATCAGAGAGCAAGGCTTTCTGCATTAACAGAATGCCTCGAAGTTTTGAATTCCTCGGAAATGCCGGATACTCAGAGCACCTTGACTCAATCGACTCATAAGGTATGCGCGCAAATCCTTAAGTCTTACGAGGAACAACGCTTGGCTGTCAGCCGCATTTCCCGGAGGTTGGCATCTTATGAAACCACAAAAGCAGATCTTGAGCGTGAGCAAATTCAGTTGGATCAAAGTTCCTACAGTAAGGAAGATGCAACATATATCGCAGATTGCACTAGAGTACTCAAAAAACTGCAGTTCAGCGAAGTTACACGCAATGTGATGTTTAAGGATCTGCTGAGCCAATATAGGCTTCACAAACAGAAGTATCAAAAAACAAACTACCGTCACAAGATCTACCTGAAGCTTCTGTATTGTTCTTTGTATTTTGCGCACATTATGAGCCCTGACACATTCCTGAACATTGATGAAGCTCAGGATATTTCGGTTGCTGAGTACCATCTACTCCGCATGGTTCTTGGTGAGAAATGTGTGTTCAACCTTTACGGTGATATCAACCAATCTGTATACAGCTACAAGGGGATTACGGATTGGGAAGATATTTCAGACATCACCGGTGGCAATATTTATGTTCTGAATGAGAACTACAGAAACACGCTTCAGATAACCGATTTCTGTAACAAGGAATTTGGCGCAGAAGTATATCCTATCGGTATTTCTGGTGAAGACGTTGCCGAATCTGACACGGTGACTGCTGTTCAATGGATTTTAGACATTAAAAAAACTAACCCTGATTTCAGGGTTGCCATCATTCATCGACATGGTCTAAAGGCGATTCAGGAATGCCTTCGTTCATTGTTAGCAGAAGAGGATGTATCCTGGTACTCCGTTGATGACAAAAAGTTATCCGTGCTCTCTGTCGAGACTGCAAAGGGCTTGGAATTTGAAGCTGTTGTTGCCATCGTAGATCAGATGTCTAACAACGAGAAATATATCTCTTATACCAGAGCGTTAGATCAACTGGCAGTTGTTCGAGATCGGTTCTCAAGTGAACTTGATGTGGATGATACCGAAGAAGACATCGACGATGAGTTTGTTGAACCGGAGGATGACAATGCAAGGCTGAATGAGTCGCGACAAAACCTTGTGAATGTCCTTGAAGCAATATACGTTTCCAAGAAAAAGCACCTTGCAGAAACAACCCAGACATCCACCCTAGAGTACGAGCATCAGCAGTTGGTTTCTGTGTTGGATGAAATTCGAAAGAAAGGCGAAGAAATAGCTGCACCTTCAGCAGAAGAGACTTTCTACACCGAATTGTCTCAAGAAGACAACATGCTCATTGCGGAATTTAATTCTATCTTGGAAGATCGCTTTGA
>Ga0129314_1001131_pt1 | contig 20651 bp, 16 predicted proteins | sample O1111metagenome_FD_94431 | JGI IMG/M metagenome (GOLD analysis project Ga0129314, IMG submission 94431) | Orangutan individual fecal microbial communities from fecal samples from Wisconsin, USA - O1111 metagenome | ecosystem: Host-associated > Mammals > Digestive system > Large intestine > Fecal... | reverse complement strand
TCGGGAACGCGCGGGCTTATTGCGGCGGCCTCTGTTCTACTTTCGCGCTCCATCAGGGCGGCGCGCAGGCTTATTGCGGGGGTGATTTCTGTTCTACTTCCCCGCTCCACCATGGCAGCGCGGCGGGCTTATTGCGGCGGCCTCTGTTCTACTTCCCCGCTCCACCAGGGCAGCGCGCGGGCTTATTGCGGCGGCCTCTGTTCTACTTCCCCGCTCCATCAGGGGAGCGTGCAGGATGAGGTTCCCAATTCCTTCTTGAAATTCCATAGGCGCTGTGCTATAATGCCTTTGTTATATTTGTGTCAATATGGTATCATGCCGTTTTATCCGACACGATTGTGCTTTGCCTGCAAAACATCACGATTTTGGGAGGACTGCAACGATGAATGTTCAAGAAATCTACCGTTCCAAGCTGGCCACTGCCGACCAGGCGGCCGCTGTCGTCAAATCGGGGGACTGGGTTGATTACGGCTGGTCCGCCGGCCATCCCGTGGCGCTCGACGCCGCCCTGGCCCGCCGGATGGGCGAACTGCACGATGTAAAAATCCGCGGAGGCATCTGCATGTGGGTGCCCGAAATTTTCAAGATCGAGAATCCCGCCGACCATTTCTGCTGGAATTCCTGGCATATGAGCGGGATCGAGCGCAAGGCGATTGATCAGGGCTTTGCCTTTTACAATCCGCTGCGCTACTCCGAACTGCCGCGCTACTACCGCGAGCACATCGCCCCTCCCGACGTTGCGATGTTTCAGGTCTGCCCGATGGACGAGCACGGCTATTTAAACTTCGGCCCCAACGCCTCCCACCTGATGGCGGTCTGCGAAACCGCCAAAACCGTCATTCTCGAGGTGAACAGGAACATGCCCCGCTGCTACGGCGGCAGCGAAACCGAAATCCATGTTTCACAGGTCGATATGATCGTGGAGGGGGACAATCCCGCGATGGCCGAGATGGGCGCGGGAGCGCCGTCGGCCGTTGACGAGGCCGTGGCCCGGCTGATCGTCGAGGAGATTCCCAACGGCGCCTGCCTTCAGCTCGGTATCGGCGGGATGCCCAACGCGGTCGGCTCGATGATCGCGGACTCCGACCTCAAGGATCTCGGCGTTCATACCGAGATGTATGTCGACGCATTTGTTGATATTGCCATGGCCGGAAAGATCAACGGCTCCAAAAAGTCGATCGACCGCGGACGGCAGGTCTTTGCCTTCGCCGCGGGCACTAAAAAGCTCTATGATTACATCAACGAAAATCCCGCGGTCATGGCCGCGCCGGTCAGCTACACCAACGACGCCCGCACCATCGCCCAGATCGATCATTTCATGTCGATCAACAATGCCGTTGACCTCGATCTCACCGGCCAGATCAACGCGGAAACAGCCGGCACCCGTCATATTTCCGGAGCGGGCGGCCAGCTGGACTTTGTACTCGGAGCCTATCTCTCGAAGGGCGGAAAAAGCTTTATCTGCTGCTCGTCAGCCTTCAAGGGCAAGGACGGGGTGCTGCGCTCCCGCATTGTTCCCACCCTTGCGCCGGGCTCCGCCGTCACCGACACCCGCACCAACCTCCATTACCTTGTCACCGAATACGGTAAGGTCTGCCTCAAGGGCCTTTCGACTTGGGAACGGGCCGAAGCGATCATCTCGGTCGCCCACCCTGACTTCCGCGATCAGCTCATCAAAGATGCGGAGCGCCTGAAAATCTGGAGGCACTCCAACCGATAATCTCCCGCTTTTCCAGGCCGCGCCGCATCTTGCAGCGCGGCCTTTTCCATGGGCCTCCCCTTCTGAAGCGTTGCCGCGATCTGTTCTCCCCCGGTAGAATTGCGGCCTTTTCAAATGAATCGAATTTTTTTCATTTTTACCTTTTCTCCAAATGAATTTGTCTCAAATTAGGCTATTTTGCTAAATCTTTTCTTCGTGTTAGAAAATTAACAAATATCCCTTGCATTCATGCTCCGGTCGTGCTATAAATATAATTGTTATATCTATAACAAGGATATACATGGGTTGTTTTGCGCCAAAATTCCGGTTCAGACGCAATTCAGCCGGTCGCTGGGAAACCGTCGGGCGGTGACAAGTCCGCCCGTTGTGTTTGACTCTAACATAGGAGGAGAAAACAAATATGGACTTTGTACTGAGCAAAGAACATCAGATGCTCCGCAAAATGTACCGTGAGTTTGCGGAAAACGAGGTCAAGCCTCTGGCCGCCGAGATCGATGAGGAAGAGCGCTTTCCCACCGAGACGGTAGAGAAGATGGCCAAGCTGGGCATGATGGGCATCTACTTCCCCAAGGAATACGGCGGGGCCGGCGGCGACATCCTTTCCTACGCCATGTGCGTGGAGGAGCTCGCCAAGGTCTGCGGCACCACTGCCGTCATCGTGTCCGCGCATACCTCGCTGTGCTGCGCCCCCATCTTCGAGCATGGCACCGAGGAGCAGAAGAAAAAGTACCTGCCTGACCTGCTCTCCGGCAAAAAGATCGGCGCGTTCGGCCTGACCGAGCCCAACGCCGGCACCGATGCTTCCGGCCAGCAGACCACCGCGGTTCTGGAAGGCGACCATTACGTGCTCAACGGTTCCAAGTGCTTCATCACCAACGGCACCGTGGCCGACACCATCGTCGTCTTTGCCATGACCGACCCCAAGGCCGGCAACCACGGCATCTCCGCGTTCATCGTTGAGAAGAGCTTCCCCGGCTTCTCGGTCGGCAAGCACGAAAAGAAGATGGGCATCCGCGGCTCTTCCACCTGCGACCTGATCTTCCAGGACTGCATCGTCCCGAAGGAAAACCTCCTCGGCCAGGAAGGCAAGGGCTTCAAGATCGCCATGATGACCCTCGACGGCGGCCGTATCGGCATCGCCTCCCAGGCTCTGGGCATCGGTGAAGGCGCGATCGACGAGGCTGTCAAATACACGCAGGAGCGCGTTCAGTTTAAGAAGCGCCTGTCCCAGTTCCAGAACACCCAGTTCCAGCTCGCCGACATGCATACCCGCATGCAGGCCGCTCAGTATCTGGTCTATGCCGCCGCGATGAAGAAGCAGAACCACGAGCCCTACTCGATGGACGCCGCCATGGCCAAGCTCTTCGCCGCCGAGGCCGCTTCCGATGTGACCCGCCGCGCCGTGCAGCTCTTCGGCGGCTACGGCTACACCCGCGAATACCCGGTCGAGCGCATGATGCGCGACGCCAAGATCACCGAGATCTACGAGGGTACTTCCGAGGTCCAGCGGATGGTCATTGCCAGCCACCTGGGCGTGAAATAAGTTAGGAGGCAGATCGAAATGAAAATCATTGTTTGTGTCAAGCAGGTCCCCGATACCTCTGGTAAGGTGGCCGTGAATCCCGATGGCACTCTGAACCGCGCCTCCATGGCTGCGATTACCAACCCCGACGACCTCAACGCTGTCGAAGCCGCTCTGTCCCTCAAGGAGCAGACCGGCGCCGAAATCATCGTTGTCTCGATGGGCCCGCCCCCCGCAGAAGGAATGCTGCGTGAGGTCATGGCCCGGGGCGTTGACCGCGCTGTTCTGGTATCCGGACGTGAATTCGGCGGTTCCGATACTTATGCGACCTCCCAGATCCTTGCTGCCGCCATTAACAAGATCGGCGTCGGCCCCGAGGACATCGTCATGTGCGGCCGTCAGGCCATCGACGGCGACACCGCTCAGGTCGGCCCGCAGATCGCGGAGAAGCTTGGCCTTCCGCAGGTTTCCTACGCCGCCGAGATCAAGAAGGACGGCGACACCCTCACCATCAAGCGGATGCTCGAGGACGGCTACATGACCATCAAGGTCAAGACCCCCTGCCTGATCACCTGCATCAAGGAGCTCAACACCCCCCGCTATATGAGCGTAAACGGCATTTTCGAATGCTATGCCAAGCCTTATGAGATCTTTGATTACAACACCCTCAAGGACGATCCCCTCATCGATCCCAGCACGATCGGCCTCAAGGGCTCTCCTACCAACATCTTTAAGTCCTTCACTCCTCCCCAGAAGGGTGTCGGCATGATGCTGGAGGGCGCCGATAAGGCCACCTGCGACAAGCTGGCCGGCATCCTTGCGGCCAAGCACATGATCTGATAGAAGGGAGATTTGAAGAATATGTCTAATTACAACAGTGCTGCAATTGAGGAATTCAACGGCGGCATTTGGGTATTCTGCGAACAGCGCCAGGGCAAAATGATGCCCACCTCCTTCGAGTTGATCTCCGAGGGCCGCAAGCTGGCCGACGAGCTCGGCTCCAAGCTCTACGGCCTGCTGCTCGGCAGCAATGTCGAGGGCATCGCCAAGGAACTCGGCGGCTACGGCGCCGACGGCGTTTATGTCTGCGACAGCCCTCTGCTTGAGAACTACACCACCGACGGCTACACCAAGGTGATCTGCGACGTGATTCGGGAGTACAAGCCCGAAGCCATGCTGATCGGCGCGACCAATATCGGCCGTGACCTCGGCCCGCGCTGCGCCGCCCGCCTGCACACCGGCCTGTGCGCCGACTGCACCCATCTGGACATCGACGTTCCCAAGTATAAGGACTTCCTGCGTTCCGCTTCGACCCTGGCTCCTGCCATGATCGACAGCATCAAGGAGGATGACCGCAACCTGAAGATGACCCGTCCGGCATTCGGCGGCCATCTGATGGCAACCATCATCTGCCCCCGTTTCCGTCCCGCGATGGCGACCGTCCGTCCCGGCGTTATGAAGAAGGCCGCGTTTGATCAGGCCAAGGCCGACGCCTGCCAGATCATCAAGCCGAACTTCTCCCTCACCGAGGCCGATCTGGATACTCAGGTCGTCGAGGTCGTCAAGGCCGCCAAGAAGATGGTCGATCTGATCGGCGCCGATGTGGTTGTTTCGGTGGGCCGCGGCATCTCCAAGGATGTTGAGGGCGGCATCAAGCTCGCCGAGGAGCTTGCCGAGGTTCTCGGCGGCGTCGTCGGCGGCTCTCGTGCCACCATCGACTCGGGCTGGCTCTCCGCCGACCATCAGGTTGGCCAGACCGGCAAGACCGTCCATCCGAAGATCTACGTCGCCCTCGGCATCTCCGGCGCGATCCAGCACAAGGCCGGCATGCAGGATTCCGAGTGCATCATCGCAGTGAACAAGAACGAGAGCGCCCCCATCTTTGAGATTGCCGACTATGGCATCTGCGGCGATCTCTTCAAGGTCACTCCCCTGCTGATCGAAGCTATCAAGACTGCGAAGGCTGCGAAATAAATCAGTTTCCCCTCCTGTTAGAGCAAACAAACCCGGGCGCATTCCCTTAATGGGAATGCGCCCGGGCTGTTTTGTGCATAGGACAAGTATCCGTTCTGCTGGTAGCAATGAAAAACTTTAACTCAAGCATTGAGCACGGCAAAGCGGATATCATGACCTTTATCAGGAATCGGTCTGTTCGCCTCTTTGGAAGGGATATGGGCATCGGACATGTCCCCCGGTCGACATCTGCGCTATTGTAAGCGCCCGCTTCTTTGGATGGCATAAACGGACGCGGTTCCTCCCTCTTCTCAAGCGGGCCGTCCATCGGGCAGAAGCCTGCAGGCAGCCATGAAAAGAAAACAAAGAAGCGGGCGGGCACAGATGGATTTGACCATTCGCGCCGCCCGTTACGTGATAAAAGGCACTGAATTCAGTTAAAGGCTTGATGCGCTTGCGATACGGCCCGGCATTATAACCCCTTTGGCAACGACTCAAACCGCAAGTTGAACACATGATTTTGATTCGCAGTCAGTCGGCATCCACCATTCGGTAGCCAACTCCCATTTCGGTGAAGATATATTTGGGATCGGCAGGGTCTTTTTCAATCTTGCGTCGGATATTGGCCATGTTAACCCGCAGAATCTGGTTGTTGTAGTTGGCATTCTGTCCCCAGATGTTTTTGATCAGGAAGTCATAGGTCAGTACCCGCCCGGCATACTCCGAGAGGAGGGAAACGATTTTATATTCCACCTTGGTAAGGTGGGCGTCTTCGCCGTCAACATAAACGTGACGCTTTTTGTAATCAACGCTCAGGTCGCCCGCCCGAAACACCCCATCCGGCATTGCCTCTGCGTTGGCGGATCGCCCGATAATATGACGGATTCCTGTGCGCACCCTCGCGAGCAGCTCGGAGGTTCCGAACGGCTTGGTCACATAATCATCCGCCCCAAGGTCGAGTGCCATCACCTTATCCTGCTCGCGGCTGCGGGCCGAAACAACGATGATCGGCACCTGCGACCATTCCCGCACCGCCTTGATAATCTTCAGTCCGTCCATGTCGGGGAGGCCGAGGTCGAGGATAATCATATCCGGGCAGTGGGAATTCACCATCATCAATGCCTGTTCCCCATCGCGGGCCACCAAAACATCGTAATCATTGGCTGTCAGGATCGTCTTCATAAAACTGACGATGCTTTTCTCATCCTCAACGATCAAAATACTGTACCGGTTATTCAACTAATATTCCTCCCCAAGCGGCAGAATAAAGCGAAAAACCGCCCCGCCGCCTTCTTTGTTAAAGGCGCTCATTGTTCCGTTGTGCGCCCGTACAATGGTCTCGCAGACCGAAAGACCGATTCCCATATTTCGTTTGCTGTCGCCTTCCTCCTCATAGTTCTGGCGGAAATATCCATCAAAGATATGCGGGAGCAGCTTCTCCGGAATCCCCGCTCCATTGTCGCTTACCTCAAAGACGGCATTGGAGTCTTCCCGGCGGACCGAGAGCGTAATCCGGTCGGCGCCCTTGGCATGCAGAACCGCGTTTTCGAGAAGGTTGGTAATCACCTGTTCAATCAGAACAGCATCCATCGGCACCATCAGCAGCTCGCTCGGAATGCTGACCGACAGCGGAGGTTCTCCGAAGCGTTTGCGATGCTTGGCGGCGGCCGAAGCGATCAGCTCCTCGACCGCCTCGGGTTCTTTATAAAGCCGCGTATTTTCGTCTGCATCGATGCGGGTGATGGTTAAAAGATTTTCCACCATTTTAATCAGCCATCGCGCATCATCCTGCGCGTCGTGTAAAAGGCTGAGCCGTTCTTCGCTGCCAAGAATCCTGTCATTCTCAATCACCGCCGAAATAGCCCCCAGAATCGAGGTCAGAGGGGTGCGCAGGTCATGCGATACCGCCCTCAGAAGGTTGCTGCGGGTCTTTTCCTTTTCCGCCTCGATTCGGATTTGCTCCTGCCGCTTGTTTTGTGTGGTCAGCATGCTGGTCGCGGTGGAAACCACCAGCATGCACAGGATGGTGATCGGATAACCTGCCAAAGTAAAATTAAAGTTAAAATAAGGATAGGTGAACAGATAATTTACAAGAAGAACTCCGGCCAGAGACGCGCCAACCCCATACAAAAAACCATCAGTATATCTTGCCACTAAAAATACAAAAAGGATGAAAAGCATCGGCACATAGGTATCCCTGTTGTCGATCATCCGCAGAAGAATACAAATTCCCGTGGCGACAGTCAGAAAAAACAAAGTGCGAAGCACATTTGAAACAATCGGCCGAGAGGCTTGTTGCCTTAAAAGAGAACGTTTCATCCTCAATCCTCCTTTCCGATTTCTTCTCTTATACAATATCACCTTACGGCCCGGTTGCCAACTAAATATGCCCCGCCCCGTTGTCAAAAAGTTGTTAAGAAAGATGATTCATCCTACGGCGGCACACGGCGGGATTCCGCAAAAAGAGCCGTGGGCAGTGCCCGCGGCTCTTTTCAGCATATTGGGGAATCGGACAGAATATTCTCTTAAACCAATTTAGCCGGGGACTTTTTGCCCATCATCTGAAGCAGGACCAGTGCAACCAGCACACCAATGCCGATGAGGTCGGTGATCAGTCCGGGATAAATCAGGCAGAGACCACCCACAATTCCGATCAGCCTTGCCGGCCATTTCAAATCCCGGAACATGTAACCCATCAATCCCGAGGCAATCAGCAGCATCCCGATAAAGGAGGAAACAACTACCTGTACGACCTCGTACCACTGAGTATCAATAAAGAGCATCGCGTTGTTGAACGCAAAGATGTAAGGGATGATAAACGCCGCAATTGCCAGACGTGTGGCATTGAAGGCCGTCTTCATCGGAGGTGCCTTGGCAATGGCGGAACCCGCATACGCAGCCAGCGCCACGGGCGGGGTAATGTCCGCCACAATGCCAAAGTAGAACACGAACATATGGGCGGCGATGACATTCATTCCCATGCCGTTGATCAGAATCGGCGCACAGGTAGTCGCCATAATGACGTAGTTGGCGGTGGTGGGAACGCCCATGCCGAGCACGATGCAGCAGAGCATGGTCAGGATCAGGGCAATAATCAGACGCCCCTGTGCCAAGCCGACAATCAGCGAGATCAGGACCTGACCGAGGCCGGTCATGGTAACGACGCCGGCGATGATTCCGGCGATGCCGCAGGCAGTGGCAACAGACAGGCAGTTGCGTCCGCCATTCTCCAGCGCATCCACAAAGGTGACGAGCTTGCTGCGGTTCTCAGGGCTGACAGCCACATTGAGCAGTGCAAAAAGCCCATAAACCAACATCATGAAGGTGGAAAATTTCAGCCCCAGCGGTTTTATGCCGGCAAAATTCTGCTCGGCAAAGGTCAGCACCAGCAGCGGGAGCAGCGAAAGGGCCATGACAGCCTTCTTGCCTTTAGAGGGTTCCCGGTTGATCATACAGACGGTGATGGTGTAGAAGGTGGCATAAACGGCAGCGGTGGCCATCGTCTTGCCGTTGATGATCATATACACCAGAACGACCAGCGGAATGATCAGATAAATCTTGGGAAGGATATCCCGAGACTTGGGGAGTTCTTCCTTGGGCAGTCCGCGCAGGCCCATCTTCTTTGCCTTAAAATGCACCATCAGGAAGATGCCGGTGAAGTAAAGGGCGGCAGGCAGAATCGCCCGAACCAGAATATAGGAGTAGGGATTTCCGGTCATCTCCGCCATCAGGAAGGCGGCGGCGCCCATGATGGGGGGCATGATCTGGCCGCCGGTGGAGGCGGCGGCTTCCACCGCGCCCGCAAACTCCCCGGGGTAGCCGGTCTTTTTCATCAGCGGAATGGTAACCGAACCGGTGGTTACGGTATTGCCGACCGAAGAGCCCGAAACCATGCCGCAGAGCGCGGAAGAGATGACCGCCACCTTGGCAGGGCCGCCGGTTGCCGCGCCGGCCAGCGCATTGGCACAGTCGATAAAGAAGTTGGCAATGCCGGTTGCCTCAAGGAAGGCGCCGAAGATGACAAATAACACAATATAGGTCGAACAGACGCCGATCGGAGTACCGATGACACCGGTTGTGGTATAGAACAGGTTATAAATCACCGCACGCAGCGATTTGCCCGCTCCAAGAAATGCATAGAGGACAAAGCAGGATGCCACGACCAGAATCGGAATGCCGACCACACGCCGGCAGCATTCGGCCAGCACCAGAATTCCAATAATACCCAGCACAATATGAATCTGTTTGATGCGGGTGCCCAGATCGACAATTTTTTCAAGGTTCAGGCAGTAGTAGAAAAAGCTGCCTGCACCCACAGCTGCCAATACAATGTCATACCACGGGACGGAATTTTTCCGGGTGCTTCCCTTTTTGATGGGATAGAGAAGAAAGACCAGAATAATGACCATTCCCACGAACAAGGGGCGGCGGAAGCGCTCATCCCATGTGGCAAACATGTTCATCCAGACCATGAACAGGGCGAACACAGCCAGAAGGATACGAATTGCAAACTTGGGAGTTCCCTCCCAGACGCGGACATTGGATTCACGATCATATTTTTTCATGATCGCATCCACATCTTCGGCTGTACCGACCTCTACATCCACTGCCGGTGATGTGTTGACCCTTGTCTTCTCATTGTCGGACAAAGCAGATTCCTCCTTCGATTTTTGTTCCTCAAAACAGCTGCCATTCATAATTAAAACGAACCGCTGCGTTTTTTCCGCACAAGTCGCGCAGGCTGATTTCCCGACCGTTCACCGTCAGCAGATGGTCATATACCGTACCAACGATATAGCCCACATTGTTTCGAAGCTGATGGATATTTCCCACGATCATCGATCCGTCCTCCCCGTAGGTCAGCGTCTCTCCCTCGTTGAGCTCGGTCTGAACTCCCGCGCCAAAGTGGTAGTAAATCGTCTCCTCAACATAAATATCCCCGTCCTCGATCTGATACACGTCAATGACGGGGCTCAGATTGATGGAATGCTTGAATTCGACGGAAAAGCGCCCGCCTTCCTTCATGGGGTAGCGCCCATACAACTCTCCGGTGTCCCGGTTCCGCAGGGTTAAAAAAGAATGAGGGCTGAAAAGAAGGGCCGCCGCGATAATTATGACCATTATCGTGGCGGCCGCTTTTACATACTTTACAGATGCGGACACTGTAAATTACAGCACGCCGATTTCCTTGTAGAACTTCTCAGCACCGGGATGCAGGGGAACGGAAGCACCGGAAACCGCGTACTCAGGATCGAGGAACTGGAACTTGGCATGAGCCTGTTCGAGGTCCGACTTGCTGTCAAACATGGTCTTGAGCAGCTCGTACACCACGTCCTCGGAAACGTCCTTGGAGGCGACCAGAGCAGCCTGAACGGCCACGCACTTGGTTTCCTGGTCGATGCCGTTGTAGGTACCGGCAGGCAGGTTATCCTGAACCAGGAAGGGGAAGTTCTCGCCGATGTAAGACAGGGCCTCATCGGTCAGGGAAAGCATGTTGAATTCATTGGTGGTGGCAAGGTCGGTGATCGCGGTGGTAGGAGCGCCGGCCACGGTAAAGGCAGCGTCAACCTTGCCGTCCTTGATGCCGTCCACGCCGTCCTGGAAGGAGCCGGAAACCGCATTGACGTCGTCAGCGGTCATGCCGTAAGCGGCCAGAACCTGCTCCGCGTTGACGCGGGTGCCGGAACCGACGTCGCCCATGCAGACGGTCTTGCCCTTGAGCTGGGAAACATCGGTGATGTCCTTGGTCGCAATGATCTGCACGGTCTCATTGTAGAGGCCCGCGACCCACAGAGCACTGTCTTCAATGCCGGTTTCGGAAAAGGTGTTGGTGCCGGTGTGGGCGTAGGAAACCACGTCGGACTGCAGAATCGCCATCTCGGCCTCACCGTCGGTGATCAGGTTGACGTTGGCCTTGGAAGCGCCGGTCGACTCAACGGTCAGATCCGACATGGTCAGCTTGCTGTTGAGCACAGACTGCATGGCGCCGCCGACCGCATAATAGGTGCCGGAGGTGCCGCCGGTCGCCAGAGTAACCTTCAGCTTCTGGGCAGGGGCAGCGGGAGCGGCAGAGGAAGCGGGAGCTTCGGAAGAAGCAGGGGCAGCGGAAGAAGCGGGAGCCGCCGATGACGAACCGCCGCAGGCCGCGAGCGCCAGTACAAGTACCAGTGCCATCGTAATTGCCAAATACTTTTTCATGAAATTTCCTCCCATTCAACTTGCGTAATGTTTGTAATCCCTCGCTGTTGTTGGCGCACAGCAAAAGATCACCCCGTAGTGGGTAAACTCAGTATAGCACAGCCTTTCCAATTTATCAAGGTTTTTGGAAGAAATGATGATAATATGCAATAAAATTGAATATTATTCCACCACGATTTTTTCCAAAATTTAATATATTCCTGATTAATACAGGAATTTTTCTATTAATATTTCTTTTTTTTGGATAATCAAATTGATAACATAGTTATATTATTCATCTTCCTCAAAGCTTTTCCCATTTTTTGTATTCGTTTAGTTTTTGTTAATTATCTCACTAAAGTGCTAATAAATAAGCAGGTTACAAACTGGATTTCTTCATATTTCCAGAAAAAGGGCCTGTTTTTGTCCCGATTTTTGAAAATTCATGCATTTCAAAAAAGCGCAGATGCAATTTTAATTTTTTACAAATTCATGTGTTTTTATACAAAGCACATGTGCCCTTCCATAAAATTCACTTTTCCAAAGAAAGTGAATTTATTTCGTCGTTTTGCACATGATTCCTGCTCCACAGAAAATTCTTGCAGCAAATCCTTCCGCCCTCCTTTCTTGTCTCCGCCGCCGTTTGTCCGTCCGCCCTTGCCAAAAGAGGCCCGCTGATTCCTTCGAGAAAAGATTTCGGCCATTGAGAAAGAAAGTTTTGAAAAATTTCACGTTTCCGGCCAGGAATGTTGTATAATAATGTTGTCACACAACGCCCGGGCCACCGCCCCGCGGCGATTAAGATCAATAAGGAGGACAACCCCATGTCGCTGGAAAAAATTATGGTTGCCGATGACGATCAGAATATCTGCGAGCTGCTGCGCCTCTACCTCGAAAAAGAACAGTATACGGTAGTGATTGCAAATGACGGCAATGAAGCCATCGCAAAATTCAATTCGGAAAATCCCGCTTTGATCCTGCTGGATATCATGATGCCCGGTCTTGACGGATGGCAGGTCTGCCGGGAAATCCGCAAAAAGTCCAATGTGCCGATCATTATGATTACAGCCAAGGGAGAAACCTTTGACAAGGTTCTTGGGCTGGAGCTTGGCGCCGACGATTATGTCGTCAAGCCCTTCGACGCAAAGGAGATTGTCGCGCGGATCAAGGCGGTGCTGCGCCGGGTTTCTGCGGGAACCCAGGCGGAAAACGCCGTGCGTGAAGTCAGCTACGACAAGCTGGTGGTCAACATGACGCGCTATGAACTCAAGGTGGACGGCAAGGTTGTCGATACCCCGCCCAAGGAGCTGGAGCTTTTGTTCCACCTCGCCTCCAACCCCAACCGCGTGTATACCCGCGACCAGCTTCTCGACGAGGTCTGGGGCTTTGAATATTACGGGGATTCCCGCACCGTTGACGTGCATATCAAGCGCCTGCGCGAGAAGCTTGAAGGCGTCTCGGACCAGTGGTGCCTCAAAACCGTCTGGGGCGTCGGGTATAAATTCGAGACAAAGGATTAACTTTTGCCTCCCGCATTGGAGTGTCTCGCGTGAAAAAAAGCTTGTTTTCCCGCTATTTCCGGCTGTGCGTCATGATTATTCTTTCCAGCGTCGTCGTACTGGGAATGATGCTGATGCTGCTCTCGGCCCAGTATTTCAAGCAGGATAATCTGGACACTCTTGAGAAAAAGGCAAATCAGGTTTCGCTGATTCTCGAGAACAACTATGTCGCGAACAACCGGCAGTACATCGATTTTCAAACCGGAAAGAATGCCCTGAGCATCTTTTCCGCCGCGTCGGAGGCGGATTTTTTCCTCGTGGACCCCTCCGGCCGAACCCTGCTCTGCACCGATACCGGCAGCTGCCGCCACAGCACCTATATCATTGATTCCGCTACGATGGCCAAGGCCAAGGGCGAAGGCTACCGCGGCGTCACCACCCTCGGAAGCATCTATGAACGCCCCAGCTATGTCGTGGGGGTTCCGATCCGTTCGGAGGGGATCGTGATCGGTTCGGTCTTTGCCGGAGCGGATGCGGTGGGGATGTCCACCTTCCTCAAAGACGTGTTTCGAATCTTTCTGATCGGCGCTCTGCTGGTATTCGCGGTTGCCTGTATTGTCGTTTATTTTTCAACCGAAGCAATGGTGCGGCCGCTGCGCACAATGGTCCGCGCGACGGACAGCTTTGCGCGCGGCGACTTTTCGGCCCGTGTCCCGCTGGAGGGAGACGAGGAGATTCAGCAGCTTGCCCGCGCCATCAACAATATGGCGGCCAACCTTGCCACCCTTGAGGATACCCGCCGTTCCTTCATCGCCAATGTTTCGCACGAGCTGAAAACGCCGATGACCACCATCGGCGGCTTTGTGGACGGCATCCTCGACGGAACAATTCCCACCGAGCGCTATCCTTATTATCTGGGAATCATCTCCACCGAAGTCAGGCGGCTTTCGCGGATGGTCGTCTCCATGCTCAATATCTCCCGGATGGAGGCGGGCGAAATGCCCTTGAATCCCTGCCCGGTCGATGTGCATGAGCTGATCTGCCGCACCTTTCTCGGGTTCGAGCGGCCGATCGAAGAAAAGAAAATCGACGTGCGGGGTCTTGATTCCGACCGGATGATGGCCGAGGCGGACCCCGACCTTGTCAGCCAGATCGTTTACAATCTGATCGAAAACGCCGTGAAATTCACCCCCGTCGGGGGAACCATCTCGGTGAGCTATCAGACGGATGGACGGATGCTCCGTATCGCGATCCGCAACAGCGGCAGCGGCATCCCCAAGGAGGAAATTCCTCATCTGTTCGAGCGGTTCTATAAAAGCGACCGTTCCCGCGGCATCGACAAAAAGGGGGTCGGCTTGGGGCTTTATATCGTGAAAACGCTCGTCCACCTGCAGGGGGGGGAGATCACCGTCAAGAGCGCCGCCGGGGAATATACCGAGTTTATTTTCACCCTCCCGCAGCCCCCTGCGAAGAGCGGAAAAAAGGTGTCCCGCATCCCCGAAAAGCGCGATGACGCCAATAACTTTTAAATAGCATTCACTGCGCTTTCATAATTTTTTTGTACAATACAAGCATACTATTCAGAGAACTGTCAGAAAGCGCCGGCTCTGCGGCGCAAAGGAGGAATCCATATGTCCGATGAACGCGATGAACGCATGGAGCAGGACCCCAATCCCGCGCAGGGGGACCCGGCATCGGCTCACGAACGGAGCGAAGAACCCGAAAGCCCCTACGGGCAGTATACCTATCGTTCCCCGGGTGGGCAGTCCGACGAATCGCGTCCCGCGGGAGAACGGCCGGGATATGGCCGCGGACCGGAGGGATATGCAAACCCCTCCGGGGAGTACCGCTGGAAGTTTGAGGATTACGAAGCCGTCGGAAAGCCATCCAAACCGCCCCGCCGCAGCGGCGGTCTGATGATTCTGGGCACGCTGGCTGCTCTGGTGCTGGTGGTCGGCATTGTGTGTCTTTCCGGCTATGGGGTATACAGCCTGATTCGCCAGAACGGCGAGGAGGACTTCCCTTTGCCGCCCGGGGAATCTGCATCCTCCCATGCGGCGGCTCCCGCCGCCGGGCCGGAGCTCTCCATCAAGGAGCATCCGGTGGACGGCAGCTCCGTCTCCTCAAACGGCATCCTTTCAACGGTGGAAATTGCCAAAAGGGTTCGTTCCTCGGTTGTCGGCATCGCCCAGTACAGTGCGTTTAATACCTTCACTCCTTCCGGGCAGGGCTCCGGCATTATCATCAACTCTGACGGCTACATCGTTACGAACGCCCATGTGGTGGAAGGCGCAACCGGCATCAATGTCGAGCTGGACAACGATGAAACCTATGCGGCAAAGCTGATCGGCATTGATACGAAAACCGACCTCGCGGTCATCAAAATCGAGGCGGAAAATCTGGTGGCGGCCGAATTCGGGAACTCCGACGCGCTGCAGGTCGGCGAGCGGGTCATCGCCATCGGAAACCCCGGCGGCGCCACGCTGGCGGGCAGCGTCTCCCAAGGAATTGTCTCGGGGGTCAACCGCACCCTGAACGACGGGAACCACACCTCAACCTATATTCAGACCGACGCCGCCATCAACCCCGGCAACTCCGGCGGAGCGCTGGTCAACGAATACGGTCAGGTCGTCGGCATCAACTCCGCCAAGGTGGCGGCGGTCGATTATGAGGGGATTGGTTTCGCAATCCCGGTCAGCGAGGCAAAACCGATCATCGACCAGCTTCTGCAATACGGCTATGTCAAGGGCCGTGCCAAGCTGGGCATCACCGGCCAGGTGATCAACGAGGCCCTTTCACAGATCAACGGCATTCCGGTCGGCGTCTATATCTGGTCCATCGACCCGACCAGCGAGCTGGCCGGCAAAAATGTCACCCAGGGCGATATTATCATTGCCATTGACGGCCAGAAGATCACCGATTTCAACGACATCAGTGCCGTGCTCAAGACCAAGGCGCCCGGAGACGAGGTGACGCTGACCCTCTACCGCTCTGCAAAGGGAGTCTCCAACAGCGGACGTTCCTTTGACGTCACGACCATTCTGATGGAGGATGTTGACAGCGGAATGACCGGCACCGCCCGCAACTAGCCTTTTCCCTTCCAACAAATCCTCCCCCACGGACTGCCGCGGGGGAGGATTTTCGGTCCGCGCCCGCCCTTGAAAGGCCGGGAGGCTTATGGTATCATAGCCGCAGGGCAGACACAGAGCACTGCCTCTCTCTGCCCGAAAGCTTCCGTCCGCCTCCGCGCGCGGGATTGTCCGCAGAACACCCGGCTGAAATTGCCCAGTCACGAAGGGTATCCGCGCTCTGTGCGCAAGGCCGTCCGTGAAGCGCATGATTTGAAATGACTCCTTCACGAAGCCCGTCCGCGCTCTATGCGCAAGGCCGGTATTAAGGCATGTGGTTTGATACTCATTTGGCAAAAAGGTGCCGCTATAACCCGTATGCGGAGCCGCGCCGGGAGCGCAGGCGCGGCGCGAGGCACAGAAGGCTTCTTCCGCTGTCTCCGCAAACGCGGCGGACGATGATTGACATTCCAGGGAGGCAGGACCATGAGACACTTATTCCGACAGATTTCCGCGCTGCTGCTCTGCGCGGCGCTCCTCTTCCTGACCTCCTGCGGCGGAAAGGAAGAGATCAAAGCCCTTTCCTATGATCTTTCCGAAAAGCCGCAGACCATCGACCCGCAGTTTGCTTCCGGCAGCAGCGCCTACACCATCATTGAAAATGTCTTTGAGGGCCTGACCCGTCTGGATGACGCCGGCGAGCCGCTCGGGGCCTGCGCGGAACGCTGGGAGGTCTCCCCCGACGGACTGACCTATACCTTCCACCTGCGTGAGGGGTTGGTCTGGTCCGATGGTTCCCCGCTGACCGCGCGGGATTTTGCCTTCGCGCTTCGCCGCCTGTTCGGGTCCACGCCCGCGCCCGGCGCGGCCGATTTCGCGGTCATCCGAAACGCCGGCGAGATCCTCGCCGGAAAGCTTCCCGCCTCCTCACTGGGAGTGCAGGCGCCGGATGACCGCACTCTCGTCGTATCGCTGGCGGCGCCTCATCGCTCATTTCCCTCCCTGATGGCCCGTCCCGCCGCGATGCCCTGTCAGGAGGCGTTTTTTCTGGAGCAAAAGGGGCGCTACGGTCTTCCTTCCGGGCAGGTGCTCGGCAACGGTCCCTTTGTGGTGGAAAGCTGGACCGACAGCTCGGTTGTACTGGCAAGAAGCGACGCGTTCCGCGCTCCGCCGCAGGTGGACCGGGTCACCCTTCATCTCGGCCGCGGCGACGCTGTCTCCCTGTTCCTTGCGGGGAAAAGCGACGGTGTGCTTGCCGCTTTCCGCCGCCTTCCCGAGCTTGGCGGCAACACCGGCACCATGAGCTACGACCAAAGCTGGGTTCTGCTCTTTAATACCAGCGACGGAAGCTGCGCTGATCCCGAGGTGCGCCGGGCCCTTGTCTCCGCACTTGATCTCGACGCGCTGTCCGCGCTGCTTCCCGCCGGGGCGCTTCCCTCTCAGGGAATCATCCCCCCCAGTGCCGCCCTCTCCGAGCTTCCCTACCGCCGTCTGGCCGGCGCCACACGCCCTGCCGCCGCCGCGCAGGATCCCCGCTCCCTTTTGCAGGAGGCACTGGGCAGGCTCGGTCTCACCGACCCCGGGAAACTTTCTCTTCTGGTCAGTGATTTCGAACCCGGCCCCTCCTTCGGCGGACAGATGCAGAAGAATTGGCAGGAAGGCCTGTCCGCTTTTGTCAATATGGAGCAGCTCCCCTACGAGGAGCTGCTCTCCCGGGTGCAGAGCGGACGCTATTCCATCGCCATTGCGCCTCTGATGGCGCAGGGAAACAGCACCGTCGATTTTCTCTCCCGCTTTGCGGGGCAGGAAGCCGCCGCCCCGGAGGACTCCGGAGAGCAGCCCATCGCAGTGCTGCTCGACCGGGCGCGCGGCAGAACCGACCCGCAGGAGGCCGCGGCCGACCTTCTCGCCGTCGAGCAGCGTCTGATCGATGATTCCATCGTGACGCCGCTCTTCGACGCTCCCTCCTGCTTTGTACTGCGTGACGGAGTCGAAGGGGTTCGGTATCACGCCGTCTCACACACCGTTTATTTTGCGGATGCAGCCATCCGATAGAAATTTAAGCCTGTCACGGCACGGGATGTTCCTTCTCCCAGCGGTCGATATACTCTTCAAGAATCTGCTCCGCCTCACGGTTGGCCGATCTTTTGTTGCAGCGCGCCAGCCTCTTGAGCCGCTCAAGCAGTTCTCTGGGGATTCGCAGCGAGAAGGGGGTGGTATTTTGCATCTGCGTCACCTCCTTGATTGATGGATGAGCGGGCCGGGGGCATGCCCCCGGCCCGCCATTACTACCATCATACGCAGAAGCAGCCGCCTCGGGTCCTGATATGATTCATCAATTCGAAAGGCTGCCGTCTTCTTACCGGCGGCGGATACGCGGACAGGCTGTCCGCTCCTCCCCTTTTGCTCTTTCAGGTCAAAAGCATCTCGGGAGAAGTCACCGCTTCGTAGTAGCGGCGCCCTGCCAGAACCCATGCATAGCGATCAGCCGGAATGGTCCTGCTCATGGCTGCCATCGGCCTGTCGCTGGCAATCAGCGAGACAGGGGTATAGCCCCCGCCCGGTGCGTTCGGCAGCAGGGCAAGGTGTGCGGCGGTCTCCTCCCGCAGCGGCAGGAAAACGCAGGATTCCAGCGCCTCGCGGCTGAGATAGTCATAGGCGGCGACCTCCACCCCTTCGCTGTACAGCACTCCTTCGGAAGCGGCCGGCACCGCAAGGACGGTGACGCCGTAGAGAACTCCTTCCTCCAGTCCGAGCTGCGTCTCGATATCGGGCGCGGTCATGGGAATCGCCTCTCCGTTTGGACTGGAAAATCGGAGCGAGGCCGCTCCGGCCTCCAGCGCGAGTAAAACCGGCAGCATCGGCAGAAGCGCAAAAAACAAAAAACGTCGTGTCAACGTCAATCCCCCTTCAGCATCAGATCTGCTGTTTTTATTAGCATTCCCTCCAAGGCCGGCGCGCTAATCCCGGAGAATTTTTGAAGTTTCCATAAACCGTTTCTAAGTAGTTGCTTTTTGCCGGAATTGATGGCAAAATAGGGTTATTACAGGATTCGTTTGATAAGGGAGGAGCTTATGGAGAACCATCAGCTGATAATGGTCATCGACTTTGGCGGACAGTATAACCATCTCATCGCGCGCCGGGTGCGCGAGTGCGGCGTTTACTGCGAGGTCAAGCCCTATACCGTTTCCATCGAGGAAATCAAGCAAAAGAACCCGATCGGCATCATCTTCACCGGCGGGCCGAACAGCGTCTACGTCAAGGACGCTCCCCGGATCGACCCCGCGCTTTATCAGCTCGAAATTCCGATTCTGGGCATCTGCTACGGCATTCAGCTCATTGCGCAGGAACTTGGCGGGCATGTCACCAGCCCTGACCGCCGGGAATACGGCCGCACCGAAACCACGCGCCGTCCGGTTGAAAGCCTGCTCTTCGGTGACCAGCCGGACCACTTTATCAGCTGGATGAGCCATACCGACTATATCGACCGCCTGCCCGAGGGATTTGTCGCCACCGCGGCAACCGCCTCCTGCCCGACGGCGGCGATGGAAAATCCGATGCGGAAGATTTACGGCCTGCAGATGCATCCCGAGGTCAATCACACCGAGGGCGGCATCGGCCTGCTTCGCAACTTCCTCTACAATATCTGCGGCGCCGCCGGCGACTGGTCGATGAAGGATTATGCTGTTACCGCAGTCGAACAGATTAAAAAAACCGTCGGAGACGGCAAGGTTCTGCTCGCTCTCTCCGGCGGGGTCGATTCGTCGGTAGCCGCCGCACTTCTGGAGCGCGCGGTCGGCGACCGGCTGACCTGCATCTTTGTCGATCACGGTTTAATGCGTAAAAATGAGGGCGACGAGGTTGAACAGGTCTTTGGCCACGGCAAGATCAACTTTATCCGCGTCAATGCCGCTGACCGTTTTCTTGGCCGGCTCCAAGGTGTTTCCGATCCGGAACGCAAACGCAAAATCATCGGCGAGGAATTCATCCGTGTCTTTGAGGATGAGGGGCGGAAGATCGGCAAGGTCGACTTTTTGGCACAGGGTACTATCTATCCCGACGTTGTTGAGTCGGGAGTCGGTGAGGCCGCGGTCATTAAGAGCCACCACAATGTCGGCGGACTTCCTGCCGTCGTTGACTTCAAAGGGCTGATCGAGCCCCTGCGGATGCTCTTTAAAGACGAAGTGCGCGCACTCGGCGAGCAGCTGGGGCTTCCGGAATTTCTTGTCTGGCGCCAGCCGTTCCCCGGCCCTGGCCTTGCAATCCGGGTTCTCGGTGAGATCACCGAGGAAAAGCTGTCGATTCTGCGGGATGCCGACGCAATCTTCCGCGAGGAGATCTCCAACGCCGGACTCGCCCGCTCCATCAATCAGTATTTTGCGGTGTTGACCGGCATGCGTTCGGTCGGTGTTATGGGAGATGGACGCACCTATGACTATACCCTTGCCCTGCGCGGCGTGACTACCACCGATTTTATGACCGCCGACTGGGCGAAAATCCCTTATGACGTGCTGGAGAAAGTTTCCGGCCGTATTATCAATGAAGTGCGCGGAATCAACCGGATCGTTTATGATATTACAAGCAAGCCCCCGGCAACCATTGAGTGGGAATAACTGACAAAACCAGCAAAGCCTTGAAAACACTGGGGTCTTAAAGCGGAAACGGGGCATTTGATAGCAAATTGATAGCAGATACCAAAACCGGATTTACTT
>Ga0129314_1001130_pt1 | contig 20655 bp, 17 predicted proteins | sample O1111metagenome_FD_94431 | JGI IMG/M metagenome (GOLD analysis project Ga0129314, IMG submission 94431) | Orangutan individual fecal microbial communities from fecal samples from Wisconsin, USA - O1111 metagenome | ecosystem: Host-associated > Mammals > Digestive system > Large intestine > Fecal... | reverse complement strand
CGGGGCGGTGATGGTGCCGGCGCCGGCGGGGGCGGGGGCAGCGGCAGGAGCGGGAGCGGCAACAGGGGCCGCCTTGGGAGCGGGCGCCGCAACAGGAGCGGGGGCGGCCGCTACAGGAGCGGGAGCGGCAACAGCGGCGGCGGACCCGCCGACCTCTTCGACTTCTACTTCATAGGACTTGCCGTTAACGGTAACATTGAATTTTTTCATGTTGTTCTTCACTCCACATTCATTCATCAATTACTCAAAGGAACAGATTGCGCCTTTATCGGGGCCGGATGTTGATGCTGGCGATCTTGTCCTTGCCGACAAAATCGGTGACAGCCGCCATGATGACCGCTACGGTCTCCTCTTCCTCCTGGTTAAAGGTCGGGGCGGCGGGAGCGGCGGGCACTGCGGGAACGGGCTTGCTGCCGAGAATCTTGCCCATAATCATGATCATGAACATGATCATGGCGAGCACGACAAATACGGTCCCCATTCCGAGAATGGTCAGTACGATCGGGGAATCTGGCGCCATGGATTCTACACCTCCTTAAACCGGGAAATTCCCGTGCTTTTTCTGCGGGCGGGCTTCCTGCTTGGCAGCGAGCATTGCAAGGGCGCTCGCCACGCGGGAACGGGTCAGCGCGGGCTCGATGACATCGTCAACAAAGCCACGCTTCGCCGCCTGATAGGGATTGGAAAATTCCGCCTTGTACTCCTCAAGCTTCTCGCGGCGCATAGCCGCCGGATCGGGCGCCTTTTTGATGGCGTCTCTGAAGATGATATTGGCCGCGCCGTCGGGACCCATGACGGCAATTTCAGCCCCCGGCCACGCCAGCACAGCGTCGGCGCCGAGATGCTTGGAGCACATTGCGATATAAGCTCCGCCGTACGCCTTGCGCAGCACGACGGTAACTTTCGGAACGGTGGCCTCGCAGTAGGCATGCAGCAGCTTCGCGCCGTGGCGGATGATGCCGCCGTATTCCTGGCTGAGTCCGGGCAGGAAGCCGGGAACATCGACGAGGGTGACCAGCGGGATATTGAAGCTGTCGCAGATCGAGACAAAGCGCCCCGCCTTGTCCGAGGCGTTGATGTCGAGACAGCCCGCCATCACGCGGGGCTGGTTGGCGACGATGCCGACGGTGGAACCGCCGATCCGCACGAAGCCCACGACGATGTTGGCGGCATAGCAGGACTGCACCTCAAAGAATCTGCCGTCGTCGGCAATGTCGCGGATAACCTCCTTGATATCGTAGGCTTTGCTGGAGGTCTCGGGAACAATGGCTTCCAGACGGGGGCAGAGCCGCGCGGGATCGTCCTTGGTGGAAGCGACGGGAGGCTTTTCCCTGTTGTTCGAGGGCAGGTACCCGATCAGCTCGCGGATTGCCGCGAGGGTATCGGCGTCGCTCTGGTAAACAAAGTGGGCGACGCCCGAAGTGGTGTTGTGTGTGACTGCGCCGCCGAGCGCGTCGGCGGAAACCTCCTCGCCGGTGACGGTCTTGATGACCTCCGGCCCGGTGATGAACATATTGGAAGTCTTGTTGACCATAAAAATAAAATCGGTCAGGGCCGGGGAATAGACCGCACCGCCCGCACAGGGCCCCATGATGGCCGAAATCTGTGGAACAAAGCCCGAAGCCATCGTGTTGCGGAAGAAGATATCGCCGAAACCGGCGAGTCCATCAACCCCTTCGTGGATTCGCGCGCCGCCCGAATCGTTCATGCCGATGACAGGGGCTCCCATCTTAATCGCGAGATCAAGGACCTTGCAGATTTTTTTGGCGTGCATCTCACCGAGCGAGCCGCCGATAACAGTGAAATCCTGCGCATAGACATAGACGAGACGGCCGTCGATCCGGCCGTAGCCGGTGACAACCCCTTCGGCGGGGGCTTCCACCTTATCCATTCCAAAGGCAGTGCAGCGGTGCTCAACGAAAGCGTCGAGTTCCACAAAGCTGTTGGCGTCGAGAAGAGCGGCGATCCGCTCACGGGCGGTCATCTTTCCGCTGGCGTGCTGCTTGGCGATCCGCTTTTCACCGCCGCCCGCGGTAATTTTTTCTATTCTTGCGCGCAGATCCTCGGTTTTGGCGGACGCGGGTTTTCCATGGGGAAAGGGATTCATATAAATGCTCAATCGATTTGGCTCCTTTATTTCTGCGCATCCCGCAAAGGATGCGCCGCTGAATGCTTGCCGGCACACCGGACCGGAGCGTCCGGGACGGTTGGAAGGGTACGCTTTTCGCCGGACTGCCGGGCGCCGAAACATTACCGGATTGGTCAGTCCATGGATGCGTTCCATATAATTTTAACGAGAAATCGAATCGATGTCCAGCACTTTTCAATATGCCAGAAACATTTGGGATAGAGTGCCATAAAAGCCTGAAAAAAAGGAGATTGTTTTAGTGAATATTTTGTTCAAATCCTGCATAGCAGCTCTGCCTGGGCAGGAAAAATAGGCAAAATTTAAATTTTATTTCAATAATTAAAATCGACAGGCGGCATCCGAAATAAATACGGAGGTTTCGTAAAAATGTGAAATTCCGTTTTCACGAAAAGGTCTTTTTGGAAGAATTGCTCTTTTGGGACTCAAGCTCCTCAAGGACGGTGAGTTTTTTCTCCACCGAAAGGTCATATTCCGAGCGTTCCAGTTCGAGGGCGCTGATTTCTTCTTTGAGGCGGCGGCGGGACATATGCCGCTCAAAGAATTCACGGGGAAGGGCCACGTTGACCAGAATGGAGAGAACCACGCCGAAACCGGTATCAAACATTCGGTTCAGGGCATAGCTGATATACTCGTTTTCCGGTGTGTTGAGCATCACGATGTAAAAAACCACCGACGCGGGCGGAATTGCATCGTTCGCATGGAAAAACTGGCTGGCCAGATTCATGACGATGATCCCGATAAAAAGAAAGAGGGACTCGGACCAGAGCTCCGAACCGGGAAAGAACGGCGGAAAGAGCTGGTAGAGGTAAAAAAAGACCATTCCCACAAAACCGCCGATGATCGTGCCGATCAACCGGTTGCCTCCCGAAACCCAGGAGTTCTGCAGGCTGTTGTTCATGGCAAAAACTGCGCCGATGCAGGCAAAGGTGGGATTGCGGTCGAACGGTGCGTAGATCAGGGCGCAGAGGGTGGCCGCAACGGCTGTTTTCAGATTCCGCATGCCGATTTTAGGGAAGGTGACGCTTCCTTTGATGTCCATAAAAGGGGACCTCCTCTATCATAAGGGAAAAATAGTGAAAATAGCGCCAAAGAGCATTCCTGAATTATAAAGAAAACGAAAAGAAATGAAACAAAATGTCAAGAAACCGCAAAGAGCGCAACAAAAACAGTATACCATAGCGCCGCGTTTTTTTCACGCATCCGCGCCCCTTTTTTACAGAATTTGAGAAAAAATTTGCGCCTTATTGCATGAAAAGGCGCAGATATGCTATGCTACCGTTGTGCCCAAGGCAATTTCTTACACCGAAAGGAAGAATCTACATGTCCGAAATGGAAAAGACTCGTTTCCGTTCCAGCGAGGAATACGTCGCTTCGGAACAGCTGATGAGTGCCGTCAATATTGCGGTCGCCCTGCAGAAGCCTCTGCTGATTAAAGGGGAGCCGGGAACCGGAAAAACGATGCTGGCGCAAGCGGTGTCACGCGCGCTGAACCGTCCGCTGATTATTTGGAACATCAAATCCACCACCAAGGCGCAGGACGGACTCTATGTTTACGATGTCGTCCAGCGGCTTTACGACAGCCAGTTCGGCGGGGCGGACGTCTCGGATATCAAGAAGTATGTTAAGCTCGGCAAGCTTGGCGAGGCCTTTTCCGCCGGGCAGGATGTAATTTTGCTGATCGATGAGATCGATAAAGCGGATATCGAATTTCCAAACGACCTGCTCTGGGAGCTTGACCGGATGGAGTTTTACATCCCGGAAACAGGCGAGACGGTCAAGGCCGCCCGCCGTCCGGTTGTCATCATTACCTCCAACGCCGAGAAGGAGCTTCCCGATGCGTTCCTGCGGCGCTGTGTCTTTCACTATATCGAATTCCCGACCCCCGAGCTGATGGAGGAGATTGTGCGGGTCCATTTCCCAGATCTTGAACAGAATGTTCTCAATGCTTCGATCAAGGCGTTTTACGCCATCCGGAACCTTCCCACCATCCAAAAGAAGCCGGCGACCTCCGAGCTGGTTGACTGGATCCGCGCGCTGACCATCGGCGGGATCTCGCCCGAGCGGATCGAGCGGGAAATTCCCTTTGCGGGGGTTCTGCTGAAAAAGAATGAGGATCTCGACACGCTTGAGCGGTCGAAGAGAAACCGCAGATAAGGGGCGCCGTCATGTTTACGCCATTTTTCACCCTGCTGCGCGCCCGCGGACTTTCCGTTTCGCTCAACGAGTGGTTTACGCTCAACGAAGCGCTGGACCGGGGGCTGGGCTGCGCGGGTCTTTCTGATTTTTACTTTCTCTGCCGGTCGGTGCTCATTAAAAGCGAGACTGATTACTCGGCCTATCACCGCGCCTTCCTGGAGTACTTCTGGGAAGTGATCGAGGCGTCGGAGCAGCCGCTGCCCGACAACCTTCTGCGCTGGCTCGACCGGCCCTCGGTCAATCTCGACAACTTCGATCCTGAGGCGGCCAAAAAGCTGCTGCGCACCGAGCTCGACGAGATTCGCCGGATGTTTGAGGAGCGGCTGCGCGAGCAGCATGAGGAGCATAACGGCGGAAACTATTGGATCGGTACGGGCGGGATGTCCGGCTTCGGCAACGCGGGCAACAGTCCGACCGGCATCCGCGTCGGGGGACGCTCGGTGCACCGGCGCGCCTTTGAAGTGGCGGGGGAGCGGCAGTTCGAAGATTTCCGCCAGGATACCGTCATCACGCCGCGGCAGCTCCAGCTCGCACTGCGCAAGCTGCGGCAGTTTTCCGCCAAGGATGACGCTCCGAAGGATGAGCTTGATCTCGACGCAACGATCGATGAGACCTGTGACAACGCCGGCCACCTCCAAATTGTCTACCGCCGCCCGCGCAAGAATACGGTGCGGCTGCTCCTGCTGATGGATTCCGGCGGTTCGATGGATGAACACCGCGAGCTTTGCGCCCAGCTTTTTACGGCGGTGCGCCAGTCCAACCATTTCAAGGATCTTCGAATCTACTATTTTCATAATTATATCGGCCGCTACCTCTATACCACGCCGGAGCTCCGCTACTACGACCGGGTGGAATCAGATAAGGTTCTGGCCGAGCTGGATCAGCGCTACAAAACCATCATCTTTGGAGACGGAGAAATGTCCCCCTATGAGCTGACCGACCATTACTATGGCATGAGCGGGCTGGAGCGGCTGCGGCTTTTCAAGAATCATTTCTCTCACCTCGTTTGGATTACCCCCACCGAGATGACCTACCGCAAGGGTTCGTGGTACCGCGCCTCCTATGACATGATTTCCGAAGAGGTCCCGATGTATGTCATGACCATCTCCGATCTTGAGAGGGCCTTCAAGCACCTGATGGTCAACCGATAAAAAATCCGCCGGAAGCAGCGCTTCCGGCGGATTTTCATCATGTGGTCAGCACTTTGTATGCGCAAAAGCGGGAATCCGGCGCAGGGCGGCGGCAAAGCGTTCGGCCAGCGCCATCGAGATAAGATCCTTGACCAGATAGGGCAGGGAGACGAGCAATGCGCTTTTCAGAAGATCCATCCCGGTCAGCAGAGAAAACTGGAGCACCCCGCAGAGATGGCAGAGAAGCAGCCCTGCCGCCGAAAGAAAAATCCGGCCGGGGAGCTCTTTTTCGGCCGCAAGCCCGCAGAGCAGGGCCATCGGCAGAAAGCCGTAGATAAAACCGCCGGTTTTTCCGAACAGAACAGCGGGGCCGCCCATGAAATTGGAAAAGACGGGCGCTCCGACCAGTCCGACGGCGCACCAGACCAGCACTGCGAGCGGACCCCGCTTTGCGCCGAGAGCGTAACCGACCAGTCCGACGGCGAAGGTCTGCAAAGTGACGGGAACTCCGGACGGAAGCGGGATTGCGATCTGGGAACAGACAGCGAGGACGGCTGCAAACATTGCAATGCGGGTAATAGTGCGGACTTTTGCGGAACTGGCGCTCATCGTAAAATTCCCTCCGTTGTAAACTGTAATAAAAATAAAGGTTTACCAAACACAGTATACGGCGAAGAAAACAGTTTGTCAACTTAAAATAAAATTTAGTTTACAATACTTTTTTCGAGCTTTTGGATATTCTCCTCAACAATGTCGCAGGAACGCTGGAAGGCGGCGCTTTCTTCAGGGGAAAGCCGCATCTCAAGAACCTGCTCCACGCCGTTGGCGCCCAGAATCGCGGGAGTGCCGATAAAGAATCCGCTGCGGCCGTACTGTCCTTCCAGCAGGGTGGAGACCGGCATCATCTGCCGTTCGTCCCGCAGGATGATGTGGACGATCCGCGCAAGGGCGGAGGCGATGCCGTATTCGGTGGCGTGCTTGCCGATATAGGTCAGCCAGCCTGCGGCAATCACCTCCTGCTGAATTGCCGCGCGGTCGAGATGCCCAAACTGTCCGGGGAACTCCCGCTCCAGCTCGGCGAGCGGCTTACCGTTTACGGTGACGTTTGACCAGAGGCAGAGCTGGGAGGCGCCGTGTTCCCCGATCATGAAGGCAGTGACCGACTTGTGATCGATTCCGGTTTCGCGGGCAAGCACCGCCCGGAAGCGGGCGGTATCCAGCGCCGTTCCGGTACCGAGCACCCTGTTTTTCGGAAAGCCTGAAAGCTTCCAGACCTCACGGGCGATGATGTCGCATGGGTTGGTGATATTGATGAAGATTCCGTCGAAGCCGGCTCGGACGGCGCGGGGGACAACCTCCCGGACGATTTTTGCGCTGGTGAAAAGCTCGGAAAGGCGGTTTTCATCCGGCGTGATGGTGCCGACGCTGATGACGGCAAGGTCGCATCCGGCGAGATCCTCCGGCTGCCCGATTGAGATTCGCACACGGTGGGGCAGATAAGCGACAGAATCCTGAAGATCCTGACACTCGCTGATTGCTTTCTGACGGTTGGTGTCCACCAGCACCAGCTCATCAACGATGCCTTGGGTGGCAAGCGAAAATGCGCAGTGCGCGCCGACGTGGCCGACACCGATGATACCGACGCGGCGGGGAGAAAGATTCATGTAAAGCTCCTCCAAAGTGAAAATTTTGAGACATATCATACGCCAAAATGACAAAAAATTCAAGTCAAATTTGTGAATAAGCTACAGGGATCTGTTGCTGATTTTCGACTTTTTACCGGTGATCGCGAGGAAATCATCCGGAAGAAAGCTGCAAAAGGAAGCAAAAACCTTCCTCTGATGCCCACAACTCCGGCCAAAGCGGCGGGGGATTGCGGAAATCATAGCCGCCGGCCGCACCGGCGGTATCCACAAACCCATGGAGTATGTCCTGTGCCGGGACGATCGGTTCATCGACGGGGCCGGCAATCGAACGGATGTCCATAAGGGGGCGGTTTCATTTGCATTTTTATATAGAGAAAACCACCGTCACTGCCGGTGGTTTTCTCTATATAAAAATGTACCCCGCCAAAAGGCGGGGTACATTGCCTCAAAAGTTCAATTTGACGCCAGCGATTGAACCGCCGCGGTCAGGCCGTTTGCGCCGAGATCGACGGTAATGGCCGCGCCATGCGGCACATCCTCTGCGATCAGCATCCGGCCCACCAGCGTCTCCACCTTTGACTGGAGGTAGCGGCGCAGCGGCCGCGCGCCATAGGCGGGATCATAGCCGTTGTCGATGACATAGCGTCTCGCCGCATCGGTGAGAGAGATTTTGATCTGGCGGTCGGAGAGACGGCGCTGCAGGTGTTCAAGCAGCAAATCGACGATGCTGCTGATCTGTTCCTTGGAAAGAGGGGTGAAGAGCACCGTTTCGTCAATCCGGTTGAGAAACTCGGGGCGGAAGGTGCGGCGCAGCAGCGCGTGCACCGCTTCGTCGGCCTCCTTCGAGATGCGCCCGTCCGCGCCGATCGAATCGAGCAGGATGTCCGATCCCAGGTTGGAGGTCATGATGATAATGGTATTTTTGAAGTCCACCGTCCGGCCCTGCGAATCGGTGATACGCCCGTCGTCAAAGACCTGAAGAAGGACATTGAAGACGTCGGGATGCGCTTTTTCCACCTCGTCGAACAGCACGACCGAGTAGGGCTTGCGGCGGACCGCCTCGGTCAGCTGGCCGCCCTCGTCGTAGCCGACGTATCCGGGAGGCGCCCCGATCAGACGGGAGACGGAGTATTTCTCCATATATTCGCTCATATCGATCCGCACCATGCTGCGCTCATCATCGAAAAGCGCCTCCGCCAGTGCCTTGGCCAGCTCGGTCTTGCCGACGCCGGTCGGGCCGAGAAAGAGGAAGGTGCCGATCGGACGGTTGGGGTCGGAGATGCCGGCACGCGAGCGGAGAATGGCTTCGCTGACCCGCTGCACCGCCTCGTCCTGACCAACAACCCGCTCGTGCAGAATCTGCGGCAGGGCAAGCAGCTTTTCCCGTTCGCCCTCCATCAGCTTGGCAACCGGGATACCGGTCCAGCGGGAAACGATACGGGCGATCTCATCGTCAGTCACCCGGTCCCGCAGAAGGGTGTTGCCCTTCTGCTGCTTGGCTGACCTGGCTTCCTCCTCGGCAAGCTGCTTTTGCAGGCCGGGCAGGACACCGTATTTCAGCTCGGCGGCCTTGTTCAGATCATAAGCGCGCTCGGCGGACTCGATCTGGTTGTTGGTGCGCTCGATCTCCTCTTTGATCTTCTGCACGCCGGAAATCGACTTCTTTTCTTCCTCCCATTGGGCCTTCATCTCGTTCATCCTGTCGCGGAGTTCGGAAAGCTCCTTCTGCACCTCGGCGAGGTGCTCACGGGCGGAGGGGTCGTCGCCCTCCTTTTTGAGGGCCGCCTCCTCGATTTCGTGCTGAATGATCTTGCGGGAGATCTCATCGATTTCGGTCGGCATCGAGTCGATCTCGGTGCGGAGCATCGCACAGGCCTCATCGACGAGATCGATCGCCTTGTCAGGCAGAAAGCGGTCGGTGATATAGCGGTCGGAGAGGGTTGCGGCGGCGATCAGCGCCTGATCGGTGATCCGCACCCCATGAAAGACCTCATACCGCTCCTTGAGTCCCCGCAGGATGGCGATGGTATCCTCGACCGAGGGCGGATCGACCGTCACCGGCTGGAACCGCCGCTCGAGGGCGGCGTCCTTCTCGATATAGAGCCGGTATTCGTTGAGGGTAGTCGCGCCGATGCAGTGAAGCTCTCCGCGGGCGAGCATCGGCTTGAGAAGGTTGCCCGCATCCATCGAGCCTTCGGTTTTTCCCGCGCCCACGATGGTGTGCAGCTCGTCGATGAAAAGGATAATGCGTCCGTCCGAAGCCTTGACTTCGTTGAGCACCGCCTTGAGCCGTTCTTCAAATTCGCCGCGGTATTTTGCACCCGCGACCAGAGAACCCATGTCGAGGGAGAAAATGGTTTTGTCGCGCAGCCCTTCGGGCACGTCTCCCCGGACGATCCTCTGCGCGAGGCCCTCGGCAATGGCGGTTTTACCGACGCCCGGCTCGCCGATCAGGCAGGGGTTGTTCTTGCTTTTGCGGGAAAGAATCCGGATTACGTTGCGGATTTCCTCGTCGCGCCCGATCACCGGATCGAGCTTGTTTTCCCGCGCCCGTTCGACAAGATCGGAGCCGTATTTCTTGAGCGCCTCGTAGGTCGCCTCGGGATTGTCGCTGGTGACCCGCGTGTTGCCGCGCACGGCGGTCAGAGCCTTCAGCACCGCGTCAGCGGTGACCTGAAACTGCTGGAAGAGCTTGCGGAGATTGGCATTCGGCTCTTCGACCAGAGCGACAAGGATGTGTTCGACCGACAGGTATTCATCCCCGAGACGCTTGGCGTCGGCTTCGGCCCGGTTGAGGGCGCGGTCGACGTCCTGCGAGATATAGACCTTTCCGGCCTCCCGTCCGGGCCCGGAGACACGCGGCAGCTGCTGAACCAGAGAGCGCGCGGCGTTTTCCAGTCCTTCGGCGTCAACGCCGGCGCTGGTCAGAACGCGGGGAAGAAAACCGCCTTCCTGCGCAAGCAGGGAGGTGAGCAGGTGTTCCTGCTCAATTTGAGTGTTGCCGTAATCGACGGCGAGCGCCTGCGCGCTCTGAATCGCTTCGGCGGATTTTTGGGTAAATTGATTGGCGTTCATGGCAGAAACCTCCTTTTGGATGGTGATGGATTTTTTTGATTACAATTTGGAGTGGCCGACGAAAGAACGCACCGCGCGGATGCACTCGTTCTGGTCGGGGTAGGCGTCAAAGAAACACTTCATGGCCCGCTGGATAATCTGGATCAGTCCGGCGATCTGCTGCGCCGCCGCTTCGGTGTCGGTGGTTGGCAGCAGAAAGCGGAAGGTAAATCGTCCGTTTTCGATGTGTGTCTGTCCGGCGTCAAGACCTGCCTCCCGGGAGAAAAGCAGGAAAAAGCGGTCGAGCGCTTCGGTGAGGCTTTCGCTTTGGGTCCGCGCTGCCGCCCGCAGTTCACCGCTGATCCCCTGCGCGGTGGTGCGCAGCTCAACGGCGTAGCGCACCGAGGGATTGTATTTGAAGCGCACCGGCGCCTTCACAGCGAGCATCCCGTCCGCGAGGGTGGGAAGAAGCTGTAACGTGCCGCCGCTGCGCAGCAACTCCTCGGTTGCCGAGAGAATGCTGCGCATCTGCTGCTCAGGGGTGGTCAGGGAAAGCTGTTCCGCGAGGATGTGATTGATCATTGCGGAACGGCTCATGCCGTTTTCATAGGCGAGTGCATCGACCTGCTCAACGACCCGGTCGGAAAGGACAATGCTGTAAACGCTCTTTTTTTGCATGCAGGTTCGCTTCCTTCCGATGGGGTGGAATTTGATTGCAATAATTCTTTAATTTGCAATTGATATTATATAATTAAGTGATCGAAATATGGTGAACTATTTGTAAATTATTCCGACAAATTTTATGCGCCAAAAGGAGAGCAGGCGGCTCAAACCGCTTAGAGATGCGGGCTCCGCGCAGGATTATGATTTGCCGTGTGCGGACGTTAATTCCTTCGGCGCTTTGCGGCAAAACCCAATCCGGGGATCAGGGCACAAACAAATAAATTTTAATCCGGATGCTCTCCGATTGCCCTGCCGGAAAAATTGTGCTATTCTTGACACAGAGCGGTGAAGGCCGCATGGAACCAGAATAAGGAGGACATTTGAAATGAAGCTTGTATTTTTGGAGCCGCTGGGAGTGCCCGGCGACAAGCTGATGGCAATGGCAAGGGAGAAGCTCGGGGATCGGGTGGAAATCATCGCCTATGACAATCGGGCGGAGGATGCCCCGACCCTGATTGAAAGAAGCCGGGACGCCGACCTTGTCGTTCTTTCCAACTTTGCCTATCGCGAGGAGGTCATTTCGCAGTGCCCGAATCTCAAGATGATCTGCGTGGCCTTTACCGGCGTCGATCACGTCGATGTGGAGTATTGCAGAAAGCGCGGCATCACCGTCTGCAACTGCGCCGGATATTCCACTGTGGCGGTTGCCGATCTCGTCTTTGGCCTGGTCATCGCTCTGGGCCGCCGGATCATCGCCTGCGACAAGGCCGTGCGGGAAGGCGGCACCAAAAACGGACTCGTCGGCTGGGAGCTTGAGGGCAGGACCTTCGGTGTTATCGGCACCGGCGCGATCGGGCTGCGTGTGGCGCGGATCGCCGCCGCCTTCGGCTGCCGGGTGCTTGCCTACAGCCGCACGAAGAAGCAGGTGGAAGGGGTCGAATATGTCGATCTTGACACGCTGCTCCGGGAAAGCGATATCGTTTCGCTGCATGTCCCGCAGACTCCTGCCACCATCGGCATGATCGGGCAGCGTGAGCTTTCTCTGATGAAGCCGACCGCCGTTCTGATCAATACCGCGCGCGGCCCCGTCGTCGATTCCAAGGCGCTGGCCGCGGCCCTGCGCTCCGGCGAAATTGCCGGCGCGGGCGTCGATGTGTTTGAAACCGAGCCTCCCATCGCGGCGGATCATCCGCTTTTCTCGGCCCCCAACGTCGTGGCCACGCCCCATGTGGCCTTTGCGACCGCCGAATCGATGGTCAAGCGTGCGGTGATCGTCATGGAGAATATCGACTGCTATTTGAACGGGACACCCCGGAATGTGATCTGCTGAGCCGAAACGATTTGGAAAAGGGCCGGGAATTCCCGGCCCTTTTCATTATGGCTTTATAGCCCCTGCTTCATGCCGCTCCTCTTGGTGTGGTCATGACTGCATCGCTTCAGCGCATGGAACCGCCAGCTCTGGTGGCAGGGACGAAAAAACTTTCGCTCCAAGAATTGGGCAAAGCGGCCTGCAAACAAGAATCTTTGAATGGTGGAATAGGGATTTGGGCTTGGCTCCATTTGCAATACGGTGGGATCGAAAACTATCCCGGTGTCATGGCTTACGACGATATTTGACTGCCCGGCCTTGCCTGGACAGCTGTATCATATTGAAGACAGAGCGCTTTCGTGATAAGGGTATTGTCCCCGGTTATGGACTGCGGGCGGGCTGTGCGGGGGAAGAAATCTCAGTATCGCTTGGGCCTGCCGGTATAAAGCTCCGCCGGGATTGGTTTAAGCCCCCAGATTTGCCGAGAATCCCGGCCTCGGACATAACCGCCGGAGGAATGCGTCTGTAGACAAAAGGCAGGTACATGGACAATAACCATGTGCCTGCCTTTTTCGTATATGAAAGGGAGGATGCGTGCTATGTAAAAAAGCCCAAAACCAGAAATACGGTTCGGTGCGGAAACCAGAGGTCATACGCGCGCATCCGGATGACCGTATTTCGTCCGGAGCGGCATGTTCTGAGCTGCCGCAGCATCCTTTCAAACGACTTGAAAAGAAGACGAAAACTGCGCAAAGGTAATTTCATCGGAACATTTCAACCTTGTGGGAGACGGCTCCTGATATGTTTCAAGTGTGGTGTTCTTTTTTCACTTGCTGCCGCCGGAGGCAAAGAAGGGGGCGAGGGCCCCTGCAAAGCTGCTGAAGGGCATTGTCTGGAGAATGATCTTTCCGGGTCCTGTGACGACGGTATGGAAGATTCCCTCGCCGCCGAACAGCATGTTTTTGACCCCCTTGACGGTGATAATATCAATCGAACAGGTGGCGTCCATCATCGCTAAATATCCGGTGTCCACCACCATTTTTTCTCCGGCCCCGAGGGTGTATTCGACTGCCGACCCGTCGATTTCGATAAAGGCAAGGCCGCGGCCCGACAGCCTCTGCATGATGAAGCCTTCGCCGCCGAAGAAGCCCGCGCCCATCTTTTTCTGAAAGAAAACCGAAAGCTCCACCCCGCGTTCGGATGCCAGAAAGGCCTTCTTCTGGACGACGACCGGACGCTCGGGGCTGATCGGCACCGCGCGGATCGCACCGGGAAAGCTCGAGGCGAAGGCGATTTCTCCTGCGCCTTTGGCGGTATAGATGTTCTGAAAAATTGCTTCGCCTGACAGCATCCTGCCGAAAGCCCTGCCGAGACTCCCGCCGCCCGAGGTCTGCATTTCCATGTTGGGGGTCATCCAGGACATCGATCCGCCCTCGGTGACGATCGACTCCCCATTTTCCAGCTGGCAGATCACGACCGGCATCGGTTCGCCGGTGATTTGGTACTTCATTGCAGAATCACTCCTTTTCCGACATTCGGTTTTCGGTCATTTCCGGGCACGGGCCCAATCGGGAAAAGCTCATTGGACGGGCTTCGGGGCGTTCACGACATTCTGAGGACGGTTTGCCAGAAACGCCGCGAGATTTTCTCCCCCGATCGCGATGACTCGATCGCGGGTTTCCGCGGGAGTCCAGGCGACATGAGGGGTAGCGATGCAGCGGGGATGGTTTGCAAGCGGGTTGTCGCGGCCGCAGGGGTCGCCGGAAAAAACGTCTGCGCCAACGGCATAAAGCTTGCCGGAGTCGAGCGCCTCAACGACAGCCGCTTCCTCCAGGACCGCGCCGCGTCCGGTATTGATCAGAATCGCCCCGTCTTTCATTTTAGCGAGGGCCTCCCGGTTGATCATCCCTCTGGTTTCGTCGGTCAGGGGGCAGTGCAGGCTCAGAATATCCGACTCACGCAGGAGGGTGTCCAGATCGACGAAGCGGAGCTGTTCGTTTTCCAGCGAGGGATCGGGCCTGCGACGGTAGGCAAGGACCTTCATGTCCATCGCCATTGCGATTTTTGCCACTGCATAGCCGATGTCTCCCATTCCGAGGATACCGATCGTCTTGCCGGTCAGCTCCATCTGGCGGATCGAGCAGATCTCGGGGTCGTTCGGGGAGGTCCAGCCCACCGTTTTGACATAATGATCGAAGGCCGAAACGTTGCGGACGATGGCGAAAAGCAGCGCCGCCGCCATCTGAGCTACCGCTCCGCGCCCGTAGGAAGGAATGTTGCAGACGGCAATTCCGCGGCGGTTGGCGGCGTCCAGATCGATCTGGTTGTAGCCGGTGCCAAAGCTGCAGATCATTTTAAGATTGGGGCAGCGTCCGATGGTTTCGGCGCTGACCGGACAGCGGTTGGTGTAAACGGCGTCCGCGTTGCCGATCACAGCCGCGACGTCATCCTGAGCGGTGGTCATGTCATGATACACAAATTCCCCATGCCGGGCGATCGGCTCCCAGCTGCGTCCGCCGAATCCGAGAAGATATCCGTCCAATACTACAATTTTCATGCGTGTCCCTCCTGTGGCAATGTCATGCTAACAGGATAACAGGCGCGGCACCTTTTTTCCACCCCTTTTATGAAAAAGATGGATGTTCGGACAACCTTTTCGCAAATATGACGGCGCTTCCTCCGCGCCGGAGTGAAAAAACCGAACCGTATCAGGCGGACGCGCTGCGCCGCGCCGGACCGGCGCTTTCCCCTGCCGGGGCAAAAAAAGCCCCGCTTGAAGCGGGGCGGAAAAGAGGGGAAAGGCGGCGACGTCCGGTGGAAACTCTTGGGAATGTGCACCGGTCGGACGAGATGCTATGAATCCGCGCCGTCCGAACCCGCCGGACGGCGCATGGCGCAGCCTATTTCTGCGCGTCGGCATAAGCCTTCTCCAACGCGCGGAGCTGATCGGTCACCGAGATGGTCACCGAGGTTTTGAGGTCCTCTTCGTCGGTGAGCTGTTTGCCGTCCCCTTCGCGCTCGGTTACTTTCATACCCAGCACGTCCGAGACCATTTTCCCCCGCATCCATTCCTCCAGGGCGTCGATCTGCTCATACCACTCCTTGCCGATGCCCGAGGCGGCTTTCAAACCGTAGTCATCGCCAAGCTCCTTCTTCGTGTGAATCTCCTGCGATGCATCTCCGGTCAGAGTGCCGCTGGAATCAAAGGCGAGACCGGCTTCGACAGTGTCAAACTTGACGTCGGCGATGGAACCATCCGGTTTGACGGCCAGCGCACAGATGGTCGCGCTGAATTTTGCGTTGCCGGGAATCGCGCCCTCTGCGGCGGCCGATTCGGCCGTGCTCGAGACGATGCCGAGTCCGGTTCGGAGCAGGCTGTAATCCACATCGGGAAGAACCTCGTCGATCATCTCGCCGAATGTCTCGGAGCTGGCGTTTCCGTCCAGGGCGTTCCCGGCGGAAGAGAGGCTGCTCCCCATGGAGGAGGAGCTGCTGCAGGCGGCCAGTGACAGGACGAGGACCGCCGTAAGCATTAGGGTGCCAATGCGTTTCATAGAAAAACCTCCATCATAAATTGGACATCCGCCGCTGGACGGTTCTGATAAAATGCCGCCCGGCGGACAAACTATCCCTTGCATACGGGAGAAAGGCGGTAGAGGGATGGCGCGTTGGAAATGTTCGCGGAGTCTGCGGCAGGGGTTCCTGGCGGCCTGCTGCGCCGCTCTGCTCCTTTTTTCGCTGCGGCCGCGTTTGTTCCGATATACCGCGACCTTCTGGGGCGTTTTTGATTCCGTAATTACCCTCACGGCCAGTGTCCCGACCCGCGAGGAGTTTGATTGGTATCTCGACCTCGCCGTCGATAGCTTTACCGGATTTCATTCAATTTATGACCGATTTTCCGAATCGGAGACAATTGTTAATTTATATTCGGTCAATCACGCGGCGGGGGGAGAGCCGCTGGCAGTGGAGGAACCGCTTTTTTCCCTGCTTCTCTATGCCCAGGAGGGCGAGCGGCGCACTCTGGGGACGGTTTCGCCCACCTTCGGCGCAGTGACCGAGCTTTGGCGCCGGGCGATCGTTTCGGGAAACCGGCTTATCCCGGATGAAGAAACGCTGCGGGAGGCGGCGGGCCATGCCGCGCCGGAGCTTCTGGTGCTGGAGAAGGGTGCCGGGCGGGTGCGGCTCACCGACCCGAAGGCGCTGCTTGACCTCGGAGCGGTGGCCAAGGGATATGCGACCGAGCGCACGGCGCGGAAGCTGACGGCCGCGGGGCTTTCCCGCTTTGCGATCTCGAGCGGGGGAAATCTTTGCTGCGGCCATCCGCCGGACGGAAAGCCGATGTGGGAAATCGGCGTTCAGTCGCCCGACAGGGCCGTTTTGTCGCGGGCGCCGTCCCTCGCGTCGCTGAGAATTCCCTCCGGGGCGGTGTCCACAAGCGGGGATTACCAACGGTTTTTCTGGTACGAACAGGGCGGAAAGCGGTGCCGCGCCCACCATATCATCGATCCCGCCACCCTGCGTCCCGGAGAACGCTGCCGGAGCGTCACGGTGGCCTGTTCCTCGGCGGCCGACGCCGACCTTTTCTCGACTGCGCTCTTCCTGCTGGATCAGAAGACGGGGGAGATGCTGGCCGAGCGGGAGAATCTGGCGGTTCTCTGGGTGCTGCCGGATGGCGAAATGCGGGCCAATGATGCGATGCGGCGGCTGATGAAGTCAGGTCCCCCGGACTGAGCAGGCCATCGGCGGAATGCCGGCATGCCTTTTAAGAGGCCCGGCGGTTTTTCCCAGCGGGCTCTTGCACGGCGGCCTATGGATGGTGGCCCGCCGCCGTCCCAACGGCGGCTTCTTTGCCTGAAAACTGTTGTCGGCATCCCGCCTTGTCTGATGCCGGAAGCGAACGCTTTTGCCCTGCCGGCGGAGCCGGTGGCTCTATACTCCAAGACGGTACAAGGGCGAGAGCCGGGAAAGATATTTCCTTTCCGGCTCTCGTTTCTTGTTTTGTTGTTTTGCCGCCGCAATCGCTGCGCACCCTGAACAAAGAAACGATTGCCGGTCGTCTGATTTCGCGCGGCTGACGAAGCCGCAACCGTTGCGTGCCCTGCGCAATCAAAATGGGGATGCCCGGGGAACGTATCCCGCGGGCTTCCGGAATTTCCTCGAAAGCACTGCCCGCGGGAGAAATCCCACGAAAAATTCGTTTGGGGGCTTTCCCTGCAACCGGATTTTTGATATAATAAATAAATACAAATTGAACGTTTTAGATTTGGGGGATTTATCATGTCCGGACATTCGAAATGGAGTACCATCAAACGTAAGAAGGAAGCGACCGATTCCAAGCGGGCCAATGTTTTTACCAAGATCGGCCGTGAAATTGCCGTTGCGGTGCGAGAGGGCGGAGGAGACCCCAACTCCAACAGCAAGCTTCGCGACCTGGTCGCCAAGGCTAAGGCCAATAACGTCCCGAACGACAATGTCGAGCGGATTATCAAAAAGGCTATGGGCGACGGGGATAAGAATAACTACGAAGAGATGACCTATGAGGGCTACGGCCCCTGCGGCGTGGCGGTGATGGTCGAGGCGCTGACCGACAACCGCAACCGTACCGCCGGAGACCTGCGCCACTATTTTGACAAGTGCGGCGGGAATCTCGGCCAGAATGGCAGCGTCTCCTTCCTGTTTGAGCAGAAGGGCATCATTGCCATCGAAAATGAGGACGGAAAAATCAGCGAGGATAAGATTTTTGAGGACGCCATGCTGGACGGCGTGATCGACATTAAGTATGAGGATGGCGGAATTGAGATCGTGACCGAGCCTGCCGAATGCCGCGGCGTCCGCATCGCTCTGGAAGCGCTGGGCTACGTCTTCGCCTCCGCCGAGGTGGAGTATGTCCCAACGACCCTGACCAAAATCGACGATCCGGAGCAGGCACAGAAGATGCAGAAGCTGATCGATCTGCTCGAAGAAAATGACGATGTGCAGGAGGTCTATACCTCCTGGGATATGCCCGAGGAAGAGGAGTAAGAGCTGACAAAAGGGAGACGTTGTGATGAAGCGAATTGCGTGGATCGGCGTCGGCGTCATGGGCGCCCCAATGGCGGGACATCTGGTTAAAAACGGCTATTCCGTCAGCGCCTACAGCCGAAGGATGGAAAAGCTGCTTCCGCTGGCGAAGGAGTATGGCCTGACTCCCTGTGAAACGGTGTCCGGCGCGGTATCCGGTGCGGATGCGGTGTTTGTCATGGTCGGCTATCCGAAGGATGTCGAAGAGGTCTTTCTCGGAAAATCCGGAATTTTTGAGAATGTCCGGCCGGGTACTCTGGTGATCGACATGACCACCTCCTCCCCGGCATTGGCCGAACGCCTTTATGCCGAGGGAAAGCGCCGCGGCATCCGGGTGATGGATGCGCCGGTTTCCGGCGGAGACAGCGGCGCCCGAAACGCCGCCCTTTCCATTATGGCCGGCGGCGATGAGGCGGATTTTGCCGAGGCCCTGCCGCTCTTCCAGTGCATGGGCAAGGCGATCCACCATATGGGACCCGCGGGATGCGGGCAGCACACCAAGGCCTGCAATCAGATCTGTGTGGCGGGAGCTACCGCTGCTTATACCGAGGCGATCGCCTACGCGAGAAAAGCAGGTCTGGATCCTGCGGCGATGCTCTCGGCGATCAGCGGCGGCGCCGCGGGAAGCTGGCAGATCAGCAACATGGCGCCCCGGGTTCTCAAGGGGGATTTTGCTCCGGGCTTTTTCATCAAGCATTTTGTCAAGGATATGAAGATCATCAAGGAGGAATGTGACGCGCGTGGAATTGAGCTTGAGATGCTCGACAGCGTGCTGCATCTCTATGAGAAGATGGTCGAACTTGGTCATGGGGAGCAGGGAACGCAGGCGTTGATTGAGTACTACGAAAAATAGATATAAACGTCCCTTGTCAAACAGGGTCGGCCCATTTGGGCCGACCCTGTTTTTTATGGTTTCAGCAGGCATCAGGCCTAAAACGCCTGATGCCTGCTGGCTCAAGACTGCCGGGCGCTTGGGTCAGTCCTAAAAAGGCTTTGTACCGTCAGGCCTCTCAAGTGCTGAAAATTTCTTCTCTTACACCGCCCGCCCCCACATCCTGTAAAAGGGCAATGATCCCTCTATCGGCAGGTTCCCCATCATCCGAAGGTTCTTGTTTGTTGTCCGCTCCGCAGCCCGAAAAGGTTGGCCCGTGAGCCGCGCTTCTCTCCCTGCTCTGTCTGCCCGGCGCGCCCGAGCGGAGAGCGGCACAGTAGAGTCCGCGCTTTTTAAGCGCGGACTCTACTGTGGGAGAGCAGCGGCCGGTTCTGCCGGTGAAGGCGCCCATAAAAGGTTTTCGCTTCAAACATCGGGTGAAGCGGGCTGCCGCCGGACCTTTTTCGATGGTAGAGGGCTGCCGCTTAGGCAGCATCGCCCGTTTACGGGCTGCGGAGAAGGTGATGCGGTCGGAATAGGGCGCGCTCTGAGACGTCCGCCGGTAATCGGCGCTGGCAGGGTCTGCACAAGCGGTCGGTCTAGCCTGCGGCTATGGCTTGCCGCAGGAGACACCCGTTCAGGAATCCTCGACCGCCAAAAGTCCGATTGCATCCGGTGTGCTTCCCCGGCTCAGGACAAAGATGGTGTAGGAGATATTGGATCGGACCGTCAGATAGAAGGAAACCAGCAGTTCGGAGAGCGGATAAACCTCCGCGGAGTTATCCACCAGATCGACCGTCCCGAGGTAGGGGGCGGCATACTGTCCGGTTTCCGCAAGGTAAAACTGGTGATCGCCCGGGCGGATTCGTTTGAAGGGGGTACTCTCCCGGAAGCGAACGTCGGTATAGATCACCCGCCCGTTGGCGAGCAAAAGGTCAAGCGGATTGGAGTTGTAGGCCAAATTGCAGAGACGCAGGCAGGAAAGGTTTTCCGGATGCGGGCAGGAATCGTCAGTAATTTGTGTCAAATCGAGTCCGCTTGCCGTCTTGGTGACAGCAACCGTATATTGGCTGTCCGCCCGGAAGGGAAGCGATTTTTGCAGGTAAATATAGCCGTCCGGACCTGTCACCGTCACCGTCTGATAGCCGTTGGTGACCCGGCCGTATGGGGTCAGCGCCCCAAAGCTCAGGCTGTTGACGATCAGGTTGTTGTTGAGAAAGACCCGGAATGGATTGTAGCCCTCCGCGGCATTGAGAAATCGGACGGCGGCATTTCTTCCGGCAGTGCAATAGTAACAGAGATTTGGCCAGCTGACAGAGGGAGGTCCGGGATAGACAGGCCCGCCCTCGCCGGGGTTGGGCAGCGGGATAGCCGGGGTGGAGGCGTCGGGTCCGGGATAGACAGGCCCGCCTTCGCCGGGATTGGGCAGCGGGATAACCGGGGTGGAGGCGTCGGGTCCGGGATAGACAGGCCCGCCTTCGCCGGGATTGGGCAGCGGAATAACCGGGGGGGAGGCGTCGGGTCCGGGGTAGACAGGCCCGCCCTCGCCGGGGTTGGGCAGCGGAACCACCGGACGG
>Ga0129314_1001128_pt1 | contig 20716 bp, 16 predicted proteins | sample O1111metagenome_FD_94431 | JGI IMG/M metagenome (GOLD analysis project Ga0129314, IMG submission 94431) | Orangutan individual fecal microbial communities from fecal samples from Wisconsin, USA - O1111 metagenome | ecosystem: Host-associated > Mammals > Digestive system > Large intestine > Fecal... | reverse complement strand
CGCGATGATCTGGTCCTTCTCCTCCATGGACACGATGCCCTGCTCCCCCAGCATGGTCACATGGGCGATGCTGCCGTCGATGTCCTCGTTATACATTCTCTGGTCAAATCCGATGGAGGCGTTGAACTGCTTCACCAGCTCGTCCATCTCCTTTTCGAACCGGCCTCCCCATAAACTCGCCATTCCGCTGTTCCTCCCGATGTGTTGATCTTTCTGAAAACCCGGACGTCCGTCTCAGGGACGGGCCTTCTCGGGGACGTATTCGCATTATTATACACCGGCTGTCCCGTCAGTGCAACTGTTTCCGAATCGTTGGGGGCCCTTGTTTTCAGGCAAAAGAGGAGACAGCCCCCGGCTGTCTCCTCTGCATCAATATTCATGATGACAGAACACGGCGCTCATGGTTCTCCCTGTTCCCCGGCCGCGGATCGCGGCCGGAAGTGCGGAGCAGCAGAATGAGCGCGGATGTGTTTTTGATATGAGGCACAAAAAACTCGTCGCAAGCGATTTGACGCTTGCGACGAGTTGGTGCGCGAGGCGGGACTTGAACCCGCACGTCCGTAATGGACACTAGAACCTGAATCTAGCGAGTCTGCCAATTCCACCACTCGCGCGTATCGATATGTAATTCAGCAGTCCCAAAATGGGACCCACCGGAGACTTCCATCTCCGGTGGGAGATTGGTGCGCGAGGCGGGACTTGAACCCGCACGTCCGTAATGGACACTAGAACCTGAATCTAGCGAGTCTGCCAATTCCACCACTCGCGCGCATATGATTGGGAACCTCTGAAGAGGAAATGGTGCGGCTGACGGGATTTGAACCCACACGTCGATTCGGACACCAGCACCTCAAGCTGGCCTGTCTACCAGTTCCAGCACAGCCGCAAATCTCTGTTCCCTGGGGAAGACTGCTTGATTATTATAGCCAGAACAAGCGGATTTGTCAACCACCTTTTTTCCTTTTTCCAGGAATTTTTTTCTTTTGCATCTCACGTCCCCAAAACCAGTCAAAACAGCTCATTTTCTCCAATTTTGAGAATCCGCCAAGGGAGAGACGCGCCTCTCCCCGGCGGGTTTTTCAGCCTTACAGCTGGCTCAGGGTCTCGCCAATGGGGTCGGTGATGACCAGTCCGGCGGCCAGATCCCGGGCCACGGCGGACTTGTTGATCAGCACCAGCTTGTGCCCCCGGTAGTAGTTGATCAGCCCCGCCGCGGGCCAGACGTTCAGAGACGTGCCCCCGATGATCAGCATGTCCGCCTCCGCGATGAGCCGGACGGACCGCTCGATCACGTCCTGGTCCAGCCCCTCTTCGTACAGCACCACGTCCGGCTTCACCCGGCCGCCGCAGCTGCACCGGGGCACGCCCTCCGAGTGGAGGATGAAGTCCAGGTCATAGAACTTTCCGCACTTCTCGCAGTAGTTCCGCAGGACGCTGCCGTGGAGCTCCAGCACGTTTTTGCTGCCGGCGGCCTGATGGAGGCCGTCGATATTCTGGGTGATGACGCCCTTCAGCTTTCCGGCCCGCTCCCACTCCGCCAGCTTGTAGTGGGCAGCGTTGGGCCTGGCGTCCGGTGCCAGGAGCTTGGCCCGGTAGAACCGGAAAAATTCCTCGGGCTTGCATTCGTAGAAGGTATGGCTTAAAATCGTCTCAGGCGGATACTTCCACTGCTGGTGATACAGCCCGTCGGTGCTGCGGAAATCCGGGATGCCGGACTCCGTGCTGACGCCGGCGCCGCCGAAAAACACGATATTGTCCGATCCGTCCACCAGTTCCTTCAGTTTCGCAACGGCCTCTTTCATGGCCGGACCTCCTCCTAATTAATAATGATGTCCTATTTTAGTACGCGGCAAGGAGAATTGCAAATGAATATTCAAATCTTTGGCTCCAGCAAATCCTTCGACTCCAAAAAGGCGGAGCGTTGGTTCAAGGAGCGGCGCATCAAGTACCAGTATATCGACCTGAAGGCCAAAGGCCTGTCCCCCAGGGAGTATCAGGCTGTCCGGAAGGCCGTGGGCTTCGAGGCCCTGGTGGACACGAAATGCCGGGCCTACGAGGACCTGTTCATGGCCTATATCACCCCCGACGCCCGGGAGGAAAAGCTGCTGGAGCATCCGGAGCTGTTCCAGGCCCCCATTGTCCGCAACGGACGGGAGGCCACCGTGGGCTATCACCCGGAGATCTGGGAGAAGTGGGAGTGATACCCTCAGCGGACACCGTCAAAAACAGCGGGCCTTCCTCATCGGGAAAGGCCCGCTGTTTCCGCGTTTTCCGTATACGATCCGTATTGAACGATTTGCTTGATTCCGTTATGTATAGGATTTTTCCACATTCACCACGGCGTAGTAGTTGCCGTCCAGCGCCCGGACGGCGTTTTCGATCTTCACCCGGACCTCGTCGTCCGTCAGGCGGAATTTGTAGGGCACCACGGCGTCGAAGATGACGTTGGTGTGGGTGGGACCCGCCACCATGCGGAAATCGTGAATGCTGATCTGGTCATCGATGCACTTCACCAGCGCCGCCACCCGCTCCCGGGTCTCCCCGGTGACGCCGTCGTCGGTGACCACGGGGTCCATGTGGATCACCGCCTCGCAGCCCAGGACCTCCTTCAGCTCCTTCTCCGTGTTGTCGATCTCGTCGTGGAGCTCCAGCACGTTTTCCGACGCGGAGACCTCCGCGTGGAGGGAGATCATCAGGCGGCCGGGGCCGTAATCGTGGACCACCAGGTCGTGGATGCCGATGATCTTGTCATGAGCCATCACCAGCTCCTTCACCCGCTGGACGAACTCCGGGTCCGCGGGCTGGCCCAGCAGGGGATCCAGGGTCTCCTTTCCGGCGTTGATGCCGGACCAGAGGATGAACACCGCCACCAGGATGCCGCACCAGCCGTCGATCATCAGGCCGGTGAACCGGCCCACCAGCGTGGCGAGGAGCACGGCGGAGGTGGCCGCGCAGTCGGAAAGGCTGTCCATGGCGGTGGCCTCCATGGCCACGGAGTGGACCTTCCGGCCAATAGACCGGTTGTAGAGGAACATGTACAGCTTCACGGCGATGGACGCCGCCAGAATGGCGATGACCAGTCCGCCGGACTGCACCGGCTCCGGATGGAGGATCTTGTCCAGGGAGGACTTGGCCAGTTCGAAGCCCATGAGGACGATGAGCATGGCCACCGCCAGACCGGACAGGTACTCCAGACGGCCATGGCCGAAGGGGTGCTCCCGGTCCGCCTTCTGGCCGCCCAGCTGGAAGCCCAGCAGCGTCACGGCGGAGGAGCCGGCGTCGGACAGGTTGTTGAAGGCGTCCGCCGTGATGGCGATGGAGCCGGAGATCTGTCCGGCGAAGAATTTGCCCAGGAACAGCAGGATGTTCAGACAGATGCCCACCGCGCCGCACAGGACGCCGTAGGCCTTCCGGACGGCGGCGGATTCGGTGTTTCCGCCGTCCCGGATGAAAATACGGGATAACAGTGAGATCATGTCGGTCGGGTCCTTTCCGCGCCCGCCTGAAACGGCGGGCGATACGATTTATTTCTTTCCGGGGATCACCAGCCGCAGGTGGCAGCACAGATCATCCAGATCGCTGTCGGTGGCGGCGGGGATGCGGAGCTTGGCGCCGCAGTCCCGGCACACCAGATCCACCGCGCTGCGGCGGATCTCCATGCCGTACCGGGCGGAGCCGCAGCCGCAGGTGATGCCTTTGTCCCGGGAGGCGATCTCCTTCAGCTCCGACAGCACCTCGTACATGATGACGCTGTCGGCGAAGGCCTCCGGACCGGCGCCGTCCTCGCTCTGCTTCTCCTTTTCCGCCAGGATCGCCAGCTCCCGCAGGTTCTTCTCCACAATGCCCTCCGTGCCGATGAAGCAGGAGAACTGCTTGGTCTTGGCACAGGCCAGGCCGATGCCCGGTCCCTCCGTCAGCTGCTCCGGGGTGCAGACCGCCTCGTGGGTCTCCCCGCAGATGCCGCAGGGCACGTAGATATGGTACTTCTCCCCGTCGAACTTCACCTCCAGGGCGGAGTCCCCCTCCTCGCAGGCCACCTCGGCGTTGGACGCCTCCAGGGCCTCCAGGCTGCGGCTGGCCATCACCGTCCGTCCGCACTGGGGACAGAGGTAGCCGAAGGTCCGCATATGCTCGCTCATATGATTCCTTCCCTTCCCGCGGCGTCCGTCTCTCCGGGCCGCGTCAGATTTCCATTGAAAGGAGATTATACCACTTCCGGAAAATGATGTACAGTCATTTTTTGCGCTTTCTTTGGATAAAAATTGCCGGTTTTCCGGTCTGAGATTTCATATTTTGCCGCTGGCGGGGGAACACTGGATAGCAACATTGAAACATGAGGTGATTTCATTGTCCACAAAGCGAATGGGACGGCAGACCGTGGCTCTGGCCGCGCCGCCCTCCGTGGTGTCCTTCGCCAACATCGGCGGAAAGTTCGAGGGAAACGGCCCTCTGGCGGACAGCTTCGACGAGCTGAACGAGGACTCCTTCTTCGGCCAGAAGACCTGGGAGCAGGGGGAGTCCGTCATGCAGAAGCGGGTGCTGGAGAACGCCCTGAAAAAGGCGGGGCTGGAGAGCAAGCAGCTGGACTATATCCTGGCCGGGGACCTGCTGAACCAGTGCATCGGCTCCTCCTTCGCCCTGCGGGACTTCGGCATCCCCTTCTACGGGCTGTACGGCGCCTGCTCCACCATGGGGGAGTCCCTGTCCCTGGCATCGCTGCTCATCGACGGCGGCTTCGCGGAGCGGTGCGCCGCCCTGACCTCCTCCCACTTCTGCACCGCGGAGCGGCAGTACCGGATGCCGGTTCCCTACGGCAGCCAGCGTCCCCCCGCCGCCCAGTGGACCGCCACCGCCGCGGGCTGCACCATCCTGGCGGCGGAGGGGCCGGGACCCTACGTCACCCACGTCACCTGCGGCACCATCGAGGACCTGGGCATCTGCGACGCCAATAACATGGGCGCGGCCATGGCCCCGGCGGCCTACAAGACCCTCACCGCCCTGTTCCGGGAGACCCACACCACCCCCAGGGACTACGACCTGATCCTCACCGGCGACCTGGGAGAGCTGGGCCACGCCATCGTCCTGGACTTCTTCCGCCGGGACGGCCTGGACCTCACCGGCAACTACTTCGACTGCGGCATGCTGCTGTACGACCGGAAGAACCAGGACATGCACGCCGGGGCCTCCGGCTGCGGCTGCTCCGCCGCCGTCCTCAACGGGTACGTTCTCTCCGGCATGCGGGCCGGGCGCTGGAAGCGGGTGGTATTCGCCCCCACCGGCGCCCTGCTGTCCCCCACCTCCAGCTTCCAGGGGGAATCCATCCCGGGCATCTGCCACGCGGTGTGTCTGTCCTGCAAGAAATAGCGCCTCTCATGCAGGCCGCTCGTATAAATATGGAAATTATACAAAGATTTTTGTGGATATTTTCGGATTTTGGAGGGTGCCCCAAAATCTGTCGATCAGCTTTTTGCAAGTCTTGACGTGGATTCCTGCATGGTACTATAATGCAGGAAAGAGGGCAAGGGCGCTTCTCTTTGAGGTGCCCCTGCGCTCTTTTTTCATATCCGGAGGCCGCGCCCATCCGGCGTCCGGCCCTGGTAAACCGATCATACAACAGAAATCCCCGGCCGAAAGGAGACTGTGTATTCATGAGCAAGTATACCAAAGAGGACATCCTCCGCATGGTGGCGGAGGAGGATGTTCAGTTCATCCGGATGCAGTTCACGGATATCTTCGGACAGATGAAGAACGTGGCCATCACCGCGTCCCAGATCGAAAAGGCCGTCAACAACCAGATCATGATGGACGGCAGCTCCATCGAGGGCTTCGTCCGCATCGAGGAGTCGGACCAGTACCTGTGGCCGGATCTGGACACCTTCACGGTGCTGCCCTGGCGGCCCCAGTACGGCAAGGTGGCCCGGCTGATCTGCGACGTCCACAACCCCGACGGCACCCCCTTCGTGGGTGATCCCCGGGGCGTGCTGAAGCGGGTTCTGGCCCGGGCGGAGGCCATGGGCCTGGAGTTCAACGCCGGTCCCGAGTGCGAGTTCTTCCTGTTCCAGACCGACGAGAACGGCGATCCCACCATCCGGACCAGCGACCGGGCGGGCTATTTCGACCTGGGTCCCCTGGACCACGGCGAGGGCACCCGCCGGGAGATCTGCCTGGCCCTGGAGGAGATGGGCTTCGAGATCGAGGCCAGCCACCACGAAGTGGCGGCTGGCCAGCACGAGATCGACTTCAAATACGCCCCGGCCCTCACCGCCGCGGACAACATCATGACGCTGAAGCTGGCGGTCAAGACCCTGGCCCAGCAGAACGGCCTTCACGCCACCTTCATGCCCAAGCCCGTGGCCGGCACCGCCGGGTCCGGGATGCACGTGAACATGTCCCTGTTCCGGGACGGAAAAAACGCCTTCTACGACGAGCACGGTGACAAGCAGCTGTCCACCCTGGCCTACCAGTTCCTGGCCGGTCTGATGGAGCACGCCTCCGGCTTCGTGGCCCTGACCAACCCCCTGGTGAACTCCTACAAGCGGTTCGTCCCCGGCTTCGAAGCCCCCTGCTTCATCGCCTGGTCCGCCGGGAACCGCTCCGCCCTGATCCGCGTCCCCACCCCCAGAGGACAGGAGACCCGGCTGGAGCTGCGGTGCCCCGACCCGTCCTGCAACCCCTATCTGGCTCTGGCCGCCTGTCTGGCGGCGGGCCTGGACGGCATCGAGCGGGGCCTGACCCCGCCGCCGGAGACCACGGAGAACCTGTTCGCCCTGTCCCAGGCGGAAAAGGACGCCCGGGGCATCCGCCGTCTGCCCTCTACCCTGGAGGAGGCCGTGGAGGCCCTGGAGCGGGACAGCGTCATCACCGGCACCCTGGGCAGCCACATCACTGAGCAGTATATCCAGGGCAAGCAGCGGGAGTGGACCGAGTACCGCAACCAGATCACCCGCTGGGAGCTGGAGCACTATCTCATCACCTACTGATCCCGCCGCCGGAACATACCCGCAGGCGCCGCGCAGACGCCTCCGGGAGAACCGCTTCATCAAAACACCGCCAAAGGAGGTCGATGCCATACGGACAGGATCATCGTTGCGTTCGCCAACGCCGAAGCGCAGCGCCGCATCTCCAAGATCCTGGAGTCCGGCGGCTGCCGTCCCGCGGTGTGCTGTTTCTCCGGCGCCGATGTCATCCGGGCCGTCCGGAAGCTGGGCTCCGCCGTGGTGATTTGCGGCTTCAAGCTCCGGGATATGACCGCCGGAGACCTGGCCGCGTCCCTGCGGGGCACCGCCGCCCTGCTGGTGGTGACCTCCCCGGTGTATCTGGACATGTGCGGCGGAGACAATCTCTACAAGCTGCCCACGCCGGTGGCCCGGGCGGACTTCTTCTCCTCCCTCCGGATGATCCGGGAGCTGGAGGAAAAGCAGCTCCATCCGCCGGTGATCCAGCGCCGGGCCTCGGAACAGCAGGTGGTGGACCGGGCCAAGGAGCTGCTCATCAACGTCAACCGCATGACGGAGAGCGAGGCCCATCGCTTTTTGCAGAAGCGCAGCATGGACACGGGCCTGCGCATGGTGGAGACCGCCCAGTACATCATCAACACCTACGGCCGCTGAGGCGGCCGTTCGTGTCTCACCCGTCAGAATTCCCGGTTCGGGAATTACATAAATCGTTCCCCCCGACTAATGAAACACAAAGGAGAGATTCCCAATGGCCGAGCAGAGAACCCCCGGGCCCTGGAGCCCGGAATTTGAGCATGACGCCTGCGGCATCGGCGCCGTCGTCAGCATCCACGGCATCAAGACCTACGAGACTGTGGACAATGCTCTGAAGATCGTGGAAAAGCTGGAACACCGCGCCGGCAAGGACGCCGCCGGTGAGACCGGCGACGGCGTGGGCCTGATGATCCAGGTCCCCCACAAGCTGATGGTAAAGGCCGCGGCGGCGGAGGGCATCGTTCTGGGCGGCGAGCGCGACTACGGCGTAGGCGTGTTCTTCTTCCCCAACGACGACCTCAAGCGGGCCCAGGCCAAGAAGATGCTGGAGATCATCGTGGCCAAGGGCGGCATGGAATTCCTGGGCTGGCGGAATGTTCCCACCCACCCGGAGGTGCTCGGTCAGCGGGCGCTGGACTGCATGCCCACCATCTGCCAGTGCTTCGTGAAGCGTCCGGCGGACTGCGCGCCGGGCCTGGACTTCGACCGGAAGCTGTATGTGGCCCGCCGGGAGTTCGAGCAGTCCAACAACAACACCTACATCCCCTCCTTCTCCAGCCGGACCATCGTCTACAAGGGCATGTTCCTGGTGGGGCAGCTGCGGAAGTTCTACGCGGACCTGACGGACCCGGACTGCGAGAGCGCCATCGCCCTGGTCCACTCCCGGTTCTCCACCAACACCACTCCCAGCTGGGAGCGGGCCCATCCCAACCGCTACATCCTCCACAACGGCGAGATCAACACCATCCGCGGCAACGTGGACCGGATGCTGGCCCGGGAGGAGACCATGTGCTCCGCCGTCCTGGAGGACGACATGGACAAGATCCTCCCGGTGGTGGACCAGAGCGGCTCCGACTCCGCCATGCTGGACAACACCCTGGAGTTCCTGATGATGAACGGCATCGAGCTGCCCCAGGCGGTGATGATGTGCATTCCCGAGCCCTGGGCCAACGACCGGCAGATCGACCGGGAGAAGCGGGACTTCTACCACTACTACGCCACCATGATGGAGCCCTGGGACGGCCCCGCCGCCATCGTCTTCTCCGACGGCGACACCGTGGGCGCCGTGCTGGACCGCAACGGCCTGCGGCCCTGCCGGTGGTACATCACCGACGACGACTATCTGATCCTCTCCTCCGAGGTGGGCGTGCTGGACATCGATCCCGCCCGCATCGTGAAGAAGTCCCGGCTGCGCCCCGGCAAGATGCTGCTGGTGGACACGGTGAAGGAAAAGCTGGTGGACGACGAGGACATCAAGCGGAAGTACTTTCACCAGCGGCCCTACGGCGAGTGGCTGGACGCCCATCTGGTCTATCTGAAGGACCTGAGCATCCCCAACCGCCGGGTGGAGAAGCACTCCCAGGACATGCGGGACCGGCTGTACAAGGCCTTCGGCTACACCTACGAGGAGGTGAAGGACTCCATCCTTCCCATGGCCCGCACCGGCGCGGAGCCCGCCTCCGCCATGGGCGCGGACATCCCCCTGGCGGTACTCAGCGAGGTCCATCAGCCCCTGTTCAACTACTTCAAGCAGCTCTTCGCCCAGGTGACCAATCCCCCCATCGACGCTATCCGGGAGGAGATCGTCACCGACACCACCATCTACGTGGGCTCCAGCGGCAACCTGCTTCAGGAGCAGCCGGAGAACTGCACCATGCTCCAGCTCGCCAGCCCCATCCTCACCTCCGTGGACCTGATGAAGATCCGGTACATGGACAAGCCCGGCTTCAAGGTGGCCACTATCTCTCTGCTGTACTACAAGGGCTCTCCCCTGGAGAACGCCGTGGAGCGGCTGTACGTCACCTGCGACCGGGCCTACCGCAACGGCGCCAACATTCTGATCCTGTCCGACCGGGGCGTGGATGAGAACCACGTGGCCATCCCCTCCCTGCTGGCGGTGTCCGCCCTCCAGAAGTATCTGGTGCGCACCAAGAAGCGCACCGCCGTCTCCCTGATCCTGGAGAGCGCCGAGCCCCGGGACGTCCATCACTTCGCCACCCTGCTGGGCTACGGTGCCACCGCCATCAACCCGTACCTGGCCCAGGAGTGCGTGGAGGAGATGGTGTCCATCGGCCTGCTGGACAAGGACCCCGGCGCCGCCATCGACGACTACGACAGCGCCGTCCTCCACGGCATCGTGAAGATCGCCTCCAAAATGGGCATCTCCACCATCCAGTCCTATCAGTCCGCCCAGATCTTCGAGTGCGTGGGCATCAACCACACCGTCATCGACAAGTACTTCACCAACACCGTCAGCCGCGTGGAGGGCATCGGTCTGGAGGAGATCGGCGAGGGCGTGGAGTGGAACCACAACCAGGCCTTCGACCCCCTGGGCCTGGGCTACGACACCACTCTGAACTCCATGGGCGCCCACAAGCTGCGGTCCGGTCCCGACAAGGAGGACCACATGTACTCCCCCAAGACCATTCTGCTCTTGCAGAAGGCCGCCAGGGAGGGCAGCTACGAGACCTTCAAGGAGTACTCCGCCCTGGTGGACTTTGCCGACAAGCCCCACACCCTTCGCGGCCTGCTGGGCTTCAAGTACGATCCCGACGGCGGCATCCCCATCGACGAGGTGGAGCCGGTAGAGTCCATCGTGAAGCGCTTCAAGACCGGCGCCATGAGCTACGGCTCCATCTCTCAGGAGGCCCATGAGTGCATGGCCATCGCCATGAACCGCATCGGCGGCAAGTCCAACTCCGGCGAGGGCGGCGAGGACCCCGCCCGGTTCGGCACGGAGCGGAACTCCGCCATCAAGCAGGTGGCCTCCGGCCGCTTCGGCGTCACCAGCGAGTACCTGAACAGCGCCGACGAGATCCAGATCAAGATGGCCCAGGGCGCCAAGCCCGGCGAGGGCGGCCAGCTGCCCGGCAAGAAGATCTATCCCTGGGTGGCCAAGGCCCGGTACTCCACCCCCGGCGTGGCCCTGATCTCCCCGCCGCCCCATCACGACATCTACTCCATTGAGGACCTGGCCCAGCTGATCTACGACCTGAAGAACGCCAACCGCCACGCCCGCATCAGCGTGAAGCTGTGCTCCGAGTCCGGCGTGGGCACCATCGCCTCCGGCGTGGCCAAGGCCGGCGCCCAGGTGGTGCTGATCTGCGGCTACGACGGCGGCACCGGCTCCGCCCCCAAGAACTCCATCCACGGTGCGGGCCTGCCCTGGGAGCTGGGCGTGGCGGAGACCCACCGTGCCCTCATCGAGAGCGGCCTGCGGAACCAGATCGTCATTGAGGCGGACAGCAAGCTGATGACCGGCCGGGACGTGGCTATCGCCTGTATGCTGGGCGCCGAGGAGTTCAGCTTCGCCACCGCCCCCCTGGTGACCATGGGCTGCTGCATGATGCGGGTCTGCAATCTGGACACCTGCCCCGCCGGTATCGCCACCCAGAATCCCCAGCTGCGGAAGCGGTTCGCCGGAAAGCCGGAGTACGTCATCAACTTCATGTACTTCGTGGCCCAGGAGCTGCGGGAGTACATGGCCAAGCTGGGCATCCGCACCGTGGAGGAGCTGATCGGCCGCAGCGACCTGCTGCAGGTCCGGGAAAAGCTGGTGACTCACCGGGCGGAGACCCTGGATCTCAGCTTCATTCTGGACCATCCCTACGGCGAGAACCCGCCCCACTTCGACCCCGCCGCGGTGTACGACTTCCATCTGGAGAAGACCAAGGACGTCAGCGTCCTGCTGGAGAAGCTGGGCAAGAGCCTCCGGGGCAAGAAGACCGGCAAGCTGGATCTGAACGTGTCCTCCACCGACCGGGCCTTCGGCACCCTGTTCGGCTCCGAGATCACCCGTCAGTGCGGCAACACCCTGCCGGACGACAGCTACGTGGTCACCTGCCACGGCGGCGGCGGACAGTCCTTCGGCGCCTTCATCCCCAAGGGCCTGACCCTGGTGCTGGAGGGCGACTGCAACGACGGCTTCGGCAAGGGCCTCTCCGGCGGCAAGCTGGTGCTGTATCCGCCGAAGACCAGCAAATTCGAGGCCAGTGAGAACATCATCGTGGGCAACGTGGCCCTGTACGGCGCCACCAGCGGCAAGGTCTTCATCAACGGCTGCGCCGGTGAGCGGTTCTGCGTCCGGAACTCCGGCGCGGTGGCCGTGGTGGAGGGCGTGGGCGACCACGGCTGCGAGTACATGACCGGCGGCCGGGTGGCCATCCTGGGCCCCACGGGCCGGAACTTCGCGGCCGGTATGTCCGGCGGCATCGCCTACGTGCTGGACGAGAACCATGACCTGTACATGCGCCTGAACAAAGACCAGGTCATCATCGACACCCTGACGGAGAACCACGACATCCAGGAGCTGCGGACCCTCATTGAGGAGCACGTGGCCGCCACCGGCTCTCCCAAGGGCAAGCAGATCCTGGCCGCCTTCAAGTCCTACATCCCCTGCTTCAAGAAGATCATGCCCCGGGACTACGACCGGATGATCCGCTCCATCGCGCAGCTGGAGGAGATGGGCATGAGCCGGGAACAGGCGGAAGTCGAGGCGTTCTACGCCAGCACGAAGGCATAAGGAGGAAGTACGATCATGGGAAAACCCACTGGATTTTTGGAATATACCCGTCGGGACGTCCCGGCCATCCCGCCGGAGGAGCGCGTTCAGAACTGGGAGGAGTTCCACCTGCCCCTGCCGGAGGCCGTCCGGGCCCAGCAGGGCGCCCGCTGCATGAACTGCGGCGTCCCCTTCTGCCAGTCCGGCATGATCTGGGAGGGCAAGACCTTCGGCTGCCCCCTCCACAACCTGATCCCGGAGTGGAACGATATGATCATGTCCGGCAATCTGGGCCACGCCCTGAGCCGGCTGCTGAAGGTCAACAACTTCCCGGAGTTCACGGGACGGGTCTGCCCCGCCCCCTGCGAGGACGCCTGCGTCTGCGGCATCTACGGCAGCCCCATCACCATCCGGGACAACGAGCTGTGCATCATCGAGGACGGCTTCGCCAACGGCCGCGTCAAGCGGCGGCGTCCGCCCCAGTGGTCCGGCAAGAAGGTGGCCGTCGTCGGCTCCGGCCCCGCCGGTCTGGCCGTGGCGGACCAGCTGAATCACCGGGGCCACTCCGTCACCGTGGTGGAGAAGGAGGCCCACGCCGGCGGTCTGCTGACCTACGGCATCCCCAACATGAAGCTGCCCAAGTCCGTAGTCCGGCGGCGCATCGACCTGATGACCGACGAGGGCGTCAGCTTCGTCACCGGCGTGGACGCCGCCGACCCCAAAACCGCCCGCCGCCTGCTGGAGGAGTATGACGCCGTGGTGCTGTGCTGCGGCGCCGGAAAGCCCCGTCCCCTGGGCCTGGACGCTGAGGGCGTGGCCGGTATCTGCTACGGCACGGAGTTCCTGAAGGCCGCCGTGGAGCGCCAGCAGTTCGGCGAGACCCCCGCCATCCCCTCCGCCGAGGGGAAAAACGTGGTGATCATCGGCACCGGCGACACCGCCAGCGACTGCGTGGCCACCGCCCTGCGCCAGGGCTGCCGGTCCGTGGTGCAGCTGGTGCGCCGTCCGGAGGCGGATTATCTGGACAAGGCCGGCGCTCTGTCCCTGGACTACGCCCATGAGGAGGCTCTGGCCGTCCTGGGAGAGGACCCCCGCCGGTTCGGCGTCCAGGTGCGGGAGCTGATCAAAGACGAACAGGGCGCGCTCACCGGCGTGGTCACCACCGCCGGGGACACCCTGCCCTGCGATCTGCTCATCGGCGCCACCGGCTTCGCCGGGTGCGAGGATAACGTCTGCCGCGCCTTCGGCGTGGAGCAGGACCGGACCGTCAAAACGCAGGAGGGCTCCTACCGGACCAGCGTGGAGAAGGTCTTCGCCGCCGGCGACATGCGCCGGGGCCAGTCCCTGGTGGTGTGGGCCATCGCCGAGGGGCGGGCCGCCGCCGCCGAGGTGGACGAGTACCTCATCGGCTACACGAATCTTGTCTGATGCTTCCGTCCATCATCTGCCGTCAGAATATATAGTTTTCAGAGAACTTTTTGAACATAATCGCAAAAGTCTTGGCGGATTCGCCGGTTGACGGTGGCGGGCAAATCGTGTTAAAGTGTCTCCAACAAAAAGGCAAGGGCGCCTGAGAGAGTGCGAACTCTCAGGCGCCCCTGCTTTTTTATTTTTCCAGCGAAACGTGTGTTTTACGAAAGGGGAAAGATCTTATGGACATGTCAGTATGGTTTTTGGTAGGAGCGGTATTGGTGTTTTTCATGCAGTGCGGCTTCGCCATGGTGGAGACCGGCTTCACCCGCGCCAAGAACGCCGGTAACATCATCATGAAAAACCTGATGGACTTCTGCATCGGCACCGTGGTCTTCATGTTCCTGGGCTACGGCATCATGAACAGTGAAAACTACTTCTTCGGCGTCATCGGTATGCCGGACTACCAGCTGTTCACCGACTTCTACGGGTTCAACTGGTCCAACTTCTTCTTCCAGCTGGTGTTCTGCGCCACCGCCGCCACCATCGTCTCCGGTGCCATGGCCGAGCGCACCAAGTTCCTGTCCTACTGCATCTACTCCGCCGTTATCAGCGCCGTGGTGTATCCCATCGAGGCCGGCTGGGTGTGGAACGGACAGGGCTGGCTGGCCAACCTGGGCTTCGTGGACTTCGCCGGTTCCACCGTCATCCACATGGTGGGCGGCATCGCGGCCCTCATCGGCGCCATCATCCTTGGGCCCCGCATCGGCAAGTACACCAAGAAATCCGACGGCACCGTGGAGGTCCACGCCATTCCCGGTCACTCCCTGACCCTGGGCGCTCTGGGCTGCTTCATCCTGTGGTTCTGCTGGTACGGCTTCAACGGCGCCGCCGCCTCCGATCCCGCCCAGATGGCCTGGATCCTGGGCAACACCACCATCGCCCCCGCCGCCGCCACCGTGGCCTGCATGATCTTCACCTGGGTTAAAAGCGGCAAGCCCGACGTGTCCATGTGCCTCAACGCCTCCCTGGCCGGTCTGGTGGCCATCACCGCCCCCTGCGCCACCGCGGACGCCCTGGGTGCCTTCATCATCGGCATCGTGGCCGGTATCCTGGTGGTCCTGGTGGTGGAGCTGCTGGACTTCAAGCTGCACATCGACGATCCCGTAGGCGCCGTGGGCGTTCACTGTGCCAACGGCATCTGGGGCACCGTGGCCGACGGCCTGTTCAACACCGAGAGCGGCCTGTTCTACGGCGGCGGCTTCGCCCACCTGGGCGTCCAGATCCTGGGCTTCGCCTCCGTGGCCCTCTACACCGCCATCGTCATGACCGTCGTCTTCAAGGTCATCAAGGCCACCGTGGGCCTGCGGGTCTCCGCCGAGGAGGAGATCATGGGCCTGGACGTCACCGAGCACGGCCTGACCTCCGCCTACGCCGACTTCCTGCCCTCCGCCCCCGGCGTCCTGGGCAGCGAGACCCTCAGTGGCCCCGTGGACATCTCCGGTCTGGAGCCCACCAAGCTGAGCCCCTCCACCGTCACCGTGGAAGGCGAGGCCCCCAAGATGACCAAGGTCTCCATCATCTGCAACGAGGAGCGCTTCGGCATCCTGCGGGACACCATGGCCGCCATCGGCGTCACCGGCATGACCGTCTCCAACGTCATGGGCTGCGGCGAGCAGCTGGGCAAGACCGGCCAGTACCGCGGCGTCGAGATGAGCATGAACCTGTTCCCCAAGATCCAGGTGGATATCGTGGTCTCCAAGGTGTCTCCCGGTCTGGTGGTGGCCGCCGCCCAGAAGGCGCTGTACACCGGCAACACCGGCGACGGCAAGATCTTCGTCTACAACGTGGAGAACGCCGTGAAGGTCCGCACCGGCGAGATCGACTACGACGCCCTCCAGGATCAGAGAAGATAACCTCTGCCCGGAGCATCAAACAAACGCAACGCCTGAGAGCCGGGCCGTCTTCCGACGGCCCGGCTTCTTTGTCCATCCGTATAATCTCTCCCGTTCCGGGCACACTGACCCCAGAAAACCTTGGGAGGCATCTCTATGGAATACGTCAACGCGTTTCTCTGCGGCGGCATCCTCTGCGCCATCGGACAGATCCTCATTGACAAGACGAAGCTGACCCCCGCCCGCATCCTGACGGGCTACGTGGTGGCAGGCGTCCTTCTGGGGGCCGTTGGGGTCTACCAGCCCATCGCCGACTGGGGCGGCGCCGGGGCCACCGTCCCACTGACGGGCTTCGGCTTCTCCCTGGCCAAGGGCGTGCAGAAGGCCGTGGCGGAGAAGGGCTGGCTGGGTGTCTTCACCGGCGGGCTCACCGCCACCGCCGGGGGCATCGCCGCCGCCGTGGTGTTCGGCGTGGTGATGGCCCTGATCTTCAAGCCCGGCGACAAGCGATGAGCCCCGGTGTCCGGAAAATCAAAGACCGTCCCGCCATCAGGCAGGACGGTCCTTGCCGTTTCATGGAGAATGTTTACGCGAACAGGGCGTTGAAGCTGCTGACGATGCCGTCGCAGCCGCCGTTCATGCACACCAGCATCACATAGGTCCCGTTGGAGACGATCTTGGAGCTGTTCTTCCACGCCTCCACCGTGGCAGGGTAGAAGGCCCCCTGTTCGATCTGGTAGTCGATCCGGGACTGGAAGATGTCCTTCACCGTCTGGACGTCGCCGGCGGAGTCCGTCTCCACCAGGGCGATCTCCGCCCCCACGGCGGAGATCATGGGGGTGTACACCAGGCACTGCTTGGGCTTCAGGTCGTTCAGGCCGGGATACAGGGCGTCCAGGGTGTCGCCGGTGAGGGCGGCCATGGCCGGGAAGTTGTCCCCGGCGCTGACGGTCTCATAGAACGCCGCCAGATCCACGGACTGGGCCGTCTCCGTACCGCCAGAGGAGGAACTGCCGCCGTTGGAGGAGCCGGACTGGCCGCTGCCATTGTCCGGCTTTTTGTCCGGCGTGGAGGCGGGCTTCTCCGCGGGCTTGCTCTCCGGCTGGGACGGGGCGGCGGGCTGCTGGTCCGCAGGCTGTTGGTCTTCGCTCTGTTCGCCCTCGGGCTGCTGGTCTTCCGGCTCCGCCGTCTCCTCTCCGCCGTCCGCCGGAAGGGATACGTCTCCCGCCGCGGGGACAGAGACGTCCGGGCCGGAGGACGCGGGGAGGTCCTTTTCGCCGCAGGCCGTCAGGGCGGCCGCCAGGGCCAGAGCCAGCATCAGTGTCATCCATCTTTTTTTCATGGGCTTCTCCTTTTGTTTCATGTTCTGGAGATACAGACGGACGGCGAATCAGAAAAGTTCCCGGCGCTCCGGATTTTTTTTCGCCGCCGTCACCACCACCGGCAGGTCCACCACGTTCACCCGCTGCCGCAGGGCGTATTCCACGGTGTACCGGGTGCCCCCCGCCGTGCCGTCGCACACGGCGATGAGCAGAGACGCATGGTCCACCAGATACCGGTTCCGCCGCTGCATACAGTCCCGGGTGTAGTGATCGGACACCATGGTCTCGTAATCGCAGGCCCGCACCAGCGTCCGGTAGCGGACCTGCTCCGCCTCCGGCCACTCCGCCGCCTGGGTGGGGCAGGGGATAGCCGCCTCCACCGTCACGTCCGGATGCCGGGCCCGGAGGGCCAGGACACACTCGCAGAAATAGAGGTCGCAGCCCTGGGCCATACCGCAGAGGAAATGGCGGTAGCCCTCCTGATAGGCGGTGTCCACGGCGTCCCGGATGCGGCGCTTCAGGTCCACGCACCGGGGGTCCCGCTCATTGTATCTCCAGGGCAGCTTGCCGGGCCGGTGGCCGGTGAAGCTGCACGACGACGGTCTTCCCCGCACGGCGGGTCCCCCCCTTCCTCCGGGACGGTCCGCCGCGGCGCCGTCCCCCTTTTTGCCTTTTATTATAGAACATCTGTTTCTGCCTGTAAAGGCTTATTTTGGGGGTTGCAATTTCGATGATCCTGTCGTATACTACCGTCAGAAAACAACTGAATTCTTTGTCTTCAGGGCGGGGTGCGACTCCCCACCGGCGGTACAGTCCGCGACCGGCGCGTCCTTCGGCGCGTCCGCTGACCCGGTGAAACTCCGGGACCGACAGTAACGGCCTTCCCAGTGCCGAAGTCTGGATGGAAGAAGATGAGTGCGGCGGAGCCGCGCGCCGTTGGTGCGCTCCTTTGCTGTTGATTCACCTTGGAGATCCCGCAAAGTATCCAGGGTGTTTTCAGACAGTAAAAAGGAGTGTTTTATTATGTCCGATCCCACCGTCCGCGCCGCAAGCCGCACCAGCGCCATGTCCCGCACCCACAAGCTCACCGTCACAGCCATGCTGTCCGCGGTGGCCTTCGCCCTGATGTTCATTGAGTTCCCCATCCCGGCGCTGATCCCGTCCTTCGTGAAGCTGGACATCTCCGATCTGCCGGAGCTGCTGGCGGCCTTCTCCCTGGGCCCCGTCTACGGCGTCACCGTCACGTTCCTGAAGAACCTGCTGCACATCCTCATCAAGGGCACCTCCTCCGCCTATGTGGGCGAGCTGTTCAACTTCCTGATGGGCTCCGTGTTCGCCTTCTCCGCCGGTATGATTTACCAGTGGAAGAAGTCCCGGAAGACCGCCCTCATCGGCTCCGTGGCGGGCGCCGTCCTCATGGCCGTGCTCTCCGTGCCCCTGAACTACTTCCTGGTCTATCCCGCCTATGTGGTGTGCTACGGCCTGCCCCTGGACGCCATCATCGGCATGTATCAGGCCATCCTGCCCTCCGCCGACAGTCTCATCAAGTGCCTCGTCATCTTCAACATGCCCTTCACCTTTTGCAAGGGGATGCTGGATGTGGCGCTGTGCTTCCTGATCTACAAGCCCCTGTCCCCCCTGCTGCACAAGTAAGCGGAACCATATGCACGGCAGGCGCTGCGGCGTCTGCCGTTTTTTCCCTTTTGATTTTCCAATATCCCCCAGAGAGGAGCTATGAAGTATGGAACCGGAACTGCTGACCACCGGTACTGCCCCCACAATTGAATTCCCGGAGGAGACCGGCGGCGCCGCCGTGCCGGACGCCCCCGTCACAGATACCCCCGTATCGGACGCCCCCGCCGAAGCATCGGAGGGCGTCTCCCAGGAGACGGAGGCGCCCCGTCCGCCCCGGTTCCGGCGGCTGCGGGCCTTCCTGCTGCACCGGGAGAACGCCGCCCGGGCGGTGTTCGTCATCGGCCCCTGGCTCACCTATCTCATGGTGGAGTACCTGAACAACAACGACCCCTTCCACTCCCTGACTACGGAACAGGTGGCCCTGAACCTGATGTGGTACTATCTGATCTTCTGGCTGTTCCGGCTGGTGCTGGGCCGGAAGGGTCTGGCCGCCTGGACCGCCTCCGCGGCCTGTTTCCTGTTCGCCCTGGCCAACCACTACGTGCTGACCTTCCGGGGCCGCATCATCTTCCCCTGCGACCTGTTCAGCATCGGCACCGCCGCCAATGTGGCCGGGAACTTCGACTACACGCCGGACAAAAACGTCTGGATCGCCGCCGGCATCCTGGCGGGGTACTGGGTGCTGCTGCTCTTGGGCCATCTGGTGTTCCACCCCAAGGGACGGCAGAAGCTGCGGCTCCCGGCGGCCATCGCCTCCTGGACGGCCATCGCCGTGTACTTATACGTGTTCTTCTGCACGCCCCTGCTGCCCACCATCGGCATCTACGCCCAGCAGTGGAAGACCCAGGCCAACGGCTTCCTGCTGAACTTCATGACCGCCCTGCGATACAGCTTCGTCTCCGCCCCGGAGGACTATTCGGCGGAGCGGGCACAGGAGCTGGCGGATGAGATCGATCAGCAGCCCGCTGTCTCCAGCGGACTGGAGCTGCCGGAGAATCTGGTGGTGATCATGAACGAGTCCTTCGCGGACACGGCCGCCGCCTTCCCCAATCTGGAGCTGACGGAGGACCCCCTGCCCTTCTTCCACAGCCTGACGGAGAACACCGTCAAGGGCACCATGATCTCCCCCGTCACCGGCGGCGGCACCGCCAACGTGGAGTTCGAGTTCCTCACCGGGGACTCCCTGGCCTTCCTGCCCTCCTCCACCGTGGCCTATCAACTGTACTGCTACGACGGGATGCCCTCCCTGGTGTCCCAGTTGAAGAAGCTGGACTATCACGCCATCGCCTTCCACCCCTATCTGTCCTCCGGCTGGAACCGGACCTCCGTGTACCCCTGGATGGGCTTTGACCGGCAGTTCTACCAGGAGGACGTGGAGAACCCCCGGCTCATCCGGAAGTACGTCAGCGACTCCAGCGACTATGAGCAGCTCTATCGCTGGACCGATGAGACCGAGGTCCCCGCCTTCCTGTTCAACGTCACCATGCAGAACCACAGCGGCTACGCCCAGGGCTGGAACAATCTGGACCGCTCCGTGGAGGCGGCGGCCCCTGACGGCGCCTCCTCCAGCGCCGTGGCCCAGTACCTGTCCCTGGCGAAGGAGAGCGACAACGCCATCCGGGAGCTGATCGAACACTACAGCGCCAGCGACGAACGGACCATGGTGGTGTTCTTCGGCGACCATCAGCCGCCTCTGGGCAGCGACTTCTACAAGGCGGTGTACGGCAAGAATCTGGACGACCGCACCACGGAGGAGGTCTTCCAGGAGTACGCGGTGCCCTTCTTCATCTGGGCCAACTACGACATCCCGGAGGCGGAGGACCTGACCATCTCCGCCAACTATCTGGGCACCCTCACCGCCTATCTGGCGGGGCTGGAGCTGACGGGCTACCAGAAGCTCCACTGGGAGATGATGTCCCAACTGCCGGTGGCCACCACCATCGGCTTCATGCTGCCGGACGGCACCGTCACCGACAGGGAGGACGATCTGCCGGAGGAGGCCCGGACGCTGTACGAAGCCTACCGCATCCTGGCCTACAACCACCTGTTCGACGAGGACAGCCACCCGGATGGGTTCTACGACTGAGAAAACGCCCGCCGCGTGATCGCGGCGGGCGTTCTGCTTGTCGAAAAACCCTGTCTGAAGGAAAAGAGTCCTTTTTTGCAGGGGGAGTACGAGGGGGCGGGAGCCCCCTCGTGTTGGATTGAATGCCTGCAAAAAGCCTGTGTCAGCAGGCGTTTGCG
>Ga0129314_1001123_pt1 | contig 20787 bp, 21 predicted proteins | sample O1111metagenome_FD_94431 | JGI IMG/M metagenome (GOLD analysis project Ga0129314, IMG submission 94431) | Orangutan individual fecal microbial communities from fecal samples from Wisconsin, USA - O1111 metagenome | ecosystem: Host-associated > Mammals > Digestive system > Large intestine > Fecal... | reverse complement strand
GTTCTTTGTGTTTCCCTTTTCCATCACACGCTCCACAACAGCTTTTTCGTTATCGCATGGACATATTATAGCTTCCTATCGGTCGGTTGTCAAGTGGTAATGAGGATTTTTTGAGAATATTCTCAGGATACTTCCCGGTTTTCGCGATTTACCTTTCCGCTGTCTATTCTGTACACGCTGTCGGCAAGGTTAGCTAAATTTGCGTCGTGCGTTACGATTATCAGCGTGTGACCCTCCTCGTGCAGCTTCATAAACAGGCTTATTATTTCGTCCGAGGTCTCTTTGTCAAGGTTTCCCGTCGGCTCGTCCGCAATCAGCATAAGAGGTCGATTTATTAACGCTCTGGCAATGGCGACACGCTGCATCTGACCGCCCGACAGCTCCGTTGGCAAATGCTCAAGCCTGTCGTTTATTCCGAGTATTTCCGTGATGTAGTCAAACCACTCCTCATCAGGTTTACGTCCGTCTAAAAGCGACGGGAGAATAATGTTCTCTCTTGCGGTAAGCCCGGGGAGCAAATTGAACTGCTGATACACGAATCCGATTTTTCTCCGCTTTATCTCGGCGATTTTATTTCCCGAGGCGGCGGTCATATCTGTTCCGTCAAGGATTATCTTTCCGCTTGTGGGTGTTATGTTGCCGGCAATGAGACTCAGCAGCGTTGACTTTCCCGAGCCTGACACGCCGACCACTGCCGTAAACTCGCCTTTATTTACGCTGAGCCATGCATCGTGAACCGCGTAAATATGCTTATCTCCCTGTACATATACTTTATTCAGCGCCGAGACTTTCAGTATCTCCATTATCCCTCTCCTTATTCTGATTTTTTACGATACCGTGAAACGCAATCATCGACGGTATCACAAAATTCGCGGCTGTTATCAAAACTGCTCCGACATACACTGCAAATATGCCGAACGAGAACGGAATAGTATTCTTTATTGCTCCCGCCACAGCGCAGACCGACACGATGAGTACGGAGCAAACGGCGCTCCTCATTCCCATCTCGATAAGCAATAGCTTTTTAAGCTGTCTCTTTTCCGCGCCTATGCTGTACAGAACCGAAATCTCATCACGCCGTGAATACACCTCAAACATCAAAACCGCCCACAAGGTTACGGAAGACGTCAGAATCATCGCGGCAGAACGGAGCATATCCACTTTTTGCGAACGCTCGATTATAATTCTGCGGTCCTCGATTTTCTGTCTTTCGTCACTGTATGAATTCGGAAAGGTATCATTCAACCATGCTCTGAAATCGGAGAGCTCCTGCTCTGTCACGTCTTCTTTCAGATAAACAAACAGTGAGCGCGGCGTTGTTTCTACTCCGGTCAAAGATGCAAACGTGTCCATCGTACAGTAGAATGTCAGGTATCTGGGTTTATTTTGAGTATTTTCGGTTCTATATGTGCCGGATATTTTAATGTCAAGCTCCCGGCCTGTCTCTGTGGAAACAATTTCTATAACGTCCCCTGCTTTGTATTGGTCGCCGAATTTTTCGTCTATGTAGACCTCTCCCTCTTTCACGGAAGGGTCGTCATATATTACGTCAAACGCCGCGCGTCCAACTGTCGGACTTAATACTTGAGTTCCTTTTTCATCGAAATTATTATTGTAATATGTGTATCCTACTTTGTCTACGCATGACATACCGAGCAGCTCGTCTATATCCTCCTGCCGCAGCGTAGACACATCCGCGATATACCGGTCGGATATAATAAAATCGCAGCCGTATCTTTTGACGTATGGTTCATATCCGTAGTTCATTTCGTAAACGGCATATCCGAAAACCGGCAGGATGAGCATTACCGCAATCACCGTGAGCGTTCGGTTTCTCGCAAATTTCAAGAACGGAAGAAGCGCGAATATTGATTTTTTCTTCATTGAAGAAGCTGTCCGTTTGAAGTTTCCCGTGCGTTTCAGTGATTTTGCGAGTGTATGCAAGCCGAAGTACTTATATAATGTTATAAAGTACGCAAGCATAGTCGTCAGAAGCGCGAGCGCAAGCACAAATAGCTGCTTTTTTATCTGAAAGCGATAGACAGCGTAGCCTACCGACGACATTGTAATTTTCACTTTAAAAAATAGCGAAACGAGCAGTCTCAAAGCCAGTCCCGCGGCGGGAAGCGCCAATAATACAGCTAAAACAAACACCGCAAAGAATTCAATGCCGACTATAACCGTAAACTGTTCCCTACTCATTCCGACGGACTTATAAATCGCAAAATCTTTATGCTGGCGTTCAATAAAAACATTAAAAATGTAGTATATTGATACCAAGGAGACGGCACTCATAATGAATTTTATAACTGTAACGAACCCTTCTTCAAAATACGACGCGAACCATGACGGTGTGTAGAACAACATTCTGAGATCCTTTTTGCTGTTCACTATTATCTCAGAAGTCTTAACAGCGACGTCTTCCGATGAGTTAATATTATCACAGGCAATATATATTGTGCCGTCTTCATACCAAACAGTGACATTTTCAAGGGAGTCGAACATGGAAACATCTTCTTTTGTCGCGTTGCGCACCTTAATATTAGCGCCGTTTGATTCTTCAAGTGCTTGCAGCAGCTCGCCGTATGCCAGTGAATCCGCGTAAGCGCTGAAAAACGCAAGCGAAAAAACAGACAGGAACAAAACGGCGAACACGCAAATATATACGGTTTTATGCTGACGCAGGCAATTTTTTATAAGCAACAGGTATAACATGATTTAGTCCGCCTCTCAAAAATATTGTTCAAATGTATTATAACATACCCGCCTTGGTTTCGTCAATATATAAATATACAGTTGTAATTATTATTTCGTTTCGGTTAACGGCACAAATATCAGGCGGAATAGCGCAAATATATTCTCCGTTTTTTCTTCGCTCTGTATTGACATTTTATCCCCAAAGGTGCTATAATAACTGCGTTATTGATAACTGCATTATTGATTATGGGGGATGCGAAAATATGGCGAACCGTGACCATTCACTCGACGACGGAATTATTCGAGCGGCATATGAAGAGTTTCTTGCGCACGGCTTTCAAAACGCGTCTCGCACAAAATCGCGGAGAAAGCCGGAGTCACCACAGGAGCAATCTACACCAGATACAAGAACAAGGACGCGCTGTTTGTCAGTCTGCTAAGCGGATTTATAGACAAGCTCGGTGAGATTTTCACGCCTGCCGCCGCCGAATACGAAAAAGCCGGACAAATAGGCACAACGGAAGCTCTGCTTAACGCCATAAACTATGAGGAGAGGATATACTTTCGCCTTCTCAGCGACTACTACGACGAATGCACGCTGTTTTTCAGCCGAAGCGACGGAAGCTCCGTTGAAAAGATGGTGAGCAGGCTGATGGACACCAAAACCGAGCAGACCGTTGAGTTTTTCACCGGAGTTTACGGAAAAGCACCGAACGCGGACGCTGTCAGGCTCATCATGGGGGCGCAGTTCTGGTACTTCCGTCAGCTGCTGAACGAACGTCACGACGAAGAAAGGGTCATATCCTGCCTTCACGCACTGCTTGACTTTTCCAACGCGGGATGGCGTCAGCTTTGCGATTCACTTAAATAAATTTCGGGTAGTATTTCTGCCCGTTTCTTACGGCGTTCAGTTAGACTATGCTAACTTCATATTCAATATTCGACAGACTTAAATATTAATCAAAGGAGGCTTCTTTATGGCTGTATCAAAGCTAAATACAACATATATCCTCTGCTCTTCGGAATAAATTACGCCTTCATCTCTTATTTAAATAATACATACAGGAGAAAAACCAATGAACAAATCCACCGAACAAAAGCGCTCCACGGCTTCCTGGCTTATGGAGCTTGCGGAAGGAAAACGCGGTGAATACGCTCTCAGCATAGTGACTGCACTTCTCGGCGTTGCCTGCTCGCTCATTCCGTATTTCATCATCATTAAAATCATAACCGCACTGGTAAACGGCACGGCTGAGCTTTCACACTGCCTTACTCTCTGCGTATGGATGGCACTCTGCTGGATTCTGAGATATGTACTGCACAGCGTCTCCACCTCCCTCTCACATCACGCGACATTCCAAGTGCTTGCGAACACGCGAATTCGACTGCTCGACAAATTAGCTACTCTTCCGCTCGGCACTGTGCTTGACCGCTCTTCCGGCTCGTACAAGAACATCATTGTGGAGCGCGTTGATTCAATCGAAACCACCCTTGCGCATCTTCTGCCGGAAATGACGTCGAACATTGTCGGAGCGGCTGCTGTGCTGATACTGCTGTTTGTGCTTGACTGGCGTATGGGGCTTTCCATGCTCATAGTAGTGCCGCTCGGTATAATCTGCTTCATGTCAATGTTCAGCGGATATAACGAGAAGTTTCAGCGCACCGTCACATCAACAAAAGCTCTCAACGACACTGCTGTTGAATACATCGGGGGAATTGAGGTTATAAAAGCATTCGGTCAGTCGAAAACAAGCTACGCAAAGTTTGTGTCCGCCGCAAAGGAAGGTGCAGACTGCTTTATCGACTGGATGCGCGGAAGCCTCTTCGGTCAGGTTGCGGGTATGGCGATATTCCATTCCACACTGCTCGGTATTCTCCCCGTCGGATGCCTGCTTTATATGCGCGGCTCTCTCTCGGCTGAGACTTTCCTTACCGTCATAGTGCTCTCTTTCGGTGTCATGCAGCCGCTTATCACAGCTTTTTCCTACACCGACGACATCGCTCAGGTAACGACAATCGTGGGAGAAGTAGCCGACGTTCTCTCGGGAGAGGATATGCGCCGTCCCGAAAAAGCGGAAAAACTACCGGCTGACAACTCGATTGAGCTGAAAAACGTGCGCTTTGCTTATCACGACAAGGAAGTGCTCCACGGAATTAACTTAAAAATCAAGCCTGGCACGGTAAACGCTCTTGTAGGTCCATCCGGCAGCGGAAAATCCACAATCGCACGTCTTGTCGCTTCTCTTTGGGATGTAAAGGACGGTTCTATAGAACTCGGCGGCGTGGACATAAGAACTCTCCCTCTGAAGGACTGCACCTCGCGCATTGCTTACGTATCGCAGGACAACTACCTCTTCGACCTTTCCGTCATGGACAACATCCGCATGGGAAAGAAGGGTGTGAGCGACGATGAAGTTATAGCGGCGGCTGAGAAATGCGGCTGTCACGAGTTCATCATGGGTCTTGAAAACGGGTATCAGACTGTCTGCGGTTCCTCCGGCGGTCATCTTTCGGGTGGAGAGAGACAGCGCATATCCATCGCGAGAGCTATGCTGAAGGACGCGCCCATTGTAATCCTCGACGAAGCCACCTCGTACACCGACCCCGAAAACGAAGCTGTTATTAAGTCGGCACTGGCAAAGCTCGTACAGGGCAAAACAGTTCTCGTAATTGCTCACCGACTTTCAACCATAGCTGACGCCGACCAGATAATCGTAGTAAATCACGGAGAGATAGAAGCCGCGGGAACACAGGAAGAGCTTCTTAAATCCTGCCCGCTCTACAAAACCATGTGGGAAGCTCACATCAGCGTAAAAGACGGGGAGGCTATGTAATGTTTCAGACACTGAAAAAATTCTTCGCATTCTGTGGTGACGACAACCGCAAAATGTTTGTTTCATCTATTTGGCTCGGTGTAATCAGCGCGATATGCTCAGCCATGCGTATTCCCGCCGCAGCAATTGTAATTCAGGCGCTGCTCAGCGGAAACGTGACAATGGCGACGCTCTGGTCAAGTCTCGGAGTTATTGTTGTCTCGCTCATCATCACGATAGCCATCAACATGAAGTCCACTATGCTCCAGACTCGTGCCGGATATCGTGCCTGCGCAAACAAGCGTATCGAAATTGCGGAGCATCTGCGCTACCTGCCCATGGGTTGGTTCAACGACAACAGCCTCGGAGAGGTCACAAGCGTCACCACCAACACAATGGAGAACATGGCAAACGTCGCAACTCGTGTGGTAATGATAACAACGCGCGGTTTTCTGACTTCCGGAATCATCGCCGTTATGATGTTCGTTTTCGATTGGCGCATGGGTCTTATCACTCTTGCCGGACTTATACTGTTCTTTGCCGTAAGCTCCGCCATGCAGAAAAAGGAACAGTCTCTCGCGCAAAGAAAATTCAACGCCGACGAACGCCTTGTCACAAAGGTTCTCGAATATGTACAGGGCATAGCGGAGGTCAAGAATTTCGATCTGACAGGCGACTCCACCACACAGGTACACGCTGCGGTTGAAGAAGCTCGTAAGGCATCGTTCGGCATGGAGCTGCCCTCTGTGCTGTTCATGCTGGCGCAGTTCATCGTAAACAAGCTCACGGGAATTGCAGTCTGCACCGCGGCTATAGCATTCTATTTCGGCGGGACTATGGAGCTTGCAAACTGCCTTTTGATGCTCATCTGCTCGTTCATCCTCTTTGAACAGCTTGACTCCGCAGGAAGCTACTCTTCCCTCTTCCGCTCTATCGACATCGGTGTTGACAAGGCGAACTCCATCCTCAACGTTGAAGCAATGGACATTGACGGCGAAGAAATCTCTTCCGAAAGTGAAGACATTGCGCTCAGCCACGTTGACTTTTCCTACGACAGCAAGCCCATCCTCCGCGACGTATCGCTGAAAATTCCCGAGAAAACCACAGTCGCCATAGTCGGTCCGTCAGGCTCGGGAAAAACCACGCTGTGCAATCTCATGGCTCGATTCTGGGATGTGCAGAGCGGCAGTGTAACCCTCGGCGGACATGATGTGCGTGAATACAGCTACGACAGCCTTATCAAAAACTTCTCATTCGTGTTCCAGAGGACGTACCTCTTCTCTGACACCATCGCGAACAACATCCGTTTCGGAAAGCCGAATGCTTCAATGGATGAAGTTAAAGCCGCCGCAAAAAAAGCACGCTGCTACGACTTCATCATGGCTCTTCCCGACGGATTTGACACTGTGATAGGCGAGGGCGGCGTAACACTCTCCGGCGGTGAAAGACAGCGAATCTCCATTGCAAGAGCCATAATGAAGGACGCGCCGATTATTATTCTCGATGAAGCTACGGCAAACGTTGACCCGGAGAACGAGAAGGAGCTTATGGAAGCTGTCGCTGAGCTTACACACAACAAGACGGTTATAATGATTGCTCACAGGCTTAAGACTGTACGAAGTGCCGACAGAATCTTCGTGGTAGACCGAGGCGAGATAGTTCAGCAGGGTACGCACGATGGGCTTGTGGCAGTGGACGGACTCTACCGCAGATTTGTAGTCGAGAGAAAACAAGCCGCGGGATGGAAGGTCTGAAAAGCTGAATATTCCCTGAAATAACAAAAACTCCTATGCTTTGATGTGATGCCATGTCACATTACCGCATGGGAGTTCTTTTGTTTAGTCGAAGAGGAATCCGAGTCCGTTTTCTATGACGATTTCTCGGGCAAGGCTTTTTTCGGAGTCGAATCCGTGGTATGGTACGATTTTGTATGTTCGCTTGCCGTTTTCGTTGTCCGCCGTGAGCATATGTATGTTTTACTTTTCTTCCCTGTTGAGCTCGGTTATCCTTTGAGAAAGCTCATGGAAATGCGTCACGTACACGGCATAGCAGCCTATATCCGACAAATATTTGATAAGCGATTCCGCCAAAAACACGCCTTCAAACGCGCTTGTGCTTGAAAACGTCTCGTCAAGAAGGAGCAGTGAGTCACGGCTTATGTGGTCAAGACATTCTTTCAGCCTGCCGACCTCATCCGCGAGTCTGCCGTTGTTTACCGTAACATTCCTTACGTACAGGCTTGCTATGGTTTTCAGCGGCTTCATCTCGGCTGAGACTGCGGGAACGGGCAATCCGAGCTGGAAGAAAAGCTGAGCCAAGCCAATAGAATCAAGGTAAACGGTCTTTCCTCCGCTGTTCGGTCCGGTAATGACAAAAATGCGGTTATTCTCGTCCATTTTCACGTCGTTTGACACGATTTCCGTCATCTCGGCTTTTATGAGCAGGTTGGGGTTATACAGTCCCGTGATATTCTGCTCTTCTCCGACAGTCGGGAACGTGAGACAGCCGCCTTTTTCCTTGATATAAAGCATATACTGCGCGGTCTTTATGATATATGTGAGGTCGTCCTTCAGTCCGGATAGCGCGACAATATCTTTTTTGTACATATTTATAATGTCGGCGCGTATCTTCTTGAGCGAGCTTTTGAAAACCGTGTTCATCGCGTTAAACAGCTCGTGATTTATCGACACTATGCTTCTGCCGAGCAGCTTCTTTGTCTCCGATACGCCGAGGGATATCATGCACACGTACTTATCATCGGGAGTTTCATCGCGGAACAGGGTGTTGACAACTCCGCCGCCCACATACGGACTGGTATTGAACGAGGCTACTCCAATCTCGCTGACATTCAGCTGTGCGTCCAGATTCGCGCCTATCGTAATTGACTTTATCCCTTTCAGGTTGGAATCTATATTGCAAAGCCAGCTTTTTACATTGCCGTAGGTCTTTTCACGTGAAATCTTGACGCACGCAAGGGTCAGGTCAATCATGCTCTGCGACTTTATCGTTTTGTCTTCACACAACGGATACAGGACCTCGGAAACATACCATGTTTTTGACTTATACGTAAATTATCTGGGCGACACCGTTCTCGACAGCTGGTGTGAAGAAATGCCGGAGCTTACGGTAAATCACAAGTACGGCGCGCCTGTTACAGTGGACACCCTTGATCTGCTTGCGACAAAGTGGACGGACAAAGAGGGATATGCTCTTGCGTTAGTGAACAAGCACCCCGACGAGGCTCAGACTATTACTGTATCAATGCCTGAGGCACAAGGAAACGCGGTTATCTTCACTCTGAACGGTCCCACAAGGGATTCATACAACGACATCGGACGCAATGAAGTCGGCATAACAAAGGAAAGTTTAGGTATGTATCAGGGAAGCCTCAACGTAACTCTGCCGCCTCATTCCGTGAGTGTGCTGCAAATTGGTGTGGGAAGATAACAATTCATAATACATATTGACAAATTCGCGCGGCGATGATATACTGTTCTTGTACACAAATATGTGCGCAAACGTCAAATATATCTTCACCGGAGACTTGCATATGAGAATATCTTTAGTTATTCCCTTCTACAACGCGATGCCTTTGCTTCGTGACCTGACAGACTCGATATGCCGAAATATGGCTGAAATTGACGACAGGCATTCGTTTGAATTTGTTTTTGTAAACGACGGCTCAACAGACGACTACGCGGCTTTGCTTGATGAGTTCTCCGAGAAGTTTCCCTTAGTCAAAGTGATTTCACAGGAGAACGGCGGAGTCGCCAAGGCGAGGAACAACGGTATCAATTCGGCAAGCGGAGACTACATATGGTTTGTTGACGCGGACGACATGGTAGAAGAACACGCATTTTGCAGTATTCTCGACGCGCTGAAAGACACTGTTCCGCCGGACATTATTTTCTGCGACTGCAAGGGGTATGAGGATCAGCACAACTATTACCACTCATTCAGCTACAAGTATTCAGACTGCATGAACGGAATTTGGCGCATTGAAAACGAGGACGACCGAAGTCTTGTTTATGACGCGCTGTTCGGCAAGCTGAGGATTAACTACGCGATATGGTATCAGCTGTTCAGGCGGGAGTTTTTGCGTGAGAACGAGATTTACTTTGACACAAAGCTGAAAACCTCCGAGGACATGGATTTCAAATTCAAGACTCTCTCTACGGCGCGCTCTGTTATGGGAATTGACGCGTGTACCTATGTTTACAGGCTTCCGAACGACGCGCGGACTTCCCTCTCAAAAAGCGGATTTTCATGTGAACAGCTTGTGCTTTTGTGCGATATGTACTCGGGATGGTACGACAAATTCAGTGAGATGAACGCGATAGTCTCACCCGAAACGAACGGCTACGGCGTAATGAAGAACAAGTTCGCGCTTTTGGTGTATTCAGCGTACAAGCTCCTTTTGCAGCAGAAGGACGACGAAGCGGTCGGGAGCTATCTCGCCGAAAAAGAGCCGTATTTAGCAGGCGTATGTGAGACAAACAAGGAATTTTTAGACCGAGTTATCGCCGAGATAAGAAGCGGCAATTATTCGGGAATATAACAAAAAAGCAGCCGGATATGAGTTTTAACGCTCACTTTCGGTTGCTTTCTTTATGCTGTTAATTCTAACGGAATTATATAAAATATCGGTGAACGGATACTTGCGCTTACTTCTTTTTCACAGGGTAGCAGACCTCGGTGACGAATTCATCGGGGTTCTTTGTCTCGTGCGGGCTGACGTGGTAGATATTGAACATCGGACCTGCGCTTTCGTATCCGTTTGCGTCGAGCCATGCTACAACAGCGGCATAGACTTCCGTGATAAGGTGGTATCCTCCCTTGAACGTGCAGCTTGCGACTGTCACTTCAGGGAGCGTCTTGAACTTCACGTGCTCGGTGTCAGGATAGTCTCCCTTTACGGTTTTCCACGCCATGACCTCCACGTCTTTTTCCTTGTACTCACCGTCGAGGAATGTTACGGCGCAAAGGCACGGGTCAGCTTCAACGAGCTTCATATGTACGGTTTCGGATATAAGAGTGCTCCACACCGTTCCCTCTTCCTCGTATCGCGGGATGGTAGTATGTACTGTTGCGGCATAGCGGGCGGGGATTGTTTTGATTGTTACATTATAATTCATGGTTTCTTCCTTTCTCAGTCTCTTTCGGGCTGCGTCCAGAAGTGTCAGCTTGTATGCGGTGTCCTGCGACAGTTTTTCAAGCTTTCTCTGCCTCTCCGCGAAATACTCGTCCAGCTTCTCCTTGTCGTCGTATATCTCAAGGATTCTGACAATATCGGCGAGCGAGAATCCCATATCCTTCAGTGCGGTGATTCGACAGACTGTGGGGAGCTGATCCTCTCTGTAATAACGATATTCGGTGAAGCAGTCGATTTCGGCAGGTTTTAAGAGTCCTATCTCATCGTAGTGGCGCAGCATTCTTACGCTGACTCTGGACAGTTTTGAAAATTCTCCTATTTTCAGCACGGCGGTACCTCCTGTTTGCTGTTCTTTTTTGAGCTCGTGTTTATTATAATGCCTGCCACAGTGTGAGAGTCAATAGGGTTTTGACATTTTTTCTCTTAAATTTTTCGGGTTTACTTTCTGCCGAGATAGCGGAACACGCGGCTTTTATATGCGGTATATGCCGAGCCGAACACTGAGGTCAGGTACTTTTCTTCCTGCAAAATCTGCAAGTGTAGCGTGACAGCGGCAAAAAGCGAAAATACTGCCGTCAGCGGATTAAAATACATCAAAAGTACGCCTGCATACATGAAGTCAAAGCCTAAAAACGCGGGATTACGACTGAATTTGTAGATGCAGTTTGTCACAAGCTCGGTTTTGTCCTTGTCGGGAATGCCTGCACGCCAGCTGTCCTTCATGCACACGACGGAGATGAGAAAAATAATGTCCCCGAGCATTCCTATTAAAAAACCTGTGAATCTCGCGCCCGAGGGCATACAGCTCCAACCGAATGCTATCGAGATAAGCTGTGCTGCCGGAGCCGCGAGAGTTGCAATGCTCATGAGAAGCTCGACCATATGTATGTCTTTTTCTTTTCTGCGACCTATCTGACGTGTTTTTATGCCGTGCTTGTGCTGAATCAGCATTTTCACGAAATAGACCGTGTAAAACAGCGCCAAAACCACGAGAGCAAGCGCAAAAAACGGCATATGCTCTTCTATCGGATATTTCATAATCTGCACTTTCCTTTTGTCAGCGTTTTCTCTTTGATTTATTCAGCTTCGATATCTCTTTAAACTTCGTCCGTTTTGCTTCGAGGTATTTGCTGTTGTCCGCCGCGTATTTGTTTTCCTTTTTCAGCTTTCGATACGATTCCAAGCGGTCTGCGTCAAGCTCTCCCTCTTCCAAAGCCTTACGGACAGCGCAATCAGGCTCGGAGGTATGCGTACAGTCGGAAAACCTGCATTTTTGCGCAAGCTCCTCTATATTGTGAAAGGCAGTATCAATACCGCTTCCGCTGTCCCACATTCCAAGCTCACGCATACCGGGCGTATCAATAACAAAAGCTCCGTTTTCAAGAGTGACAAGCTCCCTGTGCGTAGTAGTGTGACGTCCACGGTCTCCGTTTCCAATAGCGCCTGTGGCAATCTCGTCCTCTCCGATGAGCTTATTTATCAGCGTAGACTTGCCGACACCGGATGAACCGATGAACGCTACCGTTTTGCCGGGAAGAATGTACTTCATCACCGCGTCATAGTCTCCCTCGAGCGACGAAACAGCTATTATATCCGCTCCGGGGGCAGTATTTTCCACTTCCGCGATTTTGCTCTCCACGTCACTGCACAAATCTGATTTTGTCAGAATCACAACAGGGATGGCGCCGCTGTCATATGTGATTGAAAGATATCTCTCGAGTCTCCTCAGATTGAAGTTGTTGTTGAGCGACATACAGATGAACACAGTGTCTATATTCGCGGCAACTACCTGCTCCTGCTTTACCGGACCTGCCGATTTTCTGATAAAGCAGCTCTTTCGCGGAAGCAGCTCTGTAATCACGGCATTGCTGTTTTCGTCCGACCAATCCGTGGCAACGTAATCCCCTACGGCGGGGTAGTCCGACACCGTTATTGCTTCATACCTGAATCTGCCCGACACAGCCGCGGATTTTATTTCCGTTCCGTATTGTATTTTATAAAGTCCTTTTTCCTGAGAGATAACTCTCGCGTGTATTTCATTCATTCTATATATTAAATCCTCGTTTTTTCTATGTTTGTGATTTTATGTTATATATGTTTTCCTGCAAAAACTGCAAGAATTTTCCCGCGTGCGCTCCGTCCATCTGCGTGTGGTGGAACTGGAGGGACAGCTTAAGTGTTGTTTTTAAAAGACTCTTATGATATCTGCCCCAGATTATAAAGGGATTGTTGAAAATTCCGCTGTTCATGCCTACCGCGCCGTCAATTTCCGTGTCGATTATGGCGGATGTTCCTATGACCATGCTGTCTGTAATGTCGTGGTTTTCGCAGCTTTTGGCAGTCAGCATTGTCAGCCGCAGGTAGTCGCTGTTAAACTGCTCAAGGCTTTCGGAAAACGGCACGTCACATGAGCTGACCTCTCCGGTTTTGTTTTTCACTATGGTATTCACCGCGATGCTGTCGTACTTTATCAGCTTGTCCCCCACGGGGAGCATATAGAACTCCTTGACCTCACTCGCCGCTTTGCCTATGCAGTAATCCATGAGCATATTGAATTTCAGTCCCCTCCTGCGGCTGAGCTTTACGAGAGGTGTGACGTCAAATGTCTTGAAAAACGTTACCATTGGGTTCGGCGCATTCATCCATAGCTCATAAGCTTCCGCACGGGTTGTTGTTTTCGGGTCTACTGAAATCGGCTTCATATTTCCCTCTCCAGTGCCGCGATATCTCCCGACTGAATAGCGGAAATGCTCTGCTTAATCTTCTCTCTGTCCCAGTCCCACCAGCGCAGCTTCTCGAGCTTTTCTACGGTCTCGTCATCAAAGCGTCTGCGTATCGGTTTTGCGGGGACACCTCCGACAATGGTATACGCCGGCACATCCTTAGTCACAACAGCACGAGTACCGATTATCGCGCCGTCTCCTATTTTCACACCCGACATAATAACCGCCTCGTAGCCTATCCAAACGTCGTTGCCGATAACAATATCTCCTTTGTTGTCCCACGCGTCCGTTATGTTTTTCGCGTCAAGCTCCCACTCGTCGAAGAATATCGGAAAAGTGTACGTGGACAGCGACTTCATTGAGTGGTTTCCGCTTGTGAACATGAACTTCGCACCGCAGGCAATCGAGCAGAATTTTCCTATTTTCAGCTTGTCTCCGTTTATCGGGTAATGGTATAAGACGTTGTTCTTCTCGAAATCGCGCGGATCGTTTACGAAATCGTTATATATGGTGTAGTCGCCGACTTCGATATTCTCTCCTTTGACGACATCCTTTAAGTAGACCGTCTGCTTATCGTGCGGTCGGGGATATGTATTGAACACTATAATCCTCCTTTTCTTTATTGCTGTCACTGAAACGACTGAACAGACACTGTAACATGTGCCGCTCCGAATATCAGCATGGTTATCACTGCGGGTATATTGCCCATCCAGACAGCGGCGAACAGATAGTACAGCACGGGAAAAATCGCGAGCGGAATCGGTACAAAGAGAAACGGCTTTCCGAGCAGTGCGACGTCTCTCCCGCCGAAAAAATAGCGAATCCAGACTATGTAGTACAGAATCAAAAACACGACCGCCGCCGCAAACCAGATACTTCGCACATCGAGCGTTTTTTCGCTTACTAAAAATGTCAGCAGTACAAGGTACAAAATTCTGCTGATGCTTTCGACTGTTTCAAGCCACCGCGCGGTACTTTTTGCCGAAGCATACTCTCTGGCGGGAGGAAATACCGCATAAGCTATGTTTATGAGCATAGGCAGGGCAAACACCGCTATACCAATCCATGAGAAAGACAGCTTCATCTTCACAGTACCACACCTGCTTTCACCGCGAAATCCGGCAGCTTAGTCGGTTTTCCGTAAATTGCTGTCAGCGCGCGAAACTCCCGTCGGAATGCTTCACGCAGCTCCGTCTCAGTCAGATTTAGGTGCTCTGTATTTGCAAGGATGGCAAGTCCGTATGAGTAATACACCATGTCCTGATGAAATAGCCTTGCCGTTTCCTCGCTGTATCCGAATTCTTCAACAATAACCTCTATTGCCTCGGGGAAAAGGACGTCGTTGCGATACGGACCGAGCTGCTCCCCGTCAAGATAAAGCCAACGGAACAGCTGCTTTTCCTCTGCGGCAAACTTTACAAATCCCATGCCATAGCTGCTGTAACGGCTGTCGTTTCCTTCATGAGCCTGCAAAGAGTCGTTGACCCGTTTTGTATGCATCTGAATCGCCCGTTCTGTCAGCGCGGTTTTTAACTCATCCATATTCTTAAACGAAAAATAAATAGGCTGAGTGGAACAACCGAGCTTTTTCGCGACGCTTCTTGCATTGACCGAAGAAAATCCTCCGTCACGAAGCACATCCACCGCCGCGTCTATAATCTCTTCCCTTGACACCTTTTTTACTGCCGGCATAATTTCACGCTCCTTTGAATAACATTATGTTATGTATAACGCTTTGTTATTATAAGCCGTTCGAGCAGATTTGTCAAGAGATTTTTCAAAAAAACTATTTCTCAGGCTTCATGCAAAACAGATGTATGCCGAGCACCATGTTAAATCCCGTCGCGGCAAACACGCTGAATCTCTCGACTATGCCGAAGCAGTCAGCCGGAACGATTTTCATGCCGACAGCCCCCACAAGCATCATACCGAGCGCGATTCCCGCACAGATTCCGTAGGAGCGGCAGCTTTTGCTTTTTGCTCCGGTGATGATTATGACGGTGAGCGACGCTATCGAGAGAAGCACGACAAGCGCAGTTACTGCCATATGCATGACGTCCTGAAATTCTCCCGCATATCCGCTGTCAGAGAGTGGGAACATACGATACCCTACAGCAGACAGCCATTCCATAGCCGCAAAAAGGTAAATTCCGCTGCGGAGGAGTTTTGTCTTCTGCCCCTGAATTCCTATGCACACTATCGTAACGCATACAACCTCGCAGACATTGTACAAAGCTGTGAGCTGATTCCACAGTGCAAGGGAGGGGGCGTTTGATGCGCTCAGATCGCTGACAGCCTGCGCCATCCAGTTATATCCGGGATAAGCAAGCGGAGCGAATACTACAGCCGCGGTGTACGAGAGAAAGCTGACTATGCCGAGCAGTCCGAGCTTTTGTGTTAGTGTTTTTTTCATATGCAATCACCTTCCTTTGAAGTAGGCGCGTTAATCAGTTTTATAAATTCTTACGCTAACCAGTGTCCGACTAACTAATGGTCGTTCGTATTATTATTATAAAGCTTTCTCTCGCATGTCTCAATAGGATTAATTGTTTTTTAATTATTTCTTAACCTCTCATGGACAAAGGAATATGCTTTTTCCGACCACTGCCACACATCGAGCTTATCATGACTGAGATAATACGCTCTGTCCGACAGATTTTTCGGCATGACTTCGGATATCTGCTCCCCATATTCGCTCGGAACGATTATCATATACACATAGTCCTCCAGTTTCACCTCGTCGAGCACCTTTATCGCCAGAAATCCGTCGTGTACTGCCTTCGGATGCTTCTCAAGCTCGTCATAGCTGAAATAAAACCGCACGCCCGGTGTAAAGCCTATACCCATTTCGTTCGGTTTAGGACTTCTCCCAAGCTTGCGCTCCATCACAAGTCTGTCCCCCGCCTGACAATTCCCCCACGAAAACATGACATAGTGAAAGAAGTCTGCCGGATCCTTTGCCGCATTCCGCTCTTCCTTCTGCAAGACTGTGTCGGGAAGTCCTCTCGCGTTTACCGCCGACAGAAGAGAACCGCACTTCAGGATTGAAATCGCGTTGTCAAGCGGAGCGGTATGGCACACCAGATCCGTCATGCATCCTCCGCGAGCCGCACAAGCCGTACACTCCCGTATTATCTTCGGTCTGTGCACATTTTTGTATTTGTCGGGATTCCGCATTTCGTCGAGGACGTACTTTAATATATCCTCCCTGTCCGCTTCTATCTCGCACTGCCTGCCGTTTGTCCTCTCATAATTCACAAAGTCAATGATATCCTTCATCTCGTTGTCGCTCACCCTCGGATAGTCGGACAGTGCTTTATATAATACGCCGTCCCACAGTTCCGTGAATTCGTGATTTGCTATGCTTATTTTCATGTGCCGCTCCTGTGCTGTTAGTCCGTTGATACTGTTAGTGTATAGTAAAAGCCGGCTGAATGCAATAGGTTTTATAAAAAATGCCGAGCATGCCGATATATCAATTTCACCAAAATATATTGACAAACTAATTTATATTTGCTATCATGTTTTTAATTCGTGATAGATATTAGCAGCGGAGGAGAGTCGCTCTGTGAGAACTCTTTACGGCGCAAGAACATCGAGCGGGGATATTTTGCTGTCTCCTGACGGTAACAACCAACACGAAATTGTCGTAATGCCCGATGACAGCGATAGTGTGCTCCTGTATGCGGTCAAGTGAAAATTACATAGGTTTAATATGCACTGCGAAGGTACGGTACTTTTGGCGGTGCATATTTTTCGTAAAACAGACAATTCAAGTTTGACAAAACAAAAATTTCATGCTATAATATACATATAATTGTATAAAACCACAAATCAAATTAATAATCTCAATTTTTACGGACATTACAAACATACGTCAAGGAGCAGCATATGAAAAGCAAAACACACGCCATAAGAATAATTTCGGGACTGATGATACCTATCGTTATGTCGCTCGGCTCTTGCGCTGTACCTGCGAGTGACGATACCGACCAAGCGGAGACTTATTCCACCGAGGCGAGATTAGACGAGAGCTTTGTCATGCAGGAAGCGACCGACAAACTGACGCTTTACTCCTACACGATGAATTCGGATATGATAACTCCTGCCGTCAATATTTTCAGCGAGATGTACCCCGATGTATCGGTAGATGTGGTGAGTTTGAGCGACGAAGAATATGTGAATCTGCTTTCGGCTGAGCTTCCCGCGGGAAAAGGTCCGGATTTGATACTTTCTCCCACGGATGATTTCGGCGGAGACGTTTACAAGACCATGAACTCAAATCTCTTTGTCGACCTGAATCAGCTCATTCTGCGTGACGATACATTTTCACTTGACGGATACATAGAAAATGTAATGAACGCGGGAATATACAAAGGCAAGCGGTATATAATGCCCATCGAATACGGACTTCTCCCGCTTGTTACCACCGAAGAAATTCTCGACGAAGAAGGCTTTTCCGCGGACAGTGTGCAGACATACGAAAGTTTTTTAGATGCGGCTCGGCAGTACAACGAAAGGCACGCTGACGACGGCGACAAAAGCGCGCTCAGTGCAGGCGACACCTCATCAATGCTCCTGCGCAACTTTTTGATATACGGCAGCTTCCGTCTCATTGATTACGAAAAGAACTCGGTTTCCATTGACGAGACGAGCTTTAGAGAAGTGATGGAATTCATAAAGGACGCTCCGAAAAACGATCCGCCGGACTTCACGGACAGCATGGGCGCAGGACTTATCTCCCGCCGCAATCTATTCGACAATTCGCTTTTTTCGATGAAAACGGCGTTCATATCGGAAATAGCGCGGATTCAAAACAGCGGTCAGACTCCGCTCACGTTCATGTGGAAGAATGCAGACAACGGAGTAACCGCAGAGGTCATAAATGCCGCCGCTATACCGAAAGTCTCGGAAAATCAGGTCAACGCGTACCGTTTTCTCAAAATTCTGCTGTCTGAGGAGATTCAGGGCGGCAACAGCGACGGCATAACTTATCTTCGCTACGGTCATCCCGTTCTTGAAAGCAGTCTCAGGGCGCAGATGAAAAAGGACTTTGGAGAGAGCGACATAATCGGAAGCGAGGATGAGAAATACATCGACTCGTATATTGATTTGGTGGTTGGCGTCAGTCACGCGTCTCTTGGTACTCCCGACACTGTAGAAGGCTTTGTCGAGGAAGCAATGTCTCCGTTCTGGGATGGTAAGAAGTCGTATGACGAGTGCTGCGCAAGTCTTGTAAGCATGCTCGAGCTGTATAAGGATGAATAAAATGAAGACAAGTAAGCTCGCGAGGAAGGAATCGCTGACAGGATTTTTGTTCTGTCTCCCGTCAATAATCGGAATGCTCGTATTTTTTGTCGTTCCGTTCTGCCTATGCCTGTATATGTCCTTCACGGAAAGCACGGGAAACGGAAGATTTATGGGACTGAAAAACTACGCGGAGGTGCTGAAAAGCGCGGCGTTCCGTTTGGCGGCAGGAAATACGCTGAAATTTATAGTTATCGCGGTTCCGGCAATCATTTTGGTTTCGCTGTTTATCGCACTGCTCCTATACAAAAAGCTGAGGGGTTATCACTTTTTCCGAACTCTGTTTGTGTTTCCTCTTGTGCTTCCTACCGCGTCGGTCGTTCTGTTTTTCCAAATCATATTCGCGGAAACGGGACTGCTCAACCACGTACTGGAATTTTTGGGCATAACTCCGACTGAATGGATAAATTCACCGAACGCGTTTTATGTGCTCGTTATCCTCTACATATGGAAAAACAGCGGATATAACATTATTCTGTCCCTGTCCGCTCTCAATGCCATTCCGAAAAGCTATTACGAAGCGGCTGATATAGACGGAGCGAGCAAATCCGTACAGTTTTTCAAAATCACGTTTCCGCTTATCATGCCGTACACGTTCTTCATCACCGTAATTTCGATAATCAATTCCTTCAAATCCTTCAGAGAAGCGTTCCTTTTGTTTGGCTCACACCCGAATAAAAGCATATATATGCTCCAGCACTTCATGAACAACAACTTCCAGAATCTGAATTACATCAGGCTCGCGGTCGGCGCTATCATGATATTTATCGCAATATTCCTGCTCATACTCATCATGTTCAGGCTTCGCGTAAAATCGGGGGACACGGAATTATGAAGAAAAAGTCAAAGTGCATTGACATAATCATTTACGCGGTTTTGATACTGTTTGGTGCCGCCGCATTGTTCCCTGTCATCTTTATCGCCGCCTCGTCGCTGATGGATGAAAGCGAGGTCATTCGCAGCTATGTGGTTGGTGATATGGACTTTCATATTATCCCGCGCAGCTTCTCCTTGAATGGATATCTTGAAGTTTTCCTGTACACGCCTGCTTATCTTATGAAATTCTGGAAGTCCATGCTGCTCTCCACCGTGATACTTGCGGGACAGCTTGTTATATCATGTCTCGGCGGCTACGGATTCGCGAAATTTAGCTTTAGGGGAAAGAACGTCATATTCTTTTTCGTGATAATACTGATGATGATGCCGCTTCAGGTCACGCTTGTGCCGAACTACATTGTTTTCGAGCGTCTCGGACTTATCGGCTCATACGCGTCGGTTATACTCCCGGGAGTTTTTTCCACATTCGGAGTATTTCTGCTGACGCAGTTCTTTTCCTCCATTCCGAACAGCATTATTGAAGCGGCAAAGCTCGACGGTGCTAACCAGATTCAGATACTGTGCAGAATCATCGTGCCGTACGCGAAATCCGGTGTTGCTTCCCTGTGCATTCTCAATTTCATCGACACGTGGAACATGGTTGAACAGCCGCTTATCTTCCTGAAGGATTCGACGAAATATCCGCTTTCCGTTTTTCTCGCGAACGTAAGCCGTGAAAACCTGAGCATATCCTTTGTGTGCGGCATTCTCGCCATACTTCCGGTATTCCTGCTTTTCCTATACCTGAAAGACTCGCTGATATCGGGAATTGAAAACACTAATCTGAAATGAGAGACAAAATGACTGTAGCAAAAAGAATTCTGAATATATTCACCGTCGCCGTCGTTATAGCTTTGTTGAGCTGCACCTTTATCTCAAAGTATGTTTTTGATATGCGAACTCCTGTCGTAAGCGTCGTCAAGCCGGCAAGCATGGAGATAAACGGAGAAATGTACTACAATAAGGTTATACCCAAAAGCGCGGTGTTCGTCGGAAGCGAAAGCAAGAAATACGTTTATGTGGTTCGCGAGCGTAACGGGTTGTTCGGCAACGAATTCTACCTTGTGACGGCAGAGATAACGGTGAACGCCGAAAATGAAGAATACGCGGTGATGGGCGGCAGAAACGTGAGCGGAAACGACAATATTGTTATCCAGCCGGACAGCGCTCTTGAATCCACTGATGTTGTCAGGATAGCGGCTGAATGAAAAATGAAAAT
>Ga0129314_1001122_pt1 | contig 20816 bp, 26 predicted proteins | sample O1111metagenome_FD_94431 | JGI IMG/M metagenome (GOLD analysis project Ga0129314, IMG submission 94431) | Orangutan individual fecal microbial communities from fecal samples from Wisconsin, USA - O1111 metagenome | ecosystem: Host-associated > Mammals > Digestive system > Large intestine > Fecal... | reverse complement strand
GGCGTATTCAAAGGAAATCCGCCGTCCCGTTTTCTCAAAATACCGGTGGCAGGCGTCAAACAGCCTGTCCACGTCGTAGGCCCGGTTCACCGGCATGATCTTCGAGCGGGTTTCGCTGTCCGGGGCGTGAAGGGAAACCGACAGCGTCAGCTGCAATCCCAGCTCCGCCAGCCGGTCGATGCCGGGGATGACGCCGCAGGTGGACAGGGAGATGTGCCGCATCCCGATGTTCAGCCCGTCGGGGTGGTTCACCAGCTCCAGGAACCGCAGCACCGTGTCCAGATTGTCCATGGGCTCTCCGATGCCCATGAGGACGATGTTGGAGATCTCCAGCCCGGAGTCCTTTTGGGTGAAGATCACCTGGTCCAGCATCTCCGAGGGCGTCAGGTCCCGGACCCGTCCGGCGATGGTGGAGGCGCAGAAGGCGCAGCCCATCCGGCAGCCCACCTGGGAGGAGATGCACACCGTGTTGCCGTGGTGATACTGCATCAGCACGGACTCCACGCAGTTGCCGTCCGCCAGCTCCCAGAGGTATTTGATGGTGCCGTCCAGCTTCGAGACCTGCTTCCGGGCCACCTTCGGCACCGTCAGCGGATACGCCCCGGACAGCTTTTCCCGCAGGGCTTTAGAGAGGTTCGTCATCTCGTCATAGGAGGACACGCCCCGGTGGAGCCAAGTGAAGACCTGCTTTCCCCGGAAGGCCGGCTCGCCCAGCTCCTTCAGGGCGGCGGTCAGCTCCTCCAATGTCATGGATTTTAAATCAGTCATATCGTTCTATCACTCATTCCGCCGCATCCGGCAGATATAAAAGCCATCCACATCATGGCGTTGGGGCCAGAAGGTGATCTGTCCCTCCGTCTCCCCCACCGGCTGCGGCAGGGTAAACAGCTCCCGGGCAAAGCCGGGATGCTCCGCCAGGAAGACGTCCGTCACCTGTTCGTTCTCCTCCGGCAGGATGGTGCAGGTGGAATAGACCAGCGTCCCGCCGGGCCGGACATACCGGGCGGCGTTGTCCAGAATGGCCGTCTGGATCACCGGGAGCGTCAGCAGCTCGTCCGGCTTTTTGTACCGGATCTCCGGCTTCTTCCGGATGATGCCCAGGCCCGAACAGGGGGCATCCACCAGCACCAGGTCAAAGGCGCTCTCCCACTCCGGACGGAACTGCCGTCCGTCCGCGGCGGCGGTGTCCACGGAGGCCAGGCCCAGCCGGGCTGCGCCCTCCCGGACCCGCTTCAACTTGTTTTCATGGAGGTCGCAGGCCATGACGGAGCCGTCGTCCCCCATGGCCATGGCGGCAGAAAAGGACTTCCCGCCGGGGGCGGCGCAGACGTCCAGCACCCGGTCGCCGGCCTTCGGCCCGGCGGCCAGCGTTACCAGATGGGCGGCGCCGTCCTGTACCAGGAATTTTCCCTCCCGGAAGGATGCCAGCGCCGTCAGATCCCCTGTGCCGGACAGCTCCAGACAGCCGGGGACCCAGGAGTGGCGGGAGACGGCGACGCCTGCGCTCTCCAGCTCCGCCGTCAGGTCCTCCGCCGTGGTCTTTAGGGGGTTCACCTGGACCGTCATGGGCGCCGGGGCATTGTCGGCCTTCAGGAACCGCTCCGCCTCCTCCGCGCCCAGCAGAGTGACCAGCCGCTTCACCAGCCAGCGGGGATGGGAGTACGTCAAGGATAAACACTGTACAGGATTTCTGCTGTCCGGTTTTGGCAGATTTTCCTTGTTCTGCACGATCTTCCGCAGGACGGCGTTCACCAGTCCCGACGCCTGCGCCCGGCCGGACAGCTTCGTCAGCTTCACGGACTCGTTGACGGCGGCGCTATCGGGAATTTTATCCAGAAACACGATCTGGTAAACGCCCAGCCGCAGAATGTCCAGCAGGGGCACCTGCAGATGGTCCGGCTTCTGGGAGCAGTAGACGGCGATCCAGAAGTCCAGCAGCATCCGGTTCTGCTGGACGCCGTACACCAGCCGGGTGGCCAAGGCCGCATCCTGAGGGGACAGACTGTCCCGACGGAGCTGGGCCTTCAGCGCCGCGTCGGCCCATGCGCCGCTGCGATCCATGGCCCGCAGGACGCTGAGGGCCGTGGAACGGGCATTACCGGCGGCCGTCATCTGCCGCCTCCGTTCCGGCGGTTTCCGCCCCGGCCCAGGAAAATCAGTACGAACCGCAGCAGCTGCAGGGCGGACATCAGCAGCGCCGCCACGTAGGTCAGCGCCGCCGCCGACAGCACCTTCCGGGCGCCGCCGATCTCATCGTCGTCCAGCAGCTGGCAGCCCTCGATGGTCTCCAACGCCCGGTGAGAGGCGTTGAACTCCACCGGCAGCGTCACCAGCTGAAACAGGGTGGTCAGGGAGAACAGCAGAATGCCGATAAAGAACAGGGTCTGGCTGTACAGCAGCGTTCCCACGATGAACAGCAGAAACGACAGCTTGGAGCCGATCTGCGTGGCGGGGATGATGGCGCTTCGGATCCGCACCGGCGCGTAATTCTCCGCGTACTGGACGGCGTGGCCCGCCTCATGGCAAGCGACGCCCACCGCCGCGATGGTGGGGGCATTGTACACGCTCTCCGACAGATAGATGGTGTTGTCCCTGGGGTCGTAGTGGTCCGTCAGCTCACCCCGGCAGGGCCGGATGCCCACATCGTAGACGCCGTGGGCCCGCAGCACCGCCTCCGCCGCCTGAGCGCCGGTGAGACGCCGCCGGTTGTTGACGGCACTATACCGCCGGAAATTGCCGGACACCCGCATCTGTGCCCAGAGGGACAGCAGCAGAATGGGGATCAGCAGCAGACAGTAGATGTTGTTGGCCAGAAAATCGCCGTATCCGCCGTATCCGTAACCATAACCATAATAGTAAGGCATAGGTCTCCTCGATTCAGAAAAAATCTCATTTGCGGATGGGATGGCCCAGCAGATAGGCCCCGGCGGCCATCCGCTTTCCGCCCTGGGCCTGAAGCTCCGTCACACGGAGGAGCTTCCCGTCGCCGCAGGCGATGTCGATGCCCTGCTTTCCCGCCGCCACGATGGCGCCGGGAGCGGCGGAGGTGGTCTCCCCCGTCTCCTTCACGGCGTACAGCTTCATGGGCTCGCCGTTGATGACGTCGGTGGACGCGCAGGGCCAGGGCAGCAGGCCCCGCACCTGGCAGCTGACGGCGTGGGCAGGCCGGGTCCAGTCCACCGGCGAAAGCTCCCGGGACAGCATGGCCGCGTAGGTGGCCTTCGTCCCGTCCTGGGGCGTGGCCACGGCGGTGCCGTCCGCCAGGGTGGGAATGGTCTCCGACAGCGCCTGGGCGCCCAGGGCCGCCAGACGGTCCCACAGCTCCGGGGCGGTCTCCTCCGGCCCGATGGGGGTCTTCGCCACCCGCAGCACGTCACCGGCGTCCAGCTCCTTCACCAGGTACATGATGGACACGCCGGTCTCCGTCTCCCCGTCCAGAATGGCCCGGTTGATGGGGGCCGCGCCCCGGTACTTGGGCAGCAGCGAGGCGTGGACGTTGACGGAGCCGTAGGTGGGGATCTTCAGCAGATCCTCCGGCAGGATGCGGCCGTAGGCCACCACCACGATCAGCTCCGGCGCCAACTGCCGCACGGTCTCCAGAGCCGTGCCGTCCTTCAGGGTGACGGGCTGATACACCGGGAGGTCATGGGCCAGGGCGCACTCCTTCACCGGGGAGAAGGTGACTTTGTTCCGGTTGCGGGGCTTATCCGGCTGGGTGAACACGCCGCAGATCTCATGTCCGTCGGCGATGAGACGCTCCAGGGACACCGCCGCAAAGTCCGGGGTGCCCATAAACAGGATCCTCATTCGTCCTCTCCGCCCTCCATATACGTCTCCAGCTCCTCGTCGGTGAGGAAGTGGTCCACATGCTCCACGAACAGATGTCCGTCCAGATGCTCGATCTCGTGGCAGAAGGCGCGGGCCGTCAGGCCCTCCCGCTCCGCCTCGAACCAGTTGCCGTCCCGGTCCTGGGCACGGACCTTCACCACGTTGGGCCGGGTGACGATGCCCCACTTGCCGGGGACGCTGAGGCAGCCCTCCACGCCGGTCTGCTCGCCGCTCTCGCCGACGATCTCCGGGTTGATGAGCTCCATGAAGGAGTCATCCCGCTCGTCCAGCACGATGCAGATGCGGCGCAGCACGCCCACCTGGGGCGCGGCCAGGCCGGCGCCGGCGGCGTCCGTCAGGGTCTCCTGCATATCGTCCAGCAGCGCGTGGAGACGGTCGTTGAACTCCGTCACCGGACGGCACTTCTTATTCAGGCACTCGTCGCCTACTTTTACGATCTTTCTCAAAGCCATGTTTGACTCCTCCTCATATCATTCCATCGCATTGCAGTCTGCGAAAACGCTGAGTCCGCGGTGTTCCCGGCGGGACGCGAAGGCCTTCAGCAGCCAGGCCGTCCGTTCCCGGGTGGCCCTGTCGTTCCGGCCCACCAGCGCGACCCGGTAGCGGTAACGGTTATTGACCTTCACCACCGGCGCCGGGGCGGGACCAAGCACCTCCGGCTGGCTCTCCGCCATCTCCGGCGACGACGCCAGTCGATGCAGCTCCTCCCGAAGCCAAACGGCGCTCCGCAGCACCGCGCCCTCGTCGGTGCCGGAGACGGTAAAGGTGAACAGATCCGCGAAGGGCGGATACCGGCGGATCCGCCGCAGACGGATCTCGCTTTCGTAAAACCGGTCGTAATCCTGATCCGCGGCAGCCCGGATGACGTCGTTGCCCGGCGTATAGGTCTGGATCACGGCCCGGCCCGTTCTGGAGCCGCGGCCCGCCCGGCCTACCACCTGGGTCAGCAGACTGAAGGTCCGCTCCGCGGCCCGGTAGTTGTCCACGTACAAGGACAGATCGGCGGACAAAACGCCCACCAGCGTCACATTCTCAAAGTCCAGGCCCTTGGCCACCATCTGGGTCCCCAGCAGAATGGGAATCCTCTCCTCTGCGAACCTCCGCAGCAGCTTTTCATGGCCGCCTCCGGCGGTGTCGGCGTCCATCCGCAGGACCCCGACGTCCGGAAACAGGGCGTGCAGCTCCTCCTCCACCTTCTGGGTGCCGGTGCCGACATGCTTCATCCGGCCGCCGCAGTCGGGACAGATGTCATAGGCCCGCTCCGAGTGGCCACAGTAGTGACACATCAGCCGCCCGTTGGCGGAGTGATAGGTCAAGGGCACGCTGCACCGGGGGCACTCCGGCACCTTTCCGCACTCGCCGCACAGCAGCATCCGGCTGTTTCCCCGGCGGTTCAGAAACAGGATGCTCTGCTCTCCCACCGCCAGATTCCGCTCCAGCTCCTGCCGCAGGATCTCGCTGACGGCTCCGGCGTTGCCGTTCCGGATCTCCCGTCGCATGTCGGCGATGGTGACCTGGGGCAGGGCCTTTTCATTGTAGCGCCTCCGGAGCAGTTCCTGGTGATAAATGCCCTCCCGGGCGGCCCAGGCGCTCTCCACGGCGGGAGTGGCGGAGCCCAGCAGCAGCACGGCGCCGCTCTGGGCGCAGCGGAATTTCGCCACGTCCCGGGCGTGATACCGGGGCGGATTTTCCGACTGGTAGCTGCTCTCCTGCTCCTCGTCCATGATAATGATGCCCAGATCCTTCAGCGGGGCAAACACGGCGGACCGGGTGCCCAGCACCACGTCCACCTCTCCCCTGCGGATGCGCTTCCACTGGTCGTACCGCTCCGACAGGCACAGTCCGCTGTGGAGCATCACCACCCGGGCGCCGAAATAGGAGGTGAACTTCCGCATCATCTGGGGCGTCAGCACGATCTCCGGCACCAGGACGATGGCCCGCCGTCCCTGGCACAGCACCTCCTGCACCAGACGGATATAGACCTCCGTCTTGCCGGAGCCGGTGACGCCCTGGAGCAGCACCGCCGCCGCTCTTTTCTCCTCCGTCAGCGTCCTGACGCGGCGGAACGCCGCCTCCTGCTCCGGATTCAGCACGATGGGCGGCCCCACCGGCACGGTCTTCGGCTCCGGGACCCGCAGCTCCTCCTCCTGGGAGAGCGTCACGAAGCCCGCTTTTTCCAGCGACTTCAATGTCCGGAGGGTGGCGCCGGTGAAATAGCACAGATCTCTGACAGCTACCCGGCCCGTGGAGGCCAGCAGCCGCAGAACTTCGCTGCGGACAGGGGCGGACCGCTTCTTTCGCTCCGCCTCGTCCAGGGCGTCCTCGGCGTCCACCGTCAGCTCCGCCATCCGGCGGAGCTTGTCGTTGATCTTCCGGCTGGTCTCCGTCTCCAGGACCAGCACTTTTTTCCTGCACAATGCCCGTAGGGTCTCGCCGATGCCGTCACCGCAGGCGGCCTTCAGCGTCTTCAGCTCCGCGCTGCCGCCGCTGGCAAACAGGACATCCAGAACGCCGGGGGCGCCTCTGACGTTTCCCGCCAGCTCCTCCGCCTGCGCCCGGTCCAGCCCCTCCGCCAGACGCCAGACCTCCCGGACCTGATACCACAGTCCCGCCGGCAGGATGGTCCGCGCCGCCTCGTACATGGTGCAGAAATACCGCTGGCGCAGGAACAGCGCCAGGGAGATACCCTCGCCGTCCAGCACCGGCTCGCTGTCCAGCGCGGCGGCAATGGCCTTCAGACCCGGAATCTTCTCCCCATCCTCCCGTGTCAGAACGATTCCCTCCGAGCCGCGATTGCCGCGTCCGAAGGGAACGGTGACCCGGACACCGGGCCGCACTGTCTCCAGCAGCGGCTCCGGGATGAGGTAATCATAGGGCTTGTCGATAGAATAGGGGGCGGCGGCTACCGCCACCTTGGCGATCACGGCGCGTTCCATGCAAGGCTCCCCCTTTGTTCAGGCAGTCTTCCGGGAAACGGTCACACGTTGCCCCGGTCCTCCTCAATGGTCAGATCCATGCCGGTGGCGTCGATCTTTCCCAGCGCCACCTCGTCGATGGCCAGGGTGACGGGCTTCTCATCCAGATGCTCGCCGATCTCCTCGGCCTCGTCGGCAATCTGGCGGGCCCGGCGGGCCACCACATCCACCAGCATGTAGCGGTTGGGGATGCGGGCGTTGAGCTTGCTCATGGCGGGATAGATCATACCCTTTTTCTCGTTCGGAATGCTGGACATATAAGAACCTCCTTGCGCATTTCGCGCTGATTAGAAAATGACTGGGACCAGCGCAAGGAGGTTCTTCGCCATCGGCCGCGGTTGCCGCGCAGCGGCGAGCGGCCGGGCATTTCCCATTTCCGTGTGCCTGCACACGGAAACCTCCTTGCGCATATTGCGCTGATGAAAAATTACGGATTGCCGTTGATGATGTCGATGCGCTCGGCGGGCTTGCAGTGCTCCGCCGTCATGATGGCATCCAGCTCCGCCACAGCCGCCTCCACCGTGTCGTTGATGACAAAGTAGTCGTAGGTGTGGGCCGTCTGGAACTCCACTTTGGCCCGGAGCAGCCGCTTCTGGACCTTCTCCGGACTGTCGGTGCCCCGCTCCGTGAGCCGACGCTCCAGTTCCTCCCAGGAGGGCGGAGCGATGAAGATGCGGACCGTCTCCGGCCGCTTGCTGCACACCTGGATGGCGCCCTGGACCTCGATGTCCAGAATGACGTCCTTCCCCTGCTCCATGGCTTCATCCACATACTTCTTGGGGGTGCCGTAGAAATTGCCCACGTACTCCGCGTACTCCAGGAATTCGTCCGCGGCGATCCGCTGGCGGAAGCTGTTGGCGTCCATAAAGTGATAGTGGACGCCGTCCTCCTCGCCGGGCCGGGGAGCGCGGGTGGTGGCGGAGACGGAGAAGTAGACGTCGCTCCGTTTTTCCAGCAGGGCCTTCAGCACCGTGCTCTTTCCCACTCCGGACGGACCGGAGATGATAAAGGTCTTTCCTTTTCGCATATCGTTCAGTGTTCCTCCTCTGTGCCGTCTGTCTGAAACCGGGCCGCCAGCTTTTCCGGCGTTAGGGCCGACAGAACGACGTGGTCGCTGTCCATAATGAGGATGGCCGCGGTCTTGCGGCCATAGGTGGCGTCGATGAGCATGCCCCGCTCCCGGGACTCCTGCACCAGCCGCTTGATGGGCGCGGAATCCGGGCTGACCACCGCCAACAGGCGCTCCTCCGACACCAGATTGCCGAATCCGATGTTGATGAGCTTCATGGCGTCACTCGACGTTCTGGACCTGCTCGCGGATCTTCTCGACCTCCGCTTTCAGGTTCACCACCACCTGGGCAATGGCTACGTCGCAGCACTTGGAGCCGATGGTGTTGGACTCCCGGTTGACCTCCTGGATCAGGAAGTCCATCTTCCGGCCCATGGGCTGGTCGGACTCCAGCATCCCGCGGAGCTGGGCCACATGGCTGCGCAGGCGCACCGTCTCCTCGTCCACGGCCACCTTGTCGGCGAAAATGGCGGCCTCCGTCAGGATGCGCTGCTCGTCGATGGTGGTGGACTGGAGGACCTCCTCCATCCGGGCGGTGAGCTTCTTGCGGTACTCCGCCACAGTCTCCGGAGAGCGCTTCTCCACCTCGCCCGTTAGGGTCTCGATGGTGGTGAGACGGCCGCCGATGTCCTGTGCCAGCTTTTCGCCTTCCACAGCTCTCATCTGATTATACGCCGCCAGCGCCTCCTCCAATACCCGGCACAGGTCGGCGCTGACGGTCTCCAGATCCTCGTCCTCCTTGGTGACGGTGAGGACGTCCGGGAACCGGGACAGCGTCTCCGGCGTCGCCTGATAGTCCGCGGTGCCGCAGACCTCTGACAGCTCCTTCAGCGCGGCGGCGTAGCTGGCGGCCAGTTCCCGGTTCACATTCACCTTGGCCACGTCGGCGGCGGAGGCGTCGACGGTGATGAACACGTCCACCTTTCCCCGGGACACGGCCTTCTGCACACAGGACTTGACGCTGTCCTCCGCGAAGGAATACATCCAGGGCATCTTCACCGAGCAGTCCAGATATCGGTTGTTGACGGACCGGACTTCCACCGTGATATCCCGCTTGTTCAGCGTCTCCCTCGCCCGGCCATAGCCGGTCATACTTTTGATCAATCTTTTCTCCTCCCTCGAATCGGACCAGCGAAGCATCTCCCCGCCCGTCCGCTTAAAAACTCAGCAGCACAGCGGCAGTACGCAGCACCATAGCGGCAGGCACATGCTGTTGGCGGCGCAGACCTCCGTGCCGAAGGGACTTCCGCTGGGCCGGTAGGCGCCGGAGGCGCCGCTCTCCATATAGTCCAGCGCCTGACGGTACTCGGCGTTGCCGGGCTCCATCTGGCAGGCGGTCTGATAGTACCGCTTCGCCTCGTCCATCCAGCCACGCCGGTAGCACACGGCCCCCCGCAGGAAATTCCACTCGGCGTTGTGGTCCGTGTAGTTGGCCAGCAGCGCCTCCGCCCTGCTCAGGTCTCCGGAGTTGATGGCCATCCGCACCTGCTGAAGGACCGAGGAGGACGAGGACCGTCCGTACCCCTGCTGATAGCCGCCGTAGCCCTGCCGGTAGGACGTCCCTCCCTGATAGGAGGAGCCGCCGCCATATCCGTAGCCGTAGGCGGAGCCTCCGGCGCCGCCGGCACTTCCCCGGCCGCTCCGCCGCTTGTTGATCTCCTCGTAGGCGGCGTTGATCTCCTTCATCTTCTCCTGGGCCAGGTCCGCCAGCGGATTGTCGTGGTAGTTATCCGGATGGTACTTCCGCGCCAGATTCAGATATGCCTTTTTCACTTCTGCGTCTGTTGCCGTCTCGGGAACGCCCAAGACCTGATAGGGATCATTCATGTGGCATCCTCTACATTCTTGCGTTTCTTTCTATTGCGGACAGCCGTCTGAAACGTACCGTCCAGCACCGCCCCGCCCACATAGAACAGGCCAGTATAAAACGTGCTCTCCAATATGGTGCGCCAGCACCCGAAATCCCACAGCTCGAAGGCCGTGGCCATCATGTGGATGGAGTGGTCCAGCGTCTGGGCGAAGTCGTGGCGGCTCTCCGGCGTCCAGGCCCCGTCCTTCAGGCCGTAGCGCAGGGCCACCGGATTGTAATTTCCGGATCTGGCGTCCTTTTTCAGATCGTCTGCTGCATCCACCAGATAGATCCACCGGCCCAGATGGTACAAAAGCTGCTCCAGCACCCGCTGTCGGACGGGGTCGTCCACCTCTTTGGCGGCGCCTGCCAGCAGGGCGGCAAAGGCGTCCGCCGCCCGGTCCATGGAGGCACAGTCCTCCGTCTCCAACTCCGACAGCTGCCGCAGCTGCCGGCGGGTGCTCTCGTCAAAGGCGGGACGGGCCGCCGCGGCCTTGCGGTAAGCGGGTTCCAGCACCTTGGACACGCTCCGGTATTTCAGGCCATGGAGCCAGTCGTGATCCGCCACGCCGTCCCGCAGCTGCCAGTAGGCCAGGATGACGCTCTCGTCCGCCGCCAGCTCCATGGCGCCGTCCGGCGGGCAGCAGGCCCGCTTTTTCAGCGGATGGGCCGGACACCGGACGCACGGAGCCTCCCGCTCCTGCCCATCCGACAACAGAATGGCCAGAAAGGTGAAATCATAGTTGAGGATGAACCGGGCGGCCAGGCCGTACCGCTTTCCCAGGGTGCGGCACAGTCCGCAGTAGACGGCCCGGAACCGGGCCTGTTCCTCCTCCGGCAATTGCCCCAACGGGGGGCGCACATATCCGAACACGGCTCAGAACAGCCGCACAATGGTGAAGCGCAGGCCGCCTCTGTCCCGCAGCCGCCGGTCGTAGAGAATGGCGCATGCGATACCCAGGCAGAAGCCCGCGGCGGCCAGGCCGTACTGGACGGCGGTGGGCGCTCCCAGCAGGGCTGGGATCACGTATCCCACCAGAAACAGCACCACGGGGATCAGGTACACCAGAACCACAATGGCCATCATATTCTTGCTGTCGCTCTGCACCACGACCTTCTGCCCCGGCTCCGCGCCGATAGGGTTGGCAGCTCTGGCGTGAACGGCCGCGCCGGAGACGCCGCAGCCGGCGCACTCCTCGCAGTCATGCCCGCAGGCGGACTTCCGGGGGACCGAGATCTCCGCGTGGGTATCGTCCAAAATTCTCTCAACCGTTGCTATCTGTGTCATTTTCGTCTCCAATACCTGGTTCTTCGTCCTCGACGATATCGCTGATGGTGATCCGGATCTGATAGGTGCCTACCACGCCGACGTCGCCGTTGGTGTCCACCCGGACCTCCACCGGAACAGTGTAGCTGCCGCTGGCGGAGCTGACGTCCCGCAGGTCTGCCAGCAGGATCACGTCCTCCGGTGTCACGGCGTTCACATCAGCGGAGGTGCCCCGCAGCGTCACCGGCAGATCGGAGGTCAGTACCGTGACGGTCTTTCCCTCCGGCGCGTTCTCATACTCAATACGGCTGGTGGTCACCGTGGCGGTCACCAGGTCTTTATAGCGGATCTTCAGCGTGGCCCGGGTGACACCGCTGAGATTCTCGCAGCCGTCGGGCAGGGTGATCTGATAGTTGTACGTGGCCTCGCCGCTGAAGGACTCCAGGTCAAAGCTCTCCTCCAGCACAATGGAATCCACGTCCCGCAGGAGGGCGGCGTCGCCGGAGACCGTGACGGACAGGGGCTCGATGGTGTAATCCAGGTTCGCTACTCTGGAGCCGGGGGCCTCCACGAAGTTGATGACCAGCGGCAGCTCCTTGATGACGTTCACCGGCAGGACCACCTGGATCCGGTCCGTCACCGGGTGGACGTTGACGCTGTCCACCTCCCGGTCATTCTCGTCGTACAGCTTGTAGGCCAGGGTCTGGGTGGTGGTCTCCTTGATGTTGTCAATGGGGAGGACCACCTTGGCGTAGCTGATCTTCTCCACTTCCGCCTGCTGGCCACGCAGCTCCAGTACGTTGGGCTGGCACTGGACCTCGCCGGCGATATAGCCCTCCGCCACGGCACCCTGAATGTCGCAGCGGACGTCCACGCTCTTGCGGTACAGCTCGCCCACATTGACGCTGACGGCGTAGGTGCTGGGCTTCTTGGGTTTATAGGACACATTGCTACTGTCGAAGCTGGTGGGGAAGATCACCCGCCAGCTGATGCTCTGGGTGCCGGTGGAGGTGATGTCCGACACGTCGGCCCGGACCCGGATGGCGGAGACATCCAGCTTCATCAGGGCCGTCTTGGAGCCGGAGACCTCCACGCTGACGGTGCTCTCCGTATCGTCCAGCAGCATGAGGCCCTTGTCCGCCAGATAGGTGTCCTCTCCGTAGAACTCCACGGGGATGTTCTCAACGGAGACCGTAGTCTCATAGGCGCTGCCGCCGTTGCCGGAGCTGTCCACATAGATCCAGATGGCAATGGCCACCAGGATGGAGATCAGGATATACAGCGCGTTGGCCTTATCGCCTTGATTATTTCTCATCGCCGTCCTCCTTTCTGGAACGGAGCCAGCCGGGGAGGCTGAACCGGCGCTTGTCCTGCTCCTGGGGCTCCTGGGGCAGCAGTTCGTTACGGAGCAGGTTTTCCAGGGTCTCCGGCATCAGGTGGCGCTTCAGCATACCGCCGATGGCCACGGAGATGGAACCGGTCTCCTCGGACACGATGACCACCACGGCGTCGGAGTTCTCGCTCATACCGATGCCGGCCCGGTGGCGCATGCCCAAGTCCCGGGAGAGGTTCACATTTTTGCTGAGGGGCAGCATGCAGCCGGCACCCAGCAGCCGCCCATGGCGGATGATGACCGCGCCGTCATGCATGGGCGCCTTGACGAAAAAGATATTCTTCAGCAACTCGCCGGACACCGCGGCGTCCAGCACCGTGCCGCTGCGGACCATGTCGTCCAGCAGGATCTCCCGCTCGAAGACGATGAGGGCGCCGGTACGGGACTTGGACATCTCCGTACAGGCCACCACCGTCTGTCCGATGGTGTGCTCCATGGTGGTCAGCGTCTCGCCCCGGGAGAACAGGCCCAGGAAGTTGAACTTCCGGCTGCCCAGCTCCTCCAGCATCCGCCGGAGTTCCGGTTGGAACAGGATGATGAGTGCCAGAACGCCCCAGTTCACCAGCAGTCCCATGATGGAGCTGATGGAGTGGAGTTCCAGCACCGTGGACAGCCACAGCGCGGCCAGGAAGAAAAACACGCCCTTCACCAGATTGGCGATGCGGGAGGATTTGACCAGCGTCAGCAGTTTGTAGATGACCGCCGCCAGGATCAGCATGTCCAGATAATCCGTGATCCGGATCATCCGCACGTATCGGAGCAGCCATGTAAGCCACGTAGAGACCATTTTCACATCATCTTCCCTTCCAGGCCATGAATATCCATATTATATTCAATGTACGGGGAAATTTCAAGGTGAACTCCACCAAAATTCACGGTATATTCAATATTTCATGCTGTGGGGTCCGGTGGGAAGGTTTCCCAGCCGGACCAAGGCACAGCACAGACGCCGGAAACAGGCGGCGATCCGCCTTCATTTTGGCTTCGTAATCGCCTTCACGGCATCCAGCAGGCGAAAGACCTCCTCCCGGGTGTTGAAGGCGGAAAAGCTGAGCCGCACCGTGCCGGTCTTCAATGTCCCGGCGCTCTCATGGGCCAGCGGCGCGCAGTGCAGCCCCGCCCGGACGGCGATATTCCGCTCCGCCAGGGCGGCGCCCAGGGCCTCCGCGTCCATCCCACGGCTCCGGAAGGACAGCACGCCGGTCTGGGCATACAGATCCGGCTCCGCGAAGACCTCCAGGTCCGGCAGACGCCGCAGCCCCTCCGCTGTCAGCGCGGCCAGACGCCGCTCCGCAGTGCAGATATTGGAAACGCCCCGTTTCCGGACGAACCGGACGCCCTCCAGCAGTCCGGCGATGCCGGGCATATTGTGGGTCCCCGCCTCCAGACGGTCCGGCAGAAAGTCCGGCATCTCCTGCTGCTGGGAGAGACTGCCGGTGCCGCCCTCCAGCAATGGATGGACGGGGACGTCCGTCCCGCAGATCAGAACGCCGGTGCCCTGGGGGCCGTACAGACCCTTATGGCCGGGCATCGCCAGAAAGGCCGCCCCTAAAGCCTGGAGATCCAGCGGCAGGATCCCCGCCGACTGGGAGGCGTCCACGATCAGGGGGACGCCCTGCTCCCGGCAGATAGCGGCGATGCCGTCCAGGGGCTGAGCAAAGCCGAACACGTTGGACACATGGGCGCAGACCACAGCGTCCACCCCCGGCTTCACGGCCTTCTGAAAGGCCTCCAGCACCTCGTCGGGATGGAACAGGCTCCCCCGGGCCACGGTGACCTCCGCCCCCAGAGCCTTCAGGGGGCGTGTGACAGCGTTGTGCTCATATCCGGAGATCACCGCCCGGCCTCCCTGGGGCACCAGGCTCTTGATGGCGATATTCAGGGCGTGGGTGGCATTCAGCGTGAAGACCACCTGCTCCGGCTCCGGGACGTGAAACAGCTCCTGCAGTTCCGTCCGGCAGGACAGGGCCGTGTCCGCCGCCCGCATGGCCGCCTGATAGCCGCCCCGACCGGGGGAGCTCAGCGCCCCCATGGCCCAGGTCATGGCCCGCCCCACCGAGGCGGGCTTCTGGAAGCTGGTGGCAGCGCTGTCCAGATAGATCACACCGCCACCTCCCGATATCCGTTGGGTCCCGCGTAAAATATCTGAACAGGGCGAACTCCCGCCCCGGAAAGCACATTGAGCCCGTCACGCAGGGCGGAGGGCTCCAGCTGTACCGCGTAGGTGCAGCCCTTCCCCTCCGACAGCTCCATCGGCGTGCGGAGCATGCCCCCGCGGATACCGGCGCGGCTCAGCGTCCGCTCCATCCGCTGGGCCAGCGTCACCGACTGTGCGATCAGCAAATAATGTTCCACAGACACTCCTCCTCTCTGCCCATCTTATGCGGAGCGGAGGGAAAGGGACCGTAAGTGCGGCCCCTTAACGGGATATGAACGGGGCGTGCCGTAAAAAATCAGAACCACCGGTCCGGTGGTTCTGATCTTCACGCGTTTACTGCTCCGTCGGGGCGGACTGCTTCTCCTCCGGCAACTCCCGGCGCACAAAGCTGCCCAGGATGCCGTTGATGAACTTCACCGTCTCCGGCGTCTCATACTTTTTGGCGATCTCCACGGCCTCGTTGATGGAGGCGCCGTTGGGGATGTCCGGCATATACAGGATCTCGAACATGGCCACCCGCATGATGGCGGATGCCACCAGGGGGATGCGGGCAAAGCTCCATCCCTTGGCGTATTTGGCAATGTAGGTGTCCAGCTCCGCCGCATGCTCCGCCACGCCCTTCACCAGACGGCGGATATAGGCGTCCTGCTTGGCGTTGGGCGCCTCGGTGTACAGGGCGTCCTCCTCCGCCAGAGCGGCGAACTGCTCATTGGTCAGCCGCTGGTCCAGCAGCTGGTCGATGGGCTGGTCCGTGAAATTCATCTCATAAGACAGGTGCACGGCGATCTCCCGTGCGGTGTTTCGTGTCATCTTCTCTCGTTCCTCTCCGGCCCTCAGGCGATGGTGATGCCGCCCACATGGATGTTGACGGCGCCCACGATGCAGCCGGTCATGGCCTCCACGGCGCTCATGACGGCCTTCTGGGCGTTCTCCACCACCTCGGGAATGGCGACGCCGTACTGCACCATCACATACAGGTCCAGAGATACCGTGTCGCCGGTCATGTCGATCCGTACGCCCCGGGTGCCCTTCTGGACGCTCTTTTTGTTCACCAGATCGGTGACGCTGCTGCCCATGCCGGTCATCATGCCGGAGATGCCCTCCACTTCCCGGACGGCCCCCACGGCGATGGCGGCGATGACCTCCTCCGCGATATGGATGCTGCCGTTCTCCTCCGGCAGGGTCAGGTAATCCCTGTTCTCACTCATCACGCGATTCGCTCCTTATCCTTTGTACCGGAGCCGCCCGCAGGCGGCACCGTTCCATACTATAGCAAACTTAATATACCATGGACAGGATGAAATTACAACAGGAATTTCGTTGAATTTCCAGCGCCCTCAGTTGGCCGCCATGATCTTGATGCTGCCGGCGGGATAGCCGGTCTCGGATTTCGTGATGTCGGTGATCTTCGCCACGTCCTCTCCGGTGAGTTCTCCGCTGTCCGTGGCCACCACCACGCTGACGCTGTCGTCGTTCATGAAGGCCACGCAGTCCTTGTAACCCTTGGCGGTGACCAGATTCTCGATCTGGGCCTCCGTCAGGGTGTAGGACGCCAGCACCTGGATCCCCTGGGACGCCTCGTTGGCCACGGCCTTGTCGGCGCCCTCCTCCCCCGCTGCCTTCTCCAGCAGGTCGATGGCGTTGTCCCGGGCCTGCTGCCGGGTAAGCCGGGCGGAGGCGAAGTAATCGGAGCCGGTGTAGACGGCCTCACCGTCCCCGCCGTCCGCCGCCAGATCCCCGCCGCCGGAGCCGGCCGCGGCGTCCCCGGTGCCGGACACCAGGGTGGACTGGCCCAGGATCTTGGTCCCCACCTCCTGGGCGGCGGCCTCCCCGGCCTCTCCGGTGTACTTCCAGTTCAGAAACACGGCGGCGCCCACCAGCACCAGCATGGCGGCCACCACGCCGTTCCGTCTCCAATTTCTCCGCATGGTACGCTTCCTCCTCCATATGACTATTGACATTTTACCACCGTGATCCGATCTGAACTCAGGCCCGTCAGGGCGGACACCGCCTGAGTCACCGCCAGTCTCACCTCCGCGCTGCCGCCGCCCTGACACACCACCAGCGCGCCCCGGTACGTGGGACAGATGTTCCTCGCCACCACCGGCGTATCCCCGCCGCTGCCGGACACCACCACCGTCTCCGACCGCCGGGAGTAGTCGTCCGGCGCGGCCGTCTGGCCGCTGTAGCGCAGCTCCGTGTCCACGGCGAACTCCTGCTGGCCCGTGCTCTCCACGGTCAGCATCAGCTCCAGCTCGCCCACTCCGTCGATCCTGGACAGAATGGCCTCCATCCGTTCCTCCATGTCGTCCGCGGTCTCCGTCCGCGCCGCGGCGGGAGCGGCGGACGCCTCCACCTTTTGGGCGATCCCGTTTCCGGCGGGCCACACCAGCAGCACCACGCCGATGAGCAGCACCAGCAGGACGAATTTGTACTTTCCCCAGAACGTCTGGAATTTCTCCGCTCGCTTATCCGTCTCCATGGAAAACCTGCCTTTCCTCCGGGATCCCCAGCTCCTCCGCGATATACGCCGACAGCGCCGCCGACTTCCCGCAGCTCAGTTCCACGCGGTCCGGGCGAGGCACGCCGTCCTCCCCCGCCGCCGTGGTGACCTCCGCCCGGCAGTTGATGCCCAGGGAGGCCGCTTTGTCCGATATATATGCGGCTGTCCGCTCCGCTATGAGTTCCGACAGCGCATTCTCGTTCTCCGCCTGAAGCTCCGCCTGCCGCTCTTGAATGGCCTGGCCGCAGTCCTCCATGTCCAGCGAAAAGCTGTCGGGGCGCAGGCTGGTGATGGGCCGCACCAGCACCGTCAGCAGGAGCAGCCCGCCGGTCATGGAGGCGATCTTTCGCACGGAGCCCTCCGGGATCAGCTTCTCCGCCACCGACAGCAGCACCGCCGTGGCCAGGATGGCCGTCAGCCAGCTTCGCAGGGCCGCGATCATGCCTTCTTCCCTCCTCTCATGGCACCACCGCCGCGATGGACGACAGGATGGATACCAACAGCAGCAGTGCGCAGGTGCCGGTCATGCCCAGGATCAGGCCGAAGGCCCCGGCCAGGCCGTCGATGAGTTTGCACAGTCCCGGCGGACCCATGGTCCCCGCTAGGAACGCCGCCAGCTTGTACAGCAGATACTGGATGCCCAGCTGTAAAAACGGCAGGGCGCAGATGGCCAGCACCGCCAGCAGTCCGAAGACGCCAATGGTGTTTTTCAGCAGTCCCGCCCCCGCCAGCACGGTCTCCGCGGCGTCGGACAGGATGCCGCCCACCACCGGCACCGTGCCGGAGATGGCGGCCTTGGCCACCTTTACGGCGGCGCTGTCGGCGCTGCCGGAGATGACCCGGGCGATGGACAGATACACCGTGAAGACGATGAGGGACGCGCTCAGCGTCCAGGTGACGGCCTTTTTCAGCATCTCCGCCAGGCTGGACAGCCGTCCGTCGGACAGCATGGCCCCCGCCGTCAGCACGCCGATGTACAGATACGCCAGGGGCAGCAGCAGCCCATGGATCAGCTGGAGCAGCAGGTCCACGAAGAACACCGTGGTCACCTGCTGGACCGTGGCAGTGCCCAGGGCGCCGGCGGAGGCGGTGGCCGCCGCCAGTGTGGGCAGCAGGACCTTGGAGAAGACGCTCATGGTGTCGATGGTCCCGGCGCCCAGGCCCATCAGGGAGTCCAGGCTCCCGGCGCTGGCCATGGTCACCGACAGCGCCCCCGCCAGGGGCATGAGATCCACTCCGGCGTCCCCGACGCCCTGACGGGCGCCGTCCACCACTCCGCAGAGCAGGACGATCAGCAGCACCATCGCCGCACCACGGACCCGCTCCCGCAGGATGTCCCCGATCTCGCCGGAGACCTTGTCCAGAATGGAGGTCACGCCGGACTGAAAGCCCTGGCCGTCCTGAAGATCCGTATCCCGCAGCAGTTCCGACGCCTCACGGGGCAGGGCGTCCGTCAGCTCCTCCGGCACCTCCGCCGCCAGGGCGGGCGCCGTAAGGACCACCAGTGCCAGCAGCAGACACAGCAGCCATTTTTTCATCCGTTCATCAACTCCAGCAGTGTCCGCAATACGGTCCGGAACAGAGGCACCGCCACCAGCAGGGCGCAGACGGTCCCCGCCGTCTCGATGACTGAGGCCAGGGCGGACTCCCCCGCGTCCCGGCACAGGCTGCCGCCCATCTTCACCACCAGGGCGATGCCGATGGTCTTGTACAACGGTGCCAGCAGCTCCCCGTCCACGCCGGTGGCCGCCGACAGCTCCTCCAGGAAGTCCATCAGCTCCTCCAGCAGTCCCGTGAGGCACAGGAACGCCGCCGTCACCGCCGCCAGCGTCAGCAGCATGGCCAGCTCCGGGCTGCCCTTTTTCAGCAGCAGGCCCAGCAGGGCCGCCAGCACGGAGACCGCCGTGATCTGCAATGCCGTCTCCATGGTCAGAAATGGAACAGGGTCTTGACCAGTTCGAACAGGTTGCTGATCTCCTGCACCATCATCATCAGCACCACCACCAGCCCCGCCAGGGTGGTCATCAGCGCCTGCTCCTCCCGGCCGGAGCGGATCAGCAGCTGGTTCAGCACCGCCACCAGGATCCCGATGGCCGCGATCTTGAAAATCAGGTCTACATCCATATCGGCTATCCTCAAATCAGTAAGATGATCAGCAGCGCCGCGCCGGAGAACCACAGGGCCGCCCCCCGTTTCTCCCGCTCCGGCTGCTGCTTCCGCAGATTTTCCAGAGAGGCCGTCAGCGTCCGGCTGACGAGCTGGATCCCCTGACAGGCTCTGGTCTCGTCACCCGTCAGCTTTTCCCCCAGCTCCGCCAGGGCACTCCGGTCCCGCTCCGACAGGGACAGCTCGCCCACGGCCTGCCGCCAGGCAGGCACCAGATCCTCACCCCGCCGCAGCGTCTGGACCACGGTCTGGAAAAACATCCTCACCGGCCCGTCCCGGCGGAGCGCCGCCCGGCTCAGCAGCCGGGGCATGGGCAGACGTTCCAGCCGGATGGCGCCCTCCATCTCCTCCAGGGCGGCCAGCAGCTCCGTCAGCGTCTCCAACGTCTGCCGGAAGGTCCGGCGTCGGTCCATCCACGCCATTCCCCCGGCGGCGAGGATACACAGGCTTCCCAGCAATTTCAGCATGGCAGTTCCTCCACCTGATAGCGCCGCGCCCCGCCGTCCTCCCGGCGGATGACCACAGCCAGGGAGAAGACGCCCGCCGCCAGCAGCTCCGTGTACAGGGGCTTCCGGGTCAGCTCCTCCACCGACGCGGCGTGGATGGTTGCCAGCAGCCCCACGCCGCAGTTGGCGGCCATGGTCATGGCCCGGATGTCCTCCCGGACGGTGATCTCATCCACGGCGATGACCTGGGGATTCATAGCCCGCAGCAGCATGGGGATGGCCGCCGCCTTGGGACAGCCGTCCAGCACGTCCGTTCGGGGACCCACATCCATCTGGGGTTCCCCCTGCCACAGCACCGCCACCTCCCCCCGCTCGTCCGCCAGGGATATCCGCAGACCGGGGCGCTCTCCGCCCCCTTCGGACAGGCATCGGATCAGGTCTCGGAGCAGGGTGGTCTTGCCGCCGCCCGGCGGAGACAGGATCAGCGTGCTTCGGAACTGTCCTTCCCGGAACAGCTGCGGGACCACGTCCTCCCCGACGCCCCGCTTCTCCCGGGCGATGCGGATGGAGGCGGAGGAGAAGTCCCGGATGTTGGCGCACTCCCCCTCCTTCATGACGGCGGAGCCGCACAGGCCCACCCGTCCGCCGCCCCGGATGGAGAGATAGCCCCGCCGCAGCGTCTCCATGGCGGCGTAGCGGGAAAACTCCGTGGCCTGATTGCACAGGGCCTCCAGATCTCCCGGCTCCACGGAGACGCCGGTTGCGTACTCTCCCTCCGGCAGCAGCAGCGTCATGGGATAGCCTGTCCGCAGACGGAATTCCTCCGCCATAGCCCGGTGCTCCCGGGACTCCGCCAGCGCCGCCCGCCGCAGCCGGGAGGGCAGCACCGCCGCAGCCTGTTCATAGCATTCAATGGCTTTGCTTGGTTCCATAGTCTCGTCCCCCTTTGTACATGTTCCACTGTATGGGGGACTTGTCCGGGATATGACAGGGAAAATGCCGCGGGGGATCCCCGCGGCACAGGCTGTCGAAAAAGTCCGATGGACTTTTTCGACAGCCTTCACAATGCCTCGCTTTTCTGCCCGCGCAGCGGGCCGAAAAGCTGCCGCTGCGCGGCGCAAACGCCTGCTGACACAGGCTT